>OIYH01000428.1_pt1 | contig 32335 bp, 29 predicted proteins | sample 1587911 | NCBI WGS metagenome assembly OIYH01 (sample SAMN03283252) | human gut metagenome | biome: human-associated habitat; material: feces | host: Homo sapiens | place: USA | collected 2013
GGCATAAAGTAGATTCATGCAATACCGATTTACACAAACTATTTTACACTCCCCTATGCAGATGGAATTTGCGCTTTATTTTTTTGGAGGATACAACATGGTTTATCTCTTGAAATTCGGGGCAAGCTGGATTTTGCCGCCGGGCATCTTTATTCTGGCGTTCTTTGCGCTTTCCGTCTGGCTGTGGAAAAAGCGCGGCGAGAAAAAGGCTGCGGCGATTCTCTTTGTCCTGACGTTTGTGTTTTATCTGCTCTGTACAGGGTTCGTGGCCGAGAAGACCATGGGAGCGCTGGAATCTGTCTATGCCCCGCCGGAAAATCCTTCCGGGGATGTCATCATCATGCTCGGCGGCGGTGCCTACAATGATACGCCTGATGTCGATGGCACAGGGACGCTCTGCGCGAGTCCCGCGAGCCGCCTGCTGACAGCCGTGCGGCTGCAGCGCAGGCTCGATGTGCCCATCCTGCTGTCCGGCGGACAGGTCTATGAGGATACGGGGGCCGAGGCCAAGATTGCCAAGCGTGTGCTCATGAGCCTCGGCGTGCCGGAGGATAAGATTCTCACGGAGACAAAGAGCATCAATACGAGCCAGAATGCCAAATTCTCCGCGGAAATCCTGCGCGAAAACGGTCTTTCGCATCCAATCCTCGTGACGAGTGCCTTCCATATGAATCGTTCCGTGCTCAATTTTGCCAAACAGGGCATCGAAGTGGAGCCGTTCCCGACGGATTATATGGTGGCGCATCATCCGGTATTCCATTACACGAAACTGCGGCCGCAGACAGAGGCCCTGCTTGACAATGTGACGGTGCTGCAGGAGACTTTGCGCACCTTTGTGACGAGGTATCTGGAATGACGAAAAATCTTACCGAAGGCTCGCCGGCAAAGCTCATTTTCTTTTTCACTATGCCGCTGATTGCCGGCAATATCTTTCAGCAGCTCTATGCCTTTGTCGATACCTTGATTGTCGGGCGCTTCCTCGGGGTCAATGCTCTTGCCGCTGTTGGCTGTACAGGTTCGTTGATGTTCCTGATGCTCGGCTTTGTCATCGGCTTTTCCACGGGGCTTTCCATTTATACCGGACAGCGCTTTGGCGCGCGGGATGCAGAGGGCGTCAGGCGCAGTGCGGCGGCCTGTGCCGTGCTGTCTGTATTTGCTTCCATTATCCTGACGGCCATTGGCGTGCTGCTCTGCCGCCAGCTGCTCATCTGGATGCAGACGCCGGCGGAAATCATCGACGGGGCGTATTCTTTCATCAGTCTGATTTACGCAGGCATCTGCCTGTTTGTCTTTTATCAGACGCAGACGAATCTCATCCGCGCACTCGGCGACAGCAAGACGCCGACCATCCTGCTGGCTTGCGGCCTGACGCTCAACATCATTTTTGAACCTATTGCCATCCTCTGTTTTGGCTGGGGCATTCCCGGCGCTGCTCTCGCGACGTTGGCTTCGCAGGTCTGCGGCAATCTTCTCTGCCTGTTCTTCATCATGAAGAAAGTGCCTGCTCTGCATACGCATAAAGCCGACTGGCGGCCGGACCTCAAGCTTTATTGGGAGCATCTGCGTATTGCGCTGCCCATGGGCTTTCAGTCGAGCATCATCGCCATCGGCGCAGTCATCCTGCAGGTGGCCCTCAATGACCTTGGACCTCTGGCCGTTGCGGCCTATGCGGCAGCGCAGAAAATCGAGTCGCTTGCCATGATGCCGATGATGTCGTTCGGCATTGCGATGTCAGCGTATACGGCGCAGAATTACGGCGCGCGCAAATTTGCACGCATCGGCGAGGGGGTGCGCAAATGCTGCTATATGTCTGTGAGCTTTGCCCTGCTGGCCGGTGCCGGCCTGATATTCTTTGGCCCTTCGCTCATGCATCTCTTTGTCGGCGACGGGGCACAGCAGGTCATCGACTTCGGTCATGAGTATCTGATTGTCAATGGCTCGTGCTATTGGATTCTTTCCTTCTTATTTATATTCCGCTATACGCTGCAGGGGCTTGGCCAGAGTGTGGTGCCGACGATTGCGGGCATCATGGAACTCATCATGCGCACGGCGGCAGCGCTTTTCCTCTGCGGCTGGCTGGGCTATCTCGGTGCCTGCCTCGCTAACCCCATGGCCTGGATTGGCTCCTGTGTGCCGCTGACCATTGCCTTCTATTGGACGCACCGCAGCTTCCAGAAAAAATATCATCTGGGATAAGGGGAATCGTGGCAGGATTCCTGTATTTTCTGTCGAAAAAGAACAACAACAATAGTGGACAGCTGTTGCTGATATGGCAAATATCAAAACAGAATTTCTGGTAATGGATTCAGGAAGGGATGGATATTATGTATCAAGACGAGTACAAACGCTGGGCTGCAGCAGATCTCATTGATTTTGACCTGAACAAGGAACTCAATGACATCGCAGGGGACGATGAGGCTATCAAAGACCGTTTTGCTGTGGCTCTCGAATTTGGTACGGCTGGTCTGCGCGGCGTGCTCGGCGCTGGCACGAACCGCATGAATATCTGGGTCGTCCGTCAGGCAACGCAGGGCGTGGCCGACTGGGTCAAGACACAGGGCGGCACGCAGACCGTGGCAATAAGCTACGACAGCCGCCTCAAGGGCTGGACCTTTGCTCGTGAGGCTGCAGGTGTCCTCGCGGCCAATGGCATTCATGTACGTCTCTACGAAGAACTCATGCCGGTGCCGGCGCTGAGCTTTGCTACGCGTTATTATCACTGCAATGCCGGCATCATGATTACGGCGTCGCACAATCCGGCACAGTATAACGGCTACAAGGCTTATGGCCCGGATGGCTGCCAGATGACGGATGATGCCGCTGCTGTCGTCTATGCATCGATTCAGAAGACCGATGTGCTGACGGGCGCCAAACACATGAGCTTTTCGGAAGGCGTTGAAAAAGGCCTGGTTCAGTTTGTCGGCGAAGACTGCAAGGATGCGTTCTACAAGGCTATTGAAGCACGTCAGGTCCGTCCGGGTCTCGCAAAGACCGCCGGCCTCAAGCTCGTTTATTCGCCGCTCAACGGCACGGGCCTTGTTCCTGTCACGCGCGTGCTCAAGGACATCGGCATCACGGACATTACGATGGTACCGGAGCAGGAGTATCCGAACGGCTATTTCACGACCTGCAGCTATCCGAATCCGGAAATCTTCGATGCGCTCGCAAAAGGCCTTGAGCTTGCCAAGAAAGAGCAGGCTGACCTCATGCTCGCAACAGACCCGGATGCCGACCGCGTAGGCATTGCCATGAAGTGTGCCGACGGCTCGTACGAACTCGTCTCGGGCAACGAGATGGGCGTACTGCTGCTCGACTATATCTGCCAGGGACGCATTGAGAAGGGCACCATGCCGAAGAATCCGGTCGCTGTCATGTCCATCGTTTCAACGCCGCTGGCCGACAAAGTTGCTGAGCATTACGGCGTTGAGCTCCGCCACGTACTGACGGGCTTCAAGTGGATTGGTGACCAGATTGCCCAGCTTGAGGCAGCCGGCGAGACGGACCGCTTCATTTTCGGCTTTGAGGAAAGCTACGGCTACCTGGCCGGCCCGTATGTCCGCGATAAGGATGCCGTTGTTTCTTCGATGCTGATTTGCGAAATGGCAGCGTACTACCGCTCCATCGGTTCGTCCATCAAGCAGCGTCTTGAGGAGATTTACCAGCAGTACGGCCGTTATTACAACAAGGTCGATGCGTTCTCCTTCCCAGGCCTTTCGGGCATGGATAAGATGAAGGGCATCATGGTAAATCTGCGCAAGAATCCGCCAACGGAATTTGCCGGCAAGAAGGTCGTCGAGACGATTGACTATGCAGAACCGGAAAAGACGGGTCTGCCGAAAGCCAATGTCCTCATCTATAAACTCGATGACGGTGCAACGGTCGTCGTACGTCCATCCGGCACGGAGCCGAAAATCAAGACGTACTTCACGACGCTGGGCAAGGACCTTGAAGAAGCCAAAGCAGAAAAGGATAAACTGGCAGAAGCTGTCAAGCCGCTGCTGGCCTGAGAAATAAAGAGTCAGAGGTGTATTGGATGAATTTATCGGCAAAAGGGTTCAGTGCGTTTGACATCCGCGGGCTTTATCCCGAGGTGGTCAATGAAGAACTCGCCTATCGTGTCGGCAGGACGTTTCCTTCGCTTTTTGCCGCGAAGAACATCGCTGTCGGCCGCGATATCCGGCTTTCGAGCCTGCCTTTGCAGGAAGCACTTGTCAAAGGCCTGACGGAAGCTGGCTGTGATGTCATGGACCTTGACCTTTGCGGTACAGAAATGATGTATTTTGCTGTGCTGCATTATCATCTCGACGGCGGCATCATGATTACGGGCAGTCACAATGAGAAACACTATAACGGCATGCAGCTCGTGCGCCGTGAGGCCCGTCCTATCTCTGAAGATACCGGCCTTAAGGATTTAAAGGCTGCTGTCATGAGCGATACGCTGCCTGCAGCTGCCGCTGCGTGCGGCCGTGTGGAAAAAAATGACGTCACGGAGGAATACATCCAGTACCTTCTGTCGTATATTGATCTTGACCATCTTAAGCCGTTCCGGGTTGTTGCGAATACGGGCAATGGCTCGGCAGGGCCGGTCATCAATGCCATAGAGAAGCTGCTGCCGTTTGACATCATCAAAGTCAACAACATTCCCGATGGCAATTTTCCGAACGGTGTGCCAAATCCGCTTCTGCCGGAAAACCGCGGGGCGACGGCAAGTGTCGTGCGCGAGGAAGAAGCCGATATCGGTGTGGCCTGGGACGGCGACTTTGACCGCTGTTTCCTGTTCGACGAAGAAGGAGAGTGCCTTGAGGGGTACTACCTTGTCGGTCTGCTCGCCGAGACGTTTCTCCGGAAGCACGCAGGGGCGAAGATTGTCCACGACCCGCGTCTTGTCTGGAATACCGAGGCGGTCTGCAGGGAATTTGGCGGCGAAGCCGTGCTTTCACGCAGCGGCCATGCCTTCATTAAAGACAAGATGAGGGAAACAGGGGCCGTCTATGGCGGCGAGATGAGTTCGCATCACTATTTCCGTGACTTTTCGTCCTGCGACAGCGGCATGCTGCCGTGGCTGCTCGTCATGGAGCTGCTGTCCCATACGCAGGGAAAGACGCTCCATGACCTTGCCAGAGTCTGCAGGGAGCGCTTCCCTGTTTCCGGTGAGATCAACAGCAGTGTAAAAGACCCAGATGCTGCTTTGGCAAGAGTAGAAGCTGCCTATGCTCCGCAGGGAAAAGTGACGAAAATTGACGGGCTATCGGTCGAATTCGGCCAGTGGCGCTTTAATCTCAGAAAATCCAATACAGAGCCGGTCCTGCGCCTCAATGTGGAGACGCGCGGCGATAAGGCTCTTTGTCAGGCTAAGACGGAAGAACTTTTAAGGCTTATCCGTACCTGAGACAAATATTCACAGCGAAAAGGATACATGATATAATAGGTACGTATGGAACCATAGACCTGCTGCATGTATCCTTTTCGCATGAGTTAATTGACGAAAAGATATATCAGTCAGAACAAGCAGAGGAGTGTTAAAACATGAGTTTGAAACTGAAATCCGGTTTTACGTTCGACTATGACAACCTTTATGGTGAGGGCAAAGTCACGGAAGCAGACCTCAAGTCCTATGAGGAAGACCTCAAGAAGGCACATGAGGCCATGAAGGTCATGCGCGAGACGGGCTTCATCCGTGCGCATCTCTCGAAAGACGGCGAGCCGGAAAAAGTTCTGTTCTCCCAGCTGCCGTATGTAGAGGAAGGCCATCTCAACAGCCCGAGCTCTCTCAAACATCTGCAGGAACTCACGGACCATGTCAAGGACAATGTTGACGTTGTCGTTTCCATGGGTATCGGCGGTTCTTATCTCGGCGATAAGGTCCTGTTCGATGTACAGTGCGGTGCTTACTGGAATGAGCTGCCGAAGGAAGAGCGCAACGGCTTCCCGAAAGTTTATTTCAGCGGCAACAACATTGACCCGCGCAGCACGGGCGACCTCATCCATCATCTCGAGAATGAGTCCAAAATCCTGAAGTATCATGAGAAACGCAATCTCAAGGTTCTGCTGCTCGTCATCTCGAAATCCGGCGGCACGCTCGATACGATGTCGAACTTCATGGTGGTCTATGATGCTCTGCAGAAGTTCCCTGGCATCGATGTCGAAGTCGTCGCTGTCACGGACCCGAACATGGAGAACCAGACGCTCCTCAAGAAGCTGGCCATCGAAAAAGGCTGGCCGCAGTATGCTGTTCCGGACGGCGTTGGCGGACGTTTCTCGATTTTCTGCGAAGTCGGTCTGTCGCTGGCTGCCTGCATCGGCTTTGATATCAAGGGCTTCCTCGATGGTGCTAAGGACATGGACAAAGCCTGCCAGAACGATGATATCTGGCAGAACCCGGCAATGCTCAACGCAGCCCTGAAATTCGCTGCTTCGGAGAAGCATGGCCGCGACATCGAAGTCATGATGCCGTATGGCGACTATCTCAAGTCCGTTTCGGAATGGTACATCCAGCTGCTCGCTGAGTCCCTCGGCAAACAGTACAACAAGGAAGGCAAGGAAGTCTGCTATGGCCGTACGCCGCTCGTCGCTGTCGGCACGACGGATATGCACTCCCAGACGCAGCAGCATCAGGAAGGCAAGCTCAACAAGGTTGTCCAGTTCGTCAAGATTGAGAACTGGAAGAACGACCTTGAGATTCCGAATGCATTCCCAGAGGCAAAGAAACTTGCGGATATCTCCGGTGTTACGATGAGCGAAGCTCTTGAAGTTGCCCGCCAGTCAAACGCTGACGCACTGGCTTCGAACAAGCGCTACAACGCCTGCTTCACGCTGCCGGAGCTCAATGCTTATCATCTCGGCGAACTCCTTTACATGCTCGCCATGAGCATTGCTTATGAAGGCGAACTCGCTGATGTCGATGCCTTCAACCAGCCGGGCGTTGAGTCCTACAAACGCATCATGGGACCGAAACTCCAGGCACTCAAGGCTGCCAAAGCTGCAAAATAAAAATAAACTTTGAGGCTTAGCTGTGCCAATCCACAGGAAAGTCAAAGGCACGGAAAGGCTCTGTCGTATGGCAGGGCCTTTCTTTTTCACAATTTTAGTCAGAATAATGAAAATTTATAAGGAGGGAGGAGCGTGCGGAAACAATTGACGCCCTGGCAGAAAAAACTTGCGGCCGGTCTGGGGGCCGTGGGGCTGCTGGCTTTGGTGTATGTCTGGCAGGCTGATGATGAAAATGCTCTGCTGCTGGCAGAAACGGCCGGCAGTGGTCAGCAGACTGTATCTGCCGGAAAAGAAGCAGGCACATCTTCTTTGGCAGAGGCCGACAAGGCGAAGTACCAGAAGATTCGCGGACTTGAGAGCCAGACGTCGCTGGAGGAGCTGCGCAATCCTTTTTCGCCGGCGCATGAAAAGCGCGGGGAAGCTGCAGCAGCAGAAAAACATACCAAGGCGGATGGCCGGAAAACGCAGCTGCAGGTCAGGGAAACTATCAAGAAGCCAGACGGGCAAACCTCAGCCACTGCTGCGGGACAGCAGGCGGAGTATCCTTCTTCGCTGCCGGAGACGGCCGAAAAAGAGGCTGTGCCGCAGCTGCAGCTGCGCGGCATCGTGCAGGGCGGCAGTGAGCCTCTGGTCATCTTGTCCAATGGCCGCCAGAGCAGTTCTCTGGCCGTCGGTGAGAGTTTTGCCGGTTATGAAGTCGTGGCCATCGGCGCACAGGGCGTAAAACTCAGCGGTCCTGACGGCGAGAAGTGGCTGCCCATGGCTTCTCTGGACTAAAAATATAAAAATAGACGAGATATATGGCATGGATGGAATCATAGAAAAGGAAAAGAGGTAAGGATAAAGAAAGTGTATAGATGAGGAGGCTGGACAATGTCAGTCGATTGGAAGCATATCATGATTTCAGGAATTCTCGGTACAGGTTTATGCCTGAACCCGTCATTTTCAGCAGCCGTGCAGGCTGCCCCTGTCAATATGCAGGTGGTGGAAGGCGATGTACGGTCGGTGCTCATGACTTTGGCACGTGCAGGGCATGAGAACATCGTGCTGGACGACAGCGTAGGCGGGACGGTGACACTGCATGTGACCGAGGAACCGCAGAACCTCCTGCGCATGGTGGCAGCATCAAAAGGACTCGTGCTCGTCAAAGAGGGAACGACGTATCTGGTGACTGCGGCGGCTAAGGCCGATGGGCTGCGAAGTGTCCACGTTTATTCTGTGCATTATGCAGAGCCGCAGGACATAGCGCGTGCGGCAGAACTGTCTCTGCGGGAAAACGGTGCTTCGGAGCAGACGGGAACGGCGGGCAGAGAAGACGCGAAAAAGTCAGCGGCGGCTAAGGGGGAATCAACTGTAGAAACAAGTGGACGGCGTGTGCTTGTCAACAATGCGACGAATTCGGTCTTGTTTTATGGCACGGCGGCAGAAGCGGCTTCTGTGGAACAGGTCGTGCGCCAGCTCGACCGTCAGCCGCGGCAGGTATCCCTTGAGGCCAAGGTTGTGGCTTTATCGAAGGATGCTTCTAAGAAACTCGGCGTGGAATGGGAGTGGTCTTCGCTGCCGCAGTACCCGGACTATGAGACGACATACCGCCATAAGGGCAGCAGCAATGAAGTGGAAGAAAAAGAAGTCAAGCGCCATACCAAGGATGGCATGGTGCCGGGCATTATCCAGTTCGGCCGCGGCCCTGAGGGCATTCCGTTTGAATTTTACTACGGCGCGACGATTCAGGCTCTCGTAACGCAGGGAAAAGCCAAGATGCTCGCACGGCCGAATATTACGACGGTGCAGGGCCGCGAGGCCGTCATCAACATCGGCGGAGAAGTGCCTGTGCCGACTCAATCGGTCACGGATAATACAACGACCACGACGTATACGTATCGTCAGGCCGGCATTATCCTGCGCTGTACGCCGCGTCTGCATGATGATGGCCGCATTACGGCTGCAGTGCATACAGAAGTCAGTTCACCGCTCTATGTCGAGGACATCAAGGCTTACCGCTTCCAGAACCGCAGCGCTGATACCACGGTCAGCCTGCGCGATGGCGAGACCATGGTTATCGGCGGTCTCATTGGCAGTGACGAGTCAAGAACGCTCTCAAAAATCCCGTTCTTAGGCGATTTGCCGATTCTGGGCTCTTTTTTCCGCAGTGTGAGGAAGAGCCATTCGGAATCCGAGGTCATGATTTTCCTCACGGCCCATATCATTCCCGAACAGGGAAAAGTATAAAGCCTGCTTTCGTATCTGCAGGTCAATATAAGTATAGGAGTCAGGCAAAAGTCAGACCGACTTTGCCCTGACCCCTATACTTTTGCGGGTTCATAAGTTATAATAAGAAGGTAATCGAAATAAATGAATGAGATTCGTAATTGATTATGATTCAGGTTGTAAGGCGGAGGGATGAGCGTGCAGTATCCAATTCATATGGAGATTGCCGGCCGCATCTGTGTGATTATTGGCGGCGGGCGCGTGGCTGAGCGCAAGGCACAGCTTCTGCTGCAGGCAGGCGCGCACTTGACTGTCATCGCACCGTCATTGACGAATCCCCTTTATCAGGAAGCGGCTACGGGCTGCTTCTTCTGGCTGGCCCGCCCGTACGAAGCGGGGTTCCTGCGGCGCGTGCGGCCGTTTTTGGTGTTCTGCACGACGGATAATCATGCGGTCAACCGATTGGCAGCTGAGGAGGCCCGCGAAGCCTGTGCTCTTGTCAATGTGGCCGATGAGCCGGGACTCTCTGATTTTTTTGTGCCGGCGAGCATCCGACGCGGCAAATTTCTCCTGAGCATCGGCACGGGAGGACTGAGTCCCGCATTTTCAAGATGCCTGCGCGGGCAGCTCGAACAGGCTTTTCCTCCGGCGTTTGGCCTCTGGCTGGAGCGTCTGGCCCTGGTTCGCAGGGAACTCAAGGAAAAGCTGCCGACGAGTGATGACCGTCAGGCCTTCTGGCGCATGGCACTCTCAAGGGATATCATCGATTTAGTCAGGGCCGGTCAGTTAGACCGGGCGGAGGTATTGATTCGACATGCAATTATTGGTTTTAGGGCTCAATCATAAGACAGCTCCTGTGGAAGTCCGCGAGAACTTCTCGATACCGAAGCAGTCTGTGCGCGACGGGCTGGAAAATCTCAATGAATACGAGGGATTGTCTGAGGCGGTGATACTCTCGACCTGCAATCGCAGTGAGATGTATGCTGTGGTCGATGATGCCAAAGAGGACCTCGCGACGCTCAAGCAGTTCTTATTTGATTTGACGGGCAATGACGAGGATATCGATGCATATCTTTACTCTTTTGTCGATGAAGAATGTATCCGTCATCTGTTTAATGTGGCCTCAAGCCTTGACTCGCTGGTACTTGGTGAAGGCCAGATTCTCTCGCAGGTCAAGGAGGCGTATGCGATAGCGCGTGAAGCGGGGACGACGAGCACCGTGCTCAATACCCTCTTTCACCGCGCTATTGCGACAGGCAAGCGCGTGCGTACAGAAACGCGCATCGCGTTCAGTTCCGTCTCGGTAAGTTATGCCGCGGTGGAACTCGCCAAGGAAAAACTCGGCACGCTCGAAGCATCGAACGCGCTGATTTTCGGCGCCGGCAAAATGGCAGAACTCACGGCTCAGCATCTCGTTTCCCACGGCGTGCGCAAGATTTACGTGGCGAACCGCCACATCGAGCGGGCAGAGCAGCTCGCGGCGGAATTTGGCGGCGAGGCCGTTCCGTTTGAAGGCGCATTAAAGCGGGCCATCGATGTTGATGTCATTGTGACGTCAACGGGGGCACCGCATTATGTGGTCAAGCCTTGGGAGACGAGGCAGCTCATGACAAAGCGCAAGGGCAGACCGCTGTTTTTCATCGATATTGCCGTGCCGCGCGATGTCGACCCGGATGTGGCTGATATCAAGGGCGTGACGCTTTACAATATCGATGCACTTGAAGCCGTGGTCGATGAGCATAAGGAAGAGCGCCAGCAGGAAGCAAAACTTGCCCACGCGATTGTCAAAGAAGAGGTCAAATCCATCGAGGATAAATTCCAGTACCTCTCGTTCCGGCCGCTCATGGCGCTGCTCTCAGAGCGCTGTGAGCGCATCCGCCAGCGGGAAATCCGCCGTGCCTCGTCAAAACTGCCGGACCTCACGAAGGCGGAACGCCGCCAGATTGAGCATATGACGCGCATGATTGTGCGCAAAATCCTGCGCATGCCGATGATGAAGCTCAATGCGTCGGCAGGAACGCCGCAGGAAGAGTTCTACATTGAAGCAATGAGGTCCTTGTTCAAGCTGGATACGATAGGGGAGGCGGCAACGAGTGAAGAACGGCACAATCGTTATCGGAACGCGCAGCAGTAAGCTCGCACTTTGGCAGGCCGATTATGTGGCGGACTGCCTGCAGAAAAAATATCCGGAACTGCGGATAGAAAAAAAGCTCATGACGACTAAGGGCGATAAGATTCTCGATGCACCGCTCGCGAAAATCGGCGGCAAAGGTCTTTTTACAAAGGAACTCGAGCAGGATATGCTGGAGGGCGGCATCGATATCGCCGTGCACAGCCTCAAGGATATGCCGACGGAAGTCCCGGAGGGCCTGGTCATTTCGGGCATCACGAAGCGTTTTGACCCGGGCGACGCGGTCGTAAGTCCTCAGTACAGGACATTTGCCAATCTGCCGCAGGGCGCGAAAGTCGGCACATCAAGCCTCCGGCGCAAAGCGCAGCTGCTGCACGCAAGGCCGGACCTCAATATCTGTGACCTGCGCGGCAACGTCAACACGCGTCTCAGGAAGCTCGAGGAAGAGCATTTTGATGCGATTATCCTTGCCGTGGCAGGACTCAAGCGTCTTGGCTTTGCCGACCGCATCACCGAGGTTCTGCCAAAGTCCATGGTGCTGCCGGCCGTCGGCCAGGGTGCGCTGGCTATTGAGACGCGTCAAGATGACGAGAAAGTCCGCGGCCTGATTGCTTTCCTCAATGATGAGGAGACCGTCGCCTGTGCAAGGGCAGAGCGCGCTTTCCTCGCGCGTGTCGAGGGCGGCTGTCAGGTGCCGGTTGGCGTCTATGCGGTGCCGGAGACGTCAGGACAGCTTCATGTAGAAGCTGTTATCGCCTCGCTTGACGGGCAGCGGCTTTACCGCGATGCCGTTACGGGCAGTGCGGCGGATGCTGAGGCCATGGGCAGAGAGCTCGCTGACAAACTGCTCTCCATGGGCGGTCTTGCCATCCTGCACGAAATCGGGTTGCTGCTCGGCCGTTCCTAATGTCCAAAAGGCCGGCATCAATGTTGTATATATAATAGAAGTTTTTATATCAGAGGAGAATGAAAATGGCAGGTATGGTATATCTGGTCGGGGCGGGTCCTGGGGACTACCGCCTCATCAGCCTCAAGGCAGTTGACTGCCTGAAGAAAGCCGATGTCGTCGTCTACGACCGTCTCGCGGATGACCGCATCCTCGGCTGGGCACCGAAAGATGCGGAATTCATCTACGTGGGCAAGGCTTCAAGCCATCATACGATGAAACAGCCGGATATCAACCAGCTGCTCGTCGATAAGGCAAAAGAAGGCAAGACTGTCGTGCGCCTCAAGGGCGGCGACCCCTTCGTCTTTGGCCGCGGCGGCGAGGAAGGCCTGCTGCTCGAGGAGAATCAGCTGCCGTTTGAGGTCGTGCCGGGCATCACGTCGGCCATTTCCGTACCGGCTTATGCGGGCATTCCCGTTACGCACCGCGGCATCGCGACGTCGTTTGCTGTTATCACGGGCCATGAAGACCCGACGAAGGGCAAGAGCAACATCCGCTGGGACAAGCTTGCAACGGGCGTTGACACTCTGGTCTTCCTCATGGGGGTAGCCAACCTGCCGCACATCACGGCGGAGCTTATCGAGCACGGCCGCCCAGCTGATACACCGGCCGCTGTCATCCGCTGGGGTACGAAGCCCGAGCAGGAAGTTCTCATGACGACGGTGGGGAGGGCTGCCGAGGATGTGAAGAACGCCGGCCTCAAACCTCCGGCCATCTTCATTGTCGGCGAAGTCGTCAAGCTGCGCGAAAAACTCCAGTGGTTTGACAAACTCACGCAGAAACCGCTGTTTGGCAGGACCGTACTCGTCACGCGCGCGCGCAGTCAGGCTTCCAAGCTTACCGCAAAGCTTGAGGAGCTCGGTGCCCGCGTCATCGAGAAACCGGCGATTTCCATTGCTGCGCCGGACGATGACTACGCCGCCGTGGATGCTGCCATCGGCCAGCTGGACAAATATCAGTGGCTGATTTTCACGAGCACAAACGGGGTAGAGCATTTCTTCGCCCGTCTTTACGCCGCCGGCAAAGATGTGCGCGCTCTCGGCTATGCCAAAGTCGCGGCCATCGGCCAGACGACAGCGAAAAAGCTCCGGGAGTACGGCATCGTCGCCGACATTGTGCCGCAGAAATTCCGTGCTGAAGGCATCTTAGAAGCCCTCGAAGGCAAACTGCCGCCCCATGCGAAAATCCTCCTGCCGCGCGCCGCTGCCGCTCGCGAGATTCTGCCGGAAAAACTGCGCGAACAGGGCGCCGAGATCGATGTCGTGCCGGTCTATCAGACCGTGACGGCAGAAACTTCGCCAGAAGAAATTGCGGAACTCACCCAAGAACTCGAAGATGGCGATATCGACTATGTGACCTTCACGAGCTCTTCGACGGTTCACAATCTCATCAAACTGCTCGGCAGCACCGCACCATTGGCTAACGTCAAAAAAGCCTGCATTGGCCCCGTGACGGCAGAGACTTTGAAAAAATATGGTCTTACGCCAGATATTGAGGCTGAGACCTATACCATTGAAGGCTTAGTAGAAGCAATTAAACAGGGACTTTGAGGCTGAAACAAGCGAGTAGGGCTGGTGCGTGCGTGGCATGACTGCCCAACGTTACGCATGGCCTGATGCTAAACCAATTTTTTGCCTTAAAATCAATCCTGCCAAAAGAGCTAAACGCACTTCGTTTGAACGACGCTCTTTTGACAGGGTTCTAGTTGGCAAAAAATTGGTTCTTGACGCAGCATGCCAAAGCTTCACTTATGGGCAGCCACGCCACGCAGGCAGCGTTTGCAGCGTTGAGCAGCCACGCCGCGCGAAAATGCTGTTATTCTCTTTTCTCTTTGAAATAGTAGTGATTTTACAATCTAATTTTTTAGGAGATGTTTTTCATGTATAATCAGAAGCTTCGTCCGCGCCGTATGCGCATTTCACCGGCTATGCGTGCCATGGTCCGGGAGACGACTCTCTCGGCCAAGGATTTTGTCTATCCGATTTTCGTTGTACCGGGCGAAAATGTCAAGGAAGAGATTCCGAGCATGCCGAACTGCTATCATCTGTCGGTCGACAATGCGGTAGAGCTTGCCAAAGAGATTTACGAGCTTGGCATTCCTTCTGTCGAAGTCTTTGGCCTGCCGGAGTACAAGGATGCGGACGGCTCTTCTGCGTGGGATCCGACGAGCCCTGTGCAGCGCGCTATTAAAGCTATCAAGGCCGCTGTGCCGAATCTCATGATTGTCGGCGATGTCTGCCTCTGCCAGTACACGACGCATGGTCACTGCGGCCATCTTGAAGGCCATTATGTCGACAACGACAAGACCCTGAAGCTCCTGCAGAAAGTCGCTGTCTCGCAGTCCGAGGCCGGTGCCGACATCATCGCTCCTTCCGATATGATGGACGGCCGTGTGGCTGCCATCCGCGAAGCCCTCGACGAGCACGGCTTTATCAATGTTTCCATTATGAGCTATGCCGTCAAATACGCCTCTGGCTACTACGGCCCATTCCGCGATGCGGCAGACAGTGCACCGCAGTTCGGCGACCGCCGCCAGTACCAGATGGACCCGGCCAATGCCCGTGAGGCCCTGAAAGAAGTCGACCTCGATATCATGGAAGGTGCCGATATCATCATGGTCAAGCCGGCCCTTGCTTATCTTGACGTCGTACGTCAGGTCCGCGACCACATCCATCATCCTGTTGCCGTTTACAACGTCAGCGGCGAGTACGCAATGGTCAAGGCCGCAGCCCAGAACGGCTGGATTGATGAAAAGCGCATTGTCCTCGAGACTTTGACGGGCATGAAGCGCGCCGGTGCCGATATCATCATCACGTACCATGCCATTGATGCCGCTAAGTGGCTCAAGGAAGAAGAATAAGGGAGGATATTCCTGTGCTGAATCTTGAAAAATCTCTCGCGGCTTTCAATGAAGCCAAGAATCTCATGCCGGGCGGCGTCAACAGCCCTGTGCGCTCGTATGCCAATGTCGACTGCAACCCGCCGTTCATCGCACGCGCCAAGGGCGACCGCATCTTCGACATCGATGGCAATGAGTACATCGATTATGTCGGCTCGTGGGGCCCGATGGTTGTCGGCCACGCGCATCCGAATGTCGTCAAGGCTCTGCAGGAAGCCGTCACGCGCGGCACGAGCTACGGCGCGCCGACGCTTTTGGAATCTGAGCTTGCCAAGCTCGTCATGAAGGTCTATCCGTCGATTGAAGTCATCCGCATGGTCAACTCGGGCACCGAGGCGACGATGAGCGCCCTGCGCCTGGCACGCGGCTATACGGGTCGCGATAAGATTGTCAAATTCATCGGCTGCTACCACGGCCACAGCGACAGTCTGCTCGTCAATGCCGGCTCGGGCATGGCGACGTTTGGGGTGCCAAGCTCCCCAGGTGTCACGAAGGGCACGGCGGCTGACACGATTTCGGTGCCTTATAACGATGTCGAGGCCATCACAAAGGTTATGGATGAGATGGGCGACGAAATTGCGGCCGTCATCATCGAGCCGGTGGCCGGCAACATGGGCTGCGTGCCGCCGAAGCAGGGCTATCTGCGCACCATCCGCCGCCTGACGGAAGAGCATGGCACCATCCTGATTTTCGATGAAGTCATGTGCGGTTTCCGCGCTTCCCTTGGCGGTGCTCAGGCCGCCTACGGCATCACGCCGGACCTCACCTGCCTCGGCAAGATTATCGGCGGCGGCCTGCCGGTCGCTGCTTACGGCGGATGCCGTGACATCATGATGAAGGTTTCGCCGGCCGGTCCTGTCTATCAGGCGGGCACGCTGTCGGGCAATCCGCTGGCCATGACGGCGGGCATCGAGACACTCAAGCTCATCACGGCAGAGCCGGAGCCGGGCGAAGCCGACTACAGCCGTATGCTGACGCTCAAGACGAAGAAGCTGCTGCTTGGCTGGCTTGAAAAGGCCAAAGAAGCCGGCGTCACGATTCAGGCCCATCAGGCAGGCTCGATGTTCGGCATTTTCTTCAACGAGCACGAGGTCTATAATTACGATGATTCGTGCGCTTCGGACCAGGAAGCCTTCAAGGTCTGGTTCAAGAGCATGCTCGAGCAGGGCATCTACCTTGCACCGTCGCAGTTTGAGACGCTCTTCATGTCGGGCGCACACAGCGACGAAGACATTGAACGCACCATTGAGGCGGCGGGCAAGGCCTTCAAGGATGTAGCGGAGAGCCGTAAATAAATATAAATGAAATAAAACCGTTAGTCTGTGGTGACTGACGGTTTTTTCTTTTGCAAGATAATCCAGAAAGGGATGGCCAACACTGCGCGGTGTGCTGCGGCTAAACCGATTTTTTGCCTTTTAATTTATCCTTACGAAAAAGCTAAACGCGCGCTGCTTGAACAACGCTTTTTCGCAAGGGCTCTGGCTGGTAAAAAATCGGTTCTTTACGCCGCAGCACAGACGCTTCGTTTATGGCCAGCCCTTTTCTTCTTGTTTTCGATGACGAGTCATGCGCAGTGTTGGCCAACCACCTCAGTCTTCCCATTAAGATGTGAACCAAGGTCAGTTCGTATTTACCCAGTAGGCCAGACTCTATCATCAAAGATAAGAATTTTTTCTCCTAAGCAAATATTGACTATATCATAAAGAAGTAAATTGATACTTTTAGTATAGTCAGAAAAGCGTATACTAAAGACCGTAATCCTTTTTTAGCTTTTGCAGATGAGGAGGTCTTTATATATGAAGGAATCGGCAGAAAATCGTTATGAGCTCAACAGGCAGCTGGCGCAGATGCTCAAGGGAGGGGTCATCATGGATGTGACGACGCCGGATCAGGCGGAGATTGCAGAGGAAGCTGGTGCCTGCGCGGTCATGGCGCTTGAGCGCATTCCTGCGGATATCCGCGCGGCGGGCGGCGTTTCGCGCATGAGCGACCCGAAGATGATTCGGGGCATCCAGCAGGCCGTCTCCATCCCGGTCATGGCCAAGTGCCGCATCGGCCACTTCGTCGAGGCGCAGGTGCTCGAGGCCATCGATATCGACTACATCGACGAGAGCGAGGTCCTGTCGCCGGCCGATGATGTCTACCATATTGACAAACACAAATTTCGCGTGCCGTTTGTTTGCGGTGCGCGCGACCTCGGTGAGGCCCTGCGCCGCATTGCTGAAGGTGCCTCGATGATTCGCACGAAGGGCGAGCCGGGCACGGGCGATGTCGTGCAGGCCGTGCGCCATATGCGGAAAATCAACGCCGAGATTGCCGCACTCACGTCGAAGCGCGAGGATGAGCTCTTTGAAGCGGCAAAACAGCTGGCCGTTCCGTACGCTCTTGTCAAATACGTCCATGACAACGGCCGGCTGCCTGTTGTCAATTTTGCGGCCGGCGGCGTGGCGACGCCGGCTGACGCGGCCCTCATGATGCAGCTGGGGGCCGAGGGTGTCTTTGTCGGCTCAGGTATCTTCAAGTCGGGCAATCCCGCGAAACGCGCGCGGGCCATTGTACAGGCCGTGACGAATTACGACAAGCCGGAAATTCTCGCGGAGCTTTCCGAGGACCTCGGCGAAGCGATGGTCGGCATCAATGAAGAGGAGATTGAAATCCTCATGGCAGAACGGGGGAAATGATATGGCGACGATTGGTGTACTTGCTGTGCAGGGAGCCTTCATCGAGCATGAGAAGATGCTTTCCTCGCTCGGCGCGGAATGCGTGGAACTGCGCAGTGCAGAGGATTTAAAGAAAAAGCCCGACGGTCTCGTGCTGCCAGGCGGTGAGAGCACGGTGCAGCGCAAGCTGCTTATGGAAACCGGCATGTATAAACCCATAAAAGCATGGCTTGACGAGGGAATGCCTGTGCTTGCGACCTGTGCCGGACTCATCTTGCTCGCGAAAGACCTGAGCAACGATACAAGGACCTGCTTCAGGACCCTGCCCGTAACCGTCCGCCGCAACGCCTACGGCCGTCAGCTCGGCAGCTTCATCACTGAAGCCGAGGTTCGCCACATCGGCCCCATGCGCCAGAACTTCATCCGCGCGCCCTACATCGAGAAAGTCAGTCCTGAAGTCGAAGTCCTCTCTAAGACCAACGGTCACGTGACGGCCGTGCATTACAAAAATCAGCTGGCCCTGTCGTTTCATCCCGAAGTCGGGCATGACGCGCGGCTGCATCAGGCCTTTCTCAATATGATGCCATAAAAAATCAGGAGATACGCTGATGTATCTCCTGATTTTTATTTGACGATGTGTTTGCCGCCGATGTATCTTGGCTGCCAGTAGCTGTTGGACAGGCTGTCGATGCGGACGCCCTTGCTTGAGGACGCGTGGATGAACTGGTCGTTGCCGAGGTAAATGCCGCAGTGCGAGGGACCGGGCTCGTAGGTCGTGAAGAAGACGAGGTCGCCTGGCTCCAATTGACTTTTGCTCGTTGTGCGCAGGCCGAGGCGGTACTGGTCGTCGGCAAGGCGCGGGATGCTGATGCCGTTCTTGCCAAAGACATACTGCAGATAGCCCGAGCAGTCAAAGGCTTTGGGCGTGGCGCCGCCGAAGCTGTAGGGCACGCCGATGTAGGATTTAGCCGTCGAGATGATGCTGCTGACTTTGCTGCGTTCGAGAATCGGCTTGTTGTTCGAGACGGTTGGACCGTAATTCGGGGCCGTGCTCTTGATGCGTTCAAGCTGGGCCTCCTTGTCCTTGATGGTGCCGTGGTAGATGGATTTTGTATCTTTGAGGGCACGCCAGGTCGCATTGTTGACAATGCCCGTGGCGCGCAGGTTGTTGTCGCGCTGGAACTGAATGACGACGCGCTTCGTCTCTTCGCCGTAAATGCCGTCGATGTCTTTTATCGTATAGCCGACGTTCTGGAGCTTCTGCTGCAGCAGCATGACATCGCGCCCCGAAGAGTTGAGCTTGAGCACAGGCGCGGCAAGGCCTGTGGCGGAAAACACCAGCGAAAATAATCCGGCAATCAGGCCGGCTTTAAAGAAATGACTCCTGTGCATATCATCGGATCCTTTCTAAAAAGTCAACACAGGCGATGCAGCATGTCAAGACTGCCTTTAGCCTTCAGGCCAGCGATTCACGCACGTGGTCGAGGCCCTGGCACATGAGTCTGACAACATGGTCATCGTCGAGGGAATACCAGGCTTCTTTGCCTTCTTTGCGATACTTGACGAGCCTTGCCGAGCGCAGGACGCGCAGCTGATGTGAAATCGCCGAACGGCCCATCTGCAGGGACTCGGCAATATCACAGACGCACATTTCCTGTTCGGCTACGAGCAGGGACAGGAGCTTGATGCGGGTCTTGTCGCCTAAAATCTTGAAGAGTTCTGCAAGCCGCAGGCTCGTTTCGTCATCGAGCTTATGTGTTATCGCGTCATGTATCTTATCTGGATGGGGATGATTAATCTCGCAGAGGTCGCAGATATCATCCTTCTTAATATTATCCTTCATTGATGTAACATATTCCTCCAACTACTTACATATACTTATATTATATCAGTTTCCGTATCGAACTGGAACGAAAATTTTCGGCCCGGCGTGATGTACTGCAGCAGATTGCATTCACTTTCGTCAATCATGGCAGCGACATTCGTGCGCGCGTCGGCGTTCTGCGGTGTGCGGATAATCTGGAGCTCGCCCATGTAGCGGCCATAGTCCCTGTTGTCGATGGTGATGGCGCCAATTGGACGCATGGTCGTGTTGTCCGGCAGGATGACAGCCTTCATTTCCTTTAGCAGGGGACGGCTTTCCTGTGCGCGGATGGCATCGCGTGCTTCGTCAAGGCGCGAGGTGAATGCATGGGCAAGGAGTTTTTTCTGCACGGGGTCTTTTGTCATGAGATGGGCCCGCAGGGTGATCTTGTCGCCCTGCAGCTGGCCAAGGGCCGTGATTTCTTCGTCGGTCGGCAGGGAGTCGGAGAGAACGACCGAGTCACAGCCGAGTGCGACGAGATGACGGGCGGAAAGGTCCGCGGCCTCATCGCGGTGCTCCTCAAGCGTTGGCAGGCCGTCTTTTAACGGCGAACGACGTCTGCCGTCCTGACTCGGCACAAAGGCGCCGACGCGAATGCCGTAGCGGTGCAGCAGGATATTGGCGTGGACGAGGGCAGGCTCGCTGAGCCCCGTGCCGCGGCGCGGGTAAAAATTGTGCAGGGCATCAATGCGCGCAAAGTCGGTGCCGGCATCTTTTAAATCCTGCAGCAGCCGGTGCGTGATGGTCGAGGCGTTGAGCTGGAAGCGCATCTCCGGAAAACGGTGCGTCAGCGAGGCGATATCCTCGGCGGTAAAGCCGTAATCAAGGCGCAGGGTCGTGATGCCGAGCATGCGGAAGGCCGTGGGATTGAATTCAGGCAGGTCAAGAAGCTTGAGCGTTGCCGGCGAGACATCGGAGATGACTTCCATCCGGCGGTGGCGTGCGGCCTTCAGAAGCAGACCGAGTTCTTTTTTGAGTGCCTCGACATTGGTCTCGGGGATGTGCAGGGAGGTGAAGACGCGCCGAATGCCGGCGCGGGCGGCTTTTGCCAGAAGCAGGAGATTTTCATCCGGTGTATTGTCAAGCCCCGGGTAGAGCGAGATGCCATTATCCATATAAAACTTCCTTTCCCGTATATTTTTCTATGTTCTATGAGGATATATATCTTTATTTTTCTTCCGGCGGGTCGTCAAAGCCGATGAGCCAGGTCGCGATGAAGCCGCCGATGTAGGCAGTGACGAGGCCTAAGAGGTAGATGGGAATCTGGTCGGTCGCGGCGGCGAGCGGCAGTCCCGAAATGCCGAGCGTCGCTGCGCCGACCATGAACTGGGCCTGCACAGCGCCGCCGCAGGCTCCACCGATGCAGGCGCCGATGAAGGGTTTGCCGAGGGGCAGGGTCACGCCGTAAATCAGAGGCTCACCGACGCCCATGATGCCGACGGGCAGGGCCGAGGCGATGGTTTTCTTGAGGAAACGATTCTTTGTCCTGCAGTAGACGGCAAAGCTCGCGCCGACCTGTCCGGCACCGGCCATGGCGAGCACGGGCAGCAGGATGGTTACGCCGTAGCGCGCAAGAAGCTCGGCGTGGATTGGCGTGAGGGTCTGATGGATGCCGAGCATGACCATGGGCAGGAAGGTACCGCCCAGAATGAAACCGGTGACAGCGCCGCCCGAGCCAATGGCACTCGTCGCCGCCGTGCCGATGCAGTCTGACAGAAAGCCGCCTAATGGCTGCAGGATGCAGATGGCGATGGTTCCCGCAATGAGAAAGGTGAAGAGCGGCGTCAGGAACAGGCTGAACATCTCCGGAATCACACGCTTCAGGCCTTTTTCGAGATAGGCCGCGAGGGCGGCGACGAGCAGGACCGAGATGACGCCGCCGCGGCCCGGCACGAGCGGTTCGCCCGTGAGGTTGACCGAGGCAAGCCCCGGATGGGCGAGCAGCGCGCCTAAAATACCGCCTAAGATAGGCGTGCCGCCAAATTCTTTTGCGGCGTTGTAGCCGACAAAGAGGTTCATGCCCCAGAAGACGGTGCTGCCGCCGATGGCCAGCAGCTGATAGACGGCTGTCTGTGTGAAGGCTGGGTCGGCCTTGCCGACGACATTCAGCGTGCCGCTGATGAGTCCGCAGGCAATGAAAGCCGGAATCAGCGGGATGAAAATGCTGGCGATGCGTTTGAAGAGCAGTTTTATCGGCGTGGCGTTCTTGGCGCGGATTTTTTCGTGCAGGGCTTTGCCGTCGCCGACTTTGGCCGACTTTGCTGCCATTTTCGTCGTTGTGGCAGCTGGTGCTGTGGAGGCCTTTAAAGGTTGGGATTCGGCAGCATCCGGCTCATTATCGGCTTCATCTGGCGTATTGACGGTTGACTGCCGCGAGAGCAAAGCCGTAAAAGCATCCGTCACGCGGTCAACGCGGCCGGGCCCGAAGATAATCTGGAGTTCTTCGCCGGCATCGTGGACACCGAGCACGCCGCTGACTTTTTTGAGTCCTGTGAGCATCGCCTCATCTTTATGACGGAGCACAAGGCGCAGACGCGTCATGCAGTGCGTGACTGACTGGATATTTTCCGCAGGGCCTGTCAGCAGGAAGACCTGCCAGGCGATATCATCGTAATTCATCAGCGTTCCTCCTGCGTGTGTGTGCTCTGCCGTATGGCAGCAGCGAGATGGCCCTCAGCTTTTTGCAGGGCCCTGCGCCCCTCTGCGGCCGAAAGGCCGGTCACAACCATGAGAATGGCGAGTTTGGCACGTCCATCGGCTTCTTTTAAGGCAGTTTCAGCTTCACCGCGCGTGCAGCCGCTGCCTTCCATGACGATGCGGATGGCGCGTTCCTGCAGTTTCTTATTGCTGGCTTTGACATCGACCATGAGGTTGCCGTAGACTTTGCCAAGTTTTATCATCGTGCCCGTTGAAAGCATGTTGAGCACGAGTTTCTGGGCTGTGCCGGCCTTCATGCGCGTCGAGCCCGTGACGATTTCCGGTCCGGTGATGGGGGTCAGGGCGATGTCGGCCAGTGCGTCAATCTGAGAATGTTCACTGCACGACAGGGCAATGGTCAATGCCCCAAGCTCGTGCGCGTAATTCAGTCCGCCGATGACATACGGCGTGCGTCCCGAAGCGGCGATGCCGACGAGCACGTCTTTTTTTGAGAAAGCATGTTCTTTTAAGTCGCTTACGCCTAAATCCGGATTGTCCTCGGCACCTTCCTGGGCACGAAAAATCGCGGGGATGCCGCCGGCGATGAGCCCCTGCACGAGCTCGGGGGCTGTGCCGTACGTCGGCGGGCATTCCGAGGCATCGAGGATGCCGAGACGTCCCGACGTGCCGGCTCCCATATAAAAGAGGCGGCCGCCATTTTTGAGGCGCAGGCTGATTTCATCGATTGCCTTGGCAATCTCCGGCAGAATTTTCTCGATGGCAAGGGCAATCCTGCTGTCCTCCTGCTGCATGATGGTGACCATTTCGAGGGTAGAACAGCTGTCGATATGGGCAGATGCCGGATTGCGCCGTTCGGTTGTGAGTTTTGCTAAATCAATCATTAAAGGAAGAACTCTCTTTCTATATATAGTAGGAAATACAAATATAGTATACCACAAGACGGAAGCTGGCAGGGACGGAAGGCAGGTCTTGATAAATAAAAAGACCGCCGCCCGCAGGCGGCAGTCCGATGTGTGATGACGCTGGTTTTAACCAACGAGGGATTGACCAAAGTAGACAATGCATCCCATGATGATGATGAAGGGAATGTAGAATTTCACGGCGAAGTGCAAAAGTTTGCCTTCACAGCCGACCGTGCCGATGGAAGCGACGGCGATAGCGATGCTCTGCGGGGAAATCATCTTGCCGGCGCAGGCACCCGTGGCGTTCGAGGCAGCAATCCAGGCCTGTACGCTTTTGCCCGCGCCAATGGCCATGGCGGAGTCCGTCTGCAGTTTGCCGAAGAGGACGCACGAAGACGTGGCCGAGCCTGTGATGAACGTACCGATGGAGCCGATGAAGGCGGCGATAAGCGGATAGGCCGTACCCGTAGCAGCGACAGCCGTCTCGGCAATCTCATGCGTCATGCCGGCGTAGCCCATGACTTTGGCCGTGGCGATGACCGTGATAATCGTGACAATCGTGAAGCGCAGGTTCCAAGCCGTGCGGCGCAGGCAGGCAGCCATGCTGCCGAAAGATGCGCCCTGTACGGAGCCGCCGAGGAAGGCCGCGAGCAGAATCAGCACGCCCGGCGTAGCAAGCCACGTGAACGTGTAGGGCTCGCCTCCAGGACCGTCGTAGATGAGTACGCTGCTCTTGATGAGATTCAGCGGGTCATGGATGGCCGGGATGAGCTTTGAGGTCATGAGCAGGAAGACGAAGATGAGGATGAACGGCATCCAGGCACGGACGGCACCGCCGAGAGTAGTCGGAGCTTCATCTTCATGCGGCGGCATGGCGTGTTCCGGGTCATTGACCGGGAAGAATTTGGCACAGCCGATGATGGCAGCCATGGCGACAATCGCACCGCCGACAACGGCGAGCTCCGGTCCCATGAACATGGAAATCGCGATTTCTGCGGTCGAGAAGCCGAGACCGGCCGTCAGGCACATCAGGAACATGCCCTTGAGGCCTTTGAGGCTGTGGCTGGCGACGATGACCATGAGGAACGGGCAGAGGATGGTGAGCGGCGCGAGCTGCAGCGCCGTGTACGTAGCGAGCAGTACAGGGTCAGTATCCGTGACACTGCCAAGCGTGACGAGCGGGATGCCGATGGAGCCATAGGCCGTCGGCACGGAGTTGGCGATGAGGCAGACCATAGCAGAAAGGACCGGATTGATGCCGATGCCCGCGAGCATGCCCGCAGGAATCGCGATGGCCGTACCGAAGCCGGCCATACCTTCAAGGAAGCCGCCGAAGCCCCAGCCAATCAGGAGAATCAGCACGCGGCGGTCATTGCTCACTGACGTCAGCATTTTCTTGATCGTATCCATGGCCTTGGTCTTTAAGGTCAGGTTGTACGTGAAGATGGCAGCGATGATGACGAGCAGGATGGGCCAGCAGGCGAGAGCCACACCTTCGAGAGTGGCCTCGACTGCATGAGGGAGGGTCATATCGTTGACAAAAATGCCGGCCGCCAGGGCGATGACGAGTGCAATCGGGCAGGCCTTGTAGGCTGCCATTTTGAGCACACTCAGCGCGATGATGAGCCAGAGGATTGGAGAGAGCGCGATGAGAAACATTAGGTCCTTCCTTTCTAAGCTTATCGTTTAAACTGATGGACTTCATCTAAAAAAAAGATGAACGGATAACTTATTATATAGACAGCTTCTATGGAAAGTCAATGCATAAAATAAGGGTTTCATCTTTTGAATAGTGAGAATATTCATATGTGGCAAAGCAAAGAAAAACCCCCATTGCTGGAGGTCTTCTTTGCTTTGTTTTCTAGGGACTTTTAAGAATCTAAGCCTCAGTAAATCTTCTGAATCTCATAGCCATTCTTGTTCAGCGCTTCGACGATATGCTGGATGTGCTGTTCGTTGTGCGTTTCTACCGTGACCGTCAGGACGACCTTCTTGAAGCTGTCCGTGACTTTTGTCTGGTCGTGGTCAAGCTTGATGACATTGGCATTTTCCTCAGCGAGGATACGCGAGACGTTGAGGAGCTGGCCCGGCTTATCTGGCAGCTGTACGGCGAAGCAGAAGACGCGGCCGCGGGCAATCAGGGCCTTGTCGATGAGTGCCGAAATCGTCGAGATATCGATATTGCCGCCCGAGACGATAGAGACGACTTTCTTGCCCGTGAACGGCAGCTTGGAAAGAGCCGCGAGGGAAAGAACGCCGGCGCCCTCAGCGACGAGCTTATGCTTTTCAATCAGGGAGAGCAGCGCGTTCATGATGTCGATTTCCGAGACCGTGATGATATCATCGAGGTATTTCCTGCAGAATTCAAATGTCAGCGTACCTGCTGTCTTGACGGCGCAGCCATCGGCGACCGTATCTGCGGTCGGTAGCGTCACGACCTTGCCGGCGGCGAGCGCTGCTTTCATGCAGGCAGCATTTTCCGGTTCAACGCCGATGACTTTGACATTTGGGTTGACGAGCTTGGTCGCGAGGGCAACGCCGGAAGCGAAGCCGCCGCCGCCAATCGGGCAGAGGATGGCATCGACGTCTTTGAGGGCGTCGATGATTTCCAGGGCCGTCGTGCCCTGGCCGAGGAGGACCTGCAAATCATTGAACGGATGGATGTAGACATAGCCGTACTTTTTCTGGAGCTCGAGGCTGTGGGCATAGGCATCATCAAAGCCATCGCCGTAGAGCACGACCTCGGCGCCGAGGGCACGCGTGCCTTCGACCTTGAGGATTGGCGTCGTCGCCGGCATGCAGATGACAGCCTTGACGCCGAGTTTCTGTGCGGCGTAGGCAACACCCTGGGCATGGTTGCCGGCCGAAGCCGTGATAACGCCTTTGGCGCGTTCTTCCGGCGTCAGCTGGCTGATTTTATTGTAGGCGCCGCGAAGCTTGAAGGCACCGGTATGCTGAAGATTTTCTGGTTTGAGATAGACGTCGTTGTGGCAGAGCTCGGAAAAATAATCACTGTGGATGAGTCTTGTCTTGCGTGCTACGCCCTCGAGCTGCTTCGCAGCGCGGTAAACGTCAGCAATTGTTGTGCTCTCGACAATTGCTTTATTCGAACGCTCCGCAGCAGCGGCTTTCTCAGATGATTTTTTTTCTTCTGGCATATTTGGTTCCTCCTTTGATTTTCGCGATATTTCCCATATTTTATCCAGTTTATACCCTGTCTCTGAAAAAGTCAATTACAACTTTACAACTGTCTCTGGAAAAAATTATGGGAAAAGAAACAGAAGTTTTTGGAGAATTTAGAGGAATTTGCCCATGTGTTCGCGAATTATACCACATGAAAGAAATACTACGGGAGGGATTTTTGTATGGAAAGGTTGGCTCGTATCCTGGTTCCGGTTGACGGATCCGGTGCTTCCGACCAGGCCGTGCGTTTTGCCGCGATTCTGGCAGATGCAACAGGTGCTTCTGTTGACATCCTGCATGTATCTTATTTTGACAGCAGTACAGATGCGGATGACGTGTCGTGGCTGCCGGAAAGCGTGGCAGGTCCCATAGGACCCGAAGCTGAGAAAATCCTGGAGCAGGCAAAGCGGCTCATTCCCAAGGCCGTGCTCTTTGAGGCGCATCACCGCATTGGCAGTCCGGCGGAAACCATTCTTGACTTTGCCGAGGAAAGGCACAGCGGGATGATTGTCATCGGCAGCCGGCGCATGGATGCTCTCCATGCAGCTCTGCTCGGAAGTGTCAGCACAGAGGTTCTGTACGAGGCGAAATGCCCCGTGACCGTAGTCAAAGAAAATCCTCATCCGTAATGGATATCATGTTAAGGGGGTAATACTATGATGAAGAATATCCTGGTACCGGTCGATGGCTCGGAAGGTTCGGATCGTGCCGTAACGGAAGCGATTTCCCTCGCTGAGGCATGCGATGCAAAGCTCAATTTCCTCTATGTTGCCAACATCAATCAGCTGGCCATCAATGCCTGCCTGTCGGATGCCATTCTTGAGGCTGTCACGAAAGCCGGCAACGTTGTCCTCGACCGTGCGATGGAGATGGTTCCGTCGGGCATCGAGAAAGAAGCATTCTCGGAGACTGGTTCGCCTGCCGTCGTCATTCTCGACTTTGCGACGAGCAATGACATGGACCTCATCGTCATGGGCAGCCGCGGCCTCGGCGTCGTCAAGGGCGTGCTGCTCGGCAGCGTCAGCCAGTACATCGTCGAACAGTCGAAGTGCCCAGTACTCGTAGTGAAATAAAATACCGCGATTCGTGTTCGTGGCAACAAGACGGGAAAGGGCTGTCCAACGCTCCGCTTATGGACAGCCCTTTCCTCTTTTTCGCGGCAGGAATGAGGAAGCTGTGAATAAACGGCAGTGAGTCAAAAAAGAGGTATCCATAAGCGCAGCTTCAGCCTGCTGCGCGGAGCGTTGGATACCTCTTTTTTGATGTCTTCCAGAGATGAGATGTGTTTTAATCATTATAGAGCAGCACAATCTGTCCTTTTTGGCGGGTGGCGTTCATGTCGATGACGCGCTGGTTGGAGGAGCCGCGGAAATGCAGTGTGAGGTCGCGGAGCTCTTCTACGTATTCGCCGTCGACGAGGACGTCGACTTCATTTAAGAGCGCATCGGTCGCTTGGTCGTGACGGGCCTGCAGTTCTTCGAGCGTGAAGCCGGAGTAGCTCCAGAGGTCGAGACCTGCGGCGTGGATTTTCTTGGCGAGGCGGGCGAGCGGGGCGCACTGCAGGAAAGGTTCGCCGCCGCTGAACGTCACGCCCGTGAGCAGGGGATTGCTCTGGATTTGCTGCATGAGGCCGTCAATTGTCTCGATATGGCCGCCGTCCAACGGCTGCGTCTCAGGATTCTGGCAGTTGAAGCAGCGGCGCGGACAGCCCTGCACGAAAATCGTGAAGCGGAAGCCATCGCCGTCGACGATGGAATCTTCTACGACACCGGCAACACGCAGGGTGTCTTCAGAGTTAGACTGTTCTGGCATAGCAAATCTTCCTTTCGGATTTGGTAAAGCAAACAAGAAAAAGCCGCTGCCGGGGGGATGGCAGCGGCTTTTGGAGTTCATTCAATCTCAGTGCACTCAGTGCAGGCCGTGCTTGACGCGGTCGTGCTCTTCGGCACGCTTGGCATCATTCCAACGGTCGATGGTACCGACTAGATAGCCCGTGATGCGGCGGATGCGTTCGAATTTCTGCGGCTGGAGCTCGTAGCGGATATCAACCTGGCCGTCTTTTGTGGCGGAGAGGTTCAGACTGTTGACTTTTTCCTTCGTCTGCTGCTCAACATAGTCGATATAATTGACGATTTCCTGCTCGGAGATATCGTTGATTCCATTTACTTTGACATCAATGCCGTTTACTACCATCTGGGGTCACCCGTCCTTATCGTATTGAAATATCTAATATTCTTTCTACAATCTGTATGTTTAAGCATCTTTTTCGATAGGCCTTATCTCAAGTGCTTGCGTCAATTATACAATATATATTGCTTAAGAGTCAAGGCACCCACTATATATAGTTTTCTGACAGTTTCACTTATCCACAAGAATTTTTAAATTAATATGCATTAAATAAATTTATATTCATATTGACAAATCGGGGAGATATCATGCAGTCCCCATTTATCAGGCGGTTATGGCGTGAATAGAAAAAGCGAATGAATAAAGATTCTCCATAATAAACTTATCCACAGAAAGCGAGGGATAACTCACCGGCTTTCTGTGGATAAGCAGGCACAATATGTAGTTGCTGAGTTATCCACAGCCCCTTTATCTGGGATTGTGTTCCTCAGGCTGCAGGACTGTACGCGTCGGATAGGGAATGTCAATGCCCTCCTGACGATAGCGGCGTGTCAGGGCCTTGATAAATTCGTGCTTTAAGAGGAATTGATGCTCGAAATAGCTGGAATGGAGCACGACGTTGAAGTCGATGCTCGATTCGCCAAACGTATGGAAGCGCACGGCAGGTTCCATCTTGACATCCTTGTCGATGCGCGCCATGACTTCACGTGCCACTTCGAGGGTCACGCGCTCGACTTGGTCGAGGTCGCTGTCATATGAGACGCCGACGGGGATGCTGATGACGATATCTTTATGCGGCATGCTATAGTTCGTGATATTCGACGAGGCGATTTTCTGGTTTGGGATGACAATCATATTGCCGCCGCCAGCAGGCACGATGGTCGTGAAACGCCACGTGATATCAGTGACGCGGCCTTCTTCGCCCGTGCTGAGCTTGATGTAGTCGTCAAGGCGCACCTGCTTTGAGAGAATCAGGTGGAGCCCTGAAAAGATATTCGCGAGCGTCTCCTGCAGAGCGAGGGCGACGGCCATACCACCAACACCCATGGCAGTGAGGATAGGGGCAATGGAGATGCCGTAATACTGCAGGATGACGAGGATGCCCATCGCGTAGATGATGACATTGAGGATGGTGTTCAGAAGGGTCGTCTTTGGCAGTTTCTCGCCGGAATGCTCGATGTGTAGCGAGATGAAGCCATTGATGGTGCGGGCGGCAACGCGCGTGATGGAAAGCACGATGACCGTGAAGAGGATGTAGGAGAACAGGCGTGTCAGCGGCTCGATGATGTCAATCGTATTGACAATCCAGTAGAGGCCGACGACGAGGCACAGGGAAATCGGCACACCGCGCAGGGCATTGATGAAGATGTAAAACCACGAGCTTTCGTCAATGTTCAGATGGTTTTCGATGCGGCGGTTGATGAGCTTATTGAGCATGATGCCGATGGTCAGGGATGCGATGAGGATACAGGCTGGCACGAGCAGCATCTCCATCAGATGCGTCCAGTCAATCCAGGCAAGCCATTCGGGAAACATGGAAAAACCTCCTTTTGCTTTGTTATGTTTTTGCTGCTTGGCTGCAAAGCGTGAAGAAATGCCTTGAAGTCTAAAGCATATTCATTATACTATAGTATAGACAAAAGAAAAGTCAAAAATGATAAAAAGCTTAAAAGCTTAGAAGTTTACCATGACAAAGGAGTGTTTCTCATGGCAGAAATCCTGCATGTCGGCCGCCGCCTCGAACTGCGCAAGGCCACGAAAGAAGACCTCGACTTCATCATGAAGCTGGAATACGACCCCGAAAATCTCAAGTTCATCGTGCCGTTTGACCGCGATTTCCATACGAAAATCATCGAAGAGGGCAAAGCGGCCATGGATGTCATCGTTGAGGAGATTGACACGAAGGAGCCAGTCGGCTATCTGCTCATCAACGGCCTGACGACGCCGGCGAAGGAACTCGAGTGGACGCACGTCATCATCGACAAGAAAGGCAAGGGCTATGGCCATGAAGCCATGAAGCTCCTGAAAGCCTGGGGCTTTGATGACCTCAAGTTCCACCGCGCCTGGCTGGACTGCAAGGACTACAACGCGCGTGCCCTGCATCTCTATGAATCCGAGGGCATGCAGCGCGAGGGCCTGATTCGTGAGACCATCCTGACGAACGGTGTCTATGAGAATCTTGTCATCCTCGGCATTCTCGACCGTGAGTATCAGGCACGCAAGGAGCAGGGTCTGGAACTTTGAGTTGTTTGTCCTGTGATGGACAAGAATGAAAACGGACTGCCGCAGCAGATGTTTCTCCTGCGGCAGTCCGTTTTGTGTTTTCAGCAAAATTTACACGAAATTTAGCGATGACGGTAGCGCGTCGCTGTATCTTCAAACGAAAAATGTTCAGGATGATGGCGCGAGACGGTATATTCAATCTGGATGCCGTTGTCATTGAAGGCCTGGCTCGTGATGACGGCGACGCAGTTGTAGTCACCGAGGTCAAGATATTTTTCATCCTCTTCCTGGGCACGCTCGACGGTCATGCGGCGCTTGCTCGTGACAATCTTGATGCCGAGGATATCTTCGATGTATTCATAGATGGACTGTGCGGCGATGTCCGGTGTGAGCCCCGGAATCAGGCCGGCACGAAAATAGTTCTTATCAAGAATCAGAGGCCGGCCGTCGAGCAGGCGCACGCGGTGAATCTGCCAGAGGACCTCGTCTTCCGGGAAGCCCGTCTTCTTGGCAAGCTCTGCATCGCAGAGGCAGCGCGTGAAGAGAACGACTTTTGTCGTCACATGCAGATGATTGCGGGCAGCGGCCTCCTTGAACGTCTCAATCCCGCCGATGCGGAATTCGCTTTGGTGCGGCGGCTGATAGAGCACACGCACGCCCTTGCCCTGAATGGCTTGAGCATAGCCGCGTTCGATGAGTCCGCGCAGTGCCCGCCGGACGGTATTGCGTGAGCAGCCATATGCTTCTGACAGGACATTTTCCGAGGGGATCAGACTCTGGTAAGCATACATTCCCTGTTCGACTTTCTGTTTGAGGTCCTGATAGATATCGGCAAACTTTGCTTTCGGCATAAAAATCCTTCCTTGTTTGACTCAAAAACTTTTGCTTGTCTTTATTATAACGGCCATTCATTGTGTACTGCAAATTATTCAGTCAACAGTAGTTTACAACTTTAGGCAACCTCTTCATCAGACCGAATTACGTCCTGCAAGGCTTTGAGCAAGGCCTCTGGATTTTTGCTGTTTTGGGCCTTTGGGGCCAAAGTGGCAAAAATTATTTCACGCTGAATCTGCCAGCTCAGAAAGTGCCGCAGCTCTTGTGGGCTGTCATCTTGGTGAGACTGAAAGGTCTTGTCAAGATACGGCAGTATTTTCACCACGGCATGCTCAGCATTCGTGAGATTCATCAGATGCTCAATGCTTGTCTGTTTGCGGACCATGTAATGGCTCAGCTGCCAAAACATCTTTTGCTCGTAATAGTTTGTCTCAATGCCCCAACGAAGTTTGTAGAGACGAAGCGGGTAGAATTCCATTTCCCTAGAGCTGGCATCACGCAGCATCTTGCGGTTTTGCCAGGCAACGCTCATGTGTAGCGCCATTGGCTCAACCGTGCTGAGAAATAGTCGGCGAGAACCGCTTTTGCTCAGCGTCACATAGGCATGGACCTGGCAGTCGCCAAAAATCTTGGCTTTTACCACCTTGTGTGTCACCAGAAGCTGGTCCATTTTGTAAGTCTTCTTCCAGATATTCCCGTACAAATCATCC
>OIYH01000433.1_pt1 | contig 32219 bp, 18 predicted proteins | sample 1587911 | NCBI WGS metagenome assembly OIYH01 (sample SAMN03283252) | human gut metagenome | biome: human-associated habitat; material: feces | host: Homo sapiens | place: USA | collected 2013
TATAGCACATGTGTCATGACATGTGCAAATGTTTTGGTCGGGATGGGTGGAAGATTGTGAGGGATAGAGATCGGGCGATGTTGGACAGGGGATGGTGGTGCGGCTGTTTGTGTCGCTCCCGTGAAGGGAGCGACCAAGGAAATCACTGGCGAGGACTACAACAAGTAATTTTCAATCCACGCTCCGGCGTCGCGCGGTATATCGCCCTGCATGAACTGCTCGGTACCCAATATGCCTGCCAAGAAGACCGCTTTGAATTACAGCAAACTGCTGAAAATATCAGTCAAATCCTATAGATTTTACTGACTTGATTTATACAAAACTGGCAAAACCGCCAGAAAACGAAATTCCTATAATTCCGAGGTTGACACTGGGGATTGGCTGTGTTATTCTATAACCAACAAATCCAGTAGGAAATCGGAAGGGAGCGAGCAAAATGTTCATCGTAAACGCACGAATGTCGGGTCGAATGTGTATGAACATGCTGTATTATGCTCAGATGCTGCCTGACCGACAGAATACGAAATTACTTTGAACCGGCTTGCCTGACGCTGCGCGTCCTTGCGGATTCATTGCATTTTCTGAAGCGGGGAGCTGCGAGCTTCCCGCTTTTTTGTGCATTTAAGAGGAATAAGGAGGAATTTTCTTGATAGAATTGTCACATATCTCGAAGGAGTTTGTGAGCGGCAAGCGAATCGTTCATGCGGTGCAGGATGTTTCGCTGACGATTGACAAGGGCGAAATTTTCGGTATGATCGGCTTTTCCGGTGCGGGTAAATCGACGCTGGTGCGCTGCATCAATCTGCTCGAGCGGCCGACTTCCGGCAAGGTGATCGTAGATGGTCAGGATATGCTGTCGCTCTCTGCAAAGGAACTGCGGCAGGCCCGCAAGAAGATCGGCATGATCTTCCAGCACTTCAACCTGATGCCCTCGCGCACCGTAGCCGGCAACGTAGCGTATCCGCTGCGCGGTAGCGGCCTTTCCAAGCAGCAGATTGAGGAAAAGGTACAGCGCCTGCTTGATCTGGTCGGCATCGGTGACAAGGCGGAGGCGTACCCTAAGCAGCTGTCCGGCGGTCAGAAACAGCGTGTAGCAATCGCTCGCGCACTGGCCAACGACCCGAATGTGCTGCTCTGCGACGAGGCTACCTCGGCACTCGATCCGCAGACCACCAAGGCGATTCTGCAGCTGCTCAAGCACCTGAATGAAACCCTCGGCATCACGGTCGTTATCATCACCCACGAAATGGCGGTCGTCAAGGAGATCTGCCACCGCGTAGCCGTTATGGAGCACGGCAAGGTGGTCGAGTCCGGCGAGGTGTTCAACATTTTCGCTAACCCGAGAGAGGACATCACCAAGAACTTCATCCACACGACATCCAATCTCCGCAAGATCGAAGAACTCATCGCGGAGGATTCGCCGGTCGTCAAGCTCAATCCGGGCGAGCTTATCGTGCGCTTGAGCTACATTCAGCGCAATGTATCCGAGCCGCTCATCTCGACGGTATCGCGCAAATTCAATATTGTGCTCAACATCATCTTTTCTGATATCGCCATCGTGCAGAATGCACCGATCGGCGGCACGGTAGCCATTATCAGCGGCAGCCGCGATCAAATCACACAGGCAATCGCTTATCTCAGTGAGAAAAACGTAGGAGTGGAGGTCATCAAGGATGCAAGAGTTTCTGAATAACATCATTCCGAACGTGATGGCAAAGCTGCCGGACTTCTACGCGGCCATCGGTGACACGCTGCTCATGGTGGTCTGGTCGGGCGCGATCTCGTTCGTGCTTGGTCTGACGCTGGGCGTGCTCATCACCGTCACCAGGCCGGGCGGCATTCTGGAAAACAAAATCGTCTATCAGATTCTGGACAAACTGGTCAGCCTGTTCCGTTCCATCCCGTTCATCATCCTGCTGACGTGGGTAATGCCGGTTTCCCGTGCGATTATGGGTACGGCAATCTACGTCCGCGGCGCTATCGTACCGCTGGTATTCGGTGCGGTGCCGTTCTTCACCCGTCAGGTGGAGAGTGCACTTGCCGAGCTGGACGGCGGTCTGATCGAAGCGGCGCTCTCGATGGGCTCCACACCGCTGGAGATCATCTTCCGCGTATACCTGAAGGAAAGCGTAGCCGCCATCGCGCGCGGCACAACCATCACGGCGATCAGCCTGCTGAACCTGACTGCAATGGCCGGTGTCGTCGGTGCCGGCGGTCTGGGCGACTTCGCCATCCGTTACGGCCACGACCGCAACATGCTGGACGTTACCAACGTCACTGTGCTGGTCCTCGTCATCATTGTTTGTATTATGGAGTTCGTTGGCGGCAAGGTCGTCAAGAAGAACACGCATTAAGGAGTGTCTGACATGAGTATTTCCAATCGCAAAGTTGTTATCGTGGGTGCAGGCCATGTCGGCTCCCATGTCGGCTACGCACTGATTTCGCAGAGTTTGGCAGACGAGATTGTCTACATTGACTCCGATCACGCCAAGGCAGTCGCACAGGCGTTCGACCTGACCGATGCGACCAACTATCTGCCGGTCCGCACCAAAGTCATCGCCGGTGATTACAGCGATGCAAAGGACGCGCAGATCATGATCATCTCGGCGGGCCCGCTGCCGACCGGCGATCAGACCCGCATGGATACGCTGGGTCAGACCATCGCCATCCTGAAAGATGTAACAAAATCCATCAAGGAATCCGGTTTTGACGGCATTATCGTCAATATCTCCAATCCGGCGGACGTTATCACGCATTACATCCAGCACACGCTGAACTGGGCGCCGGAGCGCATCTTCTCCACCAGCACTACGCTGGACTCCGCAAGACTGCGCCGTGCGATCGCGCAGGAGATCGGCATTGACCAGAAATCCATCACGGCCTACGCGCTCGGCGAGCACGGCGAAAGCCAGATGGTCGCATGGTCGGCTGTCACCATCGCGGGCAAGCCGCTTTCCCAGTGGCGCGAGGAGTATCCGGACACCTTCGGCAAACTCGACCTGGATGCGCTTGCTGACGCAGGCCGTGAAGGCGGCTGGACCATCCTGCGCGGCAAGCAGTGCACCGAGTTCGGCATCGGCGCTTCTGCCGCAGAGGTCGTTCGCGCCATCTTCTACAACGAGAACCGCGTTCTTTCGGTTTCTGTTCTGCTGAACGGCAAGTATGGTCAGCACGATGTGTACGCCAGCGTGCCCGCTATCGTGGGGCGCGACGGCATCGCAGAGATCATTGAGCTGCACCTCACCCCGGAGGAGCAGGAGAAGTTCAACGCATCCTGCAAGACCATGAGCGAGAATTATCAGCTGTCGCTCACTCTCTAACATCAGTCAATTAAAAAATTCACATCATAAATGGAGGTAATCCCAATGAAGCTCAAAAGAATCATCGCACTGTCCCTGTCCGCAGCGACCCTCGCCCTGTCCCTGACCGCCTGCGGCGGCTCGAGCAGCGCAGCTTCCGATAATGCACAGGCATCCGACAGCAATTCCGGCGATGCCGTAACCGTAAAGCTCGGCGTAGTCGGCAGCATCTACGAGGATCTGTGGACCCCGGCCAAGGAAAAGCTGGCTGACGAGGGCATCGACCTTGAGTTCGTACAGTTCTCGGACTACGTTACCCCGAACAACGCACTCGCTAACGGCGAGATCGATCTGAACGCTTTCCAGCACCGTATTTACCTGCAGAGCGAGATCGACAACTACGGCTATGAGATCGAGAACATCGGAAACACCTTTATCATTCCGCTGAACCTGTACTCCGACAAGGTTAAGTCGGTTGATGAGCTTAAGGACGGCGACACCGTAGCCATTCCGGACGATGTAACCAACGGCGGCCGTGCCCTCAAGGTGCTGGAGGCTGCCGGTCTGATCAAGCTGAAGGACAGCGCAGATTTCAACCCGACCATCGACGACATCGAGACCTACAACACCAAGATCACCATCGAGGAGCTGAAGGCTAACGTAATCCCGTCCACGCTGGCTGACGTTACCGCAGCTGTTGTAAACGGCAACTACGCACTGGATTTCGGCCTTAAGACTGAGGACGCCATCTACAAGGATGACCAGCTGGACATCGAGGAGTACTGGAACCTGATCGCAGCGCGTTCCGCTGACCTCGAGGATGCGGACAAGCTGGAGACCTACAAGAAGGTCGTAGCAGCGTTCCAGTCCGATGAGACCGAGAAGGTATTCAACGACCAGTTCGGCGGCTACTTCATCAAGGCAGGCTGGGATCAGGATCTGCTGGCAGACAAGTAATTCATAATCGTTCCCAATGCCGCCGGAAACAACCGGCGGCATTTTCGGCAGGAGGAAACAGCAATGGAAGTAAGCAAACAGACTTTGCAGAATATCATTTCGGATGAAGACCGTCTGCTTTTCGCAGAAAACATTCCGGCGGAGTACCTGAGCGATGCACTCGGCCGCCGCACCGGCACGGCGGATGCGCTCGTGTTCGCGCGCTCGACCGAGGAGGTCAGCGGCGTGCTCCGGTACGCCAACGAAAACGGCATCCCGGTCACGCCGCGCGGCGCGGGCACCAATCTGGTAGGCTCGACAATTCCGCTGTTCGGTGGTATCATTCTGGATGTATCCCGCATGAACCGCGTGATCGAGCTTGACCGCGACACCATGACCATCACCGTCGAGCCGGGTATGCTGCTCAAGGATCTGCAGGCGTATGTTGAGGAGCACGGTCTGTTTTACCCGCCCGACCCGGGCGAAAAGGCCTCGAGCATCGGTGGCAACATCAGCACCAATGCGGGCGGCATGCGTGCAGTCAAGTACGGCGTAACACGCGATTATGTGCGCGGGCTGGAGGTCGTTCTGGCGGACGGCACGGTGCTGAAAGTCGGCGGCAAGCAGGTGAAGGACGCGAGCGGACTGTCGCTCAAGCACCTGCTCATCGGCTCGGAGGGCACGCTGGCGGTCATCACCAAGTGCCTGCTGCGCCTTCTTCCCAGGCCGGAGACCTCGGTGAGCGTGCTCGTGCCGTTTGCTGACCTCGGCACGGGTATCCGCAGCGTGCTGACCATCCTGCAGGCGAACGCCAACCCGACCGCAGTCGAGTTCATGGAACGCAAGGTCGTAGCCCTCGGTGAGAGCTTTTCCGGCGTGCAATATCCGCGTCCGGATGCCGGTTCGTACATTCTGCTGACGTTTGACGGCCACGAGAGCGAGGTCAACGCGAATATCGAGCGCGTGCGCCGCCTTGCACTTGACAACGGTGCGATCGACTACATCGTGCTGCGCAGCGCTGAGCAGGCTGCCGACATCTGGAAGGTGCGCGGTGCGCTCGTCATGGCGGTCGAGGCCGTGTCCGAGCAGGAGCCGGTGGACATCGTGGTGCCCATCAGCCACACGGCGGATTTCGTTCGCTATATCAACGAGCTGGAAGCGTCCTCGGGCGTGCGTATGATCGCGTTCGGTCATGCGGGTGACGGCAACGTGCATCTGTGCGTGGTGCGCGACGGTCGCGACCAGCAGACCTGGGAGCGTGAACTGCACGACAACATGGAGCAGGCTTACGCCAAGGCGTATTCCTACGGCGGCGTAGCCTCGGGTGAGCACGGCATCGGCATTTCCAAGCGGTCGTACTTCCTGCGGGAGACCGCGCAGGAGAATCTTGCCGTGATGAACACGATCAAGACCGCCCTCGACCCGAAACATACACTGAATGACCAGAAATCTTACATTGTGGGAGGAAAATAACCATGCAGAGCTTATCCGAACGCACCGCCGGCTTTACCGACTCGGTCATCCGCCGCATGACGCGCGTTTCCATGCAGTATGACGCGGTAAACCTGTCGCAGGGTTTCCCGGACTTTGAGCCGCCGAAGGAGCTGCTCGACCGTCTGGCGCAGGTGGCCTACGAGGATTACCACCAGTATTCCATCACCTGGGGTTCGCAGAACTTCCGTGAGGCGCTGGCCGCCAAGCAGACCTATTTCATGGGCCGCAGGATCGACCCGAACACCGAAATCGTCACGACCTGCGGCAGCACCGAGGCGATGATGGCTGCGATGATGACAGTCACCAATCCGGGCGATAAAGTCATCATTTTCTCCCCGTTTTACGAGAACTACGGTGCGGATACCATCCTGTCCGGCGCAGAGCCTATCTATGTGCCGCTCGTGCCGCCGGATTTTCACTTTGACGCAAATGTGCTTGAGGACGCGTTCCGTCAGAACCCGAAGGCCATCATCCTGTGCAACCCGTCCAATCCGTGCGGCAAGGTGTTCACCCGCGAGGAGCTGGAGATTATCGCGTCTCTCGCGGAGAAGTACGATACCTACGTTATCACCGACGAGGTGTATGAGCACATCGTATTCGCACCCAACAAGCACACTTATTTTGCCGCTCTGCCGGGCATGTGGGAGCGCACGCTGTCGTGCTCGTCGCTCTCCAAAACGTACTCGGTTACCGGCTGGCGACTGGGCTATATCATCGCTCCGCCGGAGATCATCGACCGTGCGAAAAAAGTACATGACTTCCTGACCGTCGGCGCAGCAGCACCGCTGCAGGAGGCTGTTGTTACCGGTCTGAAGTTCGGTCAGGACTACTACGACGATCTGCAGGCCAAGTACACCCGCAAAAAGGATCTGTTCCTGAAAGGTCTGGACGATCTCAAAATTGCCCATACCGACCCGCAGGGCGCGTACTATGTTCTGCTCGATATTGCCGAGTTCGGCTACGAGAGCGATCTTGCGTTCTGCGAGGATCTGGCGCATTATGTTGGCGTAGGCGCGGTTCCCGGATCGAGCTTCTTCCGTGAGCCGGTCAACAACCTGATTCGCCTGCATTTTGCCAAGAAGGACGAGACGCTGCTCGATGCACTCAACCGTCTGGAAGGTTTGCGTGATAAGATCAAACCGAAACACCGATAAACAGGAGGAAAAGCCGTCATGGATGTAAAGAAAGCCGCAGCGGAAACGAAGGACTACATCGTATCCATCCGTCGGGAATTTCACCGGCACCCGGAGCTGAGCCTGCAGGAATTCCGCACGGCACAGCGCATTGAGGAGGAACTGGACAAGTTCGGCATTCCGCACACGCGCGTAGGCGAAACCGGCGTGCTCGGCACGCTGAAGGGCGCAAAGGACAACGGAAAAGTGCTGGTTCTGCGTGCGGATATCGACGCGCTGCCCATTGAGGAGACGCATGAGTGCGTCTATTGCTCGGAGAATGCAGGCGTCATGCACGCCTGCGGCCATGATGCGCACGCTGCCTGCCTTCTGGGTGCCGCGAAAATCCTGTCGGAGAACAGAGATGCGTTCAGCGGAAAGGTCCGTCTTGTGTTTCAGCCGGGAGAGGAAATCGGAAAAGGTGCAAAGCCGTTTGTCGCAGCCGGTGTGCTGGAGGGTGCCGAGCGCGTGTTCGGTCTGCACACGGCATACGATTTGGAGGCAGGCACGGTGGGACTCAAACCGGGCATCAACAACGCCGCAGTCGATCATTTCCGCATTCGTGTGCACGGTAAGTCCACGCACGTTTCCACGCCGCATCTGGGCGTAGATGCGCTGTATATCGCCAGCCAGATTGTCGTGGCAGTGCAGGGACTGGTTACGCGCCGCACTTCACCGACCGAGCCGGTCATCATCGGTATCGGCAAGCTGAACGCAGGCACGACCTACAACGCCGTGGCAGCATTTGCTGAAATGGAGGGCACAACGCGCACCATTTCGCAGGAGAGCCGTGACCGCGTCCGTGCACAGGTCAGTGAGACCGCGCAGAGCATTGCGGCGCTGTACGGCGGCACGGCGGAAATCGAGTGGACGGACTTTGCTGCTGCGCTCGTCAATGACCCGCAGGTGTGCGAGGAAGCTGCTCGGGTCGTGGACGAGCTGCTCGGAGAAGGACACGTTGTCACAGACCGTGAGCTGTCGCTCAGCGGCGATAATTTTGCCGAGTTTGAGCTGTATAAGCCGGGCGCGTATGCGTATCTCGGCACCGGCAATCCGGATTTGCCGCACACGATGATCACCAACCATAACGGCGGCTTCGATGTGGACGAAAATGCACTTGTGACCGGTGCCGGTCTGTATGTCGGCTACACAGTCGCGCGGCTTGGATAAAGAAAAACGCTCAGCTATCAAACGATAGCTGAGCGTTTTGCTTTTGAAGTTACAGTTTTGAACTTACATCCCGCACTCAAGTCCGTTATACCGTGTCACCACAAACGGATAGCTGAGTGTTTCAGGCTGGATGCCAAGCTGCCGCAGACCGGCGCACAAATCCTCGACAACCTGCATATCGTGGTCGCGCTGCGCAACGGACAGTTTCATTTTATCTCCATACGACGAGATCAGCAGCGCAAACGGCTGCACAGCACACGGCAGGATTGCGCCGTAATCGAGTACATACGGACGGCAGCTTTCCGGCAGGGCGAACCGGCCGACATTGGTAATGAGAAAGCTGTCCTCGAGCACAAAATCAGTCGTGACCTTCTGTGCCGCCTGCATTTTCTCCGCGAGCGGCATATCTGCCTCATGCAGCGATTCACAGCGGTCTGCGGCGGCTTTTGCACGATAGAGCAGCTGTTCGCGCTGCATCTGATCCTTCAAAAACGCCTTCGTGCGCCGGAACACCTCGTCATTCGGCAGATCACGGTACTCCGGAAAATACGGTAGATCGATAAAGCAAATAAAATACCGCGTGGTAAGCGTCGGCAGCAGCGGACGCAGATCGACCGGAATCTCCGCGATAACTGGCTTGTCCGTTCCGCCAAACTTATCATCAAACGCTTTCATCATCAGCGGAGCCAGTACAGACAGCGGACTGACGCCGATGGACTTTGCGTAATCGTGCAGCTGCGAAAACGGGAACGTCACCTCGGTGACGACCTCGGAGCCGTCAGCGCCCCACTGTACCTCGGGGGCATGAACAGCCTCCGGCTTTTTCCAGATGCCATCCGGCGAAAATTCACGGTCTGCCAGCTGCTCGTAGCCGTTTGCGCTCTCCTCGGGAGACCAGCGGGTATCCATGCCGCGCACAGAGCCGTCATTCTCAACCGGGAAACCGCAGTTTTTCAGGTACTGGAACAGTACACAGCGGATAAACTCCTCGAATCCGCGTCCATCCGAGATAGAGTGCTGATACTCCATATAGATGGTCTTGTCGTGGTAGCCGACGAGAAATAAGTATCCGTTCGTATCCTTGGAGCCGATGGTGTAGCGGGTGGATACACCATCGAACGGCAGCACTACGGCGGGCTGCACGTTGCGGCGGTAGCGGAACGCGGTCTCGGTCGGCTCGGCGGTCAGCATCATGTGCGGAAAGCGCAGCAGTGCCTGCTCGACGGCTTCGCGCAGCTTGTCCGGGCGCACTTTATCGCGCATGCGGATGGTGTGGCGCGGCACACAGGCGACGGTTTCATGGGTGTTATACAGGAAGATTTTTGCATAGCTGTCCGTGCGGAGCAGCGGGTCATTCATGGTCATTATAGCATTCTCCTCAAAACATAATCCGGCGCATCTTATATGGTAATTTCAGTATATCACCCTGCAACGACGTTGTAAATCAAAATGAGTCGAATTTGCACAGTATTATGCAAATATAGAACATGATGTACGATATAATGAGCCGCAAGCCTGGAAATACTTGCGATTCGGTTGGCAGAGTATATCACGCCGGAGAAGCTGACATAGGAGCATGGAATTTCTGCCGCGGCTGTTCGATTCGTTCTCGCGTGAGCGTATTCCGTGTGAGAAGCAAAAAAACAAGCGACACCATATTTCGATTGGTGTCGCTTGTGTGCGTTTTCAGGCGCTGTCGGTATTGTCTGCCCTTGCAGGGCGGTTGTTCATACCATATCCGTTGGGTGGTATGGATCGAAGGGGATTACTGGTCGGTGTAGCGGCTGAGGATAACCGCTACCTGAGCACGGGTTGCGGTGCCGTTTGGCACGAGCGTAGTCGGGGTAACGCCGGTTACCAGACCGTTGCCGTTCGCCCAGCTCATTGCTTCAGCAGCCCACGATTCGACAGAAGCCGCGTCTGCGTAGCCATCGAGTGCTGCGCTGCCCTGCGGCGTATGACCGCGATAGGTATCGTAGCGGTACAGGATGGCCGCCAGCTGCTGACGGGTGATCAGCGTATCCGGCTGGAATCTGCCGTCGGTGAAGCCGTTGACAATGCCGTTTTCGGAGGCCCATGCGATGGCTTCTGCGTACCACTTGCCGTCCGCCACATCGGTGAACTGTGCGGTGGAAGCGGCCTTGCTGCCGCTCATGCGGTAGAGCACCTGAACCAGCATTGCGCGGGTCATGCCGTCATCCGGACCGAACTTGGTTGCGGTCAGGCCCTTGAACCAGCCGTTCTCGAGTGCAGTATTGACCTCGTTGTAGAACCACTTGCGCAGGTTGACATCGGAGAAGTCGCTGCTGTACTCGTGGGTGATAACGAAGGTGGAGAAGTGGGTGGTCTTAAAGGTGGCCTTTCCGGTCGCTGCATCATAAATGACAGGCAGCTTCTCGAATGAGCCGTCCTCAGCAAGATAGTATGCAACCAGATGCGCGGCGTTCTCGCCGCTCTTGAGGCTGTATGCTACAGAAACCGAAGCCGTGCCGTTCAGTGCATGAATGCGGGTCGCAGTGCCGTTTTTCGGCTGCACCTGCGCAGAAATGTTCAGGATGGTACCGTTCTTCGGCAGGTATTTGCGCTGTGCGTCAGTCAGGGAGGACTTGTCAGCGGAAGCGATCGAAATACTTGCCATACCATCGGCCTGTGCGGCGCTGCCGAGTGCGGTCAGCGTCTCACGGTCGAGTGCAACCGTGCCGTTCGGCAGGGTAAGCGCTGCGCCGTTCTTTGCACCGGCGAGAGCAGCTACCACATCGCCGGTGAGCGATACCGTGCGTACGGTGGAATCTGCGGACAGGTCAAGCGTCAGCGAATCCTTGCCGGAAACCGCAGTCAGCTTGGAGCTGTCGGCGGAAACCGCTGCGGTGCCGTTCTTTACCTCAACCGTTGCGGGAACCTTGGTGCCGTCCGGTGCGGTAATGGAGGACGAGCCGCTGTCGGTCGGAGCCGGTACAACAGCGCCGCCGCCTGCTCCACCGCCGCCGCCTGCGCCGCCGCCGCTGCTCGGCTTGACGGCAAAGGCTGCGGTAACTGCAACGTCATTCGCCGGCATGGTGAAGGTGTAGGTCAGGGTGGACGCGGAAACCGTCTTGTCGAGCGCGGTCTCCGGTGTCAGCGTCAGGGTTTTCAGCTGATAGCCGCTTGCGGGTGCAGCGGTGAGCGTTACCTTGTCGCCAGCCTTGGCGCGTGCCGCAGAAGCGGAAACGCTGCCGTTTTCGGCCTTGCTGGCCGTAATTGCGTAAGTTTTGTGGAACAGATTGTCGGTGTTGACCGCCAGAGCTTCTGTTACGTTGCGGATAACCGCTTCAAAGCTGCCGTCCTCCTCGGTTACGGAAACAACGGCATTCGGAGCCGCCTTCTGGAGTTCGGACTTGATTTCCTCGGCGGTGCCGACACAGTTTGCGCTCGGTGCGAGCGTCAGCTTGACCGTGCCGTTCTTGCGAACCTGAGCGGATGCGCTGTTGACTGCACCGTTGTCGTTCGGCTGAATCGGCGTGGTGTAGGTGAATTTGCCGGTGCCGTTTGTGCCGGAAATCTTGGCATCGTACTGTACAAGGTCGGTGAAGTGAACGCGGATGGTCTGGTTGCCGCTCAGCGTGTGCGTGTAAATCGGATCGACCAGATTAGCACCGTCCGCCTGTACAGGCGTTTTGCTTTCCGCAGCAGCGAGATCGCCCTTGGTAACCGTCCACTTTTCAACCATCTTGCCGGTGTTCGGTACTGCAGTGAAGGCGATTACACTGCCGTTCGGCTGATTTTCGCCGGAGGTAATCGTGCTGCCATCGATAGCAGCGGTCAGGCTGCCGTCTGCCGCAGCCGTACCGAAGTACGGGAAGTACTTGGCGGAAACCTTGAAGTATACCGTCACTTCAATATTTTTTGCGGCTCGGATTTTGCCTTCCGGATTGGTCAGGCTGTTGCCGGAGGTCAGCTTGCCGTCTACCTTCCACTGCTCTACCTGATAGCCGGATTTCGGCTGTGCGGTGAAAGTGATTTCCTCGTCCTGATAAATGGTTACGCCTTCGGTCGGCATGGTTTTGGTTTCGACCTCATCGCCGTAGATATCATACAGCGTATACGCTACCGTGCCGTTGCCGGCTGCAGCGGTGGCCTTGGCTGTGTAGGAAGCACTCGGGGTAAATGCAGCGCTGATGGACAGATCGTCGGCCAGTTCGCTGATGGTGTAGGTGCCGTTGGGCTTTGCCGTAGCGTCATTCTGAGCAGTACCGTTTACAATCCAGTGATCGAAGTGATAGCCGCGTTCGGCGCGTGCCTGCAGCTCAACCTTGCTGCCGCCGGGAATCTTGGACAGATCGTCCACAGCTTCGCCGTCTACGGTTGCAATGATCGTGCCATGCTCCATTTCCGGTGTGGTAATCGCAAATGCGGCACGGTCGGTCTTGAGCGAAACCTTGGTGTTCTCGGTGATGGGGAAGGTATAGCTGCCGTCAGCGTTGAGCTTTCCTGCTTCAACAGCCTTGCCGTTCACCTGATAGGTCTCGCCCGTGGCGGCAGCATAGCCTGCCTTGGGCGCTACCGTAATCTCCGTATCGCCGGTGACGCTTTCGCCGCTCTTGAGAGACTTGGTAAGCGTTTTGGAGGTATCGTTCGGATCAACCGTCTGATAGCTTGCGGTCAGTTCGCCTTCCAGCGTCAGCGTGTAGCTGTCGCGCTCAAATACGGCGATCAGATCAATATCCTGCACGCCAACCTCGACAGCGAGCGTGTTGGAGCCGTTGTCGTGCTTGGTGCCTGCCGGATAGTTGTTTGCACCGAATTCTTTGCGGATCCACTGCTTGAAGTGCCAGCCGGTATCCGGCGTTGCGGTGAAGTTAAACTTTGCGCCGCTGGAAATGTAAGCCGGGAAGTCGGGGAGCGTTTCATCGCTGCCATCGTATTTGCAGGTGATCGTACCGCCCTGCTTATTCTGAACGGAGGCGTTCAGCACGGTATCGGTGGTTTTGAAGAATACCGAAACCGTTGCAGATTTTGCACCTGTTTTGATGGTAACGCTGTTTGCGGTGATGGGTTTGCCGCTGCTGTCCGTGATCGTCTGACCGCCGTAGGTCCAGTGGTCAACCGCGTAGCCTGCATCGGGCACGGTGCTCAGCGTAACATCGGTGTTGGCAGTGAAGCTGGAAAATACCGCGTTATCTGTCGTTTTGCCGGGATTGAGACCTGCGGTAATGATCGACGCAGAACCGACAGAGTGTTTGTTTGCGCCTTCGCCAAAGTCCTCGGCCTTGAGGGTAAGGATGTAAGTCAGGCCGTTTACCGTGTAAACGCCGGGGATAAAGGTGAATTCATAGTTGTTGTACAGCGTTTCGTTGGTAGCGGTAGTCTTGCACGGAGAAACCGTGTAGTTGCTGGGCGCAATGTTCGGCTCGAGCGTCACCGTGTTGCCTGCGGTGTTGACTGCGGTATAGCCAAGGTGCAGAGCAGCAATCTCATCAGCAGTCATGTTTTTCGTGTCTGCCGTGAGAGAAAGCTGATTCTTGTCTTTCGGGTTGACCTTATCCTGTGCAACGCCGTCCTTCGGGGTGACAACGCGCAGCGTAACGGCACGCTGAACAACGGTAAACTCGGTTTCCGCAACCGGCTTGGTTTCGCCGTTTATATAAGCATACAGCGTGTAAGTGCCGACATTCAGCGGATTGGTCAAATCCTGCTGTGTTTCCGAACCGGAAACTGCATACTTGAAGGTTGCGTTATCGACCTTCTGCAGACCATGCGTATCTTTACTCATGCGGGAGAGCGACGGCGTTACCGTATCGCCGTAGGTGAAGCGGGTGACGCTGCTGTTATCCTTGCCGTTGGTGAGCGTCAGCTGGTAGCCGGTTGCGTTCTCGCCAACGAGAACCATCTGGCCTTCCGCGTTGCTCATATCCTTGAATACATAGCTGCCCGGATAATACGGGGTAACCGTGTAAGCACCGTCTGCGGGCACGACAACGTCCTTGGTGGCCACGCCATTGGCGCCAATCTCTGCGGCAACCGTGGTAGAGAAGTCCGTGCCGCGAATCAGGAAGCTGAGCGTGCCGGTCGGGATGGTGGAGGTAGCAGACGCGGAACTCATTTTAGCGTTGATGTGCAGCGTGCGGTCAAACTGAGCAGTGTTGTCTTTTTGTACATTCTCCGCCGTAACCGTCAGCTCACACTTAGGTGTGCGCTTGCTGTAAACCGTGTTGATTTCGGGCGAGTAAGCGGAAATGCTGAACTCCTTCTGGGCGGTGTTGTCGAAGTAGAGCACATTCAATCGGCAGCGGTAAGTGCCCTTGTCGGCAGAGCCGGCGTTTTCGATGCTCAGTGTATCGGAAACGCTGCCGGCAATCTCGGTCCAGGAACCATTGTTCAGCTTCTGCCACTGATAGCTTACGCTGTTGTACTTGCCGCCGTCCGGATTTTTATTGTCTCCGTTATACTTAACCGTTGCGGTTGCCAGAGAATCCGGATAGATCGGCAGAACCGTTTGATTTTCCTTGCCGTCAATCATTACCGAAATATCGGGATAGCCTGCTGTGGTCTTGGTGCGGCAGGTCAGCGGTTCGCTGTAAATGCTGTTGCGCTGCTGCTCAGCCTTGTTGTTGTTGCGGGTCTGAATCTGATATTCATACTCGGTATAGGGAGACAGGTTCTTATCCGTGTAGCTGAAGGTGTAGGTGCCGTCATCGTGACGCTCACCATCGGTGAACGGCACAAATGCGAGTTCCTTGCGTCCGGAGCCGTCCGGGAAGTTGTAGTAGCGGTACAGCTGGAAACCGGAAACGATCTTGTCGTAGGTCCACGTCAGGGTGACGGAATCATCGGTGGTTGCAGCAACATCCTGCTCAAAATCCTCCGGCAGCGGAGACGGAGCCTGCGGCTCGGTTACCGCGTAGGTAACAACCGGAAACGCCTGATTGCCGCTGCGGTAGTTGTAGCAGAAAATGCGCCAGTTCATGCCGTAGCCGTATGGTTTTGCTTCAATCGGCATGTTCTGCAGCGAACCGGAGAACGAGCCGCCTGCGGTGTTGACAGACACCTTGCCGGCAGAGTGTTCCGAACCTGCCACAACGCCTGCGGTTACGCCGCCTGCGCCTGCACCGGCTTTCGTTTCGATAGAGGTGGTGTTGGTGTAGTTTTTGCTGTCCGAGGTGGAGAAGCTGATTTCCTGCGTGATGCCGGAGCCGCCGCCTGCCGCGGTGAAGTCAACCTTAGCCGGATCACCGTTATAAGCCTTGGAGCCTGCACTCGGTGCGCTCGGATAGCTGGACGGATCACCGATCGTATGCGTCAGCACGCTGCCCGAAATGGACGGCAGAACGCTGTAATCCTCGGCAATGTTTTCGTAGTCGGACAGGTCGATCAGACCGATCGAGGCTTCGTGTGGGATGGAAACGGTGGAGGTTACTTTGGTGTAGCTGCCCTTGCCATCCGGGATGTAGGAGGTATACTCGTAAATCTCCATCGGGATGGAATAGAACGCCACTCTGTCCTCACCGGAGGTTGTCTCATAGGTGATGGACTGCTCGAGCGAGGAGGTGTGCTCAGTCTCGTAGGTGAAACCGGAGGTAAAGGCGGCTTCTGCCTCAACGCTGCCGATCTTAACGCCGAATACCGAGAATTCCTGCTCAAAGGAGACGTATGCGCCGACCGAGATGGTAGAGGAGGAGCTGGTGCCGTTCTCGGTGCCCTTCATGCTCGAGTAGGTGGTGGAGGACTCGGCATAGTTGCCGGACAGGTCATCACGGTCGAGCAGATCGGAGAAGTACGGAGGCGAAGCCAGTACCGCCAGAACCTGCGGGTCGGAGTAGGTGTAATAGTGCTTGCCGGTGTAGGTCATGTAGCTGGTATCGTCGTCCGTGTTGGCGAGACAGAGCGTGTACGAACTGTTGACCTTGGACTGAACATGAGAGCCGTCAAACAGGTTGACGGTCGAAAGTCTGGTTGTACCCGGCGTGCGGGTGGTGTACGGTGTTGTTTGCGATGTAGTAGCATCTACATAGCCGACAAAAGCGTTGTAATAGGACTTTTTACGGAACAACTTGTGCCACCAGCTCTTGTAGTAGGCACGGCGCTCGTACTTAGGTACTTTACCGGTGACGTTGTAGGAGTCGGACTGCTTGTTTTCATCCTTGGACATGGTCTGCGTCAGTGTGAACAGCGTACCCGAACCTGCGGTGTTGTTGTCTTTATCCACCGCGGTGGTCACAGAGCCTGCGGATGCATCGTACTCAACGTAGTCCTCGTTCGGCATAGCGTCCGTGTTGTCAAGCGCCTGCTTGATATTCAGACCATTCTCATCGCAGGAGATAACAAGGCTGTCAAAGTACAGCAGATCGCTGGTTTTGCCGTTATCTTTTGTTTCGCCTGCGGTCGGACGGGAGATGATAGCCGTATTGGCCGGGCACAGCGGCAGAGAATGGAAAACGTCGGTGCCGTTTTCGGTGTGATTCTGCATTGCGCTGTAAATATAGTGTCCGTCCTTATCCTTGGAGAACAGATCGAAATTCTTAGAGACAGACGGCTTGAAGGTGACGCCGTTCCATGCGTACAAGCCTACATAGCGCGTGTTCTGCTTATTTGCCTTGAGGTCAGCATCCGACTGAGCCGCCAGAATCAGCGTTTTGCCGCCGCCGGTCATATCGCCGAAGGCGAAGGATGCGCGGACCAGATTGCTGCCCTCGTAGGTCAGCGGGAATTCCTGCGAGCTCTGCAGCATGTGCGCGCTCGTGGAGCCGAACATTACAACGGCACGCGAGCCTGCGTTCTGCTGCGGACCGTAGTAGTAACCCCAGGTGCAGGCGAGATCGTCTACGCCGTCCTGGTTGACGTCACCGCTGACGAGAGAAATCATGTTGGAAACGACACTGCCCTCACGGAAGAAGTACGTCCACGCCTGTCTCCAGTTAGAGGGATTGGAGTAATCGTCAGTCTGCAGGTCGTAAATCTCAATGCGGGAATTGCCGACCTCCGGCACATAGACCGCAACCTCGTCCTTACCGTCGTTGTCCCAGTCGCCGGTAGCTACCTGCAGGTAGTTTTTCAGCTGATACGGATTTTCCGCGAAGTTTTCGACCAGCTTGGCTTCGGTCGTTTCACCGTCAACCGTCTCGGAGTTGTCCTTGAGGGTCGGGTTGCCGATTTTCTTGCTGGTGTCCAGCAGCGTGATCGGATTGCCGTACTCGCCGGTTGTCGCATCGCCGAACCGCAGGTACAGACCGCCTTTCGCGCTCAGGTCACCGGCGTAAACCATGACCGTCTGCGAGGACTTGGCGTCACTGCTCGAGGTGAAATGGCCTGCGGCCACGTCTGCCATGGCGTAATCGGTACCATCCTGCAAATCGGTAGTAGCATTGGTCATGCCGGTCAGATAGCCCTTGGTGGCATAGCCGCCATTGTCCTTGCTGCCCACCGGGAACTGTGCGTATGTGCCGGTAGAGGTGGTTTTACCCTTGGAGATTTCCTTGGAATTGGTTTTAGCCGTCAAAAACTGCTGAGCCTTGGTAGATGTGTTATCATCATTGCCGTACAGCGTGCTTTGAAGGATATTGTCCTTCTGGCTGGGCTGGGAAACGCTTGTATCGCATTGCTCTGCGCTTTCACGCTTGTCCAGATCGATTTTATCCGACGGCAGAACATCACTTGTCAGACCAACGGTATACAGCTCGTACACCGGCGTAACCTTGATGGTATTGCGCCCGTATGGGTTGCTGGGGTCGTTGGCATTAAAGCCGTCGGGCGCTTTGCTCGAATCAATACCGAGCGCCGCAAGCGCGTCCGAGCTGCCGGTATCCGCCGCCGCTGCGCGGATATCAAGCGGGCCGCCTATGCCGGCGATAAGAGCCAGTGCCAGAGCAAGGCTTATGCCGCGTTTGAATTTCATGGTATATTCCTCCTTTTCCCATTCTGTGGTGCGGTGGAACGAGCCGCGCCTGCAGAAAAGAGACTGAAAATTGCCTGCGTTTATCATAGCAGCTTTGCAGCCCGTTGTGCGGCCGGGCACACGAAATGTCCGATTTTCGACACGAAATACACCGATAGGAAAAACAGAGTGAACTACGCGTAAATTCTGAAAAAAATGACACACAATCCACAGGAGTTATCAACAGGCTGTGGATAAAATGCGGCAAAAAACACCCCGGTTTTGTCACCTGACAAAACCGGGGGAAAAGATGACGAATGTTTTCGGGCAGGGGGTTAAAGCAGCTCGCGCAGCTTGTCCGCAATGAGCCTGCCGAGCACGGCGTGCTCCTCTGCGGTCAGATGAATCTGGTCCGAGTACTTTGCCGCCGTGACAGCCGAGCCGTCCACGAAGGCGCAGCCGTACTTTTCTGCCAGCGTGCGGAACCGTGCGGGCAGAGCACGGATGAGTGCGGCACTGCTTTCGTCAAACATGCCGTAGTAGACGCTGCCTGCAAGGTTTTCGCCCATTTTCGGCGGTGCAACCAGAAGGATCTGCGGTTTCTGCATGGTATTTGACCATAAAAGCGGACTTTGCATCAGCTTGATCGTGCGGTCCATGGCATCGCTGATGGTGAACGGCGAGTGGCCGTACATTGCCTTGCTGTCGTTGGTGCCGAGCATAATAACGATCACGTCGAGCGGATCGTGCGTTGCCAGCAGGGCAGGCAGCATTGCCATGCCGTTTCGGCCGTAATCAATCGGGTCGGTGCTGCAGATGGTGCGTCCGCACAGACCTTCCTCGATAAAGTGCACGTCCGGGAACTGAGCCGCAACCACACCGGTGTAACGCTTGTCCGCGTCCAGACGGTGCATAGGATCGTCGCCCTGATACCCCCAGGTGTTGGAATCGCCGTAAAACAGTACATTTTTCATTTTTACGCTCTCCTTTGTCTCTATCATAGCATGAAATTGCGGGAATAGATAGGGAAACCGCATTGTATTTCCGCACAGACATGCTACAATAGATACAGATTATTTCCCGGAGGTTTTTCCTATGACCCTGCAGCAGCTGACCTATCTTGTCACTGTGGCCGAATGCGGCAACATCACGGACGCCGCCGAGCGGCTGTTTCTCTCGCAGCCGAGTTTGAGCGCCGCGATTCACAATTTAGAGAAGGAGATGGGCGTTACCGCCTTTGTGCGCTCAAACAAGGGCGTAACCGTCACGCAGGAGGGCGAGGAGCTGCTTTCGTTTGCGCGCATGCTGCTCGAGCAGGCAGACATCATGCAGGAGCACTTCGGCGTGGGCAAAAAGCGCGTGCCCAAGTTTTGCGTGTCATGTCAGCACTATTCGTTCGCGGTGAACGCATTCGTCGAGGTTGTCAAGGAGTACGACGCGGACCAGTACGGTTTTATCCTGCGGGAAACACAGACCGGTGAGATCATTGATGATGTGGCGTCGGGCAAAAGCGAGCTGGGTCTGCTGTATTTGTCCGAGAGCAACGAAACCGTGCTCTCCAAGCTGCTGCGCAAAAGTGAGCTCGTGTTCGAGGAACTGTTCACTGCCGCACCGCACGTGTTCATCAATAAGGACCATCCGCTCGCAGACCGGAAGTGCATCACGCTCGATGAACTGAAGCCCTATCCGTATCTGATTTTTGAGCAGGGAGACCGCAATTCCTTTTATTTTTCCGAGGAACTGCTCAGCATGCTCGACATGCCGAAAACCATTCAGGTCCGCGACCGCGCAACACTGTTCAGTCTGGTAATCGGACTGAACGGCTTTACGGTCAGCTCGGGCATTATCGACCGCAAGCTGAACAGTCCGAGCATTATCGCGCGGCCGCTCGAGATGGAAGGCAGCATGCGCATCGGTCTCATCCGCAAGAAAAACGTGGTATTCAGCCGCTATGCGGACTCCTATGTGAAGGCACTGAAAAAGCATCTGTCGATAGATTAAAACTGTGAAGGGCGGCAGATAAGACGTATTTGTCAACCGATAGATTTCATGGCAGGCTATTGTCAGACAGAAAAAGCACCATCGTGTTACACAAAGAGATAGATACCCATGAGCAACCGGAAAACCCCATCTCGACATATTCTGCCGCGATGATTCGGGTGTGTCGGTGAAGCACCGGAACGATTCGTGGTCGTTCGACATCGCAAAAGCCGCTAAACGGTATACGTTTAGCGGCAGTTTTTTTATCGGTTTCTTCTCCACGTTTCCGGTGCAAACAGCAGAAGCATGGGGAACAGCTCCAGACGACCGGCGAGCATATCGAAAGTCAGCACGATTTTACTCAGCGGGTGCAGTGCACCGAAGTTGGCTGCAGGACCGACCTGATTGAGTCCCGGACCGACGTTATTGATGCAGGTAACGACCGAGGTGAAGCTGGTTACCATATCCTCACAGTGCAGACTGACAATAAGGACGGAAATGGCAATGACGATCAGATATGCCACAAGAAAGGCGTTGACCGAGCGCATGACCTCATGCTGGACGCGCTGTCCGTCCATTTTATGCACGCGCACCAGACGCGGATGAATCAGCGACATCATTTCCTTCTTTACGCCCTTGAACAGCAGCAGGATGCGCGAGCATTTCATGCCGCCGCCGGTCGAACCGGCACACGCGCCGATGAACATCAGCAGCACAATCAGCAGCTTGCTGAATGCAGGCCACTGGTTAAAGTCCACGGTTGAAAAACCGGTGGTCGTGATGATAGACGCAACCTGAAACAGGGAATGGTGGAAGCTCTCGCGCAGCGAACCGAAGCAGCCGCGTACGTTGAAGGCGATCAGCGTGGTAAATACAGCAATCACGCCGAGGTACACGCGAATCTCCTCGATTTTGAACAATTGCTTGAATTTACGGGTCAAAAGCAGAAAATACGCGTTGAAATTGATGCCGAAAAGGATCATAAAGACCGAGATGACATTCTGCAGGTAGGCGCTGTCGTAGTGCGCGATGGAATTATTCCAGTTGCCGAAGCCGCCGGTGCCTGCCGTGCCGAGCGAAACGCAGATGGCGTCGAACATCGGCATGCCGCCGAACAGCAGCAGAATGATCTGCAGAACGGTCAGTCCAAAGTAAATCGCGTACAGGATAAGCGCGGTATCGCGCATGTGCGGCGATATTTTGGAGACCGAGGGTCCCGGGCTTTCCGCGCGCATCAGATAAATGGTCTGGCCGCCTGCCAGCGGCAGGACGATCAGCATGAACACCAGAATGCCCATGCCGCCGACCCAGTGCATCAGGCAGCGCCATAGCATAGAGGCATGCGAAAGCGCCTCCACATCGCCGAGAATGGTAGCGCCGGTGGTGGTGAAGCCGGATGCGGCCTCGAAAATCGCATCTACTGCGAACGGAATCTCGCGGCTGAGCACGAACGGCAGGGCACCGGTCACGGCCAGCACCAGCCAGCACAGCGCGACTGCCACAAAGCCTTCGCGTGCGTAGAACTTGGTGTTTTTCGGCTTGTATTCACACAGAATGCCTGCGCCGACCATACAAATCAGTGCGGTGGCGATATAGGCAGGCAGCTCGGGTTCACGGTAAAGGACCGCGGTAAACGCGGGCAGCAGCAGGAACAGGGACTCAATGCCCATCAGCCAGCCGATCAGATAGCGGACGATTGCGAAATTCATTTTCCGCTCCCTCTGGCTGTCGACAGGAAGATATCCTGAAGGTCGTTCATGCCCTCGAAGGTGGAAACGACGATAACCGTATCGCCTTCATGCAGCACATCGTGGCCGCGCGGAATGATACGCTTGCCTCTGCGGTTGATGCAGCACAGCAGAACATCCGGACGAATCGGCATATCCTGCAGGGGAACACCGGTGAGATGGTGCGCCGCAACACGGAACTCAAGTGCTTCTGCGCCGTCCAGCTGATGCAGGGTCTCCACGTTGGAGCCCATCGAGTTCTGCATCGCGCGGGTGTACTGGCTGATCAGCTCGGCGGTGGTCTGCTTGGGGCGAATCACCTTGCCGATCGGCATGCTGGCAATGACTTCCTCAAAGTTCACACGGTTGACCTTAGTGAACAGCTTCGCACGGGAATGACGGCCGGCGTGCAGCGCAAGCAGGATGTTCTCCTCGTCCATGCCGGTGAGAGCCGCGAAGGCCTCACAGGTTGCCAGACCCTCCTCATCGAGCAGGTTGCGGTCGGTGCCGTCGCCGTAGATGATGGTCGCGTTCGGAAGCATTTCGGACAGTGCCTCGCAGCGTTCGAGTTTGTTTTCGATAATCTTGACTGCAATGCCGGAATCCAGCAGGATTTTCGCAAGAAAGTACGAGATTTTGCCGCCGCCGACCAGCATCGCGGAGGAAATGCGCTTGACCGGCAGACCGACCTTCTCGAAAAATTCGTTCTGCTCGTGCGGCGGAATGATGACGGTGATGTTATCGTTCTCGTGCAGGATGAAGTCGCCCTTCGGGATATAGGTCTGACCGTCGCGGCGGACCATACACAGCAGTACGTCCGTGCGGAGCAGAGGATTGACCTCGCAGACCGCCATGCCGTCCAGGCGGGACTCGTGCGGGATTTTGAGGTCGAGCAGCTCGATGCGGCCGCGGGCAAACGTGCTGACGCTGATGGCCGACGGGAAGCGGATCAGACGCGAAACAACACGCGCGGTGGACAGCTCGGGGTTGATGACCATCGAAATACCCAGCTCATCGCGGATAAAGCCGAGGTCGGATACATATTCCGGATCGCGCACACGCGCGATGGCGTGGCAACCGGATGCTTTACGAGCGATCAGGCAGGAAAGCAGATTGATTTCGTCATGGGTGGTAACGGCGATTAGCAGGTCGGTATCCTGCACGCCGGCTTCACGCAGAACGTGATAGCTGGTGCCGCTGCCCTTTACTGTAGCAAGGTCGTATGTGTTGGAAAGCTCATCCAGACGGCGTTCGGACAGGTCAACCAGTGTCAGGTCGTGTCCGGCTGCGCTGAGCTGTCCCGCCAGCTCCGAGCCGACTTTGCCGCAGCCTACAATAATGATGCGCATAGCGCACCTCCGATCTATTTCTCTATAGCTGTGCCCTGTTGACACAGTCTTGATACGCATATAGCGATTATAGCGGTTTGACCGAGAAAAAGCAATATCCAGACAGGAATTTTGCAGGAGTTTAGCGGAAAACCGGCAAATAGGGAGAAATGGTCGGTGTATAGCTGATAATAGTATGTCCGAAAAAAAGGAAAAACCACCCGAACGGGTGGTTTTCACTGCGGATTAAAGTTCCGCGACAGGTCACTTAAACTGTGTATAAGTGGTATCGCTTGCGTAGCCGTCGCTGTCGGTCTGGTGCATGGAGACCAGATTGCCGTTATCATCAAAGGTACGGGTATCGATTGAGAGGGTGCCGCCTTCGATGGTCGAGCGGGTGGTCTGCGTTTTGCCGTCCACCGAGTACACGGTGAGCACCTCGAGCACGATGCCGCTCTCATCTACGGTGACCGACTGGATGAGCCGTCCCTGACTGTCGTAGCGGTTGTCGGTGGAGGAGGTGATATTGTCCTCGCCCTCGTAGGTGCGGGAGGACAGCACGTCGCCGTTGGTGTTCATGCCCATGCGGACGACCATCAGCTCGTTGCCGTCTGCGTCGTAAACCGTGTTGACGGCAGAGGACTGACCGTTGTCAACCTCGGTGTAAACCGTCTCGGAGGAGACCGAAAGTTCGCCGTCCTCGTAGTTTTCCGTGCGAAGAACGCGGTTTTTGTCGTCATAGCTGCGGCGGTATTCCGAAGTAGAGTTGTTGGTCTTGTCGGTGGTGATAGCATCCGTGCAGTTGCCGTTTCCGTCGTAGGTGTAGTCCGTATAGGTGAAATTGAGCGGTTCTTCCTCGCCTTCCACGGTCTGCATGGTGTAGGAGCGGAAGGTGCTGCCGTCCTTGTCATGGCAGTTGACCGTGTAGCTGCGGCTGCCTTCCTCCGTACGCAGCTCCAGTTCATAGGAGGCAGCACGCGGCAGAACGGAAGCCAGCTGTGTCGGCACCTGCTCCATCACGGCAATGCGGCATGCAGGCGTGCGGTCATACGCGATGGTGGCGCCGAGCACGATGACCGTGCTTACAATACAGGAAATAATGCGTTTGATCATATTTTTGTTCCCCTAAAATAATTAAGGTATAATAATTTCGGTAATCAAGGTGATTCCGGAAAAATGCAGCCGAACCGGAATTCGGCTGCATTCAGCGTTGCTGGATTTTTACTGCGGTGTTGCCTCAGTTACTTTACGATTTCCTTCGCTGCAGCGATCAGAGCCTCGACCTTTTCTGCGGCCTCGGCCTTGTTCTCGCCCTTGGCCATGATGTAAACTTTGACCTTCGGCTCGGTGCCGGACGGACGGATGATAAAGGTTGTGCCGCCCTCGAGCTCGTAGTACATCACGTTCTGACCCTTAAGCTCCATCGGCTCGGACTTGCCGTCTGCCATGCAGGTGCGGGTGCCCGGCATATAGTCGCGGGTGTAATCGATCTTGTGCGTGCCGACCGTGGTCAGCGGCTTGTCGCGCAGCTCCTGCATGAGCTCCTTCATGCGCTGCAGGCCGGAAACGCCCGGCATAACGATCGAAATGGTCTGCTCGCAGTAATAGCCGTACTTCTCGTACATCTCTTCCATTGCGTCGTACAGGGTCTTGCCCTGGGTGCGGTAGTAAGCCGCCATCTCGGCGATCAGCATGGAAGCGGTAACGGCATCCTTGTCGCGGGCGTAATCGCCGCACAGGTAGCCGTAGGACTCCTCGAATGCGAAAATGTACTCGTGCGAGCCGTCCTGCTCGAACTGCTTGATCTTCTCGGCGAGGAACTTGAAGCCGGTGAAGGTGTCGAAGCACTCAACGCCGTTCTTTTCAGCCGCCGCGCGTGCCATCTCGGTGGTAACGATGGATTTGAGCACCGCCGGATGTGCAGGCATGGTGTTCGTCAGCTTCTTTGCGGTGATGATGTAATCGGTGAGCAGCACGCCGACCTGATTGCCGGACAGGGTGACATACTCGCCGGACTTGTCCTTGAGGACGATGCCGGTACGGTCGGAGTCCGGGTCGGTGCCGATGATCAGATCAACATCGTTCTGCTTTGCCAGCTCGATGGCAAGCGTAAAGCCTTCCTTGTACTCCGGATTCGGGTTCTTAACGGTCGGGAAGTCGCCGTCGATCTTCATCTGCTCCGGCTCGCAGATAATGTGCTTGTAGCCCAGACGGCGCAGGATCTCGGGCACCAGACGGTAGCCGGCACCGTGGAACGGCGTGTACACCAGCTTGAACTCATCGGCAACCTGCTTTACACAGTCCGGATTTACCGCAACCTTAATGACTTCGCCGAGGTAAGCCTCATCGGTCTCCTTAGACAGAATACGGATCAGACCGTTTTTGACGGACTCATCGTAGTCTGCAGTTTTTACACCGGTGAAGATATCGGTCTTTGCCATTTCGCTGGCAACCACGTCTGCCTCGGCCGGAGGAAGCTGTGCGCCGTCCTCCCAGTAAACCTTGTAGCCGTTGTACTCCTTCGGGTTGTGGGAAGCCGTAATGTTGATGCCTGCGATGCAGCCGTAGTGACGGACAGCGAAGGACAGCTCCGGGGTCGGACGCAGCTCATCGAACAGCAGCGACTGGATGCCGTTTGCGGCCATGATGCACGCAGACTGCTTGGCGAACTCGGCCGAGAAATGGCGGGAGTCATATGCGATGGCAACGCCGCGGTCCATTGCGGCCTGACCGTTCGATACGATCAGGTTTGCCAGACCCTGTGCAGCCTGACCGACGGTAAAGCGGTTCATGCGGTTGAGGCCGACGCCCAGTACACCGCGCAGACCGGCCGTGCCGAACGACAGCGGCGCAAAGAAACGGCTTTCGATTTCTTCCTGATTATCTGCAACAGCAGCCAGCTCGGCATGCTCGTCCGCAGAGAGGGCAGAGCAGTCCAGCCAACGCTTGTATTCCGACATATAATCCATTGGTATCACCTCATCGTGTTAGTTGGCGCATCGCCGCTTTCAGCCGACGGATTGCCACTATCTAAATTATACAATATCCGGCTGTCAATGCAAGGGGTTTTGCGCGAATTTGTGAAAAGATTCCATGAAGCGGAGTAATGATATACAAAACGGCAGAGCAGAAATTGTACGTTCTGTGAGAATACCGGAAAATTCTGCGAAAATGCGGAACCAAAACGGCAGCAGGCCGTCTATTTAGACAAAAGCCCTGTCTCGAGATAAAAATAACAGTACACAAATAAACAAAAGAATGGTAGAATAAAGGTAAATTATAATAAGAGGTGATAGCTTTGAAAAAAGTCCTTTCCGCCGTACTGACAGCGGCGCTGCTGGTCAGTACCGTGCCGGCTGCCTTTGCGGCTTCGGATATTGATGGCCACTGGGCAAAGTCCTACATTACTGAGCTGCATGAAAACGGCATTATCAATCCGTCTGCCAGCACGGGCAACTACGGTCCGGATGACAAGGTAACGCGCTGGGAGTTCATGCGCTATATCAACCGCGCGTTCGGTTTTACCGAAAAGGCGGATATCAGCTTCTCGGATGTCAATTCGAGCGATGTTTTCTACGAAACCGTGCAGATTGCGGTCAAGCAGGGTTATATCAACGGTGTCGGCAACAACCGTATGGCGCCGGAGGGCACGCTGACCCGTGAGCAGGCGGCAACCATCCTCGGCCGACTGCACAAGTACACGCCGACGGCTGATCTGTCTGCGCTGGATATGTTCTCTGATCGGGCCAAGCTGAGCGATTACAGCAAATCCTACGTTGCGGAAGCGGTCAAGCAGGGTTATATCAACGGCTACACGAACGGTACCTTTAAGCCGCAGGGCACGCTCAGCCGAGGCGAAATCGCCAAAATGCTGTACGGCTATATGGGCACCTCGCTGAATAAGAACGGCAACGTGTACTCGCAGGCTACGCTCAAGAGCGATACCAAAAACGTTACGATTTCCGTACCGTGCACGCTGGCCGATGCGGATATCAAGGGCAATCTGTACATCACCGAGGGCGTTCTGGCGGGCAATGTAACGCTTGAGGATGTCACCGTTGCGGGCGATATCATCGTCAGCGGCGGCAATGTAACGCTGGACGGTGTTTCCGCACTCGAGATGGTCGTCTCCAACCCGACCGGCCTGACCCCGCAGGTCATTGCGACCGGCAATACCAACATCGGCACCACCGAGGTAAAAACCTCTGCAACGCTGACCGAGAGCAATCTGGCAGCGACTGCAGGCGGCTTCTCCGATCTTAAAATGAACGGCAGCAGCGTCAGCCTGACGCTGGATGCAGCTGTCTGGGACGTTGCCAATGAGCAGACCGGCACCATCCTGACGACCGGCAGCACCTCCATCAGCACGCTTACCGCGAACGGAAGAACCACTGTCACCGGCGGCGGCTCGGTCCAGAAGGCGGTGCTCAACTCCAACGGCTGTGAGCTGACCATGCAGCCGACCAGCGTTGAGCTGGCGAGCGGCGTCACCGCGAAGATTGCCGGCAAGGACGTTGCGGCGTCCACCAGCGTTTCGGTTTCTCCGTCCACGCTGTCCATCGACGTGAATAACAAGGACGCGATCGCGTTCTCCTACGAATTCACCTTCAACGCGGACAAGAACGATCTGACCCGTGTTTCGGTCAACGGCACCAATCTCAAGCAGGGCACGGATTACAACCTGCTGAGCGACAAGAACGGCATTCGCGTGTACAAAACCTATCTGTCCACGCTCAAGGCGGGCACTTACACCGCAGAACTGACCTTTGAGGACGGCTCCAAGGCAGCCATCGGTCTGGCGGTCAGCAACTCGGCGCAGAGCGCAGTCAGCCCGAGCCAGATTACCTTTGACAAGTACGAGCAGTCCGCAAACCATGCCGATCAGACGGTAAACGTCGTTCTTCCGGCGGGCACGCGTCTGGATTCCATCAAAATCGGCAGTACGGTGCTCGAGCGCGGCACGGATTACACCTATAATGCAGCGAGCGGCACGATCCGTCTGCTCAAGGAGACGCTTGCCAAGAAGAGCAAGGGCACTTATACGGTTACATTCGTACCCAATCAGGGTTCGTCCTTTACCTGCTCGCTGAGCGTGGTAGATACCGCGCCGGTGAACGAAGTGGTTCCGGGCACGGTTGATTTTGACGCGAACACCTCGTCCGGCGGCTACGCCGATCTGGTGGTAACGCTTAACATGGTAGACGGCGCAGCGCTCAAGAATATCCGCTCGAACGGCAAGACGCTCGAGGAGAACTGGCAGTACAAGATCGAGGGCAGCAAGGTTACGATCAACAAGTCTGCGGTTGCGGAATTCGGCAAGAGCGGCGCATCCTACGCGGATTTCGTTTTTGTGATGAGCAAGGGTCAAAGCCCGACGCTGCGTGTCAATTACGTTACCACTTACGCGCTGACGGCTTCCGTGGTGGATGATCTCGGTCTGCCGATTTCGGGTGCGTCCGTCACCTTCACGCCTTCGGACGCGGAGAGCGGCACGGCAGCGCAGACGCTGACCACCGGCTCGGACGGCACGGCAACCGTTTATGTCAAGCGCGGCTCGTACGTTGTAACGGCAACGCATTCGCGCTTTACCGCGGCGGTTACGCAGACGGTCAAAATCTCTGCAGGCCGCACGGTCAAGCTGACCGGCGAGATTCTCGAGAATGTACAGCTGGTTGTCACCAACGCGTACGGCGCACCGCTGTCCGGTGCGGTTGTCACGGTTGGCGGCAAGAGCATCACCACCGGCACGGACGGCACGGCGTCGTTCAGCCTCAAGCGCGGCAGCTATGTGGCGCAGGTGGCGTGCACCGGCTACTCCGCACAGAGCGTACAGCTTTCCGTAACCGATTCGATTCGTGAGCGCGTACAGCTCAAGTAATTTCTCCAAAATGCAAGCCGCCCGGTTTTCCGGGCGGCTTTTTTGCGCGCTTTTACAGGCGGATGGGGGATAGGGCGCAAGGGCGTCAGAACGGCGCACAGCGGCTTGCGGTTGGGGTGTGATAGGGAATAAGGGCGGCCTGCTGACGGGTGATGGACTGGTACGGTCGGAATGTTCCGTCATCATAGCCGGTTACAATACCGAGCGCCGCTGCCAGACAGACACTCTCATTCTCGCAGTCAGAAAAGGCCGCTGTCTGCGGAAAGATAATCTGCGGAAGTATCTGCCTGCCACTGCTGCTGCAACTGTGTTAAAGCAGTGCTCGGTATCGATACCGCACCGGCTCCCGCCGCCATGCTGCCCGCGATCAGCGCGGCTGCACATAAATAATGCCATCGTTTCATAAAAAATACCTCCTGCCTGTGAAGTCCTTCGCTTACTATAACCGTAGACGAGGAAAAGTGTGACAAAGTTCTCTCAAAAAATTCATTTTCATGTCACAGTTGACAGTGCAGAATGGTTATATATAATTATGGTATAAAAATTCATCTGGCAAGGGGATAGGGAACATGAAAAAACGAATGGTTTTGCTGTCTATACTCGTGCTGTACGGCTGTATGCTGATTGGCGCCGGAGCCGCAGATGCCGCATCGCAAACGCAGCTTACGCGGCAGGCGATCACGCATTTTCAACAAAGCCCACCAGAAGAGGATACCAGTTATCCGGGATATCCGACATGGAAAACTTGGCAAATTGACAGCTGCGAGGTTTTTCCGTGTCGACTGATCGAGGAAAAGGACATCTGGGAGCTGATATTTACCCCGAGTGACGATAGAAGCCGATGGATCTGTGCGGTCGATCTGTCCGCCGGAAAGATCATCACACCGCTGTTCAACGGCAGCATGTGGAAAGCTGCGAATGATCAGCTGCTGCTGGAGACCGGCGGCAGGTATCAGCTGTGTGACCTGAACGGTAGCTTGACCGATGTATCCATTCCTCATACCGGTCATGTACTGGCAGTCGATGATCAAGGATATGTCCTTTGCCAGTACCCGGTCCCCAGAACTGTGCGGACCGATAGCGGCACGATGAATGACATATTTTATCAGTACACGCTGCTGGGACCGGATTTTACCGTCCTGCTGGACGGCATCGACCAGTATTACAACGTTGGTCAGTATGATTACTCTTATGATAGCGAACTGTTTTATAACGATCTCGCCGCTGTCCGTGTCGGTGCGTCCGACTGGTATCTGCCGGACGGTGGACCGTGGCCGCGGCTGTATTTCAACAGTAAATATATGTTCATCGACCGCAGCGGCAAGATCGTCAGCAACGCGCGCTATGATGAAGTATCGAACGAAAACGATCGCTGGTTTGGTTGTCACGGTACGACCGAGTATCTGTTGGACAGCAACGGAAATGAGCGCGAACAGGCGAATTACTGCTATGTTCCCAGCACTTGGGCTGAAAATATAGTCGAACAAGCGGAGAAAGACGGACTCCGACTGTCCTATCATACACCATACCGCCTGAATATCCACCGCGATGAATTCTGCAAGCTGGCTTGGCAAACTATTCAGACGGTAAACCCAAACATCAATCTGCCTGAACTGGCACAGCCGTTCTCCGACTGCGATGAAGACATAGTACGTCAGATCGCAGCACTCGGTATGGTCACCAGTTATGAGGACGGCACCTTCCAGCCCACGCGCGAGCTTTCCCGACAGGAAGCGGCGGTTATCCTGCAGCGCCTTTATACGGTGCTGTATGGAAAGATCGAAGCCAGTCCTACGCTCTATGCTGACAACGGAAGTATTGGCGCATGGGCAAAGGATTCTGTCTATGCGATGAGGCAAACCGGTATCATGCAGGGCGTAGGAGCGAACCGATTTGATCCGAAGAATGGCTATACTTGCGAGCAGTCGATCATCACAATGCTGCGCATGGTGCAGAAGGCGTAATCAGGGAGGAAAATCATGCGTATTGTGAAAAAATACTGGCTGCCGCTGCTGGCGCTTGTGCTTGCGATTGGACTGGCGGTCTGGCGAATCGGCTATCTGGAGCGGACGAACACGTCGCTCAGCATGGAAATCGGCAGCAGGGAAGCTCTGCAGAACGGAGAGCCGATCACGCTGGAGAATCCGGTTATTCTGTACAAAAACGAGCCGTATGTGCCGCTGAAAGAGATCGTTGAGCGCCTTGGCGGTACGACAGACGGCAAAACCTACACACTGCACGGTGCTGAGACCGCTGTCTCCGGCGTGGAACAGAATGGCGTATTGTACACGCCGTTTTCGTACCTGTGGGACAGCCACATTCCGCAGATACGGTGGGATAAGAGCCGCAACCGCGTTATCATCACCGAGGCACCGGATGAAATTCCGCTGACCCGCCGGTGGCTGTTCTGGCGGCACAAAACCGTGCGCGGACTGCGTGTCGGAGACAGCGAAGCACGGTTCCTCGATCTGTACGGCTCGCCGGACGCACGGGACGAAATGATGATTGACCTGCTGCGTGTCACCATCGAAAACGGCATCGTAACCGAGATTTTCATGGGACGTTATGAGTAAGCAAAAGGACTTCGTCAAAACGAAGTCCTTTTTGGTATGGCTGGTTATTTGATGATTTGATACATGCGCTCGATGGTCACAATGGACTGCTCTGCGGTGTAGCCGTCAGTCGGGCAGAACTGATTGTTCTCCTTGCCCTGCATGATGCCGGTCTGGCGCATTGCGTAAACGCTGTCGCGCGCCCAGTTACCGATTTTGGCATCGTCGGCGAAGGCCTTTTCGGAAACCGCGTCCGTTTTGCCGCCGAGTACCTGATACAGCCGGTCAAGCATGGCGGCAGCCTCCGCCTCGGTGTCGGCGGAAAACAGAAACTGGCCCGCCGCGGTATAGACCTCTACATGACCTCTGACATAACGCATCGTAATTTCCATGACGCAGTTCCCCTTTCGGTTGATCTGCGGTCAGTATAGCATACGATGTGTCCAATAATCCGGACTTTCAAAAGTCAGACATCAATCATAAAAATCGCTTTCCCACTGCGCGTAGACGGTGCGGTTCTCCGTGGCCGTCAGATCGGTCAGCAGCTCGCCGGATTCCGTGTACCAGCCGAGGAAGACCTCGGTGTCGGATGTGGCGTCAAAGGACGGGTCATAGGTGCTGCCCGCCTCGTAGAACGCGATGTCGCGCGCCCGGTCGCCCTTTTCGGTCTGCACGAAGCGCACCCAGTAGAAGCCGTCGGACGAGCCGGAATAGTCGGCGTAGAGGAACACGCGCAGCTCTGCCATGCGGCGGCTGACAAGCCCGTCGTGGATCACATAGTCCCCGCCCGATTCCTTCACGTGGCACCAGATGCCCATCGCGGAGGCCAGCTCGTT
>OIYH01000437.1_pt1 | contig 32130 bp, 29 predicted proteins | sample 1587911 | NCBI WGS metagenome assembly OIYH01 (sample SAMN03283252) | human gut metagenome | biome: human-associated habitat; material: feces | host: Homo sapiens | place: USA | collected 2013
GAGGGAAAAAGTTTCCGTATGGGAACTTTTGGACGACTTTGGAACGGCCTACGGTTCGTTCCTGCTTGTCGGCGAAACTGTAGTTTCGCGACAGCCTCAAACGCTCGAGTAATCTCGAGCGTTTTTATCGTCACGGCGGAGAAAAGGCGCAGCTGGAGGCCGCGCCTTAAACCTTAATATTATTGCAGGGGGGTATTTTACAGCACCTGCGACATCAAAATCGCGCAGATCATAATCGGAATATTAAACGCGATAAACGTTGGGATACAGGTATCGCGGATATGGTCGTGCTGACCGTCAGCGTTGAGACCGGAGGTTGGGCCGAGCGTGGTATCGGACGCGGGCGAGCCTGCATCACCGAGGGCAGCGGCGGCTGAGATAAGCAGAATAGTAGCCGGAGTGGAGAACCCAAGCGAGCTGCACATCGGCACGAACAGCACAGCCAGCACAGGCACAGTGCCGAACGAGGTGCCGATACCCATCGTCACCAGCAGACCGATGAGCGTAATGACGACCGCAGCGACAGCCTTGCTGCCGCCTACGGCGGAAATACCGGCGTTTACGAGCGCGTCAATGCCGCCGGTGGCCTTGATGACCGAGGCGTAGCCGCCTGCCACCAGCATAATAATGGCAATCTGACCCATCAGACGGATACCGCCCTCGATCTGCTCGTCAATGTCACTCCATTTGATAGCGCGGAACACGATGATGATGATCAGGCCGCACAGCGCGGAAAGCGCCAGATCCTGACTGATAACCTGCACGACTGCGACAACAATCGCGGCGGCAAGCATGACATAATGGCGGTACTCGAGCTTTTCCGAAATTACCTCGGCAGCGGAGGTGTCTGCTTCAATGTCGTGGTAGTCCCGCGGCTTGCGGTACAGGACAAATACGGCGATGAACAGACCGATCAGCATGGCAACGCCAATACTCCAGTTGGCGGCGGTAACGTCCTTGACCGTTACAGAAAGACCGTTTTCACTCAGATTATCCGCGATAACGCGCTGAAAAATCAATCCGAAACCAAACGGAATGGTGATATACGGCGCTTTATGGCCGAACGCCAGCGCACACGCAACGGCACGCCGGTCAAGCCGCATACGGTTCATCATGCCGAGCAGCGGCGGCACGAGAATCGGGATATACGCGATATGCACCGGAATGAGGTTCTGTGACAGGCAGGCAACGAGCGTCAGCACACCGATGAGCGCCAGCTTGTGTCCGCCGAGCAGGCGTGACAGCTTTTTCGACAGAATATCGGCCAGACCGGTCGTGGCGATGCAGGTGGCAAACGTGCCGAGCAGGATGTACGCAAGCGCAGTCGTAGCGTTGCTAGCAAAGCCGCCGGTCAGCAGCTGCATAACGGTCTGCGTGCCCTCGGGCGCGTTCAGCAGCGGGATACCGCCGGCCACGCCGCCGATGATGCACGCGATGAGCATGGACAGCAGCACATTCAAACCGGTCAGGCACAGAACACAGAGCACCAGTACGGATATCGTGACCGGGTTTGTGAGCAGGCTGAAAAGAATAGACATGGATGGTTCTCCTTAGAAACAAAAACCGCATGCAGCGGGACTTGCACACGGTAAAGTATTGAAGTTTTTCTTATTGTAGCAGAAAAAAGCCAAATCGTCAAGAAATGTTTCTTATCGAAAGAAGTTATTGGAAAAGCAAACGGCACCTGCGGGGAACAGGTGCCGAAAGATACTATATAAATAGGTAAAACGGAAATTACTGGCGGCGCTTAAAATCCAGATAGCCCTGCAGGATAAGCGTTGCTGCAACGGCATCGACGCTCTGGCGGTGCTTTTTTTCCTTTTTGCCGCTGCGGTGCAGGATTTCGTGTGCGGCGACCGTCGTGCGGCGCTCGTCCCACAGCACAACGTGCAGTCCGGTGCGCTCCTCCAGCTCCTTCGCCAGAGTCTCGCATTTTTCGGCGCGAGGGCCAACCGTGCCGTCCATATTCTTCGGGTGGCCGAGGACGATCTCCTCGATCTTGTTTTCCTGAATGAAGGCCACCAGCTTGTCCACCAGCTTGGCGTAATTCCACTCATGGATGACGCTCGGCGAGCCGGCAAGAAAGCCGGAAGGATCGGAGATCGAAAGGCCGGTGCGGGCGTCTCCGTAATCAATGCCCAAAATACGCATAGTCATACTCCTGTTTCTTGGGCAGTTTTTCAAATCGGTGTTTTCTGCCCGTGTGATTACCCTGAGTATACCATAAAAAACGAAAATAATCAGCACTTTTTCAGAAAAAATGCTTGACCGTAAATCGCTCACATGCTATACTAAAAACACCTATGCAGGTTCTTTTTTTGCGCCTATTTTTCGTGTGTCTGAAAAGTTGACGTCGGAACGCTGACAGAGGGAGGCAATTAGCTTCAAGCCGTGTCACAGGGATACGGAAACGAAGCGAGATATTAAAAGGAGGTGCCGTTATCTATGCGCGTAAAGATCACGCTGGCCTGCACCGAGTGCAAGCAGAGAAACTATGACACAATGAAGAACAAGAAGAATGATCCGGATCGTCTGGAAATGAACAAGTACTGCCGTTTCTGCCGGAAGCACACGCTTCACCGCGAAACGAAGTAAGGGAAAGGAAGTAGCTTAATGGCTGAAGAAACCAAAGCGAAAAAGCCCGGTCTCTTTGCTCGTATCGGCAAGTGGTTCCGCGAATTGAAGAGCGAATGCCGTAAGATCGTCTGGCCCACCCGTGAGCAGACGACGAATAATACGCTGGTCGTTATCGCCTGCGTAGTCATCATCGGCATTTTCATCTGGGTGCTTGACATCGTATTCGGTCTTGGTGTCCAGACGCTGCTTAAACATTTCGCCGCCTAACTTAAAAGGAGGCAACAATGTCAGACGCTGCAAAATGGTACGTTGTTCATACGTACTCCGGCTACGAAAACAAGGTAGCCTCTTCGATCGAAAAAGCGGTCGAAAACCGCAAGCTGCATGACCTGATCCAAGCCGTCAACATCCCGACCGAGAAGGTCGTCGAGGTAAAGGACGGCAAGAGCCGCGAGGTAGAGCGCAAGCTGTACCCGGGCTACGTGCTCGTTAAGATGATCATGACCGATGAAACCTGGTATCTGGTCCGCAATACGCGCGGCTGCACCGGTTTTCTGGGTCAGGACAAGTCCGGCGGCTCTAAGCCGATTCCGCTGACTGAGGAAGAGATCATCGCAATGGGCGTGGAAAAGCGCGAGATCGAGGTAAACTACGCCGCAGGCGACAGTGTTCGCGTTATCGACGGCGCGCTGGCAGGCTTTATCGGCGTTGTATCGTCGGTTGAGCCGGATAAGAACAAGGTAAACGTAACCGTTTCCATGTTCGGCCGCGAAACCCCTGTCGAGCTTGAGCTCGATCAGGTTGAAACTCTCGACGAGTGACAATGAGCGGAAGATAGATTTCCGCATTTACGGCAAGTGGGAGAGTTCCGTGCCAATTAGGAACTCGCCAGCCACCACATTTTTTGAAGGAGGAACCTTTCAACATGGCACAGAAAGTAGTAGGTTATATCAAGCTCCAGATTCCCGCAGGCAAGGCAACCCCGGCTCCCCCGGTAGGTCCGGCTCTCGGCCAGCACGGTGTAAACATCATGGCTTTCACCAAGGAATTCAACGAGCGCACCAAGAACGATGCCGGCATGATCATTCCGGTTATCATTACGGTTTATGCTGACCGTTCGTTCAGCTTCGTTACCAAGACGCCTCCGGCGCCGGTTCTGATCAAGAAGGCTTGCGGCATCGAGTCCGGTTCTGCTGTACCGAACAAGACCAAGGTTGCAAAGCTGTCCAAGGCTGACTGCCAGAAGATCGCAGAGACCAAGATGCCCGACCTGAACGCTGCTTCCCTGGAAGCTGCTATGAGCATGATCGCGGGCACCGCCCGTTCGATGGGTATCACCGTCGAGGAGTAATCTCCGGTTTTTATTTGTTGTACGAAGCTGCGGCTATCTGCCGCATACAGTGGGAGGGTTATTCAAGTTCCCGCTTAACCACTTAAGGAGGATTTATTGTGCATAAAGGTAAAAAGTATGTAGACAGCGCAAAGACGATCGACCGCACCAAGCAGTACGATCCGGCTGAAGCGCTTTCCACCGTTGTTTCCACCGCGAAGGCTAAGTTCGATGAGACCATCGAGCTGCACGTAAAGCTGGGCGTTGACTCCCGTCACGCTGACCAGCAGGTTCGCGGCGCTATCGTTCTGCCCCACGGCACCGGCAAGCAGGTTCGCGTTGCTGTATTCGCTAAGGGCGCAAAGGCTGACGAGGCTCTGGCTGCAGGCGCAGACATCGTTGGTGCAGAGGACCTGATGGAGCGCATCCAGAAGGAGAACTTCTTTGAGTTCGACGTAGTTATCGCTACCCCGGACATGATGGGCGTTGTAGGCCGTCTGGGCCGCGTGCTTGGTCCTAAGGGCCTGATGCCGAACCCGAAGGCTGGTACCGTATCTATGGACGTTACCAAGGCTGTTCAGGAGTCCAAGGCTGGTAAGATCGAGTACCGTCTCGACAAGACCAACATCATCCACTGCCCGATCGGCAAGGCTTCCTTCGGCGCTGAGAAGCTGCAGGACAACTTCGACGCTCTGATGGGTGCTATCATCAAGGCTAAGCCGGCTGCTGCAAAGGGTCAGTACGTTCGTTCCTGCGTTATTGCTTCTACCATGGGCCCCGGCATCAAGGTAAGCACCGCAAAGATGATCGGCTAATTCAATAGCATTTTACTCGGCGGTTTTCCGCTGAGAGTCAGAAAGACAGACCGATGATTTCGATTGTTGGTCTGTCTTTTTGTAAAATAGCGTGGATTTTCACAGCACCAGACAGCGTGTGCCGAACAATACGAAAACTCTCTCGATTTCAGAAAAATAGCAGGAAAGGCAGGTTAATTATGCCCGGTTTAGTCTTAGAAGGCGGAACTTTCCGCCCGGTATTCTCCTGCGGCGTGATGGATGCGCTGCTCGATAATGACATCATGTTCGATTACGTCATCGGCGTTTCCGCCGGCATCACCTATGCGGCGTCGTATCTCTCGCGGCAGCGCGAGCGCAACATTAACATACTGCGGCAGTATCGTGGCGACAAGCGCTATTTCGGCGCGCGCAACCTGCTGCACGACCACTCCATTTTCGGTACGGATTTCGTGTTCGATACTATCCCGAACCAGCTTGTGCCGTTTGATTGGGACGAATTTCACAAATATCAGGGTAAATATTTGGTGGGTGTTACCAATGCGAAGACCGGTAAGGCCGAATACCTCGACGGCATGCGCATGGATCGTCCGTGTACGATACTGCGAGCGACCTGCGCCATCCCGATCTACTTTCCGCCGGTGCAGATGGACGGCGAGACCTATTACGACGGCGGTCTGGCCGACCCGATCCCGATTCTGCGCAGCCTGCACGACGGCAATGAGCGCAATCTGATCGTGCTCACGCAGCCGGAAAGCTACCGCAAAACGCTTGGACGCGGCGTGCAGTTCACCGCAAAGTGGCTGAAACGCAAATATCCGGCAATGCCCAAGGTGCTGCTTGAGCGTGCCAAGCACTACAACGAGACAGTTTGCTTCTGTCACCGCCTTGCGGAGAACAAACCGCAGGACACCGTACTCCTTCAGCCGGAAAAATCGCTGAACAGCTTTGAAAAAGACGTGAAAAAGCTGGAATGGGGCTATGAAATGGGGTATAATATGACGTGTGCCCGGATGGAGCAGATCAAAAATCTGTTCCGCTGACGGGTTTTGGTAAAAGAGAAATATTTTAGGGGGAATGAAAAAACGATGCAAAGCAACAGAATCATTCAGGTAGAGGAAAAGGTGCCGCCGCGCTTGCTCGTGCCGCTGTCCATCCAGCATATGTTCGCGATGTTCGGCGCGTCCGTGCTCGTGCCGTTCATCTTCAAGATGAACCCGGCGATCGTGCTGTTCATGAACGGTATCGGCACGCTGCTGTTCATCCTCATCACCAAGGGCAAGGCGCCCGCGTATCTCGGCTCGTCGTTCGCATTTATCGCACCGGCGACCATCGTTATCAACAACTGGGGTTATCAGTATGCACTCGGCGGCTTTGTTGTCGTGGGTGCGTGCGGCTGTGTGCTCGCGTTCATTATCTATAAGTGCGGCACGGACTGGATCAACGTCGTTCTGCCGCCCGCAGCCATGGGCCCGGTTGTTGCCCTGATCGGCTTGGAGCTGGCGGGCTCTGCGGCTTCTACCGGCTGCATTGTCGGTGACAGCGTCACCACCGGAACGGTTATCACCTTCCTTGTAACGCTGGCCGTTGCGGTATTCGGCAGTGTGCTGTTCCGCGGCTTCTTCTCGACTATCCCGATTCTGATCGCCATTATCTGCGGCTATATTGCGGGTGTGTTCACGGGCGTTATCAAGATGGAGACCATTGTGGATGCGCTGCACACCAGCATTATCTCCATCCCGAACTTCCAGACTCCGAAGTTTGACATCAACGCGATTTTGATCATTCTTCCGGTCCTTCTGGTTATCGCAAACGAGCATATCGGCCATCAGCTCGTCACCGGCAAGGTCATCGGCCGCGATCTGCTGAAAGACCCCGGTCTGCACCGTTCGCTGTTCGCGGATAACTTCTCGACCATGATCTCCGGCTTTATCGGCTCGGTGCCGACCACCACCTACGGTGAGAATATCGGCGTTATGGCCATTACCAAGGTGTACTCCGTGCGCGTTATCGGCGGCGCGGCTGTGCTGAGCATCATCTGCTCGTTTGTCGGCCCGCTGGCGGCGCTTATCCAGACCATTCCGGGTCCGGTCATCGGCGGTATCTCGTTCCTGCTGTACGGCATGATCGGCACCTCCGGTCTGCGTATTCTGGTTGACAACCATGTGGATTACAGCAAGAACCGCAATATGATCCTGACCTCGGTTATCTTTGTTACCGGCCTGTCCGGCGTTACGCTGGCGCTGGGCGATGTATCGCTTTCCGGCATGACCCTCGCCGCTATCGTCGGCATGATCATGAGCCTTGTGTTCTATGCGTTCGATAAGTTCCATCTGTCGAATGATGCGTAAGTGAATATGGAAAAAGCGTCTGCGTGAGCAGACGCTTTTTTATTATGAAAATCATGAAACAGGTGCGGAATTGGACGAATCAGCTTGTGCAATCGCTTCCAGATGGAGCAGGGTTTGATTTAACATATTCAGTTGTGCCGGTCCGATCGACGTCAGAACGAATGGAAGCGATGGAATAGCGGAGAAACGCTTCCGAATCTTGATATCGGTATCGCAGCCTGCATATGAAATGCTGAACTTAGTCTCGGTTTCAAAGATATTTCCTAATATACTGGAGGTCTGAAGGCTTTTCCACATTTCAGATACCGCGGTATGATTAGAAAAGTCTAATTCTATATATGGGTGATAGGGATTCTTGCTTTGAATAACGATTGCTAATTTGTCATAGACCGTTTGCCCGGCGGCATGCTGTTCGGCGGCGTCTTGAGAAATGCCGCCTTTCGTTTTCATTTGCGTATAGGCGTGCTTTGAAGTAATAAGCTGTGCCTGGAGAATATCGGAGTAGGGAAGAGAAAAACACTCAAATGCTTCTAACGGATGGGCATTTGTGCATTGAAGGGCATGTAATTCCGGCAAATCCTTTGTTTTATAATAGAATAATTGCTGATTGGCACTGTCCAGAATAATACCTTGCGAACCGGAAAAGTTGATACGGCATCGATCAATAACAGCATGGGAGGGGCATGTAATTTCTATGCTCCAGTCACATTTGCTGCCTTGTGTCCGCAAATGTTGGTTTAAGGCGGTATAAGCTGCTTCCAACCATTTCGGTAAGTCTTGATTAAACAGATGTACAACATCCTGTCGTGCCTCGTCATGAAGCCACTTATTGGATAGTATGGAACGAAGGGCAGCATAGATTCCCCAGAGTATGAGAGCTATGATCAGACATACTAAGAGCGTTCGTAAGATTACCATGTACAGTCCTCCTGTTATCTTCTTTAGTATAGCTGGAAGAAATATGTATGTCAATTATGAATATCATAATGATATCGTAATATCATCGTGATTGGCATACCCTATAATAAGGTGATAGTATGCTGATTATAGGGGAACGAATTAAAATGCTGCGGGAGAGTCACAACCTCTCACAGGCCGCGCTGGCAAAGCGGCTGGGCATCACACGGTCGAGCGTAAATGCGTGGGAATTGGGCCTGAATGTACCGAGTACACAGTATATTATCGAATTATCCGAGATTTTTAAGGTTTCGACGGACTATCTGCTGTGTGTCGCAAAAACGCAGACGCTGGATTTAACAGGTCTGGACGAGGAGGATATCGCCGTTCTGTATGCGCTGGCGACCCATCTGCGTAGAAAGAACCGGGAAATGAAATTATAAAAATAATTTGAAAGGTGTCTGCTCATGCAGATGCTTTTTATTATCCCATTGTTGAAAACCGAAAATCCTTACTATATAATTGTAAATATCCTGACAGATAACGGAGAAAACACAATGCAGAACGAAAAAACATCCGTTTTGGTGCTCGCGCAGTGCGATTTGCCCATGCGCGAGACATTAAATATCCGATTCGGCACGCAGTGCGCGTTCACGTTCGCGGAGAACGGCGAACACCCGACCGCAGAGCAGCTTCGCGCGGCTGCGGTTATTTTCGGCGAGCCGAGTGAAGCCCAGCTGGCGCAGACCGAAAACCTGCGTCTGCTGCAGCTGACCTGGGCGGGCGCGGACAAGTACACGCGCATGGAAAACCTGCCGCAGAGCGTGGTGCTGGCGAATGCGTCCGGTGCGTTCGGCACGATCATCGCGGAGTACGCGATTGGCAGTCTGGTGGCACTGTACCGCTCGTTTGGACGGTACTGGAGCAATAAACAGGCGCATATCTGGCAAAAATACGACCATGCGGAGACGATTTCCGGCAAGACCGCACTTGTACTCGGCATGGGTGACATCGGCGCGAATGTGGCCCGCCGATTGAAAGTCTTCGGCGCAGCTGTGCTTGGCGTGAAGCGCACAGCGGTTTCGGCTGTACCGGCAGACTTCGACGAAGCGCATACACTCGATGCGTTAGACGCTCTGCTCCCGCGGGCGGACATCGTCATTGGCTGCCTTCCGAACACGCGCGAGACCGCGGGTCTGCTGACGGCCGAGCGTCTGCACGCGATGAAAGCAGGCGCGGTGCTGGTCAATGTCGGACGCGGCAGTCTGGCGGGGACGGACGATCTGGTGTCGGTTTTGCAGGACGGCCACCTCGGCGGCGTCGCACTCGATGTGTTCGAGACCGAACCGCTTCCGGCGGACTGTCCGCTGTGGGACATGGAGAACGTGCTGCTCACGCCGCATATCGCAGGCCCGAGCTTCGGCGGCAGCGCGGACGTGCAGAACACGATCTGGCATATTTGCATGGACAATCTGGAGCGGTATTTGACCGGAAACCCGCTGAAAAATGTCGTAAACCGGTCAGAGGGATACTGATATACGCGTTTCCCGCAGGTATAGCAACAAAGAGAAAACGAGCCGAAAGCCATGCTGTCGGCTCGTTTTTTGGTGCTCAGCAGTTTTTGAAAAACCAGATGATAAAGTTGATAACCTCTATGCCGAGGAAAATCAGGGCAACCACGCAGATGACAGCCGTTGCCGCCATAAACTGGATGGACGGTTCGCCCAGGCTTTCAATAATCACGCAGGTCAGCGCAATAAACAAGCTGATCATGCACGCCGTATGCAGCGGATGCTGCAGGATCCACTTGCTGATCTGACCGGATTCGTCGGATTTCGGTGCAGACTCGGTTGTTTTCTGCTCTACGGAGACAGGCCGGCGGCCGTCGGACGCATTCGGTGCATTGCGCGCCGCTTCCTGCATGCCCTGCCGGTAGTGCACATAGCCGTCAAGTCCCTTGCCGTAGAAGCCGTAATCGTCGTTTTTCATATGCAATGCCTCCCTTTCATGCTTTGAGTATCGCATATCGGGTGTCCGATAAAACGGACTCAGAAGCGGTTGAACACAAATTTTCCAAATTACTGCTTTTACCATAGCATAACCGGGCGCAAAACACAAGCGGTGATAATATGTACAAATACTGTCGGTTCCAATTGTGCAAAAGCAATGAAAAAGTTATAAATACACAAAACCGACACCAAATCGACAAAATTTTGTGATAAATATCATTGCAAAAAATGTAAAACAATGATATGATGTAGGCAAATAAAGTGGCACAAGGGTACCCTTGTGTCTGAGGTACTCGCCCTCAGACACAAAACCTTCCTAAGTACAAATTTTGCGAAGGAAAGGCGAAACGGCACCGCTTTTGCCGGAAAAAATAATTTTGAGGAGGATAAACATGAAAAGAAGATTGTTATCGACTTTTCTCGCTGTGATGATGGTGCTGACCATGGCGCCGGTGGCATTTGCGGCGGATGAAGGCGGTGTTAAATCGTATGATGAATTGACGACTGCAATCAGCAGTGCTAATCCGGGCGATACGATTAAGCTGGCTAATGATATTACATTAACAGATACGCTGTCGATTAACAAAAATGTTACGTTAGACGGTCAGGGTCATACCATTTCGGGTACAGTACCGTCGGGTAAGAGCTTTATTTCGGTTCAGATTCCGAATGATGGCGATTTTACTATGACGAATTGCGTTATTGTACCATCTGGTAATGTAACGCCGAATCCGGCTATCAACCTGAGAGTTAATGGTAAGGTTTCCGTAACAAACTGTACGTTTGGTGCAAAGAGTGATACTGCGGGCTATATGTACAATGGCTTGGAGTTCTCTGATACCTACGCAATGGGTGATACCAATATTACGGGCAACACTTTCTATGGTGGTGCATTCCGTCATAATTGCATTAGCTTCTACAAGATGGCCGAGAATGCAAATATCAACATTTCCAATAATGATTTTGTTGATTTGAACTGGGATACCACCAATGCAATTCGTGTCAGCAATTATAGCAGTGCTAATGCAACGATTACGTTGAATAGTAACATTTATAGCACACATGGCTCGGATGCAGGTAAGGATTATGCAGGCCTGCTGTTTTTCCAGATTACCAATAGTCATAATGATGATTTGACCAAGCTGAATGTTGTAGTAAATGGTCTGAAAACAGATTTTGATGGTCAGTTATACTACACATATAAAGATGGCGTAGGTCTGACAAGCGAAAATGAAGCAGTATTTCATGGCGATGACAGCATTGCTAAGTATTTCGTAGCTAAGATTGGCAATACCTATTATAAGACACTGGCTGACGCTGTTGCAGCAGCACAGGACGGTCAGACAGTAAAAATGCTGAACGATACTAAGGTCACTGAGGAAATTAGCTTTTCTGGTAAGAAGATTACACTGGATTTGAATGGTAAAATCATTGCCGGCGTGTTTAACGACTATTGCTCTGTAATTGAAGCGCAAGGCACTGAGGCTACTCTCATTGTTGAAGACAACAGCAATGGGGCACAGGGTAAAATTACTTCTAATCATTACGGTCTGACTGGTAGAGATGACGGTTCAATCATTGTAAACAGCGGTATGATTGAAACGGGTGATGGTGCTGCGTTGTCGGGCAATAATACCACTGGCAATATGAATTTTACTGTAAATGGTGGTACACTGACAACAAAGTCCGGTCCGGCTATTTATCAGCCGGGGCAGTGTAAACTGACGATCACCGGCGGTACGCTGAACGGCGGTATCTCTCTCCGCATGGGTCAGGTTAATATTTCCGGCGGTACGATCAATGCGGCAACTGAGAATCTGGATTCTCCAGCACAATACTATAATTATTCCGGCAATGCTTGGTTGCCGGATGCACTGTATGTATTTGGCGGTACTTATAACAGTACGGATTCCACTTATGGCAACTCTCTGAATTTGAATATCACCGGCGGTACGTTCAACTGCAATAATGGTCAGGGTAGTGCTATTGCCATTTATGATATCGGTAAAGTTGCTCAGGTTGCAAAGATTACTATCTCCGGTGACGCAAAGTTGGCTACTACTACATCTAATCGCAAGGCGTATGATGTACTTAGTCTTTCGGACATTGGTGTAACTAATCCGGATACTGGTTACGGCAATAAAAATTTAGTTGGCAAGGTTTCTACTGCTATTTCCGGCGGCTACTTCACCACCGACCCGTCTGCTTACTGCGTAACCGGCAAGACCGGCGTTTCCAGCGGCAACACCACCTACCCGTGGACTGTTGGCGAGAAGATTGCGAACACCAAGCCCGCAGAAGTTGCAGATGCAACGGTTGCCGCAACGGTTGACAAGAATGCTTCTGAGGCCGCTCAGGATGCCGCTAAGGAAATCGGCGGCGCAATGATGGCTCAGAATGAAGTAATCAAGGCTGCTGCCAAGAACGAAGCAAACCAGAACAAGATTGATGCTGATACTCTGGTAGACGGCAAGACTGTTACTCAAAAGTTGCAGAAAGTTGATCCTACTATTACCAGCGATAAAGTCAAGATTGTTTACCAGACCTACATTGATGTTGAAGTAAAGGATGCCGCGCAGGAAAACAGCAACTTTACGGAGCTGACTGTTGAACTGACCCCGATGTATCGCGTTATCGCAGCTCAGAGAGGTGTAACCGACTACCACGTTGATGTTGACAAGAACACGTCCTCTGTCAATGCAGTTCAGATCGTAGGCGAAAAGCCGCTGACTCTGACTGGCAAGTATGAAGTTACTTTGCAGCTGCCGAACGGCTTTGTTGTACCGTCTGACAACAAGCTGAGCATTAAGCACCAGAAGTCCTCCGGTGTTGAGTATTATACCGGTACGGTAGATACGACCAGCGCCGCCAAGATGGTAACGTTTGAAACCAACGGTTTCAGCCCGTTCACGATTTCTGCGGTTGCTGCTTACGTTGGCACCACCGCTTACCCGACTTTGCAGGAGGCTGCAAATGCAGCTAACAGCGGTGATACTATCGTTGTAAAGAATGGTGCTTCTCACGACCTGACTTTCACCGCTACCAAGTCTGTTAAGGTCAAGAATGAAACCGGTGCTGATGTTACTGTTAAGTTCAACGGCACGGATAAGAAGTTTGGCGATGGCGAAACCGAAACGTTCACCTACACCAAGCCGTCCTCCGGCAGTTCCTCCGGCGGCAGCTCCTCCGGCAAGACGACCTACAAGGTAACCACCTCGGCGGTCAACAACGGCGGCGTAAACGCTTCTCCGTCCAACGCGGAAAAGGGTGCGACCATCACCATTACCCTGTCCCCGGACAAGGGCTACAAGCTGGACAAGCTGACCGTTACCGACGGCTCCGGCAAGACTGTCTCCACCGTTAAGAAGAGCGACACGGTTTACACCTTCACCATGCCTGCTTCCGCAGTGAAGGTTGGCGTAAGCTATGTTAAGGCCACCGAAACCCCGTCCGAGACCAAGTTTAACGACGTTTCCGCGAACGACTGGTTCGCTTCCGCGGTTGATTATGTAACTGGCAAGGGCATGATGAACGGCACCGCCGACAACACCTTCTCCCCGAAGGCGAACACCACCCGCGGCATGGTCGTTACCGTGCTGTACCGCCTGGAGAACCAGCCGAGCACCTCGGCGGCTTCCTTCACGGATGTGGCTTCCGGCGCGTACTACGCAAATGCGGTTGCCTGGGCGAATGCTAACGGCATCGTTTCCGGCTACGGCAGCGGCAAGTTCGGCCCGAATGACAAGGTTACCCGCGAGCAGCTTGCGGCTATCCTGTACCGCTACGCGCAGTACAAGAAGTATGACGTTTCTGTGGGTGAGGACACCAACATTCTCTCCTACGACGATGCACAGAGCATAAGCTCCTACGCGATTCCTGCAATCCAGTGGGCGTGCGGCGCAGGCGTTGTTACCGGCAAGTCCGGCAGCAAGCTGGACCCGAAGGGCAATGCTACCCGCGCTGAGGTAGCGGCAATGCTCATGCGCTTCTGCGAGAACGTAAAGTAAGCAAAACCTTCCTAAACCGCACAGCTTCGGCTGTGCGGTTTTCTTTTGCTTGCCAAAGACGCTTTTCTACGGTAAAATGGAAAACAGAGGAGAAGGGGAAAGAGAAAGAAGGAAATCCTATGCCAATCGGAGTAATTGTCAACTGTATCTCGGTGCTGGCCGGCGGCGTGATCGGTTCCGCACTGGGGCACGTCCTGCCGAACAGCCTGAAAGAGCATCTGCCGACACTGTTCGGCATGTGTTCGATCGCTATCGGCATCAATTCCATTATCAAGGCGGTCAGCATGACAGCGGTCGTGCTGGCGATTCTGGTGGGGTTTACCAACGGGCACCTGCTGCACCTTGAGGATTGGGCAAGCCGGTTTTTTCATCGGCTGGTCAAAACCATGCACCTCGGCGGGGATAATATTGATATGGAGTTTTACATCACGGCGGTCGCGCTGTTCTGCTGCTCGGGCTTCGGCTGGTACAGCACGCTAACCGAGGGCATCGCGGGCGATCCGAATCTGCTGTTTGCAAAGTCCGTGCTGGACTTCTTCACTGCGATGATCTTCGCGTCCACACTCGGCAAGGCCATCTGCGCCATCCCGCTGCCGCAGTGCGTGATTCTCCTGTGCGTGTTTACCGCAGGACGGCTGCTGTCCGGTGCGCTCACACCGGAAATGTTCGCGGATTTGTCCGCGTGCGGCGGCGTGCTGACTATGTCGGCCGGTTTTCGTGTCTCCAAGATCAAATCCGTGCCGCTGGTCGATCTCATGCCCGCGCTGATACTCGTTATGCCGTTCAGCGCACTCTGGACTATGTTGATGGGGTAAATTTGAAGCGGACCCTTTTACGGGTCTGCTTTTCTTTTACTTGACAATAGTCCTAAATCATACTATAATAGCGTGATACGATTTAGGACTATTGAGGTGCATTATGGATTTTCGCAGACAAATGAACGACTTTTTTGCGCAGATCTACCGGCAGAATGAGCTGTATGACATCTGGGCAAAACAGAATAGGATGAAACCGAGCACGGTAGCCGTGCTGTATCTGCTCGACCAGTTTGAAACCTGCACACAGGGTTGGATATCGAAAATATATCTGCTGCCCAAGCAGACAATTTACACGGTGGTGCAGGAGCTGGAGCAGGCCGGTTATCTGGAAAAGGTGAGCGTCTCCGGCCGCAAGGAAAAGCCGCTGCGCCTGACCGAATCCGGCAAGCGTTACACAGCGGATAAGCTGGGCGGTCTGTACCGCGCAGAGGAACGCGCCGCCGCTGCCATGGGCGCGGAGCAGTTCGCCGCTATGGTGGAAATGACCCGAAAATTTACCGATTCTTTTGAAAAGGAGATTCGCAATGGAGCAGAATAACGCACTCGCGCGCAAATTCAACGCCGCATCGCTGCTCCGATTCGCACTGCCGAACATTGCAATGATGATGCTGCTCTCGATGTACACCATCGTGGACGGCATGTTTATTTCGCGGTTTGCCGGCACAACCGCGCTTTCCGCAATCAATATGTCGTATCCGCTCAACTGCCTGCAGATGGCTACCGGCATTATGCTCGGCACGGGCGGCAGCGCTATTATCGCCCGCCGGCAGGGAGAGGGACGCACAGACGAGGCGCGCCGCAACTTCACCATGCTGATTGCGGTTGCGTTGGGCATCGGCCTGATTTTCGCCGTGTTTGGAAATCTGTTTCTGAACCCTATCCTGCGTCTGCTCGGTACGAGTGAGCTGCAGTGGGCAGACTGCCGTATTTACACACGCATTCAGCTGGTGTTTGCACCCATGCTGTTTCTGCAGACTGCCTTCCAGACATTGTTCGTCACCGCAGGCAAGCCGGGCTTGGGTCTGCTGACCTCGGTGGGCGGCGGCATCACAAACGTGGTGCTTGACTGGCTGTTCATGGGCCCGATGAACATGGGCGTTGCCGGTGCGGCGATTGCCACCTGCCTCGGCTACTGCGTGCCGTCCATCGTTGGTCTGGTGTATTTCACCAAAAACCGCACCGGAAGTTTGTACTTTGTGCCCTTCAAATTTGACGGCGCAACACTGGCTGCCGCATGCGGCAACGGCTCATCTGAGATGGTCAGCAACATTGCGAACGCCATCACCACGTTCGTGTTCAATACGCTGTTCATGCGCTACCGCGGCGAGGACGGTGTAGCCGCCATCACGATTGCAATGTACTTCCAGTTCGTGTTTACGGCGGTGTATTTCGGCTTCTCGATGGGCGTTGCACCGGTTATCAGCTACAAATTCGGCGAGAAAAATATCCCGCAGCTGAGGCATATCTTCCGCATCTGCATGACGTTCGTGCTGGCGTGCTCGCTCGGCACATATGTGCTCTCGTGGCTGACGCTCGAGCCAGCGCTGACCCTGTTTACGCCGCGCGGCAGCAGTGTGTATGAGATTGCCATGCACGGCTTTCCGATTTATGCGGTCAGCTTCCTGCTCATGGGCACGAGTATTTTCGCGTCCTCGCTGTTTACCGCGCTCTCGGATGGTCTCGTGTCTGCGATCATCTCGTTTTCGCGCACGCTTGTGTTTCTCGTGGCGATGCTGCTGCTCTTGCCGCTGATTTTGCAGGAAACCGGCATCTGGCTGGCTGTTCCGGTAGCAGAGGCGCTCGGCGTGATGGTTTCGGTGTTTTTTCTCGTCAAGGGACGGAAAAAGTATCAGTATTAAGGGAAAGAGTGCTGTTGAGGGAACAGCACTCTTTTGTTATATATAGATGAAATATAACAAATTGTATATATGATGAAGGTGTAGAGCAAAGAAAAAGCGAAAGAGCCTGCCGCCTGTAATTCACAGGCAGCAAGCCCTTTCGGTCGCTTGAACAATTTTTGTCTGACTTTTAGAGGTTACTTTAAAAACAGTCTTGCTGTTGTATTTGAGGGAATGAAAAGCATTTGGAGCTGCTTTTCTAATTTGAAATATGGAAAGAGAAGAAAGAAATGCTAAGAAGAGTTATTCGCCGACCTTAACGTATACGCCGCCGTTACGGCAGGACTCGGTAGCAGCCTTAGCCATGAGAACCGGACGCAGGCCGTCGATAGCGCCGACAGCAGTCTCTGTATCGTTGTTGATTGCATCAACGAAGGAGATAACCTGGTTGATGAATGCCTGGTTGTAACGCTCGAGGAAGAACCACAGCGGCTTCTCGGAGTGAGCGCCGTCCTTGGTCAGTACGGTGGTGGTGTTCAGCAGGTCGTTGGCATCGGAAGCCATGCCCTTAGAACCGAACGCCTCTACGCGCTGGTCGTAGCCGTAAACTGCCTGACGGGAGTTGTTGATGACAGCGATGCAGCCGTTAGCCATCTTCATGGTAACAACAGCGGTGTCAACATCCGGAATGCCGGACTCTTCCTGCAGGTTCGGGTTAACGAGGCAGGAACCAACAGCGGAGATCTCAACAGCCTCGGAACCGGTTACGTAGCGAACCATATCGAAGTCGTGGATCATCATATCGTAGAAGATACCGCCGGAAACTGCAACGTAGGAAGCCGGAGGCGGCTCCGGGTCACGGGAGGAAACGATAACGATATGCGGATCGCCGATCGTGCCGTCCTTAACTGCGTCTGCAACTGCCTTGTGGTTGTGGTCGAAGCGGCGGTTGAAGCCTACCTGGAACTTAACGCCCTTCTCCTCAACGAGTGCGAGCAGCTTCTTGATCTTGTCGATATCATAGTCGATCGGCTTCTCGCAGAATACGTGCTTGCCAGCCTGAACTGCTGCCATGGAAACATCGCAGTGGGTGTCAGTGGAGGAGCAAACGAATACTACGTCTACCTCAGGATTGTTGATAACGTCCATAAAGTCGGTGGAAACGTTGGTGATCTTGCGCTCTGCCAGCCACTCGCGTGCGCCGGACTTATCGAGCATCGGGTCAGCAGCAGCTACTACCTGAACGCCCGGTACGGAGTTAATCAGGTTGTTGATGTGCAGCTTGCCGATTCGGCCGCAGCCTACAACGCCAATTTTCAAAATGCCCATTGGAATTCTCTCCTTTTATATAAGGTGATTCTATTATAAACCACTTGCGGGTGTGCTTCAAGGGTGCAGCGTATTTTTCAGCGCACCGCCCAATTTTGGGGCTTCTGTTTGGTGAAAAATAGCAAAGCGGAGCGCAAAAAAATCGTGCAAAATATCCGTGCATTGTGCTAAAATAGAAAATGCACAGGAAAATGCAACACATTGCACGTTGGTGTCTAAAATGCGGTGAAACGCTTGTGCGCTTTACTGCACTATGATAAAATATGAACGTATTGTGGCAAAAATGTGTCTTTTAGGGATAAAAGAGGATACATGGATGCCTGAAAAGGAGAATATCTTATGAAGGTAACTGCACAGTGGATCGCAGAGCAGTGCGGCGTATCGCGTGGAACAGTGGACCGAGTTGTAAACGGCCGACCGAATGTAGCGCCGGAAGTGCGGGAGCGCGTGCAGAAAATAATCAGCGAATACGGCTACAAAACGCCGTCGCAGCGGCAGGCCGCCCGTGCGGGACACGGCGCGTTCCGCATCGGCGTAATCCTGCCGAGCTGGGATGCGTTTTTCATCCGCCGGATGCGCGAGGGCATTCGCGTGGCTGTACACAACCGCGGATTAAATGATGTAAATGTGCTGGTGGAGGAGCTGAAAAACCGCTCGCACCGTGCGTATTTCGAGGCCATCGGACGCATGGAGGAGCGCGGCATTGACGGTCTCATTGTCACCGCGCCGGACACGGTAGCGATGAGTGAGGAGATCGACCGGTTGGTCGCAATCGGCATTCCGGTCGTTACCTGCGACTCGGATGTGCGGCAGAGCCGCCGCCTGTATCATATCGGACAGAACATGGTCAAATCCGGACGGATTGCCGCCGGACTGCTTGCACCGTACGTTGAGGGACAGGATGTGCTCGTCGTTACCGGCAACCGTGAATTTACGGCGCACGGACTGCGTGTGCGCGGCTTCCTTGACCGCCTGCACGAGATTTTTGATGATAACGTAAACGTCAACGTCATCGAGAGTGTCGAGCAGTACGAGCTGACCTACGACGGTGTACTGCAGCAGGTGCGGCAGAACCCGCGTCTGCGCGGTATTTATATGGCAAACGAGTCCGTGCGCGGCTGTATGGATGCGCTCGAGCGCGCAAAGCCCAATCGGCGTATTCACGTTGTCTGTCATGATCTGACGCCGCATGCGCGCCAGTATTTGGAGGACGGACGGCTGGATTTCATCGTCGATCAGGATTTTTCGGCGCAGACGACGCGCGCGATCGAAGTGCTGGCGCATACACTGCGTACCGGAGAGTCGCCGCGGCAGAGCATCGAATACATTCACACCAGCATTATCACAAGGGAATTGTTGTGAGAAAGGAGCCTATATGAAAGCAAACTGGAAGCGCACACTGCTGTCTCTGGTGCTGTGCGCCGGATTTGTATGGCCTGCAGGCGCGGTAAGCACCGGACAACCGGCAGCGCCGCAGACCGGGACGAGCACCGCGCAGAGCAAACCGGCGGCCTATACCGTCAAGAAAATGGGTCTGCTGGGCGTCAAGCGTACGGTGGAGAGTGACAATAACACGGTGAAAATGCTGTACAAAACGGCAGCTTCGCTGGACAGCAGCTCATATGCGTCGAGTGGCTCGACAGGCTCGGCAGGTCAGAGCGAAAGTCAGATTTACACCGATCTTATCACTAGCATGGAAGATGCGATGAAGAAAATCAACAAGACACAGCAGCCTGATCTGTACAAAACCTACGCGGCACAGCTGCAGGTATTAAAGGATTACCAGACCAGCCTGAACCAGAACGCCGTCAGCGGCATGCAGCAGGCAATGGCCATGCTGTCCCAGCTGGATGACGCGGCGTACACGCTGCGCAAGCAGGCGAAAAACGTCTCCGGTCAGCTGGCGCTCGGTGCACAGACCATGCTGATTACCATTAAAAATCTGGGCTACACCAAGGAAAACCTGCAGGTAACGCTCACACAGCTGGACCGAAATCTGGCTGTGCTGAAAACGCAGAGAAAACTCGGCATGATTGGGCAGCTGCAGCTTGACACGGTGCAGAATCAGCGCGACAAGCTGGCGCAGTCCATCGACACACTGGAGACCACCCGCGAAAACCTCGGTTCGAGCGTTGCGCTGATGTGCGGTCTGGACGCGAACACCATCGTGATGCCGGCCGACTTTGAAACGCTGTACGAGGGCAATCTGGATAAGATGTCCTATAATAAGGATTTGGAGCAGGCGCAGAAGAACAGCTTCCTCATCTGGCAGAAGCAGGACGCTGTGCGTAGCGCGTACAACTCGTACGACAAGAACATCAGCGGTACCGCCGAGGCGGTCAAGTCCGCTGAGGACACACTGGCGGCGGCCAAGGAGTCGGTAGTGGCTGCATTCGACAGCACCTACAAGACCGTCAAGGACTGCCGGACGACTCTGGCAGCCAAGCGAACCGCACAGTCACAGGCGGAGCTTGACCTGAAAACCGCGACCGTGAAGTACAGGAAGGGCATCATCTCCAAGCTGGCGTATCAGCAGGCGCAGGATGCCGTAACGACCGCAAAGCTGAATGTGGAAAGCGCGTATCTGTCGCTGTATACTGCATATAACCAGTACGAATGGGCCAAGGAAGGCGTACTTATCACCACCGCAGCCGCATAACAGAAGGGAGAAAACAATATGAAACGAACCATTGCAGCCGGTCTTTCTGCCGCTCTGCTGTGCGGCATGGTCGTACCGGCGTTTGCCGCCGATACCAAGACCGCGACGAACACCACCGGCACCACTCAGACCCAGCCGACGGCGCCGGTCAAGCTGACGTTTGACAAGCTGGAGGAGACCGTCCGCCAGAACAACGTCACCATCAAGGCGAACAACAACACCGTGCTCAGCGCGGAAAAGACCGATGTAAGTGACCAGTACATCGAAAGCTATTTCCAGCTTTCCGAGCAGATTTCGTCCTACCAGAAGCAGATTAAGGAGCTGCAGAAAACGCTGAAGGAACTGGGAACCGACGAGGCGAACGCCGGTCTGCGCAAGACGCTTGAGAGCCAGATTTCCATCCTGCAGCGCAATCTGGCAGCCGCTGAGGCTTCGTACAGGAACCTCGACGACGACGAGGACGACGCAGAGGAAGATCAGGAGAAAACGGTTGATCACACCCGCCGTCAGATGCAGAATGCAGCCGATGAGATCTGCCTGAGTGCGGAAAACACCTACATTTCTCTGCGCGGCATGAAGTATACGCTCAACCAGACAAACCGCAGCATTCAGCAGCTTGACCGCAACATTGCGACTGTGCAGAAGCAGGTAAAGCTGGGCATGACCGGTGTAAATACGCTCAAGAGCCTGCAGGCACAGCGTGAGAGCGCCGTTGCCGGCAAGGCATCGCTGACCACGCAGGTAGAGGCGCTGACCAACACGCTCGCTATCCAGTGCGGCTATACCACCGGTACACAGATCGAAACGAGCGATCTTCCGGTCGTAACCGCCGAGCAGGTCACTTCCATTGATTATGACAAGGACCTTGCCGAGACGCTCAAGAACAGCTATGCGATCTACTCTAAGGAGTACGCAATGCAGACCGCGTCCGACGATTACGAGAACAACAAGACCAACACGCTGTATGCTTATCAGGCAGCCAAGATCGACCGCGACGCACAGAAGGAGAGCACGACCGCTTCCTTCCGCAAGCTGTATACCGACCTGCAGGAGAAGCAGACCGCACTTGCTGCGGCGGATGCCGATCTCGCACAGGCGAAAAAGACGTTTACGGTAAGCCAGGTGCAGTACACGCGCGGCATGATCTCCAAGATGGCGTACACGGATGCGCTTGATACCTTCACCACCGCACAGGAGACCGAGGTTGCAGCGCGTATTGATCTGCTGACCGCCTACAACACCTATCAGTGGGCAAAACGCGGTGTAATTACGGCAACAACTTGATAAGCTGACCGTTTTTGCGAATATAGCAGATATGTATAATGAATTGGAGGACCCCGATGAGCAATAACAAACGAATCCTTGCGGCGCTGCTGGCCGGTGCGATGGTACTGTGTGCAGGCTGCGGCAAGGAAGAGGAAACCGAGGAGGAAAGCTCAAACAGCACTGCGGTTGAGGTAACCGATGTTACCTCGGGTGCGATGAGCTCGGAGTACACGCTGAATGGCAAGATTGCCGCCGTCAATGAGGTGCAGGTGTTCCCGCTGCTGGCGGGTCAGGTGCAGACGCTGAACGTCAGCGAAGGCGACACCGTATCCAAGGGTCAGACCCTGTTTACGGTGGATACCTCGACGGTTACCTCGACGATGAGCTCGCTGCAGCAATCCTACAGCGCCACCAAGACCGCGACCGACCGTGCGATTGAATCGGCGAAGGTCGGTGTAGAGCAGGCGGAACTGGCGGTCAGCAACACGGAAGCACTGCTCGAAGCCGGTGCGGCTGCCGAGCAGGATCTGACCAAGGCTAAGCAGGCACTGACGCAGGCGCAGGCAGGTGTCGCGCAGGCTGAGGCCCAGCAGTCCGCGTCTCTGGCGCAGATTCAGGCGTCTATGGACCAGATCAACAAGCAGGCAAGCCTTGGCACGGTAACCGCTCCGTGCTCGGGTACGGTTACGGCTGTAAACGTAGACCGCGGCGGCATGGCATCCTCGGCGCAGCCGAGCGTGGTTATTGCCGAGAACGGTGCGGTTGAGGTGCAGGTTTCTGTCGCTGAGGACGTATTCACCGGCATCAAGGTCGGCGATACCGCAAGCGTCACGGTTTCCGCTGTCTCCAAGGAGTCGATGAACGGTACGGTCAGCACGCTGCCGGCGGCTGCCAATGTGCAGACCAACCTGTATGACGTATCGGTTGCTCTGCCGTCCGGCACCAAGCCGCCGATCGGCGCGTTTGCTACCGTCACCTTCTATACCGACCGCCGCGCAAGCACGATTTCCGTGCCGACCGAGTCCATCCTGACCGGCAACAACAACGAGCAGTATGTGTTCACCGTAAATGCGGATGGCACGGCCGCAACCCGCGTTACCGTCACTACCGGACTGGTTACCAAGGATTCGACCGAGATCGTTTCCGGTCTTAAGGCGGGCGACCGGGTTGTTACCAAGGGTCAGTCCTATCTGTCGGACGGTGCAGCCGTGCATGTCGTCACCTCGGACGCCGCAGACGGCGGGGAGGGCTAAGCGCGCATGAAATTCGCACAAACCTTTATCAAACACCATGTAATGACCATCCTGCTGTACATACTGGTCGTTGTGTTTGGTTTTTACAGCTTCCAGAACCTGCCGCTGGCGCTCATGCCGTCCATGGAGGTTCCGGCAGCGGTTGTTTACGCTACTTACCCGGGTGCCGGTCCGGAGGATATCGAGCAGCAGGTAACCAAAAAACTCGAGGGTGCGGTAGCGGGTCTGTCCGGTCTGGATACGCTCCAGTCCACCTCGTCCGAGAATATGGCTATGCTGGTCATCCGGTTTACGAATGATACCGATATGGATCAGGCAATGACCGACCTGCGCGACAAGGTTGCACAGGTAAAGAGCCAGCTGCCGGATGACGCATCCGACCCGACCGTTATGTCGATTGATATTGATTCCATGCCGGTCGTTTCGGTGGCGCTGCGCGGCAACGATCTGGCTTCTCTGCAGTCCATCGCCGAGGACGAGATTCAGCCGGCGCTCGAGCGTCTGGACGGCGTAGCGTCTGTTGATATTTCGGGCGGCTACGAGCAGGAGATCGCAGTCCACACGGACGCCTCCCGCCTGAAGGGTTATAACCTGACCATTTCGTCCATCGGTCAGCAGCTCGGCGCGGACAACATCGCTATTCCGGGCGGCGATCTGGATAACGGTTCGCAGACGCTGGCTGTCCGCACGGACGGCGAGTATTCGTCCATTGATGATGTTAAGAACGCTCTGATCTCGCTTCCGGCAGGCGGCACGGTCCGTCTGAGCCAGATTGCGGATGTTTCCATGCAGCCGAAGGATCAGGACGCCATCTCCAAGGTTGACGGCGAGGAGTGTATCATCCTGTCGGTCAACAAGCAGTCCGGCTCGAACACCGTGCAGATCGCCGAGCTGGCAAAGGCTGAGTTTGACTCCCTGCTTAAGAGCAACGATTCCCTGCAGTGGAATATCGTTATGGATCAGTCCGACTATATCAACATGACGGTTGATAACGCTATTCAGAACATCTGGATGGGCGTGCTGTTCGCCGCGATCGTGCTGTTCCTTTTCCTGCGCGACTTCGGCGCGACCATGGCTGTTACCATCGCAATGCCGTGCTGTATCCTGTTTACGTTCCTGATTATGAACGTGCTGGGCATTACGCTGAACATGATGTCGCTCGGCGGTATCACGCTCGGCGTAGGTATGATCGTGGATAACTCCATCGTTGTTCTGGAGAACATCTTTACCTATCGAGCGGACGGTTACGACCGTCTGGAGGCCTGCACCAAGGGCACCGGCGAGGTCATCGGTGCAGTTATCGCCTCCACGCTGACCACGGTCGCCGTATTCCTGCCGATCGCACTTTCCGGCGGCATGGCCGGCATGATGTTCAAGGAATTCTGTATCACCATCGTAGCGCTGCTGCTCAGCTCGCTGATCATTTCCATCACGCTCGTGCCGCTGCTGTGCTATTTCCTGCTCGGCGGCACCAAGCAGCAGAGCATCAAGCCGCAGGGCTCGGGCGCAACGCCGATCACCGAAAAGCCGCTGTCGCGTGCATACCGCAGTTCGCTGAATTTCCTGATCACCCACCGCTGGGCAGGCGTCGCGCTGACCGTTGTCATCTGTATTGTCAGCGTGCTCAGCGTCAGCCAGGCGGGCATGGAGCTCATCCCGGAGATGGATGAGGGTGAGGTGAGTGTTACGGTTTCCATGCCGAACGGTTCGACTATGGAGGACACTGCCGCCATCGAGGACCGCATTGCGGCCATCGCAGTTGATACCATCCCGGAGCTGGAGCAGATCTACTACTCGACCGGTTCTTCGACCTCGATCATGTCCTCGTCCTCGGGCGCAAGCGTTACCATTTCGCTGGTAGATCTCGATCAGCGTGACCGCTCGTCAGCGGATATCGCCAAGCAGCTGCGCCATAACCTGCAGGATATTGCAGGCTGTGAACTGACGGTTTCGACCAGCAGCACCATGTCGATGTCTACAGATTCGGACATTAGCGTTGAGCTGACCGGCGATGACTACGACCAGCTGGCTGAGACGGCAGACGATCTGGCAAACCAGATCAGCGCCCTGCCGGATGCTATCAACGTGGAATCCTCGGCAGGCGAGCAGACTCCGCGCGTTGCCGTTAAGATCAACCGCGAGAACGCCTCGCGCTTCGGTCTGAATGCGGCCACCATTGGCGGTCTGGTTCGTGGTGAGCTGACCGGCTCGACCGCAACCACGCTCCGCATGAACGGTGAGGAATACGACGTTACCGTTGCCGGTGACGAGAATGTAGCAACCAGTCTGGACGCACTGCGCTCCATGCAGATTCCGACCATGACCGGCGGCACCGTACCGCTGTCCATGGTGGCGGATGTCTACACCGAGCTCAGCCCGCAGTCCATCGTGCGCAAGAACCAGAAGGAGACCGTAACCATCACCGGTGAAAGCGAATCCGGTGACAGCAATGCCATTAAGGCAGCCGTTGACGACATTGTTGCCAAGTACGAGCTGCCGGACGGCGTAGAGGTCGGCGAAGGCGATACCGCTGCTTCGCAGATCGCGGAGACCACCGGTACGCTGATGCTGGCCCTTGCGGTGGCAATCATGCTGGTATATTTCATTCTGGCAACGCAGTTCAACTCGTTCTCGCTGCCGATTGCAATCATGCTGATTCTGCCGATCGGTCTGCTTGGCTCGATGATCCTGCTGTGGCCGACCGGAAATCATGTTTCCATGGTCGCACTGCTCGGTGTTATCATTCTGGCCGGTACAGTCGTCAACTCGTCCATCGTGCTGATCGACTATACCCTGCAGCGCCGTCAGCGCGGTGAGGATAAGAATACGGCTATCCTGAACGCATGTCCGCGCCGTGTCCGTCCGGTGCTGATGACCGCTATGACCACTATCCTCGGCCTTGTGCCGATGGTATGCTCCAGCGGCGAAGGCTCCGAGATGATGAAGCCGATGGGTGTTGTTATGATGACCGGTATGGTTATCTCCACCATCGCAACGCTGTTTATCACCCCGGTTTACTATTCGCTGACCGACAGCGTCGCTTCCCGCCTTTCCGGCCTGTTTAAGAAAATCAAGCTGCCCAAGTTTAACTTCCATAAGAAAAATTCGCAGCAGTAAGCAAAAAGGGAACCGATTTCGGTTCCCTTTTTGAATTGAGAATGGATAATGGAGGATGGAGAATGAATGGCGGGTAAAATGGGTACCGCAGTTGTCCAATGTCTGTACAATCTACCCCGCACTTATTTAATGATGACTGGGCAAACACTGTTCGCCCCTACGGGTATACGAGTGCAAATGAATTTACAAACGACGTATTGATTCAACCGCCGCGATAATTTTCCATTCTTCATTCTCAATTTTCAATTCCGATATTCCCTTGCATATCGCACAAGTGAAGTCTATAATATTTGTATAAATTGCAGATAGGAGCGAACAATATGGCTTCGGATAAAACAAATGTAATGCGTGTGCTCGAGCAGCACAAGATCGCCTATAAGCCGCACGAATACCCGCACGGCAAGGACGCCGTAGACGGCGTTTCGGTTGCGGAACTGCTCGGTCAGAACCCTGATCAGGTATTCAAGACGCTGGTTGCACGTGGCAAATCGGGCGGCTTTCATGTATTCGTTATTCCGGTCGCAAAGGAGCTTGACCTGAAAAAAGCAGCCAAGGCGGCAGGCGAAAAGTCGGTCGAGATGGTGCATGTCAAGGAGCTGTTGGGCCTTACCGGCTATGTACGCGGCGGCTGCTCGCCGGTCGGCATGAAAAAGGCGTTCCCGACCGTGTTTGACGAGAGCGTGAACAATGTCCCGACCGTGATGGTCTCTGCGGGCAAGATTGGCTTCCAGATCGAATGTGCACCGGCGGATCTCATCAAGCTGACACGCGCCGCGACCGCGCATATCACGACGGATTAAGGCAATACTGCATGATTAAACAAGAGCGATTTGTGAGTGGATTTTGTGCACTGACGAGGCGCGGTTTTGCGGTAATGCTTGATGTATTACCGCAGAATCAGCGGCAGCGCGACCGGAGCCTGCGCAAGGGACCGCTATAAAGTCAGGGCACAAAATTTCCGCAAAGCGCCGCAGTCTTAATTGTGCAGTGCTGCCTTACGCCTGCGGCTTCAGCAGCCCTGCCGCATCCGGAAACAGCGCGAACACGTTCTGCACGCCGCAGCCTGCCAGCTGCGCCAGCTTGGCCGCCAGCGTGGAATCATCGTCGTACAGGACAAAGTGTGCCTGTCCGTCTGCATTCATGTAGGTGAAGTATTTCGCGCACAGCTCGCGCGAAAAGAACGGCTGTGCGCCGGTCTGCGCGAGCAGCGCGGCTCTTGCTGCGGAACTGAGCGAAACGCCGTTCGGCGTGGGTGACGGCAGGGTGAAATCCTGCGAAACCGGCTGCAGAAACGCGGCAATCCGCGCAGCACTGTAAATGCCCTGCAGGGAGGAAATGTACTCGGTCAGACTGCCGCCCGAAATCGCGGTGGAGACCGTGAGTATCGCGTGCGACAGCGTGCGTCCGCACTCGAGCGGCACATACAGCGGAATATCCGCATCGTACAGTGCTTCGTCGAATGCGGCCAGCAGGCGGCGGTTCAGCGGCGTGTCGTGCTCAAAATCCGCGAATACGCCGGGCGCTTCCGTGCGCCGCGCCTCGAAAACCAGATCGGCAGCAATGCGTTCGGCGCTGCAGAAGTTGATAGCCTGCGGCGGGTCGGTCACGCCGAGCAGGCAGTGCCGCTGCACCGCGGACACCTTGAGCCGCTGCAGCGCCCCGGACTGCGAAATGCCAAGACAAAGCTGCAAAACCGGCATGCCGAGCGAAGCGGCTTTCGTCGTGTCGCGTCCGGTGCATACCAGAATAAGGTTTTTCGTGTAGACCATTATGGATCGACTCCTTTGCGATAAAATTATCTTTTCTGGACTTTTTGAATAAATTCCATTACACTATATGTAGCATTACGCTAAATTAGAATACGGGTATTAACAGGAGTGTATGAATGAGCAAACTGATTCCCGATTATGTATTTGATTCGATTTACGATATTACGCCGGAGGTGCTGACTGCCCACGGCGTACGCGGCGTGCTGGTCGATCTGGACGGCACAATGGCCTCCCACAAGGCCGCTCTGCCGCCCGAGACGCTGCACACCTTCGTTGACCGGCTGAAAAACGCCGGTATTGCCGTACTGGTGTTCTCCAACAACCATCCCGAGCGGGTAGGCAAGTTCTGCGAGCCGCTCGGTGTGGGCTATATCAGCCATGCCGGAAAGCCGTTTTCGCGCGGCTTCCGCAAGGCGGCAAACCGGCTTGGCCTGTCCATGCGCGAGATTGCCGTTATCGGCGACCAGATTTTCACCGACGTGTTCGGCGGCAACCGCGCAGGCGCGCTGACCTGCTACGTCGAAACGCTCGACCGCCGGTTTTTCTGGATCAATGTGCGCTATCAGCTTGAGCGCGGCTTTATCGCGCGCGGACGGCGCAGAATGGAGGCGAGAGCACATCATGGCTGAGCCGAAATTCGGTCCTGCGGGCAACTCGGAGTCGTTTGCCGCCGCAGGCTTCAAGAAAAGCGAGGATGCGCCTGCATGGCTCGCACAGATGGGACTGACCGCGTTTGAGTATCAGTGCGGACGCGGCGTGCGCTGCGGCGAGGAGACCGCCCTCAAAATCGGTGCGGCAGCCAAGCAGCACGGCATTCAGATGAGCATTCATGCGCCGTATTTCATCAATCTCTCGTCCGAGGAGAGCGAGCGCATGGAGAAAAACGTCGGTTATGTGCTGGAGACTGCGCGGCTGGCTGTGCCGCTTGGCGCAACACGCATGGTCGTGCACTGCGGCGGTCAGGGCAAGCTGACCCGTGACCGCGCTATGCGCAACTCGCACGAAAACGTAAAAAACATCCTGCGTGCGCTGGATGAGGCTCACCTGACCGGCTGCGCGGTCTGCCTGGAAACCATGGGCAAAAAGAGCGTGCTCGGCACTGCCGAGGAGGTTTGCGAGCTGGTAGCGGCGGACGACCGCCTGCTGCCGTGCATCGACTTCGGTCATCTCAATTGCCGCACGGGTGGGCACATGAACACCCGCGAGGAAGTGAAAGCGCTGTTCGACCTGATGGAAAATACCATCGGTCACGAGCGTACCGCCAAGCTGCACGCCCACTTCTCTCATATCGAGTATAACGATAAGGGCGAGGTGCGCCATTTGACGTTCGCGGATACGGTATACGGTCCGGATTTCACGCCGGTCGCGGAGGAAACCGCCGCACGCGGCTACGCACCGACGTTTATCTGCGAATCCGCCGGAACGCAGGCGGAGGACGCACTCGCCATGAAGCAGTGCTTTATGGCTCAGGCAGAAAAGTAAAAAGTAGGACATTTGCCCTACGGAGACGCTTTGTAGAACTATGCAAAGGGGTATAAACGTATGAAAAAGGTATTATTGATCCACGGTCCTAACCTGAACCTGACCGGTCAGCGCGAACCGGGCATTTATGGTTCGAACACGCTGGCATCCATCAATGCGGAGGTTGTACAGAAGTGCGAACGTCTGGGGATGGAATGCGCGGTATTTCAGTCCAACTCCGAGGGTGCGCTGATCGACCGCATTCATGCGGCTCGTGAGGACTGCGATGCGATCATCATGAACGCCGGTGCGTACACGCACTACAGCTACGCCATCCGCGATGCGATTGCGGCTGTGCGCCTGCCCTGCGTGGAGGTACATATGTCCAACGTGCACGCGCGCGAGGAATTCCGCCACAAGTCGGTCATCGGACCGGTGTGTGCGGGCGTCATTGCAGGCTTCGGCAAGCACAGCTATCTGCTCGCCGTGGATGCGGTAAAATCCATCATCGGCTAATATTTAAGAGGCGATTACCATGAAAAGAAACGAACTGCGTGCCATGCTGCTCGAGCAGCCGTATGACGCGCTGGTGCTGACCAGCGAGATCAGCCGCCGCTACGCCACGGGCTTTCACTCGACGGCAGGCGCGGTGTACCTGTCGGCTAAACAGGCGGTATTCTTCACGGATTTCCGTTATGTCGAAGCGGCACACGCGGCCATCAAGGATTTTGAGGTGCGCGAGATCAAGGCGGGGCAGAGCTATTCTGCGCTTATCAATGAGCTGCTTGACGAGGACGGCGTGAAAAAGGTCGCTCTTGAGGACAAAACGCTTACCTATGCGGAGTTCATGTCCTGGGGCACGGCGCTGCACGCGACAGCCGTCCGTCTCGAGGACGGTGTGGAGCAGCTGCGCATGTGCAAGGAAGAGGACGAGGTTGAGAAGATCGTCGCGGCACAGCGAATCGCGGAGCAGGCGCTCGAGGAGGTGCTGAACGACATCAAGGTCGGCGTGACCGAGAAGGAGATCGCGGCACGGCTGACCTACCTCATGCTGCACTACGGTGCGGAGAACATGTCGTTTGACCCGATCGTCGTTTCGGGCGCGAACAGCTCCAAGCCGCATGGCGTACCTGGTGAAAAGACCATCCAAGCGGGCGATTTCGTGACGATGGACTTTGGCTGTATTTATGACGGCTACTGCTCGGATATGACGCGCACGGTCGCGGTCGGCCATGTCACCGACGAGATGCAGACCGTGTACGATACGGTGCTGAACGCACAACTTGCAGGCATTGCCGCCTGCAAGGCCGGTGTGACCGGTCGGGACGTTGACGCGGCAGGCCGTAAGGTTATCGAGGCGGCAGGCTACGGTGATGCCTTCGGCCACGGCTTCGGCCATGGTGTAGGACTGGAGATCCACGAGGCTCCGGTGGCTTCTCCGCGCGGAGAAGCGCCGCTGCCGGCAGGCAGTATCGTCACCGCAGAGCCGGGTATTTATCTGCCGGGCAAGTTTGGCGTGCGTATTGAGGATATGCTGTACGTCATTGAGGACGGCTGCATTGATCTGACCGATGCACCCAAGCAGCTTATTGTTCTGTAAATTGCGAAAAGGGAGAAAACGCTGTTTTCTCCCTTTTATATTCCGTGAATGTTGGGAATGGGTTGCCGTATCGCTTGACGGCAGCTTGATAAAAAAGAATCAATTTAACAATTTATCCATAAGCTATACACAAAAAATCCACACAAGTTCGGCACAATGGTTACACCGATAGGAGGAGATGTTCTCATGCGTATTTTGTTAATCAATGCAGAGCAGGACGAGCGCCTGTTCGCCACCTTCAAGCATGAACATATTCTGTATGATCAGCAGCCGGAGAGCGACACGCTTGATATTTCGGAGAATATATATGATGTAATCGTGTACAATGCCACTAAGCTGGATGAGAAGACCGTCGATGCGGTGCGCTCTCTGCGCGAAAGCGGTGATATGACACCGTTGCTCGTCATGGCAGGTCACACGACCGCGCGGGCGCGTATCCGTATTCTGAATGCGGGTGCGGACAATGTACTCATGCGTCCGTGCCAGAGCGATGAGATTCTGGCGCATGTCAATGCACTGGCACGTCGGCCGAGAATGATGCAGAGTGAAATCCTGACCGCCGGCGACCTGACGCTCGACCGCGGCCGCTGTGTGCTGTCGAGCAATGACGGTGAAGTCCGTCTGTCCGGCAAGGAGCTGCAGCTTGTAGAGATGTTCCTGCGGGAACCGGGACAGGTGTTGCCGCGTGAAATGCTGCACCAGAAGGTCTGGGGAGCAGGCAGGGACGCGACCTACAATAACATCGAGGTTTATCTGACACTTGTGCGCCGCAAGCTGCGTGCGGTCGGCTCGAAGGCCGAGCTGATCTCCGAGCGAGGCATCGGCTATTATCTGCAGGAAGCAGAATAAGGGAAAGGACGTACTTTCATGGTACGTCCTTTTATTTTTCTGCACTGACTGTCTGAGGCACACGAGGCACGTTGGCGCTGCGCCCTTTCCGGGCGGCAGCTTTTTTTCGCTGCACCGGCTCAGCGGGGTGTACGAACCGCGTAAGCGTGTTCGCCCCTAATGGGCGGGGGTTGTTCGCTGAATCTCAGCGGGGGGAGTCGCGCTCT
>OIYH01000445.1_pt1 | contig 31669 bp, 22 predicted proteins | sample 1587911 | NCBI WGS metagenome assembly OIYH01 (sample SAMN03283252) | human gut metagenome | biome: human-associated habitat; material: feces | host: Homo sapiens | place: USA | collected 2013
TTCATGGGGCGGAATCCTCGGCGACTTTTTTAGTTTATGTAGCAGCGATCCTGCGAAACGAGCCAATCTTCACACAGCCGCTGGGCTTCATCTTTCGTTCGGCAGGTGCAGTTGAACAGCTTGCCGTGCAGGGAACAGTAGGTGTAACGGATTTTCGGCACACCGTTCTCATCCTGAAATTTTGTGTAGCGTTCGTCACCGGGCATCAGATATAGCTGCTCCATTTCTGCATCGTCCTTTCCGTTTTTATGCGTCAGGCACACAACGCACCTATTCTACCACGAACATCGGAGTTATGCCATTGACGCTTGCACCAAAAAGCGACTCGGATTTTTGGAGAGAGTTTGTATTGACACATTCAAAAGCGTTCGGAAGGAACGCGTAGCCTGCATCGGAACGGTGCAGATCAGAAAGGGTTTGGGATTTCCCAACAAGCATTTTGCAACGCAAAATTTGCATTTGTGCGCACGAATGCACTGCTTGCCAGAGTTATCTCAACCATCGGATTCATCTTTCACTGTATCAGTTTTTTTCTTAATATAGTCATCATAAAATCCGATTGCCTTTTGCAGTGCCAGAAAATGTTTTCCAGTATACTTGATTGATCGCTTCTCTCCCTGCATCTCGATATCGCAAACGATCAGGTTTTCATCTTCTTCCTCAACGTTGTATGTTTGAATCATTCGGACAAGTTCAGAAAGATTTTTCTTTCCATATCTGAATTCTGCTGCACAGTTCGGGCAAAGGCAAAGCGAGTTCCACCCCTCTGATATGCTCTGCTTGTACGCTGTCGGAATCGAATCCGTCGGCAGAATATTGCACGCCTCGAAGTATGGTTTTCCATCATATCGGATAATCTGCTTGCCGCAAATCTGGCACTTACCAAAATATTGCGCTCGCAAAAAAGCCTTTTCTTCGTGGTTGCTTTCAGAACAGGTATACCGCAGTCGCGGCGCAACTGTTTTTTGGCCTTCAAGTCCCTCTTGGAAGTTTTCTTCCAACTTTTTTTCGCGATGTTTCAGGTTCCGCACAGCACCGTACTCGCCCAATGTCTCATCATCTGGAGCTGGCTCTGTCTCTACCTCGGTCTGCGCACTGCTCTGCTTCTCAAGCAACTCCGTTAAAGATTGTGTTTTGTCAGTCTCTTTCTGTCGCTTTTTCTGAAGTTTCTGGTATGTTTCGCACATTAGACGCAGTTCATCAGGTCTTTTCAGCATAGCACTGATAAAAGCCTGGTATGGTTCCTCTACGCTTTGGATTACAGTCTCGACAGCTTCGCTTTCTGCCTTAAAGGGAAGTTGTGCAAATATCTCTGCTCCGTGACCTGAATACTGCACAGCTAGGTCTGACTTTTTTATGTCAGCGGGACTTTGAAGTGTTCCAGTCTTATCGTACAACCATTTTGTACCGCTAAGCTCCAACGCCAGCATTGAAGGAATATGATTCACGCTGTCAGTTGTCGTGGTGTTAAACGCCTTACTATGAGAACCGGTCATTTTTCCGTATAATGGGTGTTTCTTCACTTTTTCATTTATAAGATCCACCGCTTTAACTGACATTTCAACGGAATTACTACACAAGATATCCTGTAAATGGTCGATAGAATGGTACATATCCCATGTTTCCGGGTAGTCTACTCTTTGACATCTCTTGTAAAGGACACGCTTCTGTAGCATTTCAAAGAAACTGGCATCTGCTCTTTGCAGCCTATCGTCATATGTACAACAATCCACCAGTATATCTTTAATTCCGATGTTACAGCCGATTTTTTCAAACACTTCCGCCGGGATTTTCCCATAGTAATCTTCCGACACCCATGGCACATTCAGCTGGCTCAGCACCGCCTGTCCTGTAAGGTCTGAATGATCGAGAAATGCAAACGGAATATAACAGTCCCCCGGCTTCTTCCATTGCTGTCCATCCCAAACGATTGGGACATTTGCCAGAATACGTTGCACCTCCGCTGCATTCTCCTTTAATGCACGCTCGATCAGTTCAAAGTGTTCCAGATTATCCTCAAACTGGATATCCGTATCATCTGAATCTTCACCATAAAAGCACAACACATCATCTTTCAGTTCCCGAATAGCATTATATTCCTCAATGCCGAGTGCATCAACATAAAAATTTCTGCCGCGCTGATCCTGAAGGATTGCTGCGCTTATTTTATTTTTGCAGGACATCGGATTATTAAGGTAGACCTGTGCCATACCATCGTACTGGCAGCGGATGTGCGAACCATCCTGAAGCCGGACAAAGGGGATTCCTTTGGCATCTACTTTTTCTTTGGAACGGAAGACACCAGTACAGGTTGAATAAATCGTATCAAACAGATTCAGAAGCCACTCATCCGTCTGTTCTTCCAGAATTTCTGCGGTCAGGCGCGGGAGGACATCCCTCCAGCGTAATACCGGCAGACCAAAATGATGGGTCAGATACATCATCAGATGTTCGTTGACTCCAAGGCAGACATCTGCTTTTACCCAACAGGCTGTGTCACCATATTCTCTCTGTAAGATGGACTGTGTGATATTATCTGCTATATTTTTAGCATAAGGCAACATTGCATTTTGGATCGAACAATAGCCGCCTTCTTCGGTCGGCAGAAGGGCAAGACCGTCCCTTAAAAGTGCAAGTCCCATTTCATGGATGCCTCGAAGATTTTCTTCCTTACAGGTATCCAAGATTGGGTATACCTCGTTCAAAAAGTCAAGTGTCACATAACCATTTTTCAACAACCAGCGGATGCTATCGGCAAAAAGTGCTGCAAGTTTTTCAGCAAGGAGCTGATTCACTTCATTGTGCCTGACATTGTCTCGCGCAGGTGTCGTTGAGAACGGAACATGAATGTAAAATGTCTGATGCGTTTCTACTGCTGTCTGGAAGAAAACATAAAGATAGTGCTGTTCTGTCGGGATAATCCTATCTTTTCCGTGGTCATCCGTTTCGAGTTCATATCCAATCAAAATTGGCTGCTTATCTTGTGTACGAAACACCAGAAGTTTTCTTGCGGAATTTGTTGGCTTCTGCGTCAGCAGGACTTTATCCACGCCATTGTCCACTGGAACGGATTCTTTGCTGACGGACCATTCGCTTTCATCCGGATAAATTTTGCAGCTTATATTTCTGACATTGCAAAGAGCAAACAAAACATCCGCAGAAAGATACTTTTTTAGCGCATCTCCGATCTCATTATAAGCTGTTTCGGGATTGACTTCTCCATCAAATGGGAGAATCAGAATCGTATCGTCCCCGGTCGCCTCATTTTCTTCCGCATAAGGAAGGATCAGATTGCAGATCCGGAAAGAATACTGGCCAGAATAGATCCGCGGCGTTTTCGTATAGGCATAGACAGACTTGAATCCAATGCCAAATCGTCCGATTTTCCCGGACTCCGGCTCATCTTTCGTAGAACGAATGCCGCAGATACCCTGGATATCTGCTTCTGTAAACAGTTTTCCGTTATGACACAGAATCAGACGGTCCTGGTAAAGGGAAAATGCCACATAGGTTGCCCCAGCATCCTCTGCATTCTGAATCAACTCAAAGATAAAGTGTGTTCGGTCACTGTACTGGTCTACCAGAATGCGGGGTGCCCATTCTTCAAATTTCTGACCATAATCCTGTTTGCTACGTTCCCGGATCTCAGAATATAAATCTCCCATAAGCCATCCTTAATTTAATCACAAACCGTAATGATTCCCCTAACAATGACGTTTTCTTCGACCGCTGCGCAATTCTGGATATTTTCCAAATCGTTCAAAGAAGAATTCTTCTCAGTTTCGAGGCTGTTGAGCTGACTCGTATACATCCGCTTGATGCTCTCGTCGTCCACAGCCTCAATGCGGGCCAACAGATCTTCTTTGCGGAACTGATAGCTTTTCAGAACAGCTGCACGGCGATAATCGCATTTCTCTTTTACATCGATCGTCAGCTGCGCAAGAGCCTGCTGTTGCTGTTCCCGTTTCAGCTGGGACAGCTTTTCCCACTGTTTATCCGTGCAATCATCAGGAATCTCCTTATAATCCGCTGCTTCCAGCAGGTCACAGAAATCCGACGCAGACAGATTGATTTCCGAAATCGGAACGATACGAACCTCTTTCCGCATTCCAACGATTGTTCTCTCTACGATCAGGAACGGATAGTCTCCGCAGGGAACAGGATAGTCACTGGCATCCACAATGAGCTTGATATAAACCTCTTGCTTTTTATGAAGTTCAGCGGCTGCCATTTTTACAAGCGGATGAACCGCCGTAAAGAAGATCGCATTCCGGTCCCGTGCTGCTTCTTCCTGGTTGAAAGTCACAGAGATGCGCGTATCAGAGCCTTTCAGATAATCCATCCACTGATTGTACATCGCCGATTTCTTCATCCGGGAGTTGCGCAGCTTTGTTTTCAGAGTTGCACGATTTTCACCACTCAGGGTCAAAACTTTATGGGCTCCTTCACCCTGAATATAGTTTTTCTTTTCACCCAGAATGCGATAGAGGTATTCTGTCACAAGTGCCTGGATGTATCGCTCTCCGATCCACGGATTTTCGGCATCCATAACCTTTCTGTCCAACACATAGCCGGAGATGTCAATGCCAAACAGCTGTTTGCTTTCGTCCTCCAGCCGTTTCATTTCGTTCGCTCTGGAAACCTCGTTGTCGGCGATTTTTTCAATCTTCTCCTCTTTTTCCTGCTGAGTAAGAGAGGAATCGAATACTGCCTCATTGATTTTCTGAGTCATATCACCAAGAATGCCAGCACACTCGCCAATCGAGCTTTCAAACACACCAATGCGCTCCAGGCAACGGTGATAAATCTTTGCATCGATCGTGTCTTCTGTTATAAGATTACAGATGATAACGGTATCGCTCTTTTGTCCGCGGCGATCGATACGACCGATTCGCTGTTCGATTGCCATCGGGTTCCACGGAAGATCATAATTGATCATAAAATCGCAGAACTGATAGTCCAGACCTTCACAGCCGACCTCTGTGAACAAAAGGATGTCCAGCGCATTTGCATTGTCCACCGGAAGTTCAAAACGTTGGCGGAGTGCCAGACGTTCTTCGTCTTTCACACTGCCGTTCACCTGCGCCACACGGTATCCTTTTTCTGCAAGATGCTGCTCTATATAGCGAAGCGTATGACGGAACGAGCTGAACAGGATGATCTTGTTGTTCTGCTGGTGGCTCTTGGTTTCTATGACTTCCAACAAACGCTCCAGCTTTTCATCAGTCTGAGGCAGATTCTCCGAGAGCTCGATCACATGGTTTGCCATTGCGCGGAATTCAGCTTCCAGCGAGCCCATGTTCAGATTTTCAAGGTCATTGACCGTGAGAGTGCCGTCTTCATCACAATAGTCCGAGAGAATATCGCCCAGACGGCGAGTGACCATGCCTTTCAGCAACGGCGCAAGGCCAAAAATGCAGCTGGAAGCCTGCCGCATCAGAGTGCTCATCATAAACTCCAGCGGCACATTGTTGTGCAGATAGCTGAGCGCATGGCTTTCAAAATCCATCAGTGCATCATAGAGTTCTTCTTGCTCCGGGGTAAAATGGACAGAAACACTCTGAGGACGGCGCACGCAGAAATCGTTCTGAATATCCTGACGGCGGGTGCGGTTGATCATGTCCGCAAAGCTGTGCAGTCCTTCCACATCCTGAAGGATCCCCACACGTGCAGCACGGTCGATCGGCTGCCCGCTCTTGAGCTTTGCCATGACATTTTTATAGGTCGGGTTGTCTTCGATGACGCTGTGCCCCCAGCTGGTCTGTGCAGCACAGGCAAGTTGCTCTGCAGCCTCCGAACGCCAGTTTTCTGCCTGATGGCGAATCAATCTTGCTGCCGCATTGATCTCTGCATTCGGCTCCTGCATTTCCTTGAAGGTCTTTTTGTCCAAGATCACATCCGGGCGGAGAGTGTTCAGCAAGGTATACAGGTCATCATCGTCTGTCTGAACCGGTGTTGCTGTCAGCATAACAACGGCATCTGCATTGTCTGTAAAATAACGTGCAACCCGGTAAGCACCTGTATTCGAGTGGCGAATGTGGTGAGCCTCATCAATGATCACCAGGTCAAAATGAACCGGTTCTTCCAGATCAAGCAGACCTTTCTGGCGGCCTTTGCCCGTAAGCAACTCCTTGGTCATCAGTGAATACGGCAGGATCGTTTTCCGCAGAGCAACCGGCCATTCTCCATCTTTGTCGCACTCGTTGATCGCCTCCCGAAGCAAAGCACCATCCAGCTCCGTAAAGTTTTCATCAAAGCGCTTCATCTCAGAGCGCCACTTGTGTTCGGCAACCAGCGGCTTGGGGCAGATGATCAGTACCGACTCGAAATCATCGTTGCGCGCCTGCAATTCACGGAGGATTAGGCCGGCTTCAATGGTTTTACCAACACCGACGCTGTCTGCAACAAGAATTCGCGGACGTTCCGCATGGATCATCTTCAGGGCCGGGCGGAACTGATAGGGAACAAAATCCACACGGGCTGCGTTCAGGGAGTACAGCTGGTCGTTGGTGGGGCTGCAGAGCTGCTGAGCAGTCAGGAGAATCTTCAATTCATCGATGGTGACATTGCAGCGCTCTGGAGAAGCATCCGCAAGAAGAATTTGATCCGCATAAAGCGTTTCTCGTGAATTCCCAATCCAAACCTGATATTCTGTGTTTTCGCCACTGCCCTGGATGCCAACGATTGGCCCAATTTGACTCGGATCACTCTTTTTCTTGACGATCACTCCAAGCTCAAACGGGTTTGCCAGCACTTTGGCTGCAGGAGCAGGTTTTGCGACCGCAGCAGCAGGCCGGTCAGCCGGGCAAGGAGACGGTTCCTGAATCCGAATGGGATTTCCATAGTTTGGCATTTCTACCGAGGCCCTGAATTCCTTAGCTTCGTTTATTTCTACACGATCACCGCCAAATCGCTCCATAAAATCAATGTACCTTGACAAATCGGTTTTCGTCATAGTCAAAGTTACTTCTTCTGGAGTAGGATGCGCCCAGTCATTCCGTACTTCAAACATAGCTCGGATGCTATCCTTCATTCCATAATAATCCGTGTAGAATTCGATATTACGGAATGAATAGATATTCTTTCTTGCCACAGTCAAAACAGCCTGTAAATCCAGTCCTTGCAGCGTCGAAATGCCTCTTTCATTCACTTTCTGTTGCTGAAGTTCTGATAAGCTGGGGAGAACGATCATACTCCACCAATCGTTTGGTTCAAGGCTCTTTAGACGTGGCTCTAACCATTTGCGACATACATCCGCCGCATTCAGAAGGTAAACGTTCATTTTTGCCACAACTTCAGCAATATTCATTTTTATTCCTCCTTTTTGGCCCCAGCAATATCAATTTTTACAGATCTTTTTTCCACAACAGCACCTGTATCCTTGTCCGTCAGCAGGAAATAGTAGTCATTTTCACGAGAATACGGGAGCTTCTTCAAAGTCAGCGTGACCTCTGTGCGGCGTTCTTCATCTGCGCAGCCCACAGTCTTGTCTGCTCGGATCGTCCGCTTGGTGGACACCTGATTGTCCATTGCGTTGACGACAAAGACCTCATACACCGCCGGGAGAACAGTATCCGTCACAAGTTCTGTCTGTAGGAACTTCAACGTGATTTTTCCATCCATCAGCGTTTCAGGGGTTGGCAGAAGCGAAACGGTGGCTTTCTGGGTCTCAACATGCCCGGCCTGCGTGCGGACGTCCAGCACCGGCACCAGCATCTCCTGCACAGAGGCACCGCCATGCACATAGTTCTGCCCGCCGCCAGCACACTTGAAAATAGAACTGCCCAGCGGGGTGTATACCGTGCGGTTATCCGCTGTATCCAGCACATCCCCCAAGCGGTAGCCCACGGCTCCGGCCACCGGCTGCGTATCATCAGAAATCATAAAACGCTTGTTTTTGATTTCTGCCTGTGGCAGATTGATGACTTTATCGCTCTCCATAATTGGGTCGTGCTTATACAGGAACCCATGGTCTGCCGTTACGATAAAGTGCCGGATGTTCGCATTGTCGGTCAGGCGGCGGATTTCCTTGTACAGTTCTTCCACAGCCTCCTCGCAGGCAGAAAAGACCTCGTTTTCCGTGCGGGCCTCATCGCCGCGGGCATCGATCTGGTTGTGGTAAACATACACCAGCGTCTTGCCAGAGAAGTAGCTGCGCAGTTCGTCGCGGCGCATATTCTGCATCTGGTCGAACTGGATGCAGCTGCTGTTTTTCTCTGCCGCTTGCAGGATGCTTTCCCGTGCAGCAGTGCCCACCGTTTTCTTTCCAAGGATGGTCACAGTGCTGTCCGGCTGAAGCTCCAGACTGACGTGGGGCAGCAGAGCTGCCATGCCAAGCTGCGTGTAGGAGGGCACCGTGCTGACAGCCGGGGTCAGCTTTGCGGTACATTTTGCATCCATGGCCAGCGTCTCAAAAAGCTGCTGTGCAACTTCGTAACGCATAGCGTCCGAGATGAACACCACCACACGCTCCCGTGTGCCGCTGACATTTTTGCTGTAAAAATGGGTCTGCCGCTCCGTCTGGAAGGTGGTCAGGTCACGGGACAAGCTCTGGCACCAACGCACCGCCAGTGGATCGAGGAAGCAGCTGGTATACACTTTTTCCACAAGTGCTTGCAGCCTCTCAATCTCCTGTGTACGGATGACTTTTCCATAGCTCAGGTAGAACTTCCGATAAGCCGTATCCACCTGCCATGCGCTGCCACTATACTGCGCCGCCAGTGCATCAACGCCGTCTGCCGGGACGAAATGCACTGCCTCCAGAACGGTGCAGGCATTGGCCAGCAGGCAATACAGCTCTTTCTGGGCATCCTTTGCGCCAAAGTAGATCTTGCTGCGCTCCTCGCAGATCTGCCGGATGCTGTACCCCTTCAGGGTTGCCGATGTGTTTTCTTCCATCAGGCGGTTCATGATCCAGCTGCTGATCTGTGTCTCTGCCGCATCGAATACCGTGCAGTCCAGCAATAAGTCGGGGTTCGTGTGCTGCAACTGTCCCAGAACCTGCATGGCGTTCAGTTCCTGCGCAGCCGTCGCCGAGAACCGCTCAAAATACGGCTGATCCGGCAGATAGTTCATCATGCTGTCAAGGAAGTTCAGTACCTCGCTCTCCTGCGGCAGGCTGCGATCCAGCCACTCATCCGGGGCATCCATGTCCATTGCGTGGGCAGCATAGGTGGCAAATAGGCAGGTGACCAGATCTTTCAGGTTCTTCCCGGCCGGATTGTAGCCAAACAGCCGCTTGCAGACCAACCAGAAATCCGTTGCCAGCCCGAATTTTTCAAAAAGCTGCAAGGACTCGTTCCCGGCATCCAGCGCACCGCGCAGAACATGGCGTACCAGTTCCTCCGGCTTGGGCGGGCACTTGCACAACACCGCCATCATGGCCAGCGCAAAGGTTTCCTCTGTATAGGCAGGCGTACCCAGATCGTAGAACCGTTTCGTGCGGTCCTGCGCTGCAAAGAAGTTGATATGTTCCTGCACAAAGAGCCGGGTTCTTTCGTCCAGATCAAAGTCCTGTGCGATCATGGTTGCCTTGTCGGTGGAGTATTCCTGCGAGTAGCGCAGCATATCCGCAAGATGGTTTTCTTCCAGCGGGGGCTTTGCAAAGGGCGCATAAATCAGAAAGCTCTCGTCCGGGTGGTCGATCTCCAGCATCCACTTGGTGGCAAACTGGGTGCGGGGCTCCATGCGGTATACCGTCACACCGGGGAGGTTGAGCTGATTCACTTCGTTCTCAAAGCTGGCCGATTCATCGTACCAGAATACCAGTTTGCGCTGCTCGCCCGGAGTAAACATTCCCCGGAGGCGGTCTTCGATCTGGCGCAGTGTCGTTTTAGCCATGGGTTTTCATCTTTCCTTTACAACATCGTAGAAACACCAATACACCGGGGCGGTGTTTTCACACCCCGGTGTATTGGTCACACATTATTTAATCGGCGCAAGTACGTTCAGATTTTTGCCATCGGCGGCAGTCTGCGCCTTGACATAGTTCACCTTTACGCCATCATCCAAGTCCAGCGTGATGCGCAGGGCGGCAAGATGGGCAATATTTTTCTCATATTTCTCGCACTCCTCCTGCTGGAGCTTCAGCTTGTCCAGACGCTTCTGCGCCGTGGACACCGTGCGGGCATCGTTGCTGCTGGAAATGACATTGTTCTCCTGCACGATCTGCTGTGCGTAGGTGCGCAGCAGGGGGCTGAGATAGTTGTTGTAGACACGGCCGGTGGTGTCGGCATCCCAGCGGTGGAGGTAAACCAGTGCCTTGAAGCCATTCTTCTTGCCGCTGTCGAACATCCAGTAGATGGGCCGCTTCTGGTAGATTTTGCAGTGGTCCGCAAAGAAATCCTTCAAAAAGTAGTTGCGGATGATCTCGCGGCTGGTGTTGCCCTTGTTGCCCAGAGCCTTTGCAATGAACGCAAGGTTTTCTTCCAGCGTATCGGCACCGTACACCACCCGGACAAACTCCACGATGCGGTTCACAAGGTCGTTTTCGCCAAAGTATTCCTCATCGCACAACGGCAGCACATTGTCTGTTACCGGCTTGAGGGTCACATATTTGCTGTCATCCCATTCGCCGCCGGCATACACCAGCCCATCCACATCCAGCGAGTACCGCCCGAACAGGCAGCCCACCGCATAGGAAAGCAGGCTCTTGATCTCGCGTGTCAGGTCGGCGCGGCGCACAGTCACGTCCTTGTCTTCCACTTCCGGGGTCAGCTCATCCTGCAAACCGTAAATATCAATAAAGATGCGGTTCAGTTCTTCCTCGTTGGCCTTGAGCTGCTGGAAACGCTGCTCACATTCTTCCTGCCATGCGGCAAATTTATCGCTTATCAGTTTTCCCATTTTATCATTCCTTCTCTGTCCGGCAGCAACTACCGCCCGGCAGGTTGCAAGTTTGTTTTAAGTTTGCGGCAAGTTTGATGCAAGTTTGCAGCAAGTTTGATGCAAGTTGGTTCCAAATGTGCATTCAAATGCCCTCTGCATCAAACATTGGCAAACCACCGTGCAGCGCTTGTTTTTCCTTGAGGATACACCTGATGGCTATCTTTCAATTCTTGCATCAGCCTTTGTATCTGTCCACGAGTAAGACCCGGCAAAACTTGCTGCAACTCTTTGAACGGAGTTCCAACATCGTTATTCTGCCGGATATGTTTTAGCAGCAGCGCCTTGTTGGTATCTTTGTCCAGACCAACGTGTCTTGTATGCACACCGGTCTTTCCTGTTGCCGCATACAGGCTTCTTGCAAGAACATACTTTTTTCGGCCGATATGCTCCACAATACCCATTTCGACCAATCGAGGCAAGCGTGCCTGCATTTTTCTATTGAGCGGATGATCGTGGTACAGCGCATCGATGGCCAAGAAATCTTCCGTGGACAGCAGTTCTGTACTTTTTTCGCTGATTCGGTTAATCACCGACAGCATTGCTTTGTCAAGGATCAGCCCATTTAGCGTAACGCTGACAAAAAAATCATCCGTACCAGTAAAATCGGGCAGCGGCTTTGCCTCCTGCACGCTCAGTTCAAACATCAGGTTCATGCCCTGTCCAGAGCGCTCCACCATGCCGCACAGAGAAAGAATCTCCGCAATACGGCGATTGCGCGGCAGCTGGCGGTCCAGTATATTATCAAGTGTGATGCCAAAAGGCAGTCCGCCGGGGCTTTCAACCACCAGTCTATCCCGGTACTGGCGTACAAAGATGCTGCCGCCAAACTGATAGTTCCTGTGGCTTACCGCATTCAGGATAGCTTCTCGAACAACACGCTCATTAAACGTGGAGATGTCGAACACAAAGAAGCCCTCTTGATAATGCTGTTTATCATTCCGCAGGTTGACCAGCTCCCAAATGCGATCGTAGCAGGTAAAGAAGCCGGACTTGAATTCTTCTCGTTGGTTTGCGGGGCCGGAGGCCTCGGAAGAGCGGTATTCAAAGATGATCTCCGCCTGTGGCAAAAATCTGACGAGTGCCTCACTTTTTCCAAACAGGATCAATGCGGCATACGTTACCCCTGCGTCGGTCATTGCACCACAGTCAATGAGAATCTGTTCCTTTGAGCGAGTCGCAAGTTTCTTGTTTCCGCTTTTTTCGATCCACTTGGCACGGAAGGCTTCAATGGCAGTTTCATCCAAGTCTTTGATGGTTGCTCCATCGCAGATTTTGCCGGAAAAGTCCGTGCCGATCTCCTCATAGATCTTACGGCGCTTTTCCTCCGGCATCTCTTTCAGGGTATCGCCATCATAAATCCACGCAACGCCTTCATAGAGGATCGGCAGACCAATAGGGCGGCTCTTCACATCAAAAACGAGAACTCGTTTTTCCTCATAGGTGAACAACTGAAAATCCACATTGATTTTCAGCTTATCGATCAACCCCATGCGGGTGCGCTCTGGCTGTTCAAAGGCACGGCTTCCCACCACACTGCGGGGCCTTTTATCAGAGATACCAAACACCAGCTTGCCACCGCCATCATTCGCCAAAGCGCAGCAGCACCTTGCCGCCTCACCAAAGTCAAACCGATTCTTGGCTTCTTTGAACTGGACGTGTTCGCCTTCTTTCGCTTCCAGAAGTTCTTCAACACTATCTAAATATGGCATGGCGGTTCTCCTTCGTCTTAAATTAGCGCTTGTAATTTGAGTGTATGTTCTCCCTATAAAAATTACTGTTCCATTCGCACCACTTGGCAGTTATCTAAATTTTTGTGTAAAAAGGATATTGTCGTCAAAATATCGATTGCTTCGTCTTCTTCGATGATCCATTTTATTTTGGGTGTATGTGCGGTCACATTTCTGACCATGCTGTTTATTCCTTTTAGCATGGAACAAAATCCCTTTTGCTGGCTTTTTTCACTCTCCGTCTGAAGGGTATTTAGCACAAGATACGGATTGGAAGTCGAAAACGCTTTATCATATAAAGCCGTGCCATCTTCCTTGAGGTTCGTCAACTGCCGAATCTGCTCCGCCAGACTTTTCGTTGCTTCAAATACTGCATGGAAGTAGTTTTCCTTCAATAATTCTTCGGTGCAATATTGGAGTACCCGTCCATGTACACCACGCTGACGCAATTTAGGCAGGATGCTCTGTACTCTTTTCTGAGCATCATCAATAGTCTTAGCCACCGTTATTCTTTCAAACTGTCCATCCGCTCTGTACTGTATTCCACTAAACGAGAGTATCCCATTCAGCCTTAAGCGCCGGTCTTCAAAGGTATCTTGGTTCTGGACATAGTTCACTGGAGCCAACACCTCCTGAATAAACCGCAAGATCGCATTTCCTGCTCTATCACAGTTCTGGCGTTCCGTAAACGCATATTCTAACCGACGCCATTTTGTTGAAGCACCACTATTATCCTGAATTCCAACACGAGTCAATACACGACTTATTTCACTGCCAGTCATTATCTCATCGCCAAACAGGTGACTAAGCTGTGTAATCTGAGCGTTAGTAAATGAAATTACTTCTGCCATAGCTTCTCCTATATCCAAGAAATGAAACTACTGTTATTTTTCTTTAACGTCCTTTATTGCTCAGTTCGTTTCCGGTCAATAGCCTTTCTCTCATAAGTCTTGCTATCCATATCACAGATACACATCTCAAATCCAATATCCAAGTATATCGTTTTATACTTTAACTTTGATTCAATCTGCGATACCTCGTCAATCACACTTTGTACGTAAGAATCCCACAAATATGTTGTGCTAACATAAACATAAAGCCCGTATGTGTCAAATTTTGCATATCCACCACCATTGAGCTTTTTAATTTTATCTCTAATAACCCCTATCAAATGATTTGGATCATTATCTGATTTTCCTAAAAGGCCGCCTACAATTTTATTGTCCTCAACTTTTAGTTCTCCACCTGCTTCTTCAAATTTGGCCAACTTTTTCGTTGCAATATCCGAATACGGAACATTCCACACCTCATCAAAAATTCTCTCAGCCTTTTTCTCATTTGGGTAGCAGTCTTCAACTACTTCAATTCCATACGAGTGAACTTCATCCTGCAAATCAGGCTTATCTGCGCATTTTAAGGTTTCGATTGGATAGTAAAAAAATTTTCCAAGTGTCAGGCGTGCCATTGCCTCAAGTTCATATTTTGACCTAATCACCACCAATTCCTCCTATGTTTTTCTCAATTAGAATCGCAGTGGAATTTCAGAATGGTTAATGGGGAGGTCCGTAATTCCTTGCTCACATAGCACAATCTTCAGCCCCTGCTTGACCTTTTCAAAATTAGAGGTCGGTGAAACCGTTATGCTCTGGAGATATTTTAAGTCAAAATCAATATCCACATAAGGCACCAGCATTCCTTGCTTTGCATACACTTTACGTTTATACGGTGTTCCATCTTCCGGATGACTGAGCTGATGAAATTCATTTGAGTCATCCTTCACACTCAAATTAAAAACAATCCTGCATTCTCGTTCATCCTCAAAACTTGGATGTTTGAAAAATGACCCCATCTTCAAAATACACTGTGCCATGCAATAATACAGTTGTTTTGTTGCTGGAAATGCGCCGTATGGCTTAAACGCATTGAAAATTTCTTTTAATACAGTCAATTGATCATCTTGATTATAAACAACATTTCCGTACAGAAAAACCAAAGATTTTGCTTTTGAGTCCACTAATCTTCCCCTGAAATTTTCAAGAAAATCGGTGGAAAATTGAAGGTTGCACCCATCTCCTTGGGCGTAATAGTTCCACATGCTTAAACTATCTGCTTTGTACGAAAAAGACACCTGATAGCTTTGAAAAAGACTTGTATCAAATTTTTCAAACACATCATCCAAATACTCGCAAAAAGATTTTTTGGTGTTTCTCTTATAAACGCCATCTTCCCACGGCCATAGCTCATCAATTTTCTCTTTACAAAGGGAGAGCACATAAGTGCCTTCGCTTTTATCGTTAAGATATGCTCGATTCGTAAAGCGGAGTTGCTTGTTCGCAAGAATCGTTTGAAGTGTATTCAGCGAGGTATAATGGTACAGTTCTTTCGGTTGTTCGAGATGTGACTGATATTCAAAATTATTATGAACGTTGGTGATTTCCGCCCATTCCATTTCTGTTTTTATTGACATTTTTCACCTCACACCAGCGGGTGCTTCTTAAAATCCCAAGAGGTTTCAAAAGAATCCCAGTCGGCCTTCGAAAGTTCAACGCACATTTTGCTAACACTTTGAACAGTATCTTCCTTGTCGAAAATCAGCGGAAGATTTGCAATATCCCCAGCATTGTAGTTTAGAGTAGGACTCGTTGTCGAAAGAATCGACTTTGCAACTAACGAATTGATAAAAGCCAAAATATACAGCAACTTTGTTTCCTGCGAAAAAATCGCCATTCCTGCATTTGAAAAGATGTATCCACTTCCAAAGTATCGTACCGAAATATCACTACTTGTTATAGCATTCCATGTTATCCCAGCTTTGAAATAATCCTTTTCATTACGTACATAGGCCTTCGGATATGCCTTGATTTCAAATCCATCGTTCTCCCAATTCACAACATCTGTATTAAACCCAAACCAACGTCTAAAACCACCGCCATTGTTGTATGGATACCATTTGTTATCACCCGAATACTCGATTGCTACTTTTTTTATGTTAGGTTCATACCATTTTCGTACAAATCGATTATTATCTGCCGTTGCCATTCCTTGCTCTGGTGATGCAATTTGGGAAAGGGGAAATCCCTTATCATACACTTTAAACAACTGCTGGCTTGCCCAATACGCCACCGGACTTCCCGGAATCTTTGCAAAGTTATCGGTATTCTGCTCATAATAGAAGCCGCAATTATGATTTGCAATAGCTTCCAGTGTTTTTTGTCTCTGGACTTCCATACCGCCACGGAAGTCTACCAAACGAAGATAGCTTCCTTTTTTGTTCACATGGCGCTTTGCAAATGTAAACGTGCATACAGGCACGGTCGCTTCTTCAAACGCAGAATACTCAAACTGAATCAGCGTTTCAAGAGTTGCCTGACTGTACAAATACTGACGGAGCTTTTCGTAGCTCTGAATAAACATCCAGACATACGGCGTAAAGAATCCGCAGCGACCATCCAATTTTGTCATCTGTGCCGCACGCACAATAAATGCAGAGAAGAAATCGCTCTTGTAGTCTGCATAATTCTGCTTAATGAACTCATTCAACTTGGGGTTCATATTAGAAGCTCCCATATACGGCGGATTGGTCACAACTGCGTCATACTTCTGACAAAGGACGCTGGCCAGTTCCACGATTGCCGGAATAAACCGGTCGGCGGCAAGATACCACATCATCAGGCCCTTTTCCTGTGCCTTCTGCTCGATCACTGTTTTCCATGCCGTCAGAAATCCCGCATAATCCAACGCAGTCGGCTGCAGGATGGAGCCATACTCTTTTGCGTCCGCAAACAGGTTCTGCAAATAACAGAACATCGTCCAATGGTCGGTTTCGCCGTCCACAAAAATTTGCCGAAACGCTTTTTCCTGTTCTTCTCGTTCTTTTTTTTCCGCTTCTTCCTCTTTTTCCTTTTTGGGGCCTGTTACCGGTTGAGATTCCTGGATTTCGTATACACGCGGCTGCAGAATATTGGGCGTTCCGTCTTCATTTTTCCGGTTCAGGAAACTGCTGTCATACTCCCGTGCCTTCATCATCACGGAGAAGTAAGCGATCTGTGCAGCTCGCTTGTCGATATCCAGACCAAAGAGGTTATTTTCCAGAATGGAGCGCACCGCCTCCCGCTTGGAGTAGCCGTTGTCCAGATAGATCTGCATCAGCACGTCAAACAGGTAGCACAGAATATGACCGCTGCCCATGCAGGGGTCGATCACCTTCAGCTGCTCCGGCTCCATTTTGGCGTACTGGGCACGAATCTCTTGCAGCCGCTGCTCCACCTGCGGCTCCTGCGGGGCCTCGTCCAGATAATACTTCCAGTCGGACTTGTCGAAGTCCGGGTGACCCTCGGCCCACAGACGGCCAAGGCTGTTTTCCACCATGTAGCGCACGATCCAGTCCGGGGTAAACAACTGGGTCGCCGCCGGGATGTTCTGCTTGCTGATCTTGATGTTCTTTTTCAGATCGGCAAACACCTTGTCCTTGGGTTCGGTGTTGTAATACTGGTACATCCAGCCAATGATCTGCACCTGACCCATGGGCTTGCCGTCCTCGTCGGTGGCGTGGATGTCAAACCAGCGCTCGTCCACCTCGTTGACCAGACGGTAGACCACGCCGTTGGGGTCGTTGAAGCTGAGTACGATCAGCAGCTCGGAAAAGCTGTTGCTGCCGTCCAGCTCCTCAAACAGCCGGGGCAGGATGCGGCTTAGGTCGTTGCACTGCTTAAAGAACAGGAAACGGAACAGGTCGTCTTCCTTGTTGGCATCCTGCAACTCGAAGATGCGCTTTTTTTCGTCCTCGGTAAACTCCAGATCGCCGGAGAAAGGTGCCTTGACCAGATCAGGCAGTTTCTGCCCGGTGATCTCGCTGGAAAGCACCCGCACCGGGAGATAGCGGTTGACCTCCATAAAGCGGATGGCGATCAGCCGGTTGAACCATGTATAGGCGATCTCCTCGATGAACTGTTCCAGCTCCTTTTTCGGCTCATCGGCGGTATAGAAGCCGCGCACATGGGCAGCAAGGTTCTTATACTGGTTCACAGCCCGCACGCCACGAATGGTTTGGACATTGCCGTTGCCAAGGTCAAACACCAGCTCCTTGTCCGTGCTGGTCTGCGGCTCCACGATGCCTTTTTCGGTGATGCCGTACCGCTCCAGCTGGAACGTCACATCTGCGATCAGCTTGCGGCGTGCTTCCACCGCAAACTTCTTGATGGGTGCCTTTTCCATAGTGTTCCTCTTTTCGTTTACCAAATATCCACGTTCAGGGTATCGCCATTGTCCAGCTTCTGCTTCAGGGCATGGCGCAGCTTTTCAATGTATGCGTCCAGTTCTGCGGCGTTGTTGATCTGCCACGACTCATCCGTCACTTCCTGAATGCTGACGGTGACACGGCGGCGCACCGGGGCAGCAGGCGCAGCCTTTGCAGGAGCACCGCCCGACACCTTTGCCGCCGGGGTCTGCACCACAGGCTGGTGTGCAGCCTCGTACTGGTCGATGGTGTTGATCCAGTTGATTTTTGTCCGATTCGCATCCAGTTTTGCCAATTCGAGATCGCCCAGATTATTGGTGCTGCAAATCTTTTCCAGCGCATCGTCCCGCTCTGCGATTACAGAGGACCAGTAGTGCTCCTTGCAGCGAAGCGTATTCAGATGCTGAAGAACACGTCCATAGCAGTCCGCCACATAGTCTTTTACCGGCTCGGATTTACGATCCAACAGCTCACGGTATTTTTCCTGAAATGTCGTATGCAAAACCGCCAGATTCCGAATCTTGTCATACGGCTCTGCCATGCTCAGAATCTTACGCATTCCTTCCGCAGCGTTCTTTACTTCACCGTCATCAATGCGGCTTTGATTGCGCATGTAGAGTTCCACAGCATCGTGTGCCTCACGGAATACCTTGATCTGCCCGGCGTTGAAGAAGTCCCGCAGGAATTCGTAAGTTTCCTTGAAGTCCTGATAATCCTCCTGTGCATTTTCCAGTGCCGTGTAGAAGGATTCCGTCGTGGTGGGGTCGATCAGCGAGGTCATCAGGGCAATGCCCGCATCCACGGTGTTCTTGCCGGGGAGATACGATTCCTCCCGGTAAGTTGCCTGCTGTCTGCGCAGCTCTTCCCGCAGATCAGTACACTCTTTTTTCAAATCCGCCATCAGCTGCTCATCGTCATCCGAAGAAACGCCCTTTTCAAACAGGTCGCGCATCATATCACGAACAAGGCGCTTCTGTTTATCGGTGGCGTGCTTGCGGATGTCGCATAGCAAACGCTCCTGCGACTCCACTCTGGTAAACAGACGCTGGAACTCTTGCGCATTCCGGCTGGAAAGGCTGAGCTGCTCATGGTTCATGGTCAGCGTCAGGATGCCATCTGCAAACAGGCGTGCAACCAACCACTCCACATCCACCGGCAGGAAACCATAAGGCTCCTTGGTAAAGATGCCCAGCAGCGTTTTCAGCGAGGTCGTCACCGTTCTCGACAGAGAATTGCGCTCAATACGGGTACGGACATCGTCCAAGGCGCGGCTGTTGCCGGTACCGTCACCGCCAAGCCGCATCTGCCCGGCATCCGCAAACAGCTTGCCGATGTCCTGCTCCGAAACCGACTTGTCAATGTCCGTCAGGTGGTTGAACAGACGTTCCACCTGCTGCTTCAGGGCATCGTTCAGGCGTGTCTCAAAGTCGCGGGAGCCGCCGGACAGCTTGGAGCCGTACACATAAATATCCGCTTCCGACAGTGCCTGCTTCAGAAACACCTTAACATTCTGACGGCGTTCTTCCACTTCTTCCTGCTTTGCCTCGCAGATAGCGCGATACTTCGTGATACGGCCTGCGGTGCCGCTGCGCAGATAGTTCTGAATTTGCAGCATCATGCGCAGCTCGTTGTTCAGGCGGGTATCGTCATGCAGCTGCACAAAAATGGTGTGGTCGCCGCTTTCGCCGGAGGACAGCATCTTCAGGCGGGATTCATCTGCATCATCGCCACGGGAGGTGATGATTTTGACTGTAATGCTGTTGTCTGGGCGGGAAAGGGCATCATAGCCATCGATTTTCCGATTGAAGCCGAAGGAATAACGGCCATTCAGATACGGATAACGGTACTTGTCCGCGCGGTAGTTTTCATCAAAGATCAGCGTTGCCAGTTCGCGGTTCATTTCGGAATCTTCCGGCCGACGGCTCGCAATTTCTCTGTTGACCTCCTGCTCCTCATTGGTCAGGAAGATGTAATTATCGCCTAGATTCTGTACCAACTGCTCCTGAACCAGCTTTTTCAGAGCCGTTTCCACCCGGTTTTCCAGCTGATAACGGTCCTCATCCGTCCGTGATGCCATCAGGGTAGCGATGTTTTGCACCGTAGGCTTATCAAACTCCCGCACATTCTTGATCATGAATAGAACTTTGAGTACTTCGACCTCGAAGCAGGTCTCTGCGTGGTCTGGGTTCAGATAGTTGTTTCGCTGCGCATTGGTAATAGCAATAGCAGTTTCGTGATCTACCAATGCGGACAATCCCTGGTAGAATGCATTGAACGGAACAAGGATGCCTTCTTCCTGATCCTGAAGGCTCTTGGCGGTGCTGAGATACATACTCAGCATGGAGCGTTCGCCATAGGAGCTGTTTTTACCGGGACTGCTAAACAGACGGACAGCATCCAGCACCTTGCCCAGCAAATTGAACTGATAGGGAACAAAGGGGTACACCTCTGCAAAATCGGCTGCGTTCTCGTACAGTTTCATTTCTGGCATATCGCCAGAGAACTTAAGCAGCGTGTCAAGGGCATCTGCCTTTCTGGGATAAAACATTTCCAGTTCAGCCTGTGCTTCTGCATTCTTTTTCAGGATACGCTTCTTGACAACTTCCGCTACATCACTGGACGACAGGGACAGCCGGGTATCAAAACGACCCTGAATTTTGGAGAAGTCCACGCTGTTGACAACCTGAATCTTGTCGATTGCCTCCTGCGCAGCAACAACAATCCAGGCTTTGCCGTGGCACTGAATTGCAAGATCATGCTCCAAGGTCTGGAGATCCAGCATCATATTGGAATCATCGCCAATGTATTGGCTGATTTCATCTACACAGAATACAACATGATGGTCATTTCCTTTGCTTTCAATGCGCTTGCGAACAAGTTTAGCAAAGTCCTCTGTGCTGATGCTATATTCTTCGCCTACACGCTCACACCAGCTACGAGCCGCTTCTTCAGACCACCCTTCCAGCTCCATAAGAGCTTTCACAAAAGAATCCTGCACAAGATCAATTCCTGCCGCAGCATCTTCCCAGAGTTTTCCTGTCAGCTCAGAGATTCTGCTGTGAAATTTTTCAAGTTTTCCCTCTGCATCCAGCTCTCGCTCCAAATCAGCCATACGAGGGTATTGATAGGAATAGCCTAGCTTTTCATTGAATGCTCGCAGAAAAACCATTGTGATCACATCGCGTGTAGCAGCACCACTCGTGCGGCTCTTGGAAGCGATATCGAACAGGATCACATCAGTGTCAACGCTTTCGGCTGCACGAATATCTGCAAGAACCTTCGGATCCGTAATTTTATCGTCTTCGATGAAGTAGTCCAGCGCCGGTTTTCCTGCAACCTCATCATCATCGATCAGGTATGAAAGCATTTTCAGGAAGTGAGATTTACCACTACCAAAAAAGCCGGAGATCCAGACACCAATACGGTCAGTGTCCGCGCCAATGCCCAAACGATAATTTGAAAAAAATGCAGCGAAATGCTTCTGAAGCTCTTGAGTCACAACATATTCCTGAAGCTCCAGCTTGACAGTTGCATCATCTGTCTGTCCGGTCTTGACGACAGGTTTGATCTCACGGTTAATTGACTTGGCAAACATCTGACCAATATTCATGTCAGTTCCTCCTACACATCCATATCAGATAGGCTTTGCACGGTAATTGTTTCCATCCTTCACATCGCCAAACAAATACAGGTAGCCATCTTCATATCGTCCCGGAAACATCATCAGAACAATTCCCTGAGCAAGCCTATCATGCAAATCATTCAAAATTTTGTGCGACCGCAAAAGCGGGTAACACTTTCCAACTCCGGTCAGTAAAATAACAGGATCATGCTGCGCATCGACATTCTGCTGTTCAATGCTTTCTACAATGTACTCTAGTACAAGATCTCCGGCCTGACCAATATGCAGCACGCTGTTAGCTGCATTGACTACGCGTGTCATACTGCCAGTTCGCATCTCCAGATTCTCATACTCCTGCTTGGAATACTTTTCCACGAGTAACTTTGTCACAACCTTGTAGAGATCAAATTCTATGACCGGGCGATGTGCCTGCTGCAAAAGTTTGATTTCATCCTTTGTCCACTGCCGGACACGCATCTCATCCTTTGGGTCATAGCTGAACACATAGTATCCCGCTTCACCGCCAAGTCCTGCGTTTGGTTCTCTGGAAATGTCGTGCAAAAATTCATCGAGCTTGCTCAGTTTTTGATCTGTGTTCATTCATCTGCTCCTGTGATTGCCATCAGATAGGCGTTCATGTCATGTGCCTTCAGATACTGCTTCAGCGAGGGGCTGGGCAAGGGCGGCACCATTTTGTCACCCGCAAGAAATCCCGCATCATTCAGCAGTTTACGGTAAGTCTGTGTCAGCTTGCGAATCGTTGTGTCTTTCCACTGGGCAATTTCCTCAGACTCGTTCTGCATCAATCTGAAGAAAGCAAGCACATCGCTCGACTCCAGAGATTCAGCTCCAACAATCAGCTTATCACGGTATACTCTGTACATGAAGGTGAAGAAAAGTTTGTCGTCTGCCATAATAGACAGCAGGACCATCATTCTCTGCACCATAACAGATTGCTGCCCGAAAAGTTCCTGCCACTCCTGATCGAACTGTGTCACCCGACGCGAAACACAATTAAGAATTTCCTTTACACGGTACTCCTTGGCTGCGGAAAACAGGTGCTTTTCAAAAGCACTGTTCCTGATTTCATCTGCCGATGAACCGTTCAAAAGTTCATTAACATAGGCTTTATACTCATAAAACCAAAAGGGCTTTGATACCAATCCGGCGGTATACTGATCCTGTCTCTTTTTGCTGCTCATAAAACACCATCACTTATATAATGTACAATTATATTTAAGTCTATCGTTTATACGGTGCTTTGTCAATTCATAAAGTGGATAAATTCTCCCTGAAAACTGGACATTCTGTACAAACCAGTTTCGCAAATTTCGGCAAATCATTTTAGGGGCGTGGAATTTTACCGATCAGAAGTCGCCGCCGTTTTCTTTCCAGAACTCCTCCGCATCTTCTGCGCTGGTAAAATCATCCGCGTGCTTTTCTGCAAATTCCTCCGCCGAGAAGCACTCCTGTACATCATCCAGCAGATCGTCCTGCGATGCCGGAGAGCTGCCGGCGTTCCCCGTGCCGATTGGGTTGAAGAAGCTCATGTAGCCAATAAAATCGAACAGTCCCTTGTTGAATTTCATGATATTGTCTCCCTTCAATTTTCTTCTTTCAGTCCCAGTACCTGTGCCACGACCTCGTCATGGCCGAGGAAGTAATCCTCAATCAGGTCCCAGCGCTGCTTGGTGGTCAACTCACTGGTCAGGAAAGCAGTCATCATTTCTTCTGCATCCGCATGACGGCGGTGGATCTCGGCCAATTGCTGGTTCTTGTAGCGGCGGTCCTCCGACAGGCTGCGGATCTTCTGCGGGTCATTGACACGGACGAAGATTTCCAGATTCTGTCCGCCGCGCACTTCGTAACTAGCCAGACCGAAAATCTCCAGCACGGCCAGCAGACGCATTACCGGGTTCTGCTTGCCGCCGATGGTCGCAGGCAGATAACCGAGGTACTCATTTTCTTCCCGGTTCGGGGCGCAGTTGACCAGGCGCTCATCCATCCAGTTGGCGCAGGAGAAATAGTTGCCGTTCATTACACGGTAGCTCATGCCAATCTTATTGCTGCCCTGCTGACGTGCCTGAATGAACTTCATCCGGTCGCTATCCCGTTTCGTAGGGTCGATTTTCACGTCCATCACAAACAGCTCCAGCAATGCTTTAGCAAAGTCACGGCCCAGAACTTCGCCTCCCAGTGCCTCCTGTGCATCGCGGCAGAATTCTTCCACCGTGAACATGTGGCTGGCCTTGCGGTAGCCGTCAAACACACGAGCGACGGCCTCCATGTACTGACGCAGCTTTGCACGGGTCGTCTCAAAATCCTGTGCATAGCGGATAGTAGTCTTGACACGGACGGAGATACGGTTGGTTCCGTCCTGTGCGAACAGTTCACCTTTGAAGAACTTGGCCTTGAACATACCAAAGGTCATATCCGAGAAATACTTTTCCCACAGGTCGCCCATGCGGATCTCGTAGATGCTGCCGCTGTTGCGGGTGATGACATCTGATGCACGCGGCGTATAGCTGCGGCTCACCGTGATGGTATCATCGTACAGGTTCTTGACGAAATCGCCGTACTTTTCCAGAAACTCCTGCTCGATCTCCGTCGGCACGTTGGCATAGCAGGTCGTGAACATCGCTTTCGGGCGTACCACCAGCACCGGGAATCCGTAAGCATTTTCCAGATCCTTTGCCAGCAGGAGCAGGCCGGTCTTGACGCGGTTCTCCACATCATCGGAATCAAACAGATAGCCGAACGCATCCGGGGAAACCAGCAGATTGCGGTGCTTTTTCTGGCTGTACATCCAGTAGAGCTTGTGTAGGATCTCCCGCAGCTGATACTGGCGCAGCTCGCCCATGCCATGCAGACGCTTGAGCTGAGAAAGATCACCCGACAGATATTCTTCGGTCGCTACACCAGTCATATTTTTATCGCGGGCGCAGCGTCCGATCTCCTGCACATAATCGGCCAGATTGCCTGTCGGCGCATAGTGGTAAACCTGTGCAATATCCGGCACATCCACGCCCATGCCGAAGGCTTTGGTGCTGATCATCGCAACGGCCTGCCCGGTGCGGAAAGCCTCCTGTGCAGCGTTCTTCTCCACACGGTTCAGACGGCCATAGTAACGGCGAACTTTATTCTTCACCAGCGGGGACACGGCATTGTAGATTTCCTCCACTGTAGAGGTAAAAGGGCAGTAGACCAGCGTTTTGCGGCCTTCGGTCACAAACTTTTCGATCTGCTTTGCAACATGATCGACCTTAAATTCGTCCCGGCTCCCTTCAACGGTCTTTTCCAGCGGATGAATATCAAAGTTGATGTTGTCACGGCGTACACGACCCAGATACAGGATTGGGTTGTTCAGCTTCAGGGTGTCGATGGTATCCTGCACCACGTCATCCTGCCCGCCATACACAGCAGTAGCGGTCAGGCAGAGGACCGGGAAGTGTAGACCATTGCGGCGCTGACGCTCCAGATAATCGCCGAGGAACCAGTAATCCGCACGGAAGTCCTTGCCCCAGCTGGTGACGGTATGGGCTTCGTCCACAACGAACAAACCAAGGCGGCGATTCCCAAGCAGGGTCTCCAGCGAAGTGGTCAGCAGCATTTCGGGTGCAAGGTACAGGATGGACTTTTCGCCGTTATGGATGGCGTTCAGGCGCTCCTCACGCTCCTCGTGGGAAACATTGGAGTTCAGGAAGGTGGCGCAATGCACGCCGCGGGCTTCCAGCTGGGTGACCTGATCCTGCATCAAAGCAATCAGCGGCGAGACCACGATAGTGACAGCCTTGTGTACCTGCGCCAGATAGATACCGGATACCTGATAGAACACCGATTTGCCTGCGCCGGTGGGAGCGGTCAGGAACACATTGGTGTAGTCCTGATAATCTCCCATGGCAAGCTCGCACTGCCTAACGATGGTGCTGATGATCTCGCCCTGACTGATCTGCTTTGTCTCCGTCCCAGCGGCAGGGTCTTTGTAGAAGTCCAGCATCCGGAAATCTGCATTCACGCCCCAATACTGCTTGAGGATGGCACGGTAGCGGTTGATGGTTTCCGGCTCGATTTTCTCCTGCTTCTCTGCACAGTTCAGGGCAAATGTCGTACCACACTGAGAAGCAAGGAAGGAGAGCACATCGTAAGTATTGTTTGCCGCATTCTGTACCCGCTCCACCGACACGACCACGCTGCCTTCCAGCCGACCGCTCAGGATGTCATCGGCCAGCACCATCGGGGAAACATCATGGGCAACCGTTGCCTCCGCATCCGTGAAAGCGGTCTGCTGCTTCTGATAGAAGGGCAGGCAGCGGATGTTTTCGCTCTTGTGCTTGTTGAACAGTGCCAGATAGTAATGCTCATCCAGAATGCGGACGCCGGCATAGTAACGGCTGAGAACCTCTGCCTCCGGCGCAAGATCGTTCTTTTCGCTTTCGTAAGCCTCGGCCAGTGCATCTGCGTCGGCCGCCGTGATGCAGCTGGGCACATACGCTGGGAAAGCGTTGTTGTCGATGACGATGAACTCTGCATCGAACATAGCACCGGGTTCCTGCACGGTCTGAAGAACTGCCAGCATCTCCTCATAGATGCCGACCGTCACGCCGTCCTGCACCATGAGGCTCTGCACCAGCTTGCGCTTTGCCGCGTCGATCTTGGCGATGCTCACAGTGCCGTCCGCATTCAGGATCTTGCCGGCAGGCAGGATGGTATCCTCCCGCTGCGCCAGCCAGCGGACATTTTCCGGCACAAACCCCCGGAAAAACAGGGCAACATTCTTGCCTGCATAGCGAGCAATGAGATCTTCGGCGTGCTGCTCAAAATACTTCTGTGCATTCATGATACTTCCTCCTGTACTTTTTATACTTCTTCAAATGTTTTAAGTCCCGGAACATTTGCAAAATGCGGCTTTAGCGGTTTGTCTAGAATTTCCGCTTTCAAGATCCATGGATCGTCCGTTTCCTTATAAGGAAGCTCCTGCGCCACCTCCAGAAGAACACGCCAGAGTTCCGTATAGATCATCTTAAAAATTTTGGTCATGTTCTCGTACTGCATCTGGCTGTATTTAAGGCCATCCACTTCTGCGCTGCGGATCGGTTTCCATTCCAAACTTGTCCGAACACACGTCATTTTGGAATGGGTGTCTTCGGAGAAGAAGCTGCTTTTTTCTTTCAGCTTATCCAGCACAAACTTCTTATCCTCAATACTACAAAATGAAATATAGCCGCCCTCGAAATATGCCGTATTTTTGTACTTGCGCTGGTTGTTGTCCGGAATGATGCGGTAGGGGTGCCCCTCACAGCAATTCCCCGTGGCATAGCCTTTTTCGTTGAACAAACGAATGGCTTCCGCAATATGTTGGTCACATTCGAATGTGTCTGTATAAGTTTTCACCTTACCATCGCGGGAATGCTCCCGGTAGGTGATCCGCATCTGTACATAGTACGAATTCCACAAATGTTCCATCATCACAATCCTTGCTCCTTCCCATCACACCGCCATTGCGGGTTCCGGCTGGCTGCTCTGCAGCAGAGCCGCTAGCTTTTTCATCACGTCCAGCGGAAGCCCGCCCTGCATTTTGGGAGCTTCCTGATAACAGGCCGCCTGTGCCTTTTCCACATCTGCCGCAAAATTCGGAGAATGAGCCGTTTCCATCAACCGGGCACTGTTGTAAGCGTCCCACGAAGCATCGTGCAGACAGCCTTCCGGCTCCAGCCCTGCCCGGTGCATGGCGTTGCTGAGGGACAGGATGTTTTTCTCTCCCAGCATCTGCCGGAAGTCCTCCTGAAAATCGTGCCACTGTACGATCTCATCCAGAAAGATGCTGTCGATGCCTTTGAAACGGCACTCTTTTCGCAGCTGGGTCAGGTCGCTGGTGCTCCATGCGTAGACCTCGCAGCCATCCGATCCGCACCACGCTTCCAGAGCATCCAGTGCTTTGGTCAGGGACACTGCCTCGCTCACTGCTGCATTGCTGATACCGGTCAGCTTGTAGATCTTGCGCTCGATCACACCGTTGTACTGCGGCCGCACAAAGATGCGGAAACGATCCAGCGGATGAAAGTGTTCATCCATGCGGACAGCACCGATCTCGATGATCTCATTCCGGAGATCTTTCTTATGTATCAGACGTACATCCGTGGTGTTCATTTCCAGATCAATGAAGATGCTCATTTGCAATACCCCTTTTCGCTTCCCACAGTTTTCGGCTTATTTTCTGACATGATTCTACGCTTTTATCTGTCCGATAAAGCGTTCTTCTGTGGGCTAATCTCAGCTTTCCTCGGCAATTTCCTGCATCTGGGCAAACAGGTCATAGTATTTCGACCCTTTTGCCGTTTCCAGATCCTCGTACTCCTCCAGAACCTGCATCTGCTGGTAATACTCCGTTGTTTTCGACTCGTCCATCATCGCACTGCGGTCCGTCACGATAAAGCCGGCAAAGGCTGCATCGCTGTAACACAGCCAGCGGGTAGGCTGACCATCTTCTGCAACTTCAAACTCCACTTCCGTCACATAAGTGCAGCACGCCAGAAAGTCTTTCTTCTTTTTGGATAACACCCGAATCATAGCATTTTCTCCGTTCTCTTTCGTCCTCCGCAGGTGATCGGCTCTGCTGAGGAACGATTGCATTGATGTCAAAGGAAACAAAAAAGACCTGCAAGACTTTTTGTCTTACAGGCCCAAGTTTGTACACCAATGAATCCACTTGTCCTGAAGACAACTGGATTCTACCACAAAACGGCACGCTTCGTCAATATATAATTTCCCATTATTAACTATTGAAATAATAACACATTTAATTACGCTTGTCAAGCCTTCTTTTTCAAAATTTCCGGTTAATAGCAATTTTCGCATCTCATCGCACCATCGTTATTTGTTTAAAATCCACTTAATGTCCCCAATATAAAGGAGATATCACTCCGTTATTTTGTACAAAATTCAACCTACTCACGCTCTGCGTAATTGTGCAACCAGCCGTTTTTTTCATCTGCAGCACCGGTGCCGCGCAAAAGTAGCGGTTATGCGTCGTTTTTGCGTTTTTTGAATGTGATCTAAGATCACTAAATTTTTCAGTCATCCTTTTTCTGATGAACTTCAAGCAGGATTGTTTTCAGTTCTTTATATAACTGTTCAGCTCGCTCAGGCAACGAGCCATCAGTCAGTCTCAAAGAATCAACTTCTCTTTCTGCGTATCCTTGCCAATATGGGCTAAGCAATCCTTTCTTTGCGTCCTCGATACAATCTTCAATTTCCATGTAGCTTATTTCATTATAGTCGATCATTTTTCCCCCAGCCCTTCCAAAGTATCCAATCGGCTTGATAAATATTCTATCACGTGTAGTTGATTATTTCAATTAAAAATTGTAGATTTAACCGCTCATTTTTGGTTATTCGCTGGGCTACAATAGAGTAACGAAGGATGGTGGTTGCTCATGTACGAAGAACAGTTTTCCAAGCGGCTTGCTGAGCTGCGCATAAAAAAGGGAGTATCTGCGAGAGACATGAGTCTTTCCATTGGGCAAAATCCCGGATATATTCGAGCAATCGAATGTGGAACTACCTTTCCTACCATGTCGAACTTCTTTTATATATGTGAGTACCTCAACGTAACTCCGCAGGAATTTTTCAATTTCAGTGAGGAACCTTCCAATGGAATGAATGCTCTTACCGATCAACTCCAGCAATTCGATTCCGAGCAGATAAATGCACTTGCTGCATTTATCAAAACCATCGTAAAAAAGTAATTTCATTCAGCTCTTGCGGTTGCATGATAAAATACAGCACAGCATTTGACTTCACCGTATAGAGCGGATGAAGCTAGAATGCTGTGCTTTTTTGTTGGAGGCATTATCATGTTGCAGTCTACATCGGAATACGAAGAACGCAATTTTGATGATATTCAGCGTGCGCTTGACATTGAACACACTGTGAAGGCTTTGGAAGCTCAACTATGCTATGACCAGCATTCGCCAGAAGAAGTTGCCCGACAGATTCTAAAGGCAGCTTGCAAATTTTATGACGCCGATTGGTGTGGTCTTATCCAAGTGGATTTGGATTTGAAGATTTGGACGCCATTCTGGTGGTATAACGATAGTTCTGAAGATAAAACAACCATCTTGACGGAGGAGTTTGAATCTGCTGAATTTCTTGACCGATGGGTACAGGCCGTGCGCCATGGGAAACCGATGATCGTTCCTGATGCAGAAGAAGTAAAAAACACCTATCCTGCGGAGTATAATCTCTATCAGCGTCTGGGAATCCGATCTGTCCTTGGTGCTTCTCTGGAGCCACGCCCTGTCGCTCTACTTGCGGTACGCAATCCCAAGCGGTACATTTCCGAAACGAGTATTCTGCGGCTGTTGGCGTATGTTCTTCTCGTTGCTTACAAAGACAAAAAGATGAATGACGGTCTGAACATGGCTTTCGCTCCAGAAAACATCGAGAGCAGCCATGATGTTTTTGTCAGTCTCTTTGGCGAACTGAAGATTTACACCTCCCACGGCATCCTGCGAGAAGCCGATCTGAAATCCCCAAAAATCAGCCGCTTGCTAACCTATCTTTTGATTTCAGGTAAGAAAGCTCACTCATCGCTGGAAATTGCGCAAGCTCTTTGGCCTGATGATTCAACGAATCCTGCTAAGAATATGAGAAATCTGATTTATCGCCTCCGGCAAACATTCGGTCTTATTTCAGAAAAAGAGCTTATTGTATCTACCGCTTCCGGTTATCAATTCAACCCTGATCTTCATATTATGACGGACTATCAGCAATTTGACGATCTTATCCAGTTGGCCTCGAAAGCATCTTCCGTTATCAACCGGGTAGAACTGTTAAAAAATGCGATCGACCTCTATTGTGGAAAAATTCTTTCTTCTGCTGACGGGGAGCATTGGCTTATTCAGTTTGCGGCAAAGTATCATATTGCTTATGTTGGCGCCGTGAATGAACTCCTGAAGCAACTGAACGCGCTGCATTCTTATGATTTGCTGAATCAGTATGCTGCAAAGTCTCTGGCAATCGTCCCTGAAAACTCCAGAGGATACTACTGGCTGATTCACTCCCTTAAAGTTCAAGGAATGGATGAATTGGCCTCAAACGAGTATCAATTAGCAAAGCAGCACCTCACCACCGAAGAATATAAAGAATTGTGTACTTCATTAGGTGATAACTGCGAACAATTCGCATAAGGCCTTCATGAGATGTTCAAAAGACTTTCATGTGACATAAAATTTCTCAGGAGATTCCCTAAATAGGATAAAAATGGCCCTATGTGACTTTTGTGAGATGTTCATAAGACTTTCGTAAGACCCTCGTGTGATATGCTTATACGGCACGAATCGCTGCCTTGTAAGCTACCACACGAGGTTTTTCTTTTTTGGCAATTTTCCAAGGCTTTCGATTCGTCCGAATAAAAACATATCGAAAGCCTGAGATGCATTAAAGGCCGAGGATACTTATACTGCTTTCCATTTTCGGATGGAAAGGTATCGGTAACCTTTTCTTTTAATGCGTCTTTTTTTCGCTGAGAAAAGTCCGTAAACTGTCCCACAGTGAAGTGTCCTCAACCTCCGCATCCGGCGGAAAGGACCTTCATTATGTTCAGTACGAAAGAATTTGGTCAGCGTATCAGCAATCTTCGGAAAGTTCGCAATCTTACCCAAGATGAGCTTGCATATCGAGTAAATGTAAATAAAGGTCATATTAGCCGAATTGAGCGTGGCACAGTTGCTTGTTCCTTAGAACTTCTTATTGATCTTTCAAATGAGTTGCACACCAGCACGGACTTTCTTTTAACCGGTATTGGCCCTTCTAATGATTTTGCCAAAGAGGAAATCGACACTGCAATCAGCATTCTTTCTTCCATAAAGCAACTGCTGTAAATTCAAAGTTTGGAATTTTCTTCCAAAAATAGGCCTACTAAGCCTACAAGGTAGGCCTACGAGGCCCACGCATTTCACAATTTGAGCCGCTATACTATAAACAAGCCAGACAACATCCGGCATCCGTCCCTTGAAAATTGAGCACGCATTCTTCAGTCACGTTCCTGTGATGATGAGCCACGTCCGTAACAAATGCGATGATCTCCCACTGAGGGAATGAGCGGTAGGTTGACGGTAAATGGATGACAGCTTCTCCATAGCTAAGAGCCATCACAGAATAATGATACTTCTGCCTTCGGGCAGCTCGGTGAGAACC
>OIYH01000451.1_pt1 | contig 31518 bp, 30 predicted proteins | sample 1587911 | NCBI WGS metagenome assembly OIYH01 (sample SAMN03283252) | human gut metagenome | biome: human-associated habitat; material: feces | host: Homo sapiens | place: USA | collected 2013
CTTTCCCGGTTATCTGATCTGCGATACGGCAGATCCCCGCACCGTGCAACAGTATTTGCTGCGCATGGACGACTTTGCCCGGGTGTTATCCCAGGACGGTCAGTTTGTGCCGCTTGCAAAAGAAGAGGTCCAGCTTATTGGCGGCTTTACGCACAGGGGAGACCGCGTAGTTCCCATGAGTGAGGCCCTGAAAGACGGCGACCAGGTCGTAGTTACGGCAGGTCCGCTGCTGGGCCACGAAGGTCTTATCAAAACCATTAACAGACGCAAGTGCACTGCTTATTTGGAGCTCAACCTGTGCGGCCGACGCGTAACTACGCGTGTTGGCCTCGCCGTGCTTTCGGCCGAGCAGCGCGCAATGCGAAACCTAAAAAAGGCGATCGCCTGAGTACGGGCGACTGTTTAACGGGACAGGGAGGATCCCCAGGGGCGGGGACGTAGGTTTGAAGGAAATAGTGTCAGATAAAACTGAATATTCAGCTGGAGCGCCGGCGGGAGCCGCGCTTGTTGCCCAGGCCATGAACGGCGGCGATGTGACCATGCGCTACAAGGCCATGCAGGCCGTGAAGGACTGGGACCGCACGCGCCTGGGCTACCGCACCGTCAAGCGCGCGTTCGACATCGTCTTCAGCGGCTGTGTGCTGGCCGTCATCGCCATACCCAGTCTGGTGCTCGCCGCGGCCATCCGCCTGGAGAGCGAGGGCAACCCGTTCTACAGCCAGATCCGCGTTGGCCAGACCCACCGCGACGGCAGCCTGTCCACCTTCCGCATGTGGAAGTTCCGCTCCATGTACAGGGACGCCGACGAGCGCCTCGCCGAGCTCAAGGGGCAGAACGAGATTGCTGGCGCCATGTTCAAGATGAGGGACGACCCCCGCGTAACGAAGATCGGCAAGTTCATCCGCAAGCACTCCATCGACGAGTTCCCGCAGTTCGTCAACGTGTTCCTGGGCCAGATGTCGGTCGTGGGCCCGCGCCCGCCGCTGCCCAACGAGGTGGCCGAGTACACCGAGTACGACCTGCAGCGCCTGGCCGTAAAGCCCGGGATCACCGGCTGGTGGCAGGTGACCGACCGCAATTCAACTGGGTTTGACGGAATGGTGCAGCGTGACTTGGAGTATATCGCCAAGCGTGGCGTCATCACCGATCTCAAGATTGTCGCACTCACGGTAATTGAGGTCATCACCGGCAAGGGCGCGTGCTAATGCTTGATTGTTATTCAAAATACCCCGAACTAAATCGCGTCTCAGTAATTAATGTCCCCATTACTGGGACGAATATGTCTCAATGCATTCATTTTCTTACTGATCACATCGATGAGCTCCATGGCGAATACGTCTGCGTTTCAAATGCTCACACGTCCGTTATGGCCCATGATGATCCATCTTATTGGACCTGCCAGGCTGATTCGGTCATGTCCGTTCCCGACGGTAAGCCCCTGTCGATTGTCGGTCGAAAGACTATTGCATCAATGGATCGCGTTACTGGGCCGGACTTGATGCGCGAGATCTTTGAGATCTCTGACCAACACGGTTGGAGTCACTATTTTTACGGTAACGAGCAGAAGAATCTTGATGCGCTCAGGCAATCGCTTCAGAACAATTTTCCCAGCTTGAACATTGCGGGAATGGAGCCATCCGTCTTCCGGCCTTTAACCGATGACGAGAAGTCCGAGCTCTCTAATCGTATTGCCGACTCTGGTGCCGATTTTGCCTGGATCGCTCTGGGCGCCCCGCGCCAAGAAGTCCTCATGCATGAGCTCAAGGGTGGACCCCAGCCGTTAATGATCGGCGTGGGGGGAGCTTTTAATGTCCTCGCCGGCGTGGTGCCGGAGGCACCGATATGGATGCAAAACCTGAGTCTTGAGTGGCTATATCGACTTATTCAGGAGCCGAAGCGGCTCTTCAAACGTTATCTCGTTACAAATACCAAATTTCTTTTTTACCAATTTACTGGCGCCAAGCGCAAGGAAGGCAAGTAAATGAATCCTACGACTGCATTCAAAGACAAGACCCTCATGATCACGGGCGGCACCGGCTCGTTCGGCAACACCGTGCTCAAGCACTTCATGAACACAGACCTGGCCGAGATCCGCATCTTCTCGCGCGACGAGAAGAAGCAGGACGACATGCGCCACCGCCTGCAGGAGAAGTCGCCCGAGCTCGCCTCCAAGGTGCGCTTCTTCATCGGCGACGTCCGCAACGCCCAGAGCGTGCGCGACGCCATGCACGGCGTTGACTACATCTTCCATGCGGCGGCCCTCAAGCAGGTGCCCTCCTGCGAGTTCTTCCCCATGGAGGCCGTGCGCACCAACGTCATCGGCACGGACAACGTGCTTCACGCCGCCATCGAGGAGGGCGTCGACCGCGTCGTGTGCCTGTCCACCGACAAGGCCGCATACCCCATCAACGCCATGGGCAAGTCCAAGGCCATGATGGAGTCCATCATCTACGCCAACGCCCGCAACGGCGCCGGCCGCACCACCATCTGCTGCACCCGCTACGGCAACGTCATGTGCTCGCGCGGCAGCGTCATCCCACTGTTCATCGACCGCATCCGCAAGGGCGAGCCGCTCACCGTCACCGACCCCAACATGACCCGCTTCCTCATGAACCTGGACGAGGCCGTGGACCTGGTGCAGTTCGCCTTCGAGCACGCCAACCCCGGCGACCTGTTCATCCAGAAGGCGCCGGCCTCCACGATCGGCGACCTCGCCGAGGCCGTGCAGGAGGTCTTCGGCCGCGTGGGCACCCAGGTGATCGGCACCCGCCACGGCGAGAAGCTCTTCGAGACCCTCATGACCCGCGAGGAGCGACTGCGCGCCGAGGACATGGGCGGCTACTACCGCGTCGCCTGCGACTCGCGCGACCTGAACTACGACAAGTTCGTCGTCGACGGCGAGGTGGAGACCCAGGCCGACGAGTCCTACACCTCCCACAACACCGAGAGGCTCGACGTGGAGGGCACCATCGCCAAGATCAAGACCGCCGAGTACGTGCAGCTGGCCCTGGAGGGCCGCGAGCACGAGGCGGTGCAGTAGGGTGCGCGTCCTCGTCACCGGCGCGAGGGGTTTCGTCGGGAGGAACCTCTGCTGCGCGCTGAAGAACATAAGGGACGGCAGGGACCGCCGCAAGAAGTACCAGGCTTTATTGCCGCTCGAGGTCATGGAGTACGACGTGGGCTCCACCCCCGAGGAACTAGATGCGTACTGCTCCCGCGCCGACTTCGTCTTCAACCTGGCGGGCGTCAACCGCCCCGAGGACCAGTCCGAGTTCATGGAGGGCAACTTCGGGTTCGCCTCCACGCTGCTCGAGACGCTCGAGCGCCACGGCAACAGGTGCCCCGTCATGCTCTCCAGCTCCGCGCAGGCGAGCCTGTCGGGCCGCTTCGAGGGCTCGGTCTACGGCGAGTCGAAGCTCGCGGGGGAGGGCCTCTTCCGCGAGTACTCCGAGAGGACCGGCGCGCCCGTGCTCATCTACCGCTTCCCCAACCTCTACGGCAAGTGGTGCCGCCCGCGCTACAACTCCGCCGTGGCCACCTTCTGCGACGCCATCGCCAACGGCCGCCCCTACACCGTCAACGACCCCAGCGTGGAGCTGGAGCTGCTCTATATCGACGACCTCGTCGACGAGATGCTGGGCGCGCTGCTCGGCGAGGAGCACCGCTGCGGATACGAGGGACTGGAGCGCGTGGAGGGCGAGGAGTTCTGCTACGTCCCGGAAACTGACGTCAAGTCGCTCGGCGAGGTCGTCTATCTGCTGGACGGCTTCCGCGACAGCCGCGAGACGCTCTCGGTGCCCGACCTGACGGAGGGCTCCTTCTCCAAGAAGCTCTGGAGCACGTTCCTGTCCTACTACGAGCCGGGCAACTTCGCCTACGGCCTCAGGCCCAACGTGGACTGCCGCGGCTCTTTCACCGAGTTCCTGCGCACGCCCGACCGCGGCCAGGTCTCCATCAACGTCTCGAGGCCCGGGATCACCAAGGGCAACCACTGGCACATGAGCAAGTGGGAGAGGTTCCTGGTGGTCTCCGGCACCGCGTCGATCAAGCTGAGGAAGGTGGGGGAGGACGCCGAGGGCAACCCGTTCCCCGTCGACGAGTATGTCGTCTCGGGCTCGGACATGCGCGCCGTGGAGATGATCCCCGGCTACACGCACTCCATCACCAACCTGTCCGACACCGAGGACCTCGTGACGGTCATGTGGGCAAACGAGCCCTTCGACCCCGAGAACCCCGACACCTACTACGAGGAGGTCTAGCCGCATGGGCAAGGACTATTCCGATATCGCATTCAAGGACGACGGCCGCCTGAAGCTGCTCATCATCGTGGGCACGCGCCCCGAGGTCATCCGCCTGTCCGAGGTCATCAAGAAGTGCCGCCGCCACTTCGACTGCCTGCTGGCCCACACCGGGCAGAACTACGACTACACGCTCAACGGCATCTTCTTCCGCGACCTGTCGCTTGACGACCCCGACGTCTACCTGGACGCCGTGGGCGCCGACCTGGGCGAGACCGTGGGCAACATCATCGCCGCGAGCTACAGGCTCATGGTCGAGGTCAAGCCCGACGCGCTGCTGATCCTGGGCGACACCAACAGCTGCCTGTCCGCCATCGCGGCCAAGCGCCTGCACATCCCCATCTTCCACATGGAGGCCGGCAACCGCTGCAAGGACGAGTGCCTGCCCGAGGAGACCAACCGCCGCATCGTCGACGTGATCTCCGACGTCAACCTGGCCTACTCCGAGCACGCCCGCCGCTACCTGAGGGACACCGGCTGCGCCCCGGAGCGCACCTACGTCACGGGATCTCCCATGGCCGAGGTCCTTCGCGCCAACGTGGGCAAGATCGAGGCCTCGGACGTCCTGACCGAGCTCGGCTTGGAGCCGAAGAAGTACATGCTGCTCTCGGCGCACCGCGAGGAGAACATCGACACCGAGGCCAACTTCACGAGCCTGTTCACCGCGATCAACGCGCTCGCGGAGAAATACGACATGCCGATCCTGTACTCCTGCCACCCTCGCTCCCGCAAGCGCCTGGAGGCCACGGGCTTCAAGCTCGACCCACGCGTGCGCATGCACGAGCCCATGGGCTTCCACGACTACAACTGCCTGCAGATGAACGCTTTCGCGGTGGTGTCGGACTCCGGCACCCTGCCCGAGGAGTCCAGCTTCTTCGCGTCTATCGGGCACCCGTTCCCGGCGGTGTGCATCCGCACCTCCACCGAGCGCCCCGAGGCGCTGGACAAGGCCTGCTTCACGCTCGCCGGCATCAGCGAGCGCGGCCTGCTGCAGGCCGTCCACACCGCCGTCGAGCTCGACGGCGAGGGGTCGCTGCCCGAGGCGCCCGTGCCCGACTACGCCGACGAGACCGTGTCCACCAAGGTGGTCAAGATCATCCAGAGCTACACCGGCGTCGTTGACAAGATGGTGTGGAGGAAATGCTAGCAATGAGGCTTTACCTTGACACGCTTCGATGCGCGACCGGGCTCGCCTTTCGCAAGCTTACGAGCCCCGGCTCAGTCCAGGGCTCAATCATACAGGGCTTCAAACGCCCCACGCTTGAGCTTCGCAACGGCGGCAGAATCGTCCTCGGCAAGAGGTCCCAATCGCGCGCGGGTCTTACTCTCATAGCTGACGGCGGGACCATCGAGGTCGGCATGCACTGCCAGTTTAATACCAACGTTTCCGTCACCGCGGTTGAGCGCGTAAAGATAGGGGAAGGTTGCTCTTTCGCCAATAATGTGGTTGTGGTTGACCATGACCACGCTTTTGGAGAAGATTCACTCTTCGACGCCTCCGAGGTTTCCATCGGCGACGACGTGTGGGTGGGCGCTAACGCGGTCATCCTCAAGGGTGTCCGCGTCGCTGACCACTGCGTTATCGCGGCTGGGGCTGTCGTCACAAATGATGTTCAGCCCGAGTACTCCATCTGGGGCGGTTGCCCCGCCCGCATGATCTCCATGAGGCCCGATGCGTATGAATAGCAAACTTCGAGTACTAATGGCCGGGCCCTCCCTCGATATGCAGGGCGGCGTGGCCAGTGTAGCCAAGGGCTATGTCGAGGGCGGTCTGAGGGAGATGTGCGACCTCACATACATAGAGACCGCCTGCGACGGCAGCAAGCCAAAGAAGGCCTTGACTTTTGCGCGAGCCTTGTCGTGCTTTCGCCGGGAACTTCCCTCCGCTGACGTCGTGCATATTCACACCTCGATGCGCGGCAGCTTCGATCGCAAGTACCGCCTTGCCGCTATGGCTCACAAGGCGGGTAAACATATAGTCCTGCATGAGCATGACGGCGAGTTCGCAGCGCTCTTCGAGGATGCTAATGACGACTACCGCTCCAAGGTGCGCGAGTTCTTCGGCTGGGCCGACTGCGTCATCGTTCTCTCCGAGGAATGGCTCGACTACTTTGCGGCGAATGTTTGCGACTCCGCCAAGATACTCGTTATGCACAACGCCGTAGCGTTGCCTGAAGCTCCGATCAACCCTTGCGCGCACCAAAGCGTTCTCTTTCTGGGGCGTCTTGGTGCACGCAAGAGCCCTGACGTGCTCTTGCGTGCTGCCAAGACTTTGCGCGTGCGATTTCCCGAAGCCCGTTACGTCTTTGGCGGCGACGGGGACGTAGAGAAGTACCGTGCCCTTGCTACCGAGCTCGGCGTGGCAGACGTGTGCAACTTCGTCGGTTGGGTCACGGGCGAGGACAAGGAGTGCCTCGTGCGTCAAACTGGAATCTTCTGTCTGCCGTCGCGCCACGAGGGCATGCCCATGAGCTTACTCGAGATGATGGCATACGGTCTACCCTGCGTCATGACTCCGGTGGGCGGCATTCCACAGGTGATTCATGACGGCGAGAACGGCTTCATGTCCCCCGTTGGCGACGTTGACGACCTCGCCGATCGTCTCGCCGAGTTGCTGGCATCTCCTGAGCTGCGCTGCAGCATCGGCTCTGCCGCTCGCAGGACCATCGAGCGGGACTTCAACATCGATGCCAACATCCTCAAGCTTGCGGACCTATACAGGGAATTGTCATGACGACGTCGACCCCTAAGATTATCCATTACTGCTGGTTTGGCCATGGCGAACTCTCCGAGCAGGCCAAGAAGGCCCTCGTTTCGTGGGAGCGCTACGCTCCCGGCTACGAGATCCGCCGCTGCGACGAATTTACTTTCGACGTAAACTGCTGCGAATGGACCCGTAAAGCCTACGAGGCCAAGAAGTACGCCTTTGTGGCCGACTACGCACGCTTCCGCATGGTCCACGATTTTGGTGGCGTCTACATGGACCTCGGGAGTGAGCTCGTTCGCGACATTACCGAGCTGGTGGAGACGTGTTCGCCGTTCTCTGCAATCGAAGAATTGTCGAGAACGGCGACAACGGGATTGATCGTGGCTGCGCCACCTCACGATCCCGTTGTCGCCTCATGCCTCGCGTACTACGAGAGTACGGACTTCTCCGATGACCCGGCGTTCCTAGAGAACAATACTGTGAACTGGGTGTTCACCCGAGAGCTTGAAAAACTAGGCTACGTGCTCATGGACTGCCGTCAGCAGGTGGGGGAGTGGACACTCCTCCCGTCCATCGCATTCAACCCCGTCTACGGCCTCGGCGGGTACCATATCAAGAAGGACACCTACAGCGTCCATCACTACTCAGCCAGTTGGTCAGAACCGAAGATGAAGATGAAGTACGGCCTGGTTCAACGGCTGTCTCCATTCCTGGGCAGAAGGCTTTCCCAAGTCGTCGGACGCGTTTATGCCGAGGTCCACGAAGAGGGGCTCCTTAATGGGCTGCAGAACTGCATTGGCGTCGCCCGACAAGTGACCGACCGTCGTAATTAAGACATTCGAACTGAAAGAGAGAAAGTAATGAGGGTCGCAACCTTGACATTTCAATCCGCGCTCAACTACGGCGCGGTTCTGCAGGCATACGCTTTGAGAGAGGCTATCAGGGGGCTGGGACACGAGTGCGATGTGCTTAACTACAAGTGTCCGGCGATCGAGAATTCGTACAGGTATTTCCCGGCCCCGCTGACCCCCAAAGGATTCGCGTCAGGTATCGTCAACTACAGCTGGAAGAATCGAAGGAAAGCCGTCTTTCGCGACTTTGCTCAGAACCAGCTCTGTCTCGGAGAGCCCCTGGGCTCGTTGGATATAGCAGAGGCTGTCTGTGGTTACGACGCGTTCGTGGTCGGGAGCGACCAGGTATGGAACCCCAAGCTCACCGGAGGGGACACCGCATATTTCCTGGATTTCGCCGAGGGCAAGAAGCGCATTTCGTATGCAGCCAGCGCCGGTAATGGTATCGATGATTTGCTGTCCAGTGACAATCTACTCGCCGCGATCGGCAATCTTGACCATGTGGGCGTTCGCGAGTTCGACCTTGCGAACAGGCTTGCCCCGAAGGTGGACAAGGACGTATCGACAGTCATCGACCCCGTCTTCCTCGTGGACCGGGGCAAATGGCTAGAGATGGCGAGTGCAGGCACCGATGGCGCATCCTATGTCCTTGCGTATGGACTCCATGAGCCGTCCGTCTACACAACCGCCGAGTCTGTGGCGAGTAAGCACGGACTGCGTTGTGTCTACGTCCCCCTCAGCCGCAAGACGCGGTGCTCGGGGACGGAGGTTGCCGCGCCTTCGGTTGAGGAGTTCCTCGGGCTTATAGCGAACGCTTCCGTCGTCATCACCGACTCGTTCCACGTCGCGTCGTTCTCCCTCATCTTCGAGAGGCCGCTACTTGTGCAGCTGAAGACACAGCTTGTGGGTATGAACTCGCGCCTCACAACGCTCCTGGAAAGTGCGGGCATCGCCGGTCAAGCGATTCTGCCGCAGGATGATATCCCAAATTTCGACTACGCCGATGTTGCAGAGCGACTCGCACAGCACCGTGATGACTCTATGAAATGGCTGGAAGAGAGCCTTGATGAATAACGATGCATTCACGCTTGGGCGGGCTTGGTCCGAGTTTAAAAGCCTTAGCCTCGCAGCGCAGGTCTACATCGTTTGTTTCGTCTTAATATTTGCGAGCGGATCGACTCCCTTATTAGGTTACGTCCCCCATTTAATGCTGGCGATGCTAGGTGCTGCCTCGTTTTCGGTAATCGAGAGGGAGCGTGCAGGGAGGGCGAGGTCCATAAAGCTCGGTCACGGCGTGTCGGCAGAATTATTAATGCTACTCTTCATTGCCTTATTCTGCAGCGCTCAGGCAACAACCGCCTACTCCCACTCGATTGCGGTAATTTACTCGAAGAGATACTTAATATACGCCGCACTGTCGCTCTTTGTTGTTGAGCCCACAGTTTTCGCGATTTGCATCAGGGTAGTCTCGGTCTACCTGAATGTTTGCGCGCTCTCGCTCATCGGCTCGACGGCCTTATTGGGCTCGAAGACCGGTGGCTTACTGGGCAACTATCAAGCTGGAGGCATGATGATGTCCATTGCCTGCGTCTTGAACGTCATCGACTACTACCGCAGTAGTAAGAGCTCTGTCTACCTGTGGCTAACGTTGCTCACGGTTTTCGCACTCCTGTTCACTGGCAAGAGAACGTTCGCCCTTATTGCCCTCGCGGGCGTTTTCGTCCTGTACTTCTTCTCTTCGAGGGGCAAGAAGTCGTTCCTGAAGGTCGTCCTCATCGCACTGCTCCTTGTCGCCGTATGCTTCATAGCATACGAGTTCACGGATTTTGGAAGGAGCGCGTTCGAGAGGTTCGCGCTCCTGACGGGTAAGGACGAAACCGATGCGATGAGCGGGCGCGATCTTCTGTGGAATGCGGCGTGGATTACGTTCCAAGGGCACCCCGTGACGGGGATAGGCTTCGGGAGTTTCGCGAATTGGTATGCGGCGTTCTATATGCAGGACGGTGGAACCGCCTACCTCACCCACAATATCTACTACGGCATGCTCGCCGAAATGGGCATTGTGGGCACGTCCGTCTTCATCGCGCTTTTTGCGTGGGGCCTCGTCTCAACCGTGCGGACGCTGTTTGCCGTTCGACACGGCGAATACGGGCGCGTATCGGACTACGTTCTTGTCGTCTCTTTAGCTTTGCAGATTTGGTTCATCGCATACGGCTTCACCGGTAATGGCATTTATGACGCCAACGAGATGTTTTTCTATGTCATCGCCCTCGTCATGAACCTCTCCGTGCGACACGCGCTGAAGATCGAGGAGCTCGATTCGAAGCCGGCTGCCGAGAACCCTCGGAGGAAGGCGGCCGCTCATGCCTAACTCCGAAAACGGCAGGCTCGTGACCTGCGATCTTGTCTGCGCCGGCGCGCCGTCCCCCGGCCTCTGGTCCTCGTTCCTCGCGTGGGTCGAGGCCAGAACTGGTCAAAAGGTCGTTGGCTACGACTTCCGCCCCAAGCGTGCCGGCGTGCCGCTGGGCGTTGAATCGCTTGAGCTCTCTGACGGAACGCGCCACGAGGGCGACGTCCTGGGCAAGACCTGGCGCAACATATTCGGCTCCGGTGCTGCGTTCCGGCCCTCATGTCACGTATGCCCCTACACCGTTTTGGAGCGCACGGGTGACTTCACGCTCGGCGACTTCTGGGGCGTCGACAAGGTCAAGAAGGGCGTTGACGATGGCCGCGGTGTATCTCTGGTTCTGGCACCCCTTACGTCGCCCGAGGTATTCTTTCCTGTGGATGATGCCGATCTGCTCCCAGCCCAAGCCGCCGTCACCAAGTCCCAGCCGGCACTTTCCCATTCCCATGCCGTCAGCCCGTCACGTCCCGCGTTCTGGTCTGCCTACGTCACCGGCGGTTTCGCAAAAGCAGCGTCTTTTCTCGGTGTGGGAACATCTATGAACACGCTAAAACGCAAGGTCAAGGCGCTCATCGCCTCCGGTAAACCCGCTAAGACCTCTCCCTGCTGTTCGATCTTCGATGCATCCCTCTACGCCACCGGCAGAGAGGGCTACACCATCTGCGAGGATCCGCTCAGGTGTACGGGCTGCTCCGCCTGTATGGCAGCCTGCCCTAAGGAAGCGATTGCCATGGTCCCCAACGCCGAGGGGTTCCTCGTTCCTCGAATCAACCCAGACAAGTGCGTATCCTGTGGACGCTGCCGGAAGGCGTGCCCTTCCAACGGTGATGCCGCCCGGGTCCTAAAGAGTGCGCCGCTGCGTGCCTACGCGTACAGGAACGACGACGAGGTCAGGGCACACAGTTCCTCTGGCGGAGCCTTCTGGGCGCTCGCCAAGCCGGTAATAGACGAAGGCGGGGTTGTGTACGGTGCGGCCTTCGACGACAGATTCGCCGTGCGTCACATTCGCTGCGAGGACGAAGTCTCTCTCAGACGCTGCTGCGGCTCCAAGTACGTGCAGAGTGATGTGGGGGACTCATACGCTTCGGTCCGTGCCGACCTAGCCTCTGGCAGGACTGTCCTATTCAGCGGGACGCCCTGTCAGGTGGCTGGGCTCAAGTCCTACCTCAAGCTATGCTCTGGGGGGGGTCGCCTCAATTGATCCTCGTTGACCTGCTGTGCCATGGAGCTGCGAGCCCCGGCCTCTTTTCCGACCATGTCGCCTTCCTTGAATCGCGTTATGGGCACCTTACCGGTTTCGAGTTCCGTAACAAGGACTTCGGCTGGCATGGCTACCGCAACGCGGCTGTTTTCAACGGAGACGGCAAGCGTTTCGGCTACGACGTTTCTGCCTACCAGGAGGTCTTTAACTTCAGCTACGCTGCCCGCCCTGCATGCTCCAGGTGCCCTTACGCCTGCGCGGAGCGCACGGGCGACGTCACGCTGGGCGACTACTGGGGCGTGGAGCGATACTGCCCTTCCATCGATGACAACCGCGGCGTCTCGCTCGTCATCGCGTGCACCGACCACGGTGATTCCCTGGTCCGGTGCATCGGCCCAGCCGCCAAGCTCGAAGAGGGCCAATATGGCCAGCGTGTGCTCAGGCAACCCTGCATCCCCTCAAATGACCGCACTGCGTTCTGGAACGTTTACCGCGCCGGCGGCTACGTCGCCGCCATTAAGAGGTTCACACGATACGGCATCGCGCGCCGCACGGTCCGCAACGCCCGTAAGGCCCTGAGAGGGCTCACGGAGAGAATGAAAGGTCTAACATGCCGCTCTTCAGCATAATTACGCCCGCGTACAACGCGGAACAGTACATACGCAACTGCGTCGCCAGTTTGAAACTTCAGAATCTTGCCGACTGGGAGATGGTCATTATCGACGATGGCTCCGTAGACGGCACCGCCCGCTTGGTAGCTGATTTTGCCGCGGTAGATTCGCGCGTTCGCCTGCTCTCCAAAACCAATGGTGGAGTTTCTTCGGCGCGCAACGCCGGACTCGATGCGGCTCGAGGCCGCTACGTTATCTTCCTCGACTCCGATGACGAGATGCCCGCGGGCACGCTCACAGCATACGCCAAGGCCATAGAACGTAGTGCCCCAGACGTCGTCCAGGGGGTTGCTTCGCGCATCGACGCCCAAGGCCGCGAGCTCACTCGCATTTCTGCCACGTCGTCCATGGCGGCCTGCGAAACCGCCCGTGAGGCCGTCGACGCCCTTACTCTTCCCGACAAGGCACCGCTGCTGCACTACATCTGGAACAAGGCGTACTGCCGCGAGCTGCTTGAGCGGGTCAACGCCCGCTTCGACGAGTCAGTCTCGCTCGGCGAAGATTTCATCTTCAACTGCGCGATTATCGCGCAGTCAGGCCCCATCGCTTTCGTCGACGCCGACGTCTGCCACTACATTCAAAGGGACGCCGAGAGCCTAACGCGGCGCTTCCGTCCCGATGAGCTGGTCCGCCGGCGAAAGATGGAGGCTGCTTTCCGTGAGCTTCTGGAGGGTTTCGGTCAGTGGGAGGCCAAGCGGTCCCTCTATGAGCAAAGTGTAGGCCTCATCGCCCTTGAGAGCGCCAGGTCGGTAACTCTTCCAGGGTGTGTTCTCACCGGAGCCCAGAAGCGTGCCTTCGTCCATTCGTTCCAGCACAGTGAGTATCGCGCCCACGTGGCATCCTACGTCTCCTCAGCCGAGTGCAGCAAAGCCAACCGTCTGCTAGGCCGCGCGTTCCTCTCGGGGAGCCCCGGTACATTTATCGCTGTCTGCACCCTCGCAAGCATGTTGAAAGGATCCAATTAGATGAGAGTAGCCACCCTGACGTTCCATAGAGCGCTCAACTACGGCTCTGCCATGCAGGCCTTCGCGCTCTGGAAAGCGATAGCCACCCTCGGCCACGACGTCGAAGTAATAGATTTTGCGCCCGAGGGGCAGGACGACCTTTACAAGGTTTTCTCCAAGCCCGATTCGCCCCGTGCGCTGCTCAAGAACGCCCGAGCCCTCCCATTCGCGGGGAGGCTTACGGTGCGCCGCAAATCCTTTTCGGCATTTCTGGCCGACAACGCGTGCCTTTCTGGCAAGGTGTGTCACGGCACGGTGGATGATGAGTTACTGAGTTCCTACGATGCCGTCGTGGTTGGCAGCGACCAGATTTGGAATCCAAATGCTAAAGACTTTTCAACAGAGTATATGCTGCCCCGCGGTGACTCCTATAGGCGCGTGGCCTACGCCCCGAGCCTAAACGGCGCGTCGCTCGATGCCGTCCCCGACGCGTCCGCGCTGCTCTCCAAGTTCGACGCCCTCTCCGCGCGCGAAGCCTCGGGTGCCCGTGAGATTGAGCGCGTGCTCGGCGGCAAGCGCCGCGTTGAGACGGTGCTCGATCCGACGCTACTGCTTACGGCCGATGACTTCAGGGAAGCAGAGTCAGGCGCCGAAGTTCCCGAGAAGTATATCTTCCTTTACTCGGTCACCTATCGGAAAGCCGTCGTTGACTATGCGATGGAGCTGGCAAGACGCACCGGCTACCCGGTTATAGCTATGTTCACCACAGACAGAACCTATCGAGCTATGTGGGACACGAAAGGCAGAGTGCGCTTCCTGGATTACGTCTCGCCCGGCGACTTCATCAGACTGGTTGATAAGGCGTCCTATGTGGTTACCAACTCCTTCCACGGCACAGCCTTCTCGGTCCTGTTCGGAAAGCCGTTCGTCGCCGTCAGGTCGGTCGTGAACGGTACGATCTTCCACGACCACCGCGTGGACAACCTGCTCGGGCAGGCAGACCTTATGGGCAACATAGTAGAGGAAGGCGCGTTCCCTTATGGGTTGCCGCCTATATACGACGCGGAGGGTGCGCACAGGCGGCTCTCCGGCGCGCGCGAGGCATCGCTGGCCTACCTACGCAGCGCGCTCGCATAGCGATAATGGAGGGTTGATGGATATCTTTGAAAGCAAGTCCTTCGCGGGCAGGCGCGTTGGCATCGTGACGCCTTACGACTCGAACAACTACGGGGCATATCTCCAAGCGTTCTCCACTATGACGGTGCTCGAGCGCGCTGGTGCTGATGCGGCGTTCCTACGCTTCCGAGGCGATGCTGCCAGGAAGGCACTGTTCTACAGAGACAAACCAGGCAAGCGCGAACTCCTCGACATGAAGGGCTTCAAGACTCGTAAGGCCGCTGGCCAGCGCAAGTATGAGGTCTTCTCCAAAGCTTGGAAACGCTTCCACACCGAGACTTTGGCTGACTTTATGGCAAGGGACTCCTTCGTGCTCGGCAGCGACGAGATCTGGAACGTTAAGCACGCTGTCTTCCGTAACAATCCTGTCTTCTTCGGACGTGGGCTGCATAATGCAGTCTCGTACGCACCCAGCGTCGGCAAGGCAACCGCTGCCGAAATCGAGGCGAATACCGAGTGCGCCGCTGGGATGCGTTCGCTCAAGTCGGTGCTTGTCAGGGACGAGAAGAGCGCCGACGCCGTGGAAGAGGTCAGAGGTGCTCGCCCCAATATCGTGCTCGATCCGACCCTGTTGCTCGAATGGGACGAGGTGGCCGAGCCTTGCGCGCTCCCCGAGGGGCCGTTTATGCTCGTCTACGCTTATAACTCGAAGAACCTGCCGGTCAGCGCCATACGTGAATTCGCGCATTCCCGGGGCCTGAGAATCGTTTCGGTCGGCTTCGATCTGGGCTTCTGCAACGAGGTAATTGAGCCGGACCCGCTCGCGTTCTACTCCATCATGAGAGCGGCGGACTTCGTCGTCACTACGACGTTCCACGGATCAATCTTCGCGATGTTGTCTCACTCATCGTTTCTCTCGTTCCCCACAAGTCAGAAGACCAACCACCTGCTTTCGACCTTCGGGCTCGAGGGGAGGTCTTTCCCTTCGGCCGAGGTGTGCTCAGTCGACGAATTCGCTGAAGCCCTCTGCGCCCCAATCGACTACGAAGCCTTCGAGGCGCTACGACGCCAGAGGCGGGATGAGTCGATAGACCTTCTCATTGACGCCCTTAAGAGCGCGGCGACTAAAAATCCGGGTGGGAGCCTAGTCGGCTCCGTGGTCGACGCCGGCATGTGCACGGGCTGCCAGGCGTGCCGCTGCGCCTGTCCCAAAGGCGCCATCACCATGGTTCCAGATGCGGGGCGTGCCCTAGTGCCGCACATAGATACCGAAAAGTGTATAGGGTGTGGCAAGTGCGACCGTGTGTGCCCCTCCGTGAATCCTATCGGGCGCGCAGAGCCGCTCGCGTGCTATGCCGCTTGGGCGGAAGAAGGCGCGCTCAACCCCAAGAGCTCTTCTGGCGGCCTGGGCTACCTGCTTGCGCGCAACGTCGTGGCCCAGGGCGGTGTAGCGTTCGGTGCCGTTGACGACGCCGGAACCGTCAGGCATGCCGGAGCCGACACCGTCGATGCTTGCGATGCCTTTTGCGGCTCTAAGTACACGCAGAGTGACGTCGGAGACGCTTATCGCCAGGTCGCCGACGCGCTGAGGGCGGGGCGCAAGGCCTTCTTCGCGGGAACCCCCTGCCAGGTGGCCGGACTGCGGTCGTACTTGGGCCGCGAATACGAGGATCTCCTTACGGCTGACCTCATCTGCCACGGCGTGCCTCCGCAGGGACTGCTTGCCGAGCATGCCGTGCGGGTTCTCGGCAAGGGCGCGGACTACGACGGGGTCGGTTTTAGGACGAATAAGAAATTCATTCTCTCGTTTTCCAAAGGTGATCAGCATTTGTATTCCGGTGACATGTTCAAGGACTCCTATCTGTACTGCTTCATGAAGTGTCTTGTCTACCGCGAGAGCTGCTACGAGTGCCCCTATGCCCGGGGCGAGAGGGTCGGCGACGTGACCATCGGCGACTTTTGGGGTCTCGATAGATCCTCACTTCAGGTTCCCTACGAGGGACGGGTCTCCGCTGTAATGGCAAATACCGCCAAGGGCCGCGCAGCAGTGGAGTCGCTCGAGGGACTCCACCTAGAGTCGCGCGACTACGATGAGGCTCGTGCCGGCAACCCGCAACTGCGCAGGCCGTCCATCAAGAGGGGCTCGTTCCGCGAGCTGCGTGGGCTGCTATCGCGCATGCCCTTCGACGATGCCTTCCGGGCAAGTTCTGAGTGGAAGAACTTCAGGCGCGATGCTCTCAAGGAGTCGCCGGCTTGGCTTGCCGCTAGGAGTCTGAAGAAGAGGCTTCTAGGGAGGTAGGAGGCGGGCTGCTGTCCGCGTCAATCGATTGGAATTATGTTTTGAATAAGCTGCTAGCTAAGTACCGCGCCATACCGGTTCCCGCTAAGGCCGCTATGTGGTTTGCTATCTGCTCGGTAGTGACGAACTGCATCTCAATGATCACGATGCCGATCTTCACGCGTCTTATGTCCACGGACCAATATGGCGTCTACAGTATTTATAACACGTGGCTGCAGATGTTCACCGTCGTGGCAACGCTGCGACTTAACTACGCCGTGTTCAACAAGGGCATGAGCAAGTATGCCGAAGACCGTGATACCTATACGGCGAGCATGCAGACCCTTACAACTGCCATAGTCATCGCGTGCGTTGCCGTCTACCTGCCGCTTGCCGATTTCGTGAACGGGTTCACTGGACTCTCCACGCTCGTTACTCTGCTTATATTCGTTGAAATAATCTTTGCGTCAGCGGTGTCATATTGGATGGCTCGTAAAAGATACGAATACAGCTACCGTGCCATTATCCTGACGACCATCGTTATTTCGCTCGGCAATGCGGGACTCGGACTCTTGGCGGTACTCCTCAACGAACAGAAAGATCTGGCTCGTATCGTCTCGTGCGTGCTTGTTCAGTGCATCGTCGGCGGCATCCTCTACATCGTGAATCTAAAGCATGCGAGGAAGGCGTTCTGTTGGGACTACGTGAAGTTTGCCTTGTTGTTCAACCTGCCTTTGCTACCACATTACGCCGCGATGTACGTTCTGGATGCTTTCGACAGGATAATGATTCAGACCATGGTGGGGTTCTCGGCAGCCGCACTGTATAGCGTTGCGTGTAACCTCGGCAATGTTCTTAAAATCGTGACAAACAGCATCAACAACTCCATCGTTCCCTGGATGTACGAGAAGCTGGGGCAAGGAGAGTATGAGAAGCTGGGGAAGACCACCACAGCCGTTACTGTCATTCCTGTCATCCCGGTGCTCATGTTAATTGCCGTTGGACCAGAAATAATATGGCTGTTCGGAGGCGACAAATACGCTGCTGCGCAGTATGTAATTCCACCAATCGCTGAAGCTCTGGTTTTCTCATTCACCTATACGGTTTTCACCAACATTGAGTTTTTCTTTGATAAGAACAAGTTTGTTATGTTCGCTTCAATTGCTGCCAGCGTTTTGAATGTGGCGCTTAACTATCTGCTTATTGGACCATTTGGCTACGTCGCTGCGGCCTACACGACGCTTCTCTGCTATGCGTTCATGGCGGCGGCTCATTATATCTATGTGAGAAGGCTGTTCATTCAAAAGAAAATCAAATGCCCGTTCAGCGGGATGGTTCTTGTAGGGATGGCTCTTCTGCTTGTGGGCTTAGGATTTGTATTGACGCTCCTTTATCCGTATGTTTTTGTGCGCTTTGCTTTTCTTGTAGCGTGTTTTGTTGCACTGATCGCGTATAGAACTAAGATAACTTGCCTACTTCGCAGTCTCAAAAAGAAACAATAAACGACTTGTACTAGCCGGATATATACGTAACCTCAGTCTCGTCAAAGTATTCGAAAGGTCGTGACCGTGGTGGTCTACGAGCCCACGCTGGGCGCGCCAGAGTTCTTCGGGTCTAAGGATACGTATGACCCGCATTCCTTAGACGTCGGCTGCAACGTGATCGTCACCAATCGCTGGAGCGACGAGTTCACTGACGTGGCTGACAATGTATTCATAAGGGATCTGTTTAAGCAGGGCTAGCGGAGAGCAGTTGCCTGTGCCTGGCAGGGCTCATTTTTTGTAACTCTTACTGTTTTGGGCGGGCTGTATCTGATACATAGATACAGCCCGCCCCTTTCATATGAGAAAGCGATCGTGTCGATGTTCCGAGCTGATTGTTGTATATATGTCCAACCCAAAATTAATAATATTTTGTCAGCGAGACTTGCTATCTATAAGTTTATAGCATCCAGCCATCACCGATCTTAATTTCGTTATTTATGATTGGACTGTTAGTCGAACAGGTATTGTGTTGATGAACAGGTACCGAGTAGAGTTTGGACTTAACCATGCAGATGCCATACATCAGCCAAATTACACTTAACACTGGGGATGTAATCTCTTTAAGCCCTGATTCCATTCTTGTATTTGTTGGTCCAAATAATGCCGGCAAAAGCCAAGCTATTCGTGACATCTACGACATGGTTTCGGATAACCCACAAGGCGTTGTAGTAACTAGCGAGTTGATAGATAAGCCATGTGTTGATGATGTCTCTGCGTTCATGGAAGAGTATGCAGTTTCAGATGCTAGACATTCGAAATATAATGGCTTTAGTTTTGAAATTTACGAATTTAATTACCAAAAGTATTCGGACTATGTAGAAGCAAAAGAACCATTACCGGATGGTTTCCGAGAAGCCTTTTTTGCGTTTCTCAATACTGGGGATCGCCTATCAGTTTGCAATCCTGCAGACCAGATTGATCGTACTGCTCCAGCTGAAAATTTGATTCATGTTCTCACTCGTGACGAAGGCTATAGAAGCAAAGTATCCAATGCCTTTAGAGAAGCCTTTGATAATGATGTATTACCTCATTATGCAAACGGTGCGAGCATACCATTGTGCCTAGGTACCGATATTCACTCTTTTGAGGCTGAAAGCTCATTTGAAATTTATGAACAATTGAACAGATACTTGGATCAATATCCGAAGGCCCATCTGCAAGGTGATGGAATTAAGAGCTATTTAGGCATCCTTTTATATCTATATTATGGGCAGTTTTCGACTCTTTTTATTGACGAGCCAGAGTCTTTCCTTCATCCTCCTCAAGCCTTTCAAATGGGAAGAACTCTTGGACATTCAACCGGTAAACAGCTATTCATTACTACTCATAGCAAAGAATTGTTAAACGGCTTGCTTCAAAGTAGCTCAAAACGTTTGAAGATTATTAGAGTTGAAAGGTGTGAAAATTCAAATAAATTTGCCCAAATAAAACCCGATGATTTAAACATTCTGAATACAACAACGTTTCTTAAATATAGTGATGCTATTGATTCATTATTTCATACGAGAACCGTGCTATGCGAAAGCGATGGCGACTGCAAATTTTACGAAGCTATGCTTGATAGGGTATCTGGCAGCCATGGAGTAACAGCTTCTACGCTCCTGTTACCCGTAGGAGGTAAGTCTCGGTTCAAGGACTACCTTAAGCTCCTTAAAAGTCTTTCAATTGAACCGATAGTTATTCCTGATGCGGACATACTAAATGATCCTGGCTTATTAAAAGCACTTTTATCTGAAGCTGGTGGGAGCTGGGATGACATTAAGGATGAGTGGATCAACCTTTATGATTCTTTAAGGGTAGATTGCAAAAATGTGACCTGTGTTTCAGCGAGGGCGGAAATTAATGCATTGTTCGATGAGTGCAAATCACAAGTTGTCACTTCTAAACTCCGCGGCAAAATTACAGCAATTTTGACAGCAGATTCTGCATGGAGCACTGTTAAAAACTATGGGAAGGCCGCTTTTAAGGGGAATTCACGACATAGTTACGAAATTATCGAGCAGTATCTGAAGAGCAAAAATATTTATCCCGTTCCCGTAGGCGAACTTGAGAATTTCATCCCCGACGTTAGCTCGCACGGACCAGACTGGGTAAATGTTGTATTTGAAAATTATCCTTATCTCAACGATCCGATCTATTCCGCTGCAGCAGATTTCGTTTCATCTTGGATCTAACTAACGGTCACGTTTAACAGTACTGTTGCTGATCCAGACGCTTCCTTATCACTTTCAGCTTCGGCTACGGCGGCTACTGCCTGCCCAAGGACACCAAGCAGCTGCTGGCCAACTACAGGGACGTGCCGCAGAACCTGATCGAGGCCATCGCGGAGGCCAACCGCACCCGCAAGGACTTCGTGGCAGACGAGGTGCTGCAGATGGTGTGGGACCGCGTGTACGCCGGCAAGGAGAAGCCGGTCGTGGGCGTCTACCGCCTGACGATGAAGTCCAACTCCGAAAACTTCCGCGCGAGCTCCATCCAGGGCGTCATGAAGCGCGTTAAGGCCAAGGGCGTGCCCGTTGTGGTCTACGAGCCCACGCTGGACGCGCCGGAGTTCTTCGGCTCCGAGGTGACCCACGACCTGGAGGCCTTCAAGGCCGGCTGCGACGTGATCGTCGCCAACCGCTGGAGCGACGAGCTCGCGGACGTGGCGGGCAAGGTGTACACGAGGGATCTGTTTAAGCGGGATTAGGGGAGAGGGCAGAACCAGGCTGACAGGCTTCAATCATTCGCTAGTTTAACCGCGTCGAGGGCGGGGGTGTATCGGCTAATGCCGATACACCCCCGCCCTTCGTTGTTCTTTGCAATTAAAATTCACCTAATTCGAGCGAGCGTAAGCCATCATTTATTGGAATGCGGGTGTTGATAACGCATTGGGACCGATGGCCCCGTGTTCTGCGCGGAAAAATATACTGCTAATAGCAGGAATTAATCATCCCTATATAGAAACCGTTTGATTAAACTAATAGTGTGAAATGAAGCTAATTATTTAAGGTCAGTAATGGTGCTCCAATCCTATGACAAGCTTTTCGCTCCTTCCAAGGCCTACTGGGCTTATTGGCAAGAGCTTACGGAGGATGCTGTCTACAACGGACTAATTATTGAAGGATGGTTTGCCGACAAACTACCTCCTATTTTTACGGCTGATAAATTTCTTTCGTATTGCAATAATCGCAAAAGGGCAAGTAACAATTCGGCCTCAGATTGGATTAGATTTAATTACATACGTTGCAATGGTCAATATCGAGAGTTTGGCATTCCGACCCCCTTTACATACGAGCGCTTGGCTCGCGGTATAGCCAATAGCTGGAACGAAATAGTTTGTCACGTTAAAAAACACACTTTATTGCAGTCTTATTCGGTTAGCAGAATTCATCCTCGTGTGATTCCTGATTCACAGGCTATTTTCCAAATGAATTATTCAAACTGGATGAACGACCCTAGTCCAGAACCTGCCATTCTTATTGGGAAGCAATATGTTGTCAAATGCGACATATCCACCTGTTTTCCAAGTATTTATACGCATTCTTTGCCGTGGGCGATTATGGGTAGGGATAGGGCGAAACAAGACAGGGAAGAGCGTCCAGATAACTGGGCGAATAAAATTGACAAATTACTTCAAAAAGTGTCCGACGGTGAGACCCACGGGCTATTGATCGGACCACATTCTTCGAATGTAGTCTCAGAACTAATTCTTACAGTCATCGATGCCAATTTATACAATAAAGGCTATCGATTTATTCGTAATATTGATGATTACAGCTGTTACGTCGCTTCACAACAAGAGGGCGAGGGTTTTATCCTCTCGTTACAAGAAGAGCTGTCCAAGTTTCGTCTGACACTGAATCAAAAGAAAACAGAGGTACTGGAATTACCCATGGCGCTCTCACAAAGCTGGGTGAATTCTTTAAGGCGTAATGAGCCAATTAAGTCGGATCCGCTTGGATACAAGGACGTGTCATCCTTTTTGGAATACGCGATCAGCCTACTTCCCTCTTATCAAAAAAATGCCTCAATATTGTTGTATGCATTTAAAATGCTCGCATCGCATTCGTTGAAGCCTTCGGCAAAAACTTATTTTCGAGATTTTGCTATACACCTCGCAATCGTATTTCCATACCTTCTGCCGACATTTGAGGAAACGGTAATTGAGCCGTTGAACATGGGCGAGGAATATATCGAGTGTCTCTCAAACAGCATCATCTATGAGTGCCTTAATCGTGGCGACTATCTCTCGGTTTGCTACGGACTTTACTACGCAATTAAGTATGACTTTGAAGTTGATGTACCCGAATTTGAGGATATCGAAAAGTCCAATGACTGCCTGCTGTATTTATTCGTCTATTTATACGCCAAGCACTTTAAAAACAAAGCTTTGCTTGATCGGCTAAACGCTCTTGCAGAGGAATTTCCAAAAGAAGGTCGAGAATTTGAAGAGATGTGGCTTTTTCTCTACCATATACGATCAAAAGAGTGCTTACCGTCTGATGAGTGGAAGGCCATTAAAAAGAGGGGAATCAAGTTCATTAAACCCGAATATTTTAAATAATGACAGGATGTAATTATTTTCGTCTGCAGAGGTGCAACTATGACTGGTCGTATTCCTTGGACTCGATATTCAGGTGAGGATGTCGAGTCGGTTCTTGCGACGTTTATTTCTCTTGAAGAGCGTGACGCCATTAAAATTCGACCTTCTAGGGGCGATGGAGGAATTGACCTTATCGTTTACCAAGATGCTGAAACGGTCGACATATATCAAATTAAGAAATTTGCTGAAAACCTAAAAAACAGCCAGAAAGCTCAGATTGAGAATTCGTGGCAGGAATTATCGGAAACTACAGCCGATTTGCATGTAAAAATAAATAGCTGGCATCTTGTTATGCCATTAGATCCCACAAATGAGAATCTAAGATGGGCTAAGGAGCTGGTTGAACCTTCTGGTACAAAATTCGTCTGGGATGGCCTTTCAAGAGTTGATGGCTGGGCGTCCAAACACCCAGAAGTAATTGATTATTACTTTTCAAATGGAAAAGAAGAGATCTCTGAGTATGCTGCGAAACTGCTCTCCATGGCCAATCTTCCAGACTGCAGCGATCCAGCCATTCTCGAGAATAGACTGCGCGATCTTTGTTCCAATCTGGATATACTGGATCCATACTATGCATATTCAGTTCACGTGCTCTCAGAATACGACAAACGCGATGATCTTTGCCCACGTGTCCCTGGTGTTGTTATGTCTCAAATTCTAGTAACCCCTGGAGCCGGCCGTATCGCAATCGACGTAATTGAAAAGACGCCAATTGCTTCAATGCTGCATCCATTGACGTTTGCATTGAAAATTACTGCCGGGACGGACGATGAGAAGGAACAGGCTAAAAATTTTATCGAATATGGTATGCCCTTCACTTCGTTGCCGGCGGAAGTAATTGATCAATCCTACCAATTACCCGTTGGACGTTCCTGCGATGGCATTCGAAAAGGAATCATTAAGACCCTTGACCTGCCCGCTTCAAATTGCATAAGAACAGCCTCTTTATTCTGGGAAGGATGCGGTGAACTGCGGTTAATAGTTGACAAAGCCACCCATGGAACTAAAGGGGTATTCTTTTCTGCCCACGATGCGACGGGAACCTTCAGTTTGAACTTTAAATGTAATGACAGCCAGTCTGGCGGCGTCATTAACTACAAGTTTTCATTTAATAAATTAGCCAATAAGCGCTCTCAAGACGTTGCGAGATCTTATCGATTCTTGAGCGAGGCCAATGATAAAAAAGTGGATCTCCGATTCAATGGCACGAGCACCCTTTATTTTAATCTCTGCATTACGGGTGATCTGATTGAAAAAGTTAATGATATATACAGTCTGGCAATTGCATTAGAAACCGTTAACAGAACTGCGGACAACGAAATGCCATTCCCTGACCTTTGTGAAGCTACTAGAGGAGAAATTGCAAACCTAAGAGTTGCAGCAAGGCTGCTCGATGGCGAAGCAGTTGTATATAGCTGGGAATCACATGGGTTTAATCTAGAAGGGGACGAAGTCCAAAACTTTGAATACCCCTCTTTAGCGCGCTGGATTAAGCCTTTAGCTGTTAAGTTTGGAAGCAAAGAGGCATTCTGCGGTTTTGCGCAGACTACTCTAGTAATTGGTTCTTCAGAATGCTCAACAGACCAAATAAATGATTCTGAACGTAAGCTAGTCTTAAGCCCAGATGATCAGTACGGAAACAAAGCTATATGTGTAATGGTTCCACCAAATGAAGATGTGCTGAAGGGCCGAGATACTTTATGGACCGTTCGTCCTCCAAAAGTAGACGATTGGTTAACAATGGTTGAGGCTGCGGAATCATCAGCTCAGGATTTAAAGCAATTGTCAAAGTAGGCTATTCTTACGATTTCCGCCTGTAAGGGGCCTTTGTTACAGACTTAGGATTTTATGAACGCCAATCGACTCGAGTCGATTCTTCCTTTCACCGACTGACAAAACGATTTACACCTAATTTCGGGAATCGATCACTGGTTTCCTCCTTGCCCCTTGTTCGATCTCGCTACACTAATAACTGCTGCTACCAGGTAATTTCCTGGCGCAGCTTCCATTGGCTCTTGCGAAGATCGGAGCGGTTATGTTTGCCACCGCGTTCCACACTAGCCGACACTACATCCTGTTTACTGTCATGGCCTGCCTATGCGTTTTGCTGGGCGGGCCTTCTTATGCCGCGGGCGCGGATAGCCTGTTCATTGCGGGCGCCACGTACTACGAGCCTGGCGCGTCGGGTCCCGGGTGGGCTTGGACCACTGCCGACCATCTGGAGCTAACCGGCTATGCGGGCGAGGCCATCGGCGCCGACAGCGACCTGGTGGTGACGCTTGTGGGGCAAAACTCTGTGGTCGAGACGCATGCGCCCGATGCGGACATTTCTATGAGCGGCATGGAGGTATGGGGAAACCTTACGCTTTGCGGTTCCGGCTCGCTCGCGGCGACGGGTTCGCAATGCGGGATCCATGTGGCCCAGGCGCTGGTGGTGGACGGCTGCACGGTCGATGCCAGGGCCGACGGGTCAGGCGTTCTTGACCAGACTGTTGCCGGCATTGCCGCAGGCAGCTTGACGGTACGTGGCGGCGGGCGCGTTGTTGCCGCGGGCGCGGGATCCGATGCGGGCTTGCGCTTTTATGGCGTGCGCTTGCTCGACGATGGATTTGGGGCTGACTCTGCGAGCGAGACTCTTGTCGTGGATGCGTCCTGGCTGGATGCTACCGGTGCGGATGCCGGCGTTGCTTGCAATCGCGGGTCGCTCGTGGCCGCGCACTTTGTGACGCCTGCAGGCGGGGCCTTTGGCGCTGCCAGCGTGGTGAATGCTGACGGGGCCGTGGCGCCGCACGTGGAGATTGAGCCCGATGGCGCCACCGGCCCGGCGGGGGAGACTGAGTCGCCCGTCGGCGAGATGCCGGGGGATGGCGTGGCGGGCGCCGATGTTGACCCTGCTAATAGAGGGGCCGCTGCGGAGGAGACGACGCATCCCACGGTGAAACCCGTGGCTACGTCGCCCAAGACAACGGTCACCAAGACCACCGTCACCAAGACGACCAGGCCCAAATCCACTATGGCAACATCACCGACACTTCCCAAGACCGGCGACAGCCACTGGATAGTTGCCTCCTTAACGCTATTCCTGCTGGGGACAGTGCTTCTGAGCGCCGCATATCGTTGCTGATGCGGTACGACGCACCTGGCTGCGATACAAGAGCACTGTAGGAGCTTTTAGGGCAACGCTTTCTGCAAGGGAGCGTTGCTTTTTTTCACGCATACAATGTCTAACGTGCAGCCATATGCGTTTCCGCAACAAGGACTATCGCTTGTGGCAATACGCAAACATATGTTCTATACTTATACAAAAGGAATTGGTGAGAGGCGGTTAAATGAAAGCCAAGAGATGACATCGCGAGCAGTGTTGTTCGTTTAATAAATGAATCGGGGCTTAGCCACTATCTATTCTTTGGCTCAGGCTTTTTTCGTAGACATATGGGCACTGACGATTGAGACGGCCTATGCAGTCGGCCGGCAGGGTTCGGGTCTTATTGGATTAATTCAATTCACCTCGTGCTAAATCCACTCCGTTCTTTATACTCAAATGCAAACACTAAGGAGGTAGTCATGTTTTGGAGCTATGTTCAGCTTGATGATGGCACCCAGTTTGCCTACTCGGAGACAAGAGAAGACGGAACCGTTCGCGTAGCCGTCGAGCGCCCGGTTGACTTTGGCTTTGACCATGCGGAATGCTTCTTGCCTGCGGTCAAATGGTTCAACGTCGAAGGATTTACTGCTGATGACCTCAATTTCTTGACAGAATTTGTTAGATCAAACGCCCCGTTTATCTTCGAGCTCGCCGAACGCCAAAAAGCCGGACCGGCGGTGGCATAATGCCTCGAGTTCTTATTTTCGGGCAGTACGTTCTATTCTTTTGGATTGCGGAAAACGGAGAACCAATTCACATCCACGTAGGCGTAAAGAGGGCGGCTGCTAATTCGACTAAGTTTTGGCTGACGAAAGACGGCGGATGCAAGCTTGCGAACAACGAGAGCAAGATTCCGGCTAAGGATCTCAGAGATCTTTCAAAACTAATAACCATGAACCATCAATTCATATGTGACAAGTGGCGCGAAACCTTTGGTGATGATTCACTGACGTTCTACTGTTAATCATCGAGCAGGAAGAGGCGCTTGTCTATGAAGTGCTGTAAACAGGACGAGGAGCTTGTGAATACCAGCCCGCGTCCTTTTCCTTCCAATGAACCCAACCCGGAGACCTTCCAGGCCATTCTCGAAGGCGATGCGTTCTTAGCGACGGGGGAGTCCGGTCGCTTCGACAACGGCACTGATCTTATCAATGTAGCTCTAGTCAACAAGTCTGAATTTTGCTGCACACTTCCGGACACGGCGAGACGGTCGATTTTGCCCTCTGTGACCAAGGGCTGACTCCAGCCGAGTTGACGGCGATCCTGTCGAACGCTTTTGAGATGAAACAGTTTGAGCGCGGTATGCCTCGCGTCGTCTGCGGCATGGCGGGCGACGAGCTCGCGCGCGATATTATTGCCCATGCGGGACTGACCCCCGTCGAATGCAGGGAGACCTATCCGTTCGACCGTTCGCCTCAGTATTGGGCGGGCTGGGTTTTGGCCTATGCGCAATGGATGTGCAGCTTGGGCTTTAATGAGCTACTCGAAGTCGCCCCGCTCGATTGGATAATCGGCTCGTACCATCCGCTTCACGAGGCCTCCGAAGACAAATTCGCCCAGATTGTCATTGATAAATGGAATAACGCCCAGGCAGACAAAAAGGGCCTCAAGGCGACACGAAAGGCGGCCGGACTAACCCAAAAACAGCTCGCCGCCCAATCGGGCGTTAAGCTTCGCGCCATACAACTCTACGAGCAGAACCAGCTCGACTTACGCCGCGCCTCTGTCTCCTCGGCATTAGCGCTCGCAAATGCCCTAAACTGTACACTCGAAGACCTCGTCTGGCAGCCGGTTGCCCTGGAGTACGAGTCGCAGGCTATTCCGTCCGTAAAGCTATAGAGGAGGTAGACATGCCTTGGAGCCATGTTCAACAAGATGACGGCGCTGATTGCGTTGCTCAAGAAGATCGTTCATCTGCGCACGAGGCAAAATCAGCATCCCCGATTTTGCTCGACGGCGCCACGTCAATCGACGAAGCTATTCGGCTGACCATTGCGGACATGCCCAACGTGCTCAGGCTCTTGGAGAACTCATGATGGCGGCAACGCAGCGGAGCGCTCATCCGTTCTCGCCGCTCGTGCTCGATGATGCCGGTTCGCTCGAAGCTATGGCCGCGGCCGTAATGCGTCTGCACAGCACGCTGATGAAGGTCGGGCGCTGCTATACGACCGACGCCACGGGAAACCGGGCTGCGCTTGAGCTCGGACGCGTCGAGTCCGTGCTTGCAGTTGCATTCTGTACGATATTCGGCCAATCGCCGGCCGATCGCTTCGCAGACATCTTTGACCAGGTCACTTATGTGGCCGAGCACATGGTCAAGGACCACATCTTTGAGGACGGCAACAAACGCACCAGCCTTGTCTTTGCGTTGTCCGTCTTAAGGTTCGCCGGCACCCCGGTCGTGCTGTCCGACAGCCCCGAGCCCAAAGACAACCAGTACTACGCCTGGATCCAGGACCTCGTTTCTAGTCGCCGCACGAACAGCGGGCTCGCCGAAGAGCTGCGCCGCGGTTACGTTGCGGGCGCGGGCGACCCGTCGCACGTATAGAATCTAAGCATCCGCACGCCAGTTATTGAATGGATTGGACACCACATGGATATCCCCAGCACCCTGTGCTGCCGCCCCGAGACCTCGTGGATCAAGCGATAAAGGGTGGTTGAGCTTGTGGTTTGCCGGCTGCCTTACGTGCGATGGCGCGGCTTGCGCCCACGAATTTAAAATCGGGGGCAAAAAGTTCTTGGTAAACTACGCGCGGCTATGATAGTATCTCTTTTGCCGAAAGGCGACGGGCGATTGGCTCAGGGGTAGAGCATATCCTTCACACGGATGGGGTCACAAGTTCGAATCTTGTATCGCCCACCATCAAAACCGTAGGTCAGAGGTGTTAAGCCTCTGGCCTTTTTCTTTTTGACACCAAGGCTGACACCAAAAATCAAATCGTAGTCGTCTAAGGCGTCATTTTTGCTGACGACATTACCCATTCTGTATATAACGCATGCGTATTTTCATTGAATTCCCCTTGTGATCCGAGCGCAAATGTGGAGACAGGGACCCTATGCTCAGAGCGCCTTCCAGCGGATTTCTATCACACGACGTTTCTTCGGCAGAACTCGTCAAGCTTTTGGTTTGCTTCCGGTACTTACCCGCATGATGTCCCGGTAGATAATCGGCCATGATCACAATCCGCATGACCTACGGTCGATACCAGGGGAGGCGCAAATGGACGAAATCGTCTGCGCAAACACCGCATTCCGCTACTGGCGCTGCCCACCGCAGGTGCGCGATCTCTATCCGCGCCTACCCAACTCCGAAGACGGCTGGCGAGCTCTATCCCAAGCCCCTTTCGTAACCGACGTCCTCAAGACCCCAATTATCGCTGTTGCTTCGCCAGGTTGTTGCAATCAACACTCGGGATTGCGCTCCACTATTCGCTGGGAAGGGGCATCGGATGCCGGCACAACAATCGACACTCATTTAGGCTTTAGTGTCACCAATCCGCTTAACACGTTATTTACTATGACACGCTTTGTGTCCCAAATAGATCTCGTACTGGCCATGTACGAACTTTGCGGCTGGTTTTCTGTTTTCGAGCCGACCCCCGCTGCCGAAATGCAGTTAAAAATGGCGGAAGAGGAGAATCGCAATTCCAGCACGCAGGATCTGTTTGAACTTGGAGAAGGCGAAGACGAGGTACCGTGGAAGCGAGTTTACGCCCGCGCAAGCGTAAAGACCCCAGACAATGAAGCCCAAACGAACAAGCATGAGGATGGAAGAGAGGTTACGAAACTCAAAGGCACTTCTCTTTGGATGAGAAAGCCCCTTATCGAACTGAGCGACCTGCATCGATTCGCCGACAAGGTCAAAAGTCAAATGTGGGGAAAGCAGTTTTATGATGCCGCTCAGCAGGTTATCGGCATTGCTGCGTCTCCACTCGAGGTCGCGGGGGTCCTGCTTCTAAGCCGTTTCCGACGTCTAGGTGGCGCAGGATTCAGGTACGTGTACCTCAACGATTTAACCCCTCTATCCGTGGCAGCCCAAAGCATCGCAGGTCAAAAGGTTTGCTACGGCGATATCGTGATCGTAAACCCAATCCTAATGAAGGCGGTAATTATCGAGATCCAAGGTGAAGTCATCCATGGATCAGGCGCGGTACTTGACCACGATGCGGAGCGCATGACTGCGCTCCAGAGCATGGGTTTCGACGTGTTCCTAGTAACCCACGATATGCTTAACGACAAAAAGCAGCTAGACACCATAGTCAAAAGCGTCTGCAGTCGCTTGGGTATTCGATATAAAGCCAAATCCGAGGCAATGAAGTGCGCCGAGACACGACTGCGAGCAAATGTTTTGTGCAACTGGTTGGAAATTGGAAATTAGCCGGCGACAAGGCGCTAGAACAACCTAGTTTGCCGGCCTTGTGAATTAGTGCCATTTCAAAACTATGTCAGATTACGGGGCTGGACCCGGACCGGCCGTCCATACCCTGCATTTCACGGAATGCGCAAGTCGTCTACCTGCTGTTTTGATTTTACCAATTACGGCATGCTCGGGGGGTCCCGGGATAGCCCCGTAAACCGGCATAGTTTTGAAATCGCCGGGCGGGCGGGAGCGCGATCGGCCCCGATAATGGGCCCGTCGCCGGCGGGATGGCCGTTGGGCGGATGGCGGACCGCGCTGTGGAGGCGAGAAGCGGCGGGTGGCGGAACCCGAGATGTCCCGAGGGCGCCGGAGGGGAGGGCGGCGGCGTTGCCCCCGCGGGCGGATAAGGCCATCGCGAGGCTTCGCGGCCCGTTCCCGCGCCTGCGGCCGCGGCCGGACCACGCCCCCGTACTGGCGCCCGCGAAAGTTTTTCCGAAATTGTCCTTGCATCGTCGTCCGAGTTCCCGTATAGTACTTTTTCGCACGGGGGCGTAGCTCAGCTGGGAGAGCGCTTGACTGGCAGTCAAGAGGTCAGGGGTTCGATCCCCCTCGTCTCCACCCGAGCATTGAATGAGGCTCCAACGCAAGTTGGGGCCTTTTTTCATATAGGCACACAAGGTCAAAGGCGGCACCATGATCCTCCTGGTCGACAAGATCGTGCGTTGAACGGGCGCCGCGTGCATGGTAGTATTTCACGACGTGGTGCAACGCTTCTCTAAATGGAAGCCCTTCATTACCTTTGCAACCACTAATCACAAGGGCTCTTGGCGCAACGGTTAGCGCAGGGGACTCATAATCCCTGGGTTCTGGGTTCGAATCCCGGAGGGCCCACCAGATTTTTCAACAGGCTAGGCGATTTGTATGGCCTGTTTCCTTTTTTCTGGCAGCATTTTCCTGCAAGTAGCCTGTTTACCCCCTTCCGAACGCCTCGGGTCGGGTTCCCGGTATGATCTCCGCCACGGAACCGGCCCATCTACTACGTTTAGCCCCGGCCCCTCGACCATACCCGATGTTAGGCGAAAACCGCAGGCCGTCTACCTGCGGTTTTATTTTTGCCCGAGACGCCATGGTCGGGGGATGCCGCTCAAACGTAGTAGATGGGCCGGTCCCGTGGCGGGAGGCCCCCCGGGGGCGGCCGGGCGGGTGCCGGGAAGGAGGGCGGCGGCCACGCCATCGCCCGCGGGGCGCGCCCCGCGGGCCGGATCGGGCATCGCGGGCCCCTCGTTCTTGGGCCCGTTCCGCGTCCTCGCCCCCGCCGCCGAAAGTTTTTCCGAAATTGTCCTTGCATCGGCGGGGGAGTTCCCGTATAGTACTTTTTCGCACGGGGGCGTAGCTCAGCTGGGAGAGCGCT
>OIYH01000455.1_pt1 | contig 31365 bp, 23 predicted proteins | sample 1587911 | NCBI WGS metagenome assembly OIYH01 (sample SAMN03283252) | human gut metagenome | biome: human-associated habitat; material: feces | host: Homo sapiens | place: USA | collected 2013
TTTCTACCTCATTACGATTTTTTGCAAACTTATCAAGAATTCTTTTCATGATGTTCTCAGCCTGCGCAATTTTATTGCGCTTTTTCATATAGGCACATAGATTCACCATGTAGTCAAGTTCTACATTCTTAGACTCAACTCCCATAACGTCTTCTATACCTGTATTATAGTCAATGCCATAAATATCATGAGTTACTTCAGGCTTAGTGTCGCCTGAAGCCATATGTAGTATTACATTTGGTTTACCTTCTGTCTCAACTCCTGTCAACACCAATGGTGAATGTGTAGAAACAATAAACTGAATGTTTGGGAATGTTTCTTGGAAACACTGGAGTATTACTTGCTCTAACGCAGGATGCAAGTGCAGATCGATTTCATCAATGACAACAATGCCTTCAGAATCTGTTGTTCCATTCAGAATATATGAACGGTACGCTATGTCAAGAGCCATATAGAAGATACGCTTGTAGCCGGCTGGCAACTTCTCGAATGTTGGGTTCTGCCCATCTTTCGTTTCCAGACAGAGTCCATCTTCTTCATAAACGCTGACAAAGACATCCAAGACATCGATTCCTGGCAGTTTCTTTGAAAAATTGACGAGACACTCCCGAATAGAAGATATTTCTGGGTTATACTTATCGAAATCTTTTTGAGCATTTTCCAATCTTGTCCGATGCAGATCTACATCTTCACAATATTCGTTTTCATTAATAATTCCTGATGCCTTGAAATTATCACAATTAGCCAAAGCCGCTTCTTCATGTCTCACATTCATCTTAGCTCTATCCCACATGGTCCAGATTTTTGTTAATCTTGTAATCCAGAGATCTGAATAGGCAGTTTCATCATCCCAACCAAGATAACCAAGATTACGCAAGGACAACTGAGTCTTAGTTAAGGTTGACGCTTTCGTTGAAATATGTGGAAAACTGTCAGAGAAATAAGCGAATACAGGGAAAGTACCGGTTTCCTTAATCCTTGACATCAACAGCTTATAAGCAGTTTTATATTTCGAAGGCTGCAATGCAAATGTTGATGTTAATGCATACATGTCCCAATCTAAGGTAGTTTCCAAAAAGTCTGCTTCTGCATGGATACAGATGTCAGGAAGAGGGAAACCAGACTTTTCGTCTCTAACGATGTCTTCCTTCTTTCTATATTGATTAGGTCTAAGAGATGAGAATCCCGAAGACAAAGTGAGTTCGTCTTCCTCCACTTTGTCATTTTTAAAAGCGAAACTCAACGCCTTATGTATGGCATGTATCAATGTTGACTTACCCGAACCATTCTTGCCAAACAGTACGGTTACACCGGGTGCGAACTCAATGGTATAGTCGCGGAAGCAACGGAAGTTGCTGATATGTAATTTCTTTAGATACATCGTATGTCGTTTTTAATATCTTACATCTATGTTCACAGTCAAAGTCTTGTTGCCGTCCTTCAGCGTGCGGAGGTTTTTCTGCAGTTCCTCACGATGGGTGAAGCCGAAACTGTAGCCGAAGATCACGATGTTGTGTGGAGAGAACGGCTCACCATTATACTTATCCATCAATGCGGCTATGCTGCTTTCGTTGAAGTCATGGTCTGGACAGATCATGTAGAGGTGGTCATCCTTCCAGTAGGCTTTATAATCGCCAAGCATCACTTCCTCAGCATCCTCGGTCAAGCCATAGCCGTCAGCGACGAGCCATGTGCGAAGAACTGTCTCGACGCCGAAATCTTCAACTCCTAACGGAGAGAAGAAGTCTTTAGAGGGGTCGAACTTCTCCATCAGCAGCAAAGCGTCCTCCTTCGGCTCTTCCAAGGTGTAATGCTTGAAGCCAAGGTCGCCAGCAAAAAGCGGATTGTCTGCCTTTATCTTCTTGGCGGCACGCTTGATGCGCTCCATGCCAACTTCGTCAATGGTCGTATAGCCGGCTTTAGCTGCCTCGCTGTCTGGCTTGCATGGCTCGGGAAGCTGGACGAGGATATATTTGCGATTACCACCATCTTCAACATTGAGTTTCATCAGAGCATGGGCAGTTGTAGAAGAACCGCCAAAGAAATCCATAATTAAAGAATTATCGTCTGCTCCAATTTGAAGAATCTGATGTATTAAAGCTATTGGTTTAGGAAAATCGAAAATTCCACTGCCAAGTATTTCTGCAACTTCAGAAGTACCTTTATTTGATATAAATTCGGTATTACTCCATACAGTTTTTGCGGTTTGTGATAATTTCCTTTCCTTCTGGAATATCCTATAATTGCCATCAGAACCTTTATAAGCAATTAGTTGCTCACGTTTAGACTCAGCCGTTTCTTTACCCCATCTCCAAACACTTTTCAATCCACCGATTTCAGTTGCCTCAACCATAACAACCCCCTCTGTATAATTTGTGGTAACAGGACAAAATCCATTTGAGTCAGAATGTTTGACATCTGCATAAAAAGGATATCGCAGATTCGGTCTGTTTGTAGAATTAAAGGCCTTTACATTACGATTACGTAATCCTTTCAGATTAAATCCTCCAAACTTATCTTGATACCTGTATGAAGCACCTTCTACGTTAATTTCGTTAGTATCTATCAATTCTGCATCTTTTGCATACACCAAACAATATTCATGGCATTTCGCAAAAGTTCCATATCTACGACCTTCCGGCTTAACAATTACAGTTATTTTTCCTAACAAATTTTCTTCTCCAAATATTTCATTACAAATCATATTTAGATTAACATCTTCATTATCATCAATGGATATAAATATCACGCCATCGTCAGTCAGAAGGTCGCGGGCGAAGGACAGACGGGGCAACATGAAGGTTAGCCAAGCGGCATGACTGGCACTTCCACGACGGGTCATGGAGAGAATGCGCTCAGCACGCTCACGACTGACATCCAAGCGTTTGGCAAGTTCCTCAGCAGTAAAATTGAACTTGTCATTATACACAAAGCCATCAGAACCTGTATTGTATGGCGGGTCGATATAAATCACCTTCACCTTGCCGCTATACGACTTCACCAGATGCTGCAGGGCGTCCAGATTGTCGCCGCTGATATATACATTCTGACTGTCCTTGTTCTCCGGTTTCGCATTGTGCTCCTCATCAGGGCGGATAAGCGTAGTGGTGTCCATGTTGGTAAGCATACGGGCATAGTTCTTGCCCAACCAGTTGAAACCGCTGGTCTCGTCAGTAATGGTAGTTCCTCCAGGCAATGCAGCCTTGAAAGCCTCTATGTCAAATTCGCCGTCAGCATGAAAGCACTGAGGGAAGTACTTCCTCAGCGCATCCATCTCTTTCTGTCCCGCTGCAGCCTCAGCATTGTGGTTCATTATATCTTTTATCATATTAAAGTCTGATTGGTATTTGCAAATATAGTCAATTCTCTTGAAGAACGTGAAAGATTCGCAATGTAAATGAGGATGAGCTATGCAAATATCATACAAAGAGTAAAAAGCTGTTACAAAATAAAAATTGATTATAGAGATTTCCAAAGCCGTTTTTATCGTATTTTGCAGCGTCTGAAATACTGATACCTTTCCATACAGCCTCTTTAGCACTCCGATAGCGGAAGTCTTGCAGTGCTAAAGAGGCTGTTTTGTATGACAACAGCGGCTGTATTAGAGTGGAAAAGTGGCTCTAAAGCAGCATAAACGGCTCTTTAAGTCATCAGAATTCAGTAAGCTTTTGGAGGTAAACGTTGTAACTTATTGGGAATTAACAGAATACGCCTAACCGCTCAAAACTCAAGAATTTCGCACCAAAGATTTTGTTGTGCGCTGAGCGAGGAGTTTTGAGCGTTAGGAATGCAAATATTGTCTTTAGACATGAAGACAGGTTTTTAGACATGAAGACAGGAAGACATGTTTCTTAGACTGGAAGACATGATTTTACTGCTACCCCCTCCAGATTTTCTCTCCCTTTATCTTCAGCGGCATCTCCACGTTGTCCGTGAACAGCTGTCCGGTGCCGAGGCCTTGCGGCATCTTTATGTCGGGGCCGTAGATGTCGGCAGCGAGCTGTGCCACGGCGTTCAGACCTACGTTGCTCTCGAGGGCACTGGTCATCCACGAGCCGATGCCTCGCTCGGCTGCCATGCTTATCCATTCCCTTGCTCCACTCATTCCTCCGTGTAACGACGGCTTGAGGATGATGTATTGGGGGCAAATGGTGTCGAGCAATTCCTCCTTCATGCCGGGGAGGTTTACGCCGATGAGCTCTTCGTCGAGGGCTATGGGGATGGGCGTTTCGCGACATAATGCAGCCATGTCACGCCACTGGTGCTGACGGATGGGCTGTTCGATGGAATGGATGTCGTAACGGGCGAGCTGCTCCAGGCGTTGCGGAGCCTGTGCTGGAGAGAAACCGCCATTGGCGTCTACGCGCAACTCTATCTGATCCTTCGTGAATGCCTCACGGATATGGCGGACAAGCGACAACTCGTGGTTGAAGTCAATGGCTCCGATCTTCAGCTTCACGCAGCGAAATCCGTCACGCATCTTCGCCTCAAGACGCTCAAGCATCTCATCGAAGCTTCCCATCCACACCAGTCCGTTGATGGTGATGCCTTCTTCGCCGCGTGTAAACGGCGTGTCGAAGAGCGTGCCCTTGCCTCCGTTCTGGAGGTCGAGCAGGGCCGTCTCAAGACCGAAGAGCATGGAGGGGTAAGGGCGGAGCATATCTGCTGGCACACGTCCCATCGTCTCCACCATGCCACACAGCGAACGCAAGGTGCGCTCATAGTCGGGACGGGCGTCGCAACTGAGGTCGGGGAGCGGGGCACACTCTCCCACTCCGCTCACGCCGGGACGCTCCGTATCGGTGACGGTGAGAAACCATGACTGGCGTGTGGTGTAGATGCCGCGCGACGTTCCAGCGGGTTGCTTGAAGTGGAACGTACGCGGCTCGATGTCTATCTTATAGCTCATAAGGAATGACGATTATGGCAGTTTGGGGTATTTGCTGAAGTCGGGCTTGCGCTTCTCAAGGAACGCACGGCCTCCCTCCTGTGCCTCGTCGAGCATGTAATAGAGCATGGTGGCGTCGCCGGCAAGTTCCTGTATGCCAGCCTGTCCGTCAAGCTCGGCATTGAGACCAGCCTTTATCATACGAAGGGCAAGCGGCGAGCGCTCCATCATGGTCTGCGCCCACTCCACGCATGTATCCTCAAGCTGATCGAAGGGCACCACCTTGTTCACCATTCCCATACGCTCTGCCTCGATGGCGCTATACTGACGGCACATGAACCATATCTCACGGGCCTTCTTCTGACCGACGATGCGGGCGAGATAGCTGGCACCGAAACCGGCATCGAAGGATCCTACCTTAGGTCCGGTCTGACCGAAGATGGCGTTGTCGCTGGCGATGGTGAGGTCGCACATAAGGTGGAGGACATGTCCGCCACCGATGGCGTAACCGTTGACCATGGCGATGACGGGCTTCGGCAGGGAGCGTATCTGCTTCTGCACATCGAGGACGTTAAGACGTGGTACGCCGTCGTCGCCGACATAGCCGCCGCGTCCCTTCACATGCATGTCGCCACCAGAGCAGAACGCCTTGTCGCCGGCTCCGGTAAGGATGACAACGCTGATGCGCTGCGCCTCACGACACCAAGCGAATGCCTGCGACATCTCCCACGTGGTGCGAGGGGTGAAGGCATTACGATAACGAGGACGGTTGATGGTGATCTTGGCGATGCCATCGTATTCCTCAAACAGGATTTCCTTAAAGTCAAAGCCCTCCACGGGCACCCAATTTCTTTTTTCCATATTGTTGTAAGTTGATTGTTATTGTTGTTGTTTAGACAGTAAGACAGGTAGACAAGTTATTTGTCCTTTAATTGCTTAATAGCCTTGTCAAAATCACTTTCCAGCATACGCATCTCACGTTCTCTATAAATCTCGAATTCTCGTTCAGCCTTCTCTATGGCTTCCTTATGCGAAATACTGCCATTCCCTTCCAATATATTCTTGCGAAGGCGCAGAATTTGATCATCAAGTGCAGCAATCCAATCCGCCATCCGCATCGGGGTCTGCTCTAAGGCTTGAAATTCTGCAAAATCGAGAAACTGCGAAGTCAAAAGATTCAAACGCTGCAGCTCCAATTCTGTCAGATAATTCTTAGCTATCTTCACATCATCGCGAGTTACATAATTACCCTTAAAATTGGTCATACCAACGAATGGCTTTTCATTATCCACTCGTTCATATATCAATTCTGCAGCAGTATGTTCGTGTACTGCATAGTGCATTTTGTTCTGTACAGAAGCAAAGAACATTTTTGTCATCTTTGCCCGAGGATCATAATCTACTGATGTTGCATATATATCCGTCACCTGCTGATAGAAATTACGTTCACTACTACGGATATCACGAATCCTCTGTAGTAACTCTCTAAAATAACGATTTCCACCTTGCTTCAATCTCTCATCGTCCATTGCAAATCCTTTTTGGATATACTCATGCAAACGCTCAGTTGCCCATCGGCGGAAATGTACAGCCACAGGAGATTGCACTCTATAACCAAGGGCGATAATCATGTCAAGATTATAATGGTCTATCTCACGTTTTACCTGACGAGAGCCTTCCTGACGAACTAACAAGAATTTCTTGTGAGTTGCCTCATCAATAAGTTCCTGGTCAGCATAGATACTCTTAACATGCTGACTGACATTCTGTTGTGTGGTGGCATATATTTGAGCTAATTGCTCTTGTGTCAACCATACATCCTCATCAGCAAAGCGCACATTTACAGATACCTTGCCATTATTATCTTTGAACAGTATGAGCTTATTCTCCTTTTCCATATATATATTCGATATAGCAATTATTCAGCAATATAAAAATCAAAAGTCGCTTTAGCGTCCGCTTCTGCTTCGGTAAACACCTCCAGCAGCAGGGGGCGGTCAGTCTGGCGCGTCAGCAGCGTCACAATGCCGATTTGTGCCTCCTGCATGTTCTTTGCGGATAGATAGCCTATGTCGTTCTGGGTACAGATGCCCTGAGCCGTTGTCTCGTGCGTGGCTGCCACCAAATCGCCAGCAGCCGGACTGTCCTTCAGACCCGGCAGAGAGCGGAAGATGCCACCCGTGCGGTTGTTGAGGAGAAGGATGCGCAGATTGCCGTTGAGGTTTCGGTTCCACAGCGCGTTCTGGTCGTAGAAGAAGCTGAGGTCTCCGATTACGCAGACCGTCAGTCCCGTCGAGGCAAGCGAGAAGCCGGCAGCCGTCGACAGCGAACCTTCGATGCCGTTCACGCCACGATTGCACCATACGTAGTGGTTGGAGTAGATGCAGGCAAGGCGAATGGCGGAGCTGTTGGCGTAATGCACGAAGATGTCCATGTCAAGGTCGTCGAGCTGTTCCTCGAAATATCTCACCACCGCCATCTGCGAGAACTCAGGTTCATACTCGGCGGCACGCTCAGCGCACTCGTCAAGCAAGAGCTTCCAGCGCTCGTAAAAGCCTCTCTCATCCTTCGCCGGAGTCGCCGTCAACGCGTCCAGCAAGCTACTGACATCGCCGTAAGGACATTCCACGATGTCCGTGAGCGTCATCAACGGGTCGTGCGGTTCGAGGGCGTTTGGCGTAACAAGGCATGACGGAGCACCGATGCTGCGCAGCCAACGACGCGTGGCCTTGCTCACGATGGTGTCGCCGAGATAGACGATATAATCGGGACGGTAGCTGTGAGCATCCTCAGCTGCCATGTCGGAGATACGTTTCACCGCCTCATCGAAGTGGACATTCGTGCCCGACGTGTTGGAAAGCGGCTCTGCAAACACCACGTAACGATCCATCAGACGCTCCAGCTTCCGACCGTCAAACACCCCAGCCGGCATCTGACCTATGACGATAAGCGGACGTTCCGCCTTGGCAATGCGGGCTGTGAAAGCCTCACAAGCATAAGGCAGACGGCGTTCCTCCGTCCTCATTGTCCATCGCTCCACATTCGGCAACGCCTCCACATCGAAGGTAAAGAGCGGTTCCGTGATGGGCACGTTGATGTGCACGGGAGCCGGCTGACGACAAGTGGCGAGGAAGAGAGCCTCGTTGACAAGGCGGCGGCAGTACCATCGCTCCTCGTCGTTATGCGGTTCAGGCAGTTGCACGGCGCGTCTCACGAAGCGTCCGAGAGCGTCAGGCTGAGGAAGCGTCTGTCCGTCGAGCTGGTCAATCCATTGTGCAGGGCGGTCGGCAGACACCACGATAAGCGGCACGTGCTGATAATAAGCCTCAGCCACGGCAGGCATCACATTGAGCAACGCCGAACCAGATGTCACGCACACCACCACAGGACGATGCGTGGCCTGAGCAATACCCAAAGCATAGAAGCCCGCCGAACGCTCGTCCGTGACCGGGCGGCACGCTATACGGTCGCACTCATTAAGGTTATGCACTATCGGGGCATTGCGACTACCGGGACACACCACTGCATCCGTCACACCATACTTGACAAGCAGAGCTGTGAGAAGGTTTACGTTTTCCTTGTTACAAAACATCAACTTATTAATCTTATATCTTGAACTTTAACTCTTATTTCTTGAACGTTTGTCTCATTGTATTCATCTTCGCCTCCGTCTCGTCCCATTCTGTCTGGCACGAACTTTCCTTCAGGAGGCCGCCGCCAGCATAGAGCGTAAAGCGCCGCGGCGAGGCATTCTCATCGCTAACGTCTTCCATGCGCATACATCTCAGAGTGACGAACAGACTGGTCTCGCCGTCTGGATTGAGAATGCCGGAGAATCCGCTGTAATAAAGGCGCGGCAACGACTCGTTACGCAGAATAAAGTCGCGTGACGTGTCCTTAGGGATGCCACATACGGCAGGCGTGGGATGGAGGGCGTTGAGCAGATTGCCAAGCACGTCCATCGAGTAAGGCTTGAAGGTGATGTCGGAGCGCAGATGTACCAGATCGCCAGCCCTCGCCGTAGACGGACCCTTCACGGAGAAATCGTCAGAGAAATGCTCCACACACTCCGTGATGTACGTCTCGACGTAATGCTGCTCCTGTCGGTTCTTCGTGCTCCAGTGGATGTCAGCCTCAGAGACGCAGCCCCCTTCCGTATCGAAAGACAGCTGGTCCTCAGTGAGGCGCATCGTGCCGGCAAGCGCCATCGTCCTCATCTCGTCACACCTACCGCGAACGAGCACCTCTGGAGTGGCAACGAGCCACGTGCCGCTGCGTTCCGTGGAGAAGAGAGCCACAAACATACGAGGATAACGACGGCAAGCCCTTGCGAAAAGCGTAAGGGGCGACACGTCCTCCGTGGCGGTAAGTCGGGCGCTGCGGGCAAGGACAATCTTGCTGAACGTCCCGTCACGCAGCTGCGCATGGAAATTCTCGAAGTCGATGGCATAGCTCTCCTGTTCTTTGGCGAAGTCGGCATCCACAAGAGACGCCTCCGCCATCGTATCGGCTGGCAGCTCCATCGGCTCCCACTCCACGTCGAGCAGCAGTATGGGGCAATCATCCGACGGGGCGAACGGAGCGATGACAAAGCCGCGACGCCCGTTGAGTTCGGCAAGCGAAGCCAATTCCTCAGGATCCTTTCTCATCACGCCACGAAACACCTGCTGGGTATGAGGCAGACGGTAATAAACGAAGTTCATCTGTTTCAATACAATTAGTTATTGAACTTGCAAAAGTTCAGTAAGTTAGCTTTATTTGTTAGGTTTGTTCATCACGAAGTTAGTAACTTCCACCGACGAAATCAGTTCGCCAGCCTTATTCGTGATGTCGATATGCCACTGATGCAGCGTCTTTCCACGATGGAGGAGATGCGCTGTGGCTGTGACGGTATCGCCCTCCATGACAGCCTTTACATGGCTGCCGCTGACATTGATGCCCACACAGATCTTGTCCGGGCACAACGCCATAGAGCCGACACCGGCAAGGTTCTCGGCAAGCGCCAACGAGGCACCGCCACTAAGAAATCCGAACACCTGACGATTCTTCTCGTCCACCTTCATCTTCGCCTGACAGGTGTCGGGCTCGGGGGTTGAGATAAATTCCATACCAAGTGTGTTGGACAATCCGTCAAGATGCAGACGGGTTTCCTTTATTTTCTCTAAATCCATTGTTGTATATATGTAGAGTTTTAAATATTGTTCATACTATATTACCCTTCCCTGATGAAGTCGAGCGCTTCCTTTATCTCTTCCTCGCTGGCAGTCTGATTGAGCTTTACGTCGCCGATGTTGGCGAGGAGCGAGAAGTTGATGATGCCGGACGTATTCTTCTTGTCGTGCTTCATCAATTCGAGGAGCTTGGGATAGTCATCGCAGGTGATGGCGGGTGTGCCGTAAGCCTCACGGATGAAGCGTGCTGTCTGGCGCAGACGGTCGACGGGGAACGCGGTCTTGCATACGCTAAGATAAAGCTCGCCCACCAATCCGAACGCCACGGCATATCCGTGGAGCATCGGCCTACCCTGCTCCATGGCGAACGACTCGATGGCGTGACCGATGGTATGTCCGAGATTGAGAGCCTTACGCAGTCCCTTCTCATGTGGATCCTGCTGCACGATGCGCTCCTTAACGGCTATAGACTCGCCCACCATGCGCTGCAACTGTGCGAAGTCGGGATTATGAAGACTGAAGCCTACAAGCTCTGCCCACATCCGCTCGTCATTGACAAGACCGTGCTTGAGCATTTCGGCATAGCCGGAGCAAAGGTTAGGCATATCGAGAGTGTCGAGGAAAAGCGTGCTGATGATGACAAAGCGTGCATCAGCAAACACACCTATCTCGTTCTTCAGTCCATTGAAGTTGACACCTGTCTTGCCGCCAACCGACGCATCCACCATTGCGAGGAGCGTTGTGGGGATGTTGATGAAGTCGATGCCGCGCTTGAAGGTGGCAGCAGCGAATCCTCCAAGATCCGTCACCATGCCTCCACCCAGATTGATAAGCAGCGAATGGCGGGTGGCTCCACCCTTGCTGAGCGCGTCCCAGACGAGAGCCAATGATTCGAGGTTCTTGTTAGTGTCGGTGGCGGGAATGGTGATGAGCGTCACTTCCTGCATGCAGCGCATACTGCTGAGCTTAGGCCAGCAGAGACGCTTAGTGGTCTCGTCGGTAAGAACAAAGACGCGGTCGTGCTGACATTCCGAAATGGCAACAACAAGGCTGCGCTCCAGATTTTCCGATATCACTATATTCTGTTTCATAATAAGGCTCCTTTCTTTTTAATGTTGTTGTTATTCAGCCGCCGCCTCTGCCGCTATGCGCATCATCTCGGCGCGTGCCGGTTTGCCTGTGGCGGTGAGCGGTATGGCAGGAACGGAGATATAAGCGTGGGGCTGTTCGTATCGGGGGAGACATTCCTGACACAATGTCCGCATCGCCTCCATGTCGTCGGTGACAGCCAGAAACACAACCGTCTCGCCGAACTTGGGATGTGGTCGCTTCGTTATGGCAAACTCCACGTCGGTGTGTTGCCTAAGCTTCTCCTCCATCTCCTCTATCTGTAGCTTGATGCCACCGCTGCATATCACGTTGTCGCGACGTCCACGAATGCGGAAGCGGCGTCCGTCAGAGTCAATCTCGACGATGTCGTTAGTGACCAGTGGCTGGGCGCACACCTCCGGCGCATCAATGACAAGGCATCCATCGGCATTGGTGCTGACGCATACACTTGCGAATGGCGTATACCATGAGCTGGCTTCAGGACCGCTGAGTCGGCGAAGGGCTATGTGCGACAGCGTTTCGGTCATGCCGTATGTGCTCCACACTGCATTGGGAAACTCACGCAACAGCTTCGCCATATCGTCGCTGACAGCTCCACCTCCGATAATGAGGTGGCGAATCTGACGCAGCACACGTAGTTCTTCGGGCACCTGCATACTGTTATACACCTGCATCGGCACCATAGCAGCAAACACAGGTGCCTCCGTTATGCCCTGAAGCGGATGACCCGACGGCTTGACGCAGACCAGCTTCAGACGGCGGACGATGCTGCGCACCACCACCATCTTGCCCGCAATGAAGTCGAGCGGCATGCAGAGCAGGGCTGTGTCGCCGGGCTGCAGACCAAGGAAGTCGCAGGTGATGCGTGCCGATGCCTCCATGCGACGCTTCTCCACGGTCATCGGTTTCGGCTTGCCCGTCGAACCGCTCGTGTGGACAACAAGCGTCGGCGAAGCACTTTCCCACTCGGAAAGAAATTCGTTTAGGGTCATGTTATAAAGCAATTAAGGGGTTAAATCCTATGAGATTAGATAAACTGCTCCCACTGGTCGCAGAGTTCCGTGATGCGCTGCAGTACGATGTTGGCGCCCTGGTCAGCAAGAGCCGCGTCAGGCAGCGGACCGCTGTTTACGCCTACCGTGAAGATTCGGGCAGCCACACCGGCACGAACTCCCAACGGAGCGTTCTCCACGACGATGCCCTGCCACGGCTGCAGGTTGCCAGCCTTGCGCAGACCCATCAGATAAGGGTCGGGATTGGGCTTGCCGCGCTCCACGTCGTAAGCCGTTACGATATGGTCCTCGGTAAGGAAACCGTCAAAGTCGTTAAGCAGTCGCTTGAAGAGCGGGCGCTGTCCGCTTCCCGTCACCACACCGATGGTAATGCCAGCATCCTTTATCTTCTGCATAAGCGGAAGGACACCGGGGAAGATTTCAGCCACCGGCATACGATGGAAAATCTCCGTCTTGACGTCATACATGCGCTGCGCCTCCTCCGGCGTTATCTCCTTGCCCTGCTGCATGCGGACATAATGGCGGATGGTGTCGACGCCGCGTGCTCCTTCCGTGGCATACGAGTCGTCGGCAGTGAAGTGGATGCCGAACTGGCTCATCGCCTCCTGCCATGCCACAGCATGATTGGGCATGGAGTTATAGAGCACTCCGTCCATGTCGAAGAGCACCACACGAGGAACAAACTCCGTGAAGGAATTGGCTTCCAGATAGTGTTTTATAGCTTCTTTTATCATCTTGTTGTTTCCGTATTTTTGTCAGTCCCATAGACCGACAATAGGACTCACAGGCCTCATTCACAAGGTCTGTAAGTCCTATTTGATATATTAATGTGAGGAAATCAATGTTTCCCCTTTATGTTACTTCTCGTTAGCGAGGCGCTCCTGAATGGCCTTGCTCTCTGCCTCGTAACCCGGCTTGTTAAGAAGAGCGAACATGTTCTTCTTGTAAGCCTCAACACCCGGCTGGTTGAACGGATTGACCTCCTCAAGGAGTCCGCTGATGCCGCAAGCCTTCTCAAAGAAGTAGATGAGCTGACCGAGGTAGTAAGCGTTAAGCTCAGGCACGTTGATGCGGATGTTAGGCACACCGCCGTCAACGTGAGCGAGGCGTGTGCCCAGCTCTGCCATCTTGTTGACCTCGTCCACACGCTTGCCTTCAAGGAAGTTCAGACCGTCAAGGTTCTCGTCGTCGTGCGGGAAGAGGAGCTTCTCGTTAGGAGTCTCTACGCTGATAACAGTCTCGAAGATAGAGCGCTCGCCCTCCTGAATCCACTGACCCATAGAGTGGAGGTCTGTGGTGAAGTCGCAAGCTGCGGGGAAGATGCCCTTCTGCTCCTTGCCCTCGCTCTCGCCGTAGAGCTGCTTCCACCATTCAGCGAAGTAATGGAGCTTCGGCTGGAAGTTGGCAACAATCTCAATCTTCTTGCCAGCCTGTGTGTAGAGTGCCTGACGTGTGGCTGCGTACTGAGCAGCGAGGTTGTCAGCGAAGGGAACGTCCAAAGCGCAAGCCTTCTCCATGTCAGCAGCACCTGCAACGAGCTGCTTAACGTCGAATCCGGCAACAGCGATAGGAAGAAGACCCACCGGAGTGAGTACAGAGAAACGACCACCCACGTTGTCGGGGATGATGAAGCTCTTATATCCCTCCTTGTCAGCACATGTGCGGGCAGCGCCCTTCTTGGCATCAGTGACAGCCACGATGACGTCCTTAGCCTCCTCCTTGCCGCGCTGGTCCTCACACTGCTTCTTGAGCAGACGGAAAGCGAGAGCGGTCTCAGTGGTAGTACCCGACTTAGAGATGTTGATCACACCGAACTTCTTGTCCTTAAGATAAGTGGTGAGCTCATAGAGATAGTCCTCGCCGATGTTGTTTCCGGCGAAGAGTATGGTGGGGTTTTTCTTGTCAGCAACAAGCCAAGCGAAAGAATTGCCGAGACCTTCGATTACGGCGCGTGCACCGAGATAGCTGCCGCCGATACCAGCCACAACCACTACCTCGCACTTCTCACGCAGCGTCTTAGCCACAGCCTCAATCTCCGCGAGGAAATCAGGAGTGATGGAAGACGGAAGGTGGAGCCATCCGAGGAAATCGTTACCTGCGCATGTGCCGTTCTCAAGAGCCTCTTGTGCGGCCTTTACCTTAGACTCATAAGCGTTGACTGCTCCTTCTGCGAGGAAAGAGGTAGCTTTTGTAATGTCTAAACTGATAGTTTTCATTGCTTTATAATTTATATAGTATATCTGAAATCGTTTTATCGGATGCCATTACCTGAACGAATCGGTAAGCAGCTTTATCTCCACCTGCGGGCTGATGCGCTCGTAGAGGATGTTATATACAGCGTCGAGGATGGGCATGTTGACGTGATAATGACGGTTTTTCTCCTTCATACACTTTGTGCCGAAGAATCCCTCCGCTATCATCTCCATCTCTATCTGCGCACTCTTGACGCTATATCCCTTGCCTATCATCGTTCCGAATGTGCGGTTGCGCGAGAACTTGGAATATCCCGTCACGAGCAAGTCGCCGAGGTAAACCGAGTCGTAGACGCTGCGCTCAATGGGATTGATGGCAGAGAGGAAGCGCGACATCTCCTGTACGGCGTTAGAGATAAGCACCGCCTGGAAGTTGTCACCATAGTTGAGTCCGCTGCAAATGCCGGACGCTATGGCATAGACATTCTTTAGCACCGACGAATACTCGATGCCGATGACATCGCTGGACGTCTTTGTCTTGATAAACTCCGAGTCGAGCACCTCACAAAAAGCCTGTGCCTTATCGCGGTCCGAGCATCCTATGGTAAGATAGGAAAGTCTCTCGAGAGCCACTTCCTCAGCGTGTGACGGTCCTCCGATACATGCAAGGTTGCAGTCGGGCACATCATACACCTCATGGAAATACTCCGAGCATGCGATGTTGTCCTCCGGCACCAAGCCCTTGATGGCGGTCACAATAAACTTGTCGCGCAGCCTTGCCTTCAGCTTCTTCAAGTGGTTCTTGAGGTAAGGCGAGGGCACAACGAATACCAGCGTGTCATAAGCTTCCACAATGCGATTGATGTCGCTGGAGAAGAATATCTCGTCTGTGTTGAAGTGTACGCTGGTAAGGTAATTAGGATTGTGACTGATGCGCTTAAACTCCTCTATGCTGTCGTCGCGGCGCATATACCATCCTATGTGATGGGTGTGACCTATCACAATCTTGGCTATGGCAGTCGCCCAACTGCCACCTCCAATAATTGCTATTTTTCCGAGATTGTACACGCTCTTTGATGTTTAACGGGTTAATGCTTGATGTTTAAAGAAATGCTCGCAGACGAACACTTCCTAAACATTGCTCTTCTCAATCCACTGCTGGATTTCGTCCACAGAAGGCTTCTCGTAGCCGAGCTTATACTTCTTGTTTATCTCGCCTATCTTCTGCTGCAGACCCTGCGGCTTTTCATCGCGGATGTCCGAAATGAGATTAAATCCAGCCTTGCGGAGGACGTAAGCCCACTCTTCAGGAACGCCGATCTCAGCCCATTCCTTGATGGTGCTCTGCGGCATCTTCTTCTCAGGCTTCATCTGCGGGAAGAAGAGCACCTCCTGAATGAATGTCTTGCCAGTCATGAGCATCACGAGACGGTCAATGCCGATGCCGATACCTGACGTGGGAGGCATACCGTACTGGAGAGCACGGAGGAAGTCCTGGTCGATGATCATAGCCTCGTCGTCACCCTTGTCAGCAAGCTTCATCTGGTCGATGAAACGCTCCTCCTGGTCGATGGGGTCGTTAAGCTCCGAGTAAGCGTTGGCAAGCTCCTTGCCGTTAACCATAAGCTCGAAACGCTCTGTGAGGCCCGGCTTTGAGCGGTGCATCTTTGTGAGCGGCGACATCTCGACGGGATAGTCGGTGATGAATGTAGGCTGGATGAATGTGCCCTCGCAGAACTCGCCGAAGAGTTCGTCGATGAGCTTGCCCTTGCCCATTGTCTCGTCCACGTCCATACCCTTCTCAAGGCAGAATGCGCGGATTTCGTCCTCTGTCTTGCCATTGCAGTCGAAGCCTGTCTTCTCCTTGATGGCGTCGAGGATGGGGAGGCGGCGGTAAGGAGCCTTGAAGCTGACGATGTTGCCGTCAATCTCGCGCTCCGGCTTGCCGTTTACTGCTATACAGATAGTCTCAAGGAGTTTCTCCGTGAACGACATCATCCAATTATAGTCCTTATACTGTACGTACAGCTCCATGCAGGTGAACTCAGGGTTGTGGTTGCGGTCCATACCCTCGTTGCGGAAGTTCTTGCCGATTTCGTAAACACCCTCGAAGCCGCCTACGATAAGACGCTTCAGATAAAGCTCTGTTGCGATACGCATATACATATCCTGGTCGAGAGCGTTAAAGTGTGTGATAAACGGACGTGCAGAAGCGCCACCGGCGATAGCCTGCAATGTCGGAGTCTCCACCTCTGTGTAGCCAGCCTCATCGAGCACTCTGCGGAGTGTGCGGATGACAGTGGCACGCTGGAGGAATGTGTCCTTCACGCCGTCGTTAACGATGAGGTCAACATAGCGCTGACGATAGCGAAGCTCAGGATCGTCGAACTTGTCGTATGCCACGCCGTCCTTATACTTGACGATCGGCAGCGGCTTGAGGCTCTTCGAGAGGAGCACGAGTTCCTTTGCATGTACCGAAATCTCGCCGGTCTGTGTACGGAACACGAAGCCCTTCACACCGATGAAGTCACCGATGTCGAGGAGTTTCTTGAATACTGTATTATAGAGTTCCTTGTTCTCGTCGGGGCAGATCTCGTCACGAGCCACGTAAACCTGGATGCGGCCCTTCGAGTCCTGCAACTCAGCGAAGCTTGCCTTACCCATCACGCGGCGACCCATCATTCGTCCGGCTATCACCACCTCACGCGGCTCGTCCTCGTCCTTGAAGTCGGCTTTGATGTCAGTGCTGAAAGCGTTTGTGGGGAATTCGGCTGCTGGATACGGGTCGATACCCATATCGCGGAGGGTCTGAAGGCATTGTCTTCTTACAATCTCTTGTTCACTAAGTTCTAAGATATTCATATTTGGATATTATATTTTATGATCTTCGTTACACGTTACGGCAATACATAATAGCCCATAACAACTGCAAAATTACGAAATAATTTCGTCTTTCGCCCTTAACACTTACTCTTTATGCGTGTTATTAAGCATTTTTCTTGATTCATTCCGTAGTCTGCGAGTTTATTATATATTAAATATATGTAAGCACAAATATAGCCATTATTGCCGAATAGTAAGATTGGCAGAAAGCACATTAACCAAGATTAACGATTTTTCTGATTGTTAAGTCATCTTAAAGTCTATGTAATACCATTGCAACATGATACTCATAATTTTGCGGCGTGAAACAATAATTATAAATCATAAACAGTCAGAAAGAACAATGAAAAGATTGAGATTTTCAGGAAACGGCATCGTTGCGCTTATCGCAACAGCCATTATGTTAATCAGCGGCTTGCAGTTGCATGCACAGACACCCACAGAATGGAAAAAGCTGAAAAGCGACGTAACACTCTACATGGCTAACGACCTCGGACGCAATGGCTATTACGACCAGAAGCCCATCGCCGAACTGATGGGAAACATGGCGAAGACCACGGGCATGGAATGTGTGCTCGCCATCGGCGACATCCATCACTTCAACGGCGTGGCATCAGTGAACGACCCACTGTGGACCACCAACTTCGAGCAGGTTTATTCGCATCCAGAACTGATGCTCGACTGGTTCCCCGTTCTTGGCAATCATGAATATCGCGGCAACACTCAGGCTGTGCTCGACTACGGAAAGGTGAGCCGACGCTGGATGATGCCGGCACGCTATTACACCAAGGTGTTCGAGAGCAAAGGCACCACGCTGCGCATCGTCTTCCTCGACACCACACCGCTGATTGACCGTTATCGCGAGAACAGCGAGAAGTATCCTGACGCTTGCAAGCAGGACTATCAGGCACAGCTCGACTGGCTGGACCGCACACTTAAGACAGCCAACGAAGACTGGGTAATCGTTGTAGGTCATCATCCCATATACGCCGAAACATCGAAGGCTGAATACGAGCGCACCGACATGCAGAAAAGGCTGTTGCCCATCCTCCACAAGTATAATAATGTGGCGATTTATGCCTGCGGACACATCCACAACTTCCAGCATATACGCATGAATGGCGACAATATCGACTACGTGGTCAACTCATCCGCTTCGCTTGCACGTCCCGTGAAGAAGACTGTAGGCACCGTGTTCTGCTCGCCTGCCGACGGCTTCTCCATAATCTCCGCCAACAAGAAGCAGCTGATAATGTCGATGATTGACAAGGAAGGTAATGTGATACACTGCATAGAGAAAAACAAGTAGCAGAAGGAAACGTAACAAAAAGATGCAATAACATGAAACGAATTCTAATCAGCGCTGCTCTCATTGCCGCTTCATCAGCCGCAGCCTCAGCCCACACCCTCGACGGCATAGTCAAGGACCATCGTACGGGCGAACCGCTTATCGGCTCGGTGATTGAGGTGAAGGAGTTGCCGAACGTGAAGACAACGACGGGGCTGGACGGTTCGTTCACCCTGCACGAACTGCCTGACAAAGGACGCTATACGCTCGTGGTGAGATACGTATCTTACAAGACCCGCGAGATTCCCGTGGAGGTGTCTGACAAGGGCGTCGTAAGCATATCGCTCGACGAGGACCTCAAGGAACTTGGTGAGGTGGTAATCAAGGGACACAAGGAGAGCCATTCTGACCGCAGCGCCATCGACTTGGAGAAGACTGCCGGCAACGTGCTCAACGTGATGAGCCAACAGAGCATCCAGCTGTCGCCTGACGTCAACGTGGCAAGCGTGCTGCAGCGCGTGTCGGGAGTGACAATGGAGCGCGACGCTTCCGGCGAAGCCTCATACGCCATACTCCGCGGCATGGACAAGCGTTACAACTATACGCTGGTCAATGGCGTGAAGATTCCGAGTCCGGACGACAAGAACCGATACATACCGCTCAACATATTCCCCTCTGACCTAATGGACCGCCTCGTAGTGTCGAAGTCGCTTACTGCCGACATGGAGGGCGACGCTGCCGGTGGCGTGGTGGACATGGTGATGAAGGACGCACCATCGCATTTCCAGATACAGGCGAATGCCGCCATAGGCATGAGCGACTATTTCTGGAAGGACGGACGCGATTATCTCTCATCAGACCGCAGCAACTATACACACAAGTCGCCTTACGAAGCTAACGGCAAGGACTATAAGGCGCAGACATCCGACTTCGCCAATGGTCCTACCAAGATAACCACCCACTCCACTCCTGCTCCTAACTTCATAGGCGGACTCTCCGTCGGTAACCGCTTCTGGAAAGACCGCATCGGCGTCATGCTCGCAGGAAGCATGCAGAACGTTTTCCGCGGAACGGAGCGTACATACAACTCAGTAAAAATGGCGTCTGGCGAACAGGCGATGTACATCTATTCGCTCCAGCACCGCTACTACTCCACTCATGACCTCACAGCCGGCGTCCATGCCAAGGTGGACCTGCAGCTGGACAATCACAAGCTGGAATGGTATAACATGTACATACGCACCAACTCGAAGGGCATACGCTACAACAACTCCATCAACACAGAGTATATAGGTTCTGACACGTACACACAGGACGACGAAACCCGCTCTCTCTCGCAGACACAGACCATCTTCGCCACACATCTGAAGGGCACGCATCACCTCACACATGACCTGACCGTTGACTGGGCTGGCATCTTCTCGCAGGCAAAGGAGGAAGACCCTGACCGCGTCTACCTCACTCTTACCAACACCGTTCAGTCACCGGACGGAGTGGACGGTTCGCTGTGGTCAGCTGACAAGAACATTCTGAAGACGCTGCCGAAAAACATGGAACGCCGCTTCCAGCACAACACGGACAAGGACTGGGCTGGCTACCTCAACTTCTCCTACGACACACACTTCGCTCACGGCGTAGACGCTACGTGGAAGGCGGGAGGACAATATCGTCGCAAGGAGCGCGGCAACCGCTACTACTCGTACATCTTCAACCCCGCCAACATATCCCAGCAGCTGGACGGCAACGGATTCGATCAGTTTGCATCCATCGACTGGACCTGCAAGACTCCTTACTCACAGGCTTCGCAGCTCAATTACGACTCGAAGGAACACATCGGCGCGGCATACGCTATGGTTACGCTGAAGAGTAAGGCTGGAGAACTTAACGCCGGATTGCGTGCTGAGCACACCAATCAGATTTACACCATGCTGCAGAAGTTCCGCAATATGGGTCAAGTGGGCGAACAGAGCTATTGGGACTATCTGCCGTCGGCATCCATCAAGTGGACTCCGACAAAGAAGATGAATGTGCGCCTCTCTTACTATCGCTCCATCAACCGACCGGGATTCTACGAGATAGTACCTTACCAGATTATGGGAGAGGAATATCAGGAGAAAGGCAACCCTAACCTGAAGCGTGCCCGCATCGACAATGTGGACCTTCGTTGGGAATGGTTCCCATCTGCCACTGAGCAGGTGCTTGCCGGCGTGTTCTACAAGTATCTGAAAGATCCTATAGAGCAGGTGTTCGTGGCTTCTGACGGCAAGCTTGGCAGCGGAGCCGACGCTTACTATATGCCTGACAACCTCGGCAACGCCAAGAACTACGGCTTCGAGATTGACGTAGTGAAATACATCCGTCACTTCGGAATCAAGGCCAACTACACCTACACCCACTCTGCCATCACAACGACGAAGCGTGAGTATAACGCGGGTAGCGCGGAATACAAGCAGGGAGTAAAGCAGACTCGTCCGCTTGTAAATCAGGCTCCTCACACAGCCAATCTCTCGCTGCTCTACAAGGACACCAACTATGGATGGAACGCACAGCTCGCCGCTTCCTATACCGGCACTAAGCTGGCTCTCGTGTCGCCCTTCAAGGACGCCGACCAATGGGACAAGGCTATGTTCGGACTCGACCTCAGCGCTGAGAAGAAGTTCGATTGCGGCGTGTCCATATTCATGAAAGCCAACAACCTGCTCGACGCAAAGCGCGAACGTTATCTGAAGACAGTCAACGAGAGCAACCTGCAATATGAAGGCCAGCGCTCGGATAAGACCATCGTGGGAACATACAAGTATGGCAGGACCTTCCTTGTAGGCGTGAGAGTGAAACTATAGGCTTCACACACGAATGTTTTAAAGTTATGACATGTTTTTATTTACATTTATTTAAAGCGAACAATATGAGAACCAAGAATATAGCTGTAATACTTGCCATTGCAGCAGCAGGAATGGCTGCCACATCATGCGAGAACGACAACATCAATCCTTACGACTATAACACCAACGGCAGCAGCAACGAAAACCAAGGATCTGCGGATGTGTTGAAGACTGCCATTGCCGAATATCCCGCAGGATCAGTGGTATGGACAAAAGACACCACTCTGGCGGAAAGCGTGGAGATACCTGTGGGCACATCGCTCTACATAGAGCCGGGCGTGACCGTCACATGCAAGTCGGACGTGCAGGTGCCCATCGAGATTGTGGTGCTCGGCAATCTCTACTGTATGGGAACAGCCGAACATCCCGTGACTTTCACCTCAGACACGAAGAAGCCTGAGTCATGGGGCGGCATCATCTGCGGATATAACTCTGAGGAGGTGGTGCTCAATCATGTCGACCTTGGTTATGCCGGAGCCACACCTACAGAGTCGTCCGTCTCGTTCCAGAACAAACTCTTCAAGACCACCATCGACGGCGGCGTACCTGCCTTCCACTTCTGTAACGTCAACGGAAAGTTCGTGATGGCAGACTGCTTCCTCCACGATAACTACAACGACCAGACTTACTTCACCGGTGGTCAGGGCGTGATTTATGACTGCATCTTTGCGGACAGCGGCAATGCTGCCGACGGCGGTGAAGCCATCAACGTAAAGGCGGGATGTAAGCTCGATGTAGCCAACAACATCATCTACAATGCCTGCACCAATGCTTTCAAGCTATCCAATTCCGGCAACAGCGAAACCATACCTTTGACGCAGATGACTGTATATAACAACACCATCGTCAACTGTGGATGGCGTCGCTCGAAGAACAAGAAGGGTGGCAGCATCTGGCTGGAGAAGGCCATCGCACCGACATTGGTAAACAACATCGTCTATGACTGCCGCTACGGACTGAAGCAGCCCAAGAAGGACGGTGCTGACCTCGAGCACTCCCGCATAGCTCCCAACTATTACTTTGCTTCCACTGAGACCGGCGTTAAGCAGATGGCAAAGGATGCTGACCTCAGCATCTGGAGCGACCTCGACATAAAGAGCAGCGTAGCAGGACAACTCAATCCGCTGTTCAAGAACTTTAAGCAAAGCGATAAGATGAACATCAACTGCGAGGTGGACGACGTGGAGAACGGAGCACCGCTCGCCTTCGACCGTTCATGGAACTTCAACGTGCAGAACAGTAGCCCTGCCCTCTCTGGCGGCGTGACTGACTTCTCGCGCATCTTCCCTACCGGACTGGCGTTCTTCGGAATGAAGAAGGTGATGTTCCTCGACATCCACAACGACCAGAACTATTACTTCACAGCTCCGGCACCGACTTCACGTTTCGGAGCAACACTATAATGAGTTGAGAATTGTATCAAGTTGGGAGTTGAGAGTTGAAAGTTGAGAGTTATGATATGTATTGTCTATCACTCTTTAATAGTGTAAGCATAAAAGGTAATCATAACTTTCAATTCTCAACTCTCAATTCTCAACTATTGTATATCTATACACCAAGCATTCGCTTTTTCATAAATATTCATCATTTTCGTTGTTTTATTCATTATTATCCTTCGTAGATACGGCTATTCTTCGTAACTTTGCATAAGAAAAGGGATGTTGCATAATTATGCAACACATAAACGAAAAGATAACAAAACTCATAAAAACTCCAGGATAATGAATAACGAAAAAACCACAAAACACGAACAGCATCTTAAGAAAAGGCCATCGGTGATGATGGCATTGATGCCACTGGCAGTGCTCGTCACTATGCTTACGCTCACCATCCGCGCTTTCGGAAGCGACTCACTGGAGGGTGCTTCGCAGATAACCCTGCTCATAGTGTCGGCGTTCTGCGTGCTTGTAGGTATGGTATACCTCAACGTGCCATGGTCAAGCTTTGAGAAAGCCATAACGAAGAACGTATCGAGCGTGTCAAGCGCACTCATCATTCTCCTTCTCATCGGTGCGCTTGGCGGCACATGGATGATAAGCGGCGTGGTGCCCACACTCATCTATTACGGCATGCACATCATCAGCCCGGATGCTTTCCTCGTCTCGTCATGCGTCATCTGCGCCCTTGTCAGCGTGATGACCGGATCGTCATGGACCACCATCGCCACCATTGGCATCGCGCTGATGGGCATAGGCAAGGCACAGGGATTCGCGGAAGGCTGGGTGGCTGGCGCCATCATCTCCGGCGCTTACTTCGGCGACAAGATTTCGCCGCTCTCCGACACCACCACGATGTCGTCCGGTGCGCTTGGCGTGCCGCTGTTCAGCCACATCCGCTACATGCTCATAACGACGGTGCCGTCCATCGTCCTCACCCTCATCATCTTCACCGTGGCAGGCTTTTTCTGCCAGGGATCGCAGTCCACTGACGTGGCAGCATTCACCGGAGCTTTGCAGCAAAGATTCTGCATCACACCGTGGCTGTTGCTCGTGCCCTTCTTCACCGGTGTTCTCATCGCACGCCGTGTGCCACCGGTCATAACGCTGTTTCTTTCAACGGTGATGGCAGTGGGCTTCGCCATCGTCTTCCAGGCTGACGCCCTGCACGAGATTGACCCGTCCCTCTTCAGAGCAGCCATGAAGAGCGCCTACGGCAGCACGTCGCTTGCCACCTCCTCACCCATGCTCACCGACCTTGTAGCCACACGCGGCATGAGCGGCATGATGGGCACCATCTGGCTTATCATCTGCGCCATGTGCTTCGGCGGATGTATGTCGGCTGGCGGCATGGTCAGCGCCATCTCACGCCTGTTTATCCACATGGTGAAGGGACGCACGTCGCTGGTGGGTGCCACAGCCGCCACGGGCGTAATGCTCAACGTGGCCATAGCCGACCAGTATCTGTGCATCCTCCTTACGGGCAACATGTTCCGCGACGTATATGACCGTGAAGGATATGAGCGCCGACTGCTCAGCCGCACCACCGAGGACGCCGTAACCGTGACGTCCGTGCTGGTGCCGTGGAACACGTGCGGCATGACGCAGAGCACGGTGCTCGGCGTATCAGCTTTCACATACCTTCCTTATTGTTTCTTCAACATCATCTCGCCACTCATGAGTGTGGCTGTTGCAGCTTTAGGCTATAAGATTTTCCGTAAGAAAACAGCCGAAGCTGAGGTCACCGCGGTCAAGGCTGCGGCTGTTCCTGCCTGACAGCAGGATCCTCATAGTGTCCGTTCACCTTCACCGGTTCGAGGTGAATGCTGATGTGCGTGTCGGCACCGAAGCGTTGCTTCAGTCGTTTCTCTATCTCGGTGGCGTGATGATGCGCCACGTAAAGCGACGTTTCGCCCGGCATACGCACATGCATCTCTATGGCAATGCGATTGCCGATGCGGCGCGTGCAGAGATTGTGCACCACGCTGACATCCTTGTCCTCATTCACGATGCTCTCTATCTCGTCCTCCATCTCCTTCGGCAGGCTGCCGTCCGTCAGCTCGCCCACGGCTTTAGAGAGCACGCTCCATGCCGCCTTCATAATGAAGAAGCTGACGACGATGGCGGTCAGCGGGTCGAGCACAGCCCATTTCTCGCCAAGAATGATGGCGCCACCGATGCCCACCGTAGTGCCGACGGACGAAAGGGCGTCGCTGCGATGATGCCAGGCATTGGCCACCACCGCTTCCGAATGGCAACGTCTGCCCACGCGCACCGTGAACCTGTAAGCCCACTCCTTCAGCACCACGCTTGCCACAGCAGCTGCCAAGGCTATGAAGCCCGGCTGCTGCAGCGGTTCGCCGCACATGGCATGGTAAGTCTTGGTTACGCCGGAATAGCATATCATCATGCCCACCACGAGGAGCGACACACCGATGATGGCACTGGCAAGCGTTTCGTACTTGCCATGACCGTAGTCGTGGTCGCGGTCAGTGGGCTTGCTGCCAAGGCGCACGAAAACAAGGACGATGGCGTCCGTGACGAAGTCGGTAAGCGAATGGATGGCGTCTGCTATCATGGCAGCAGAATGTCCAAGGATGCCGGCGGCAAATTTAAAGGCAAGCAGCAGTATATTGATGATGCTGCCTGCTATCGTAACGCGATAAGTTTCTTTCTGTCTGTCCATAATTCATAAATGTTATTGTATACCTGAATTTGTTGTTATCTCTGTTATTATATATAAAAGCGAGGCAAAAGTAATAATAAATCGGAATAAGTGATAACATTCCACCATACTTTTTTCCCAGATTCTTTGTTAATTGAGAAAAGTTGCCCATTGGTTTATTTTATTTTACATTTTCAAGCTAATGCGCTAATTTTGTTGCAAAAACGAAGCGAACCAATTGGTTAACAAGACAAACAATTATTAAAGAAAGGAGAAAACCGGAATGAAGCGGACATTAATTTCGATGCTGACATTACTGGCTGTGACAGCCGCGTCAGCAGACAACTACAGCTATCTGGCTTTCCAGACAGCGGACGGCTCTACACGTAACATTGGCGTGGAATCGTTGGAGATGACCTTCTCCGACGGAAAGCTCATAGCGTCCAACGGCACAGAATCGTTGGAGATAAGCGTGGCTGACCTCACTCGCATGTTCTTCTCGTCGGAGGCCACTGCCATCAAGGACATCAGCCTGGACGCAGACAGCCCCGTAAAGGTCTACACCGTTGAAGGAGTATGCGTGGGAAGCTACGACAACATGGCGGGCGCGTCTGCCAACATGGGCAAGGGAGTGTATATAGTAAAAGGCGAAAAGACAACACATAAAATTACGGTAAGATGAAGCAGCAGATTTCTACATTCATCATAGGTGCGGCTATGACCGGCATAGCCGCCTATGCTGAAGCCCAGACACTGAACGTGGTCGTGGGCAACGTGACGTACGCCATCCCTTCTTCGCAAGCCGGCGACATGAACTATGCCAACGGATCAACGCTGACTGTAATGGGAAAGACCATAAACGTAAGCGACATCACTCGCATGTACGTTGACAATTCGGAGGTGGAGGACAACACCGTGAGCGTCTCTTACAACGGTACGTCGGCTACGGTGACCGTGGCAGGCAACGTGGCACAGTATGTAACGCCCACCGTAAGCGGAGCGCACGTGAGCATCACGCAGAACGATGCGGTCAGCGACCAGACCTGCGGCGAGATTATCTATGCGCTCACGGGAACAGCTGAGGACGGCGGGTTCGCCATGAATGGTTCGTACAAGGCTTCCATAGAGCTGCGCGGCGTTTCGCTAACCAATCCCTCAGGAGCGCCTCTCGACATCCAGAACGGCAAGCGCATCAGCCTCAGCATAAAGAAGGACACAGAGAACACGCTCACAGACGCCACAGGAGGCAGTCAGAAGGGCTGCATCGTCTGCAAGGGTCACCTTGAGCTGAAGGGCAAGGGCGTGCTCAATGTCTACGGCAATACGGCGCATGCTGTATATGCCAAGGAATATGTGGAAATGAAGAACTGTACGCTGAACGTGCTCTCAGCTGTGAAGGACGGCGTCAACTGCAACCAGTATTTCTTCCTCGAAAGCGGTGCGCTCAACATCTCTGGCGTGCAGGACGACGGTGTGCAGGTGTCGTATAAGGACGACACGGACCGCGAGGCTGAGGACACAGGCACCATCACCATCGCCGGCGGCAGCGTCAACATCGCCGTGACCGGCACTGCCACCAAGGGGCTGAAGGCTGACGGCGACGTCATTGTGTCTGACGGCGACATCACCATAACCACAGCCGGAGGCGGCAAATGGGACGAAGAGGACGCCAAGACAAAGGCTTCCACTTGCATCAGCGCTGACGGAAAGATTCAGATTGACGGCGGAACGCTCTCGCTCACCAGCACAGGAAGCGGCGGCAAGGGCATCAGCTGCGACGACGAACTTGTCATCAACAACGGTGACATCACCGTAGTGACATCGGGCGGAATGTATGCTTATGTGAACGGAAGGGAATATACCGATTACACGGGCAATACCGACTATCTGGATTCTGACCAGAAGTCGTCGCCGAAGGGCATCAAGGCGGACGGCAACGTCACCATCAACGGTGGCAACATCAAGGTGACAACCATCGGAAACGGCGCTGAGGGCATCGAGAGCAAGGAGGTGCTGACCATCAACGACGGCATCATCGTGGTGAACTCCTGTGACGACGCCATCAACTCATCCTCACACATGTATATAAAAGGTGGCGACATAACGGTTGTGGCAACAGACAACGACGGTCTCGACTCTAACGGCAACCTATATATCAGCGGCGGCGTGATAAGGGCGTTCGGCACGTCTTCGCCAGAATGCGGCATCGACGCCTATGAGGAAGAAGGCTATTCTGTCATCTTCACCGGAGGCACGCTCCTCGCCGTGGGCGGCGGCAACTCAACGCCAAGAACATCGGAATCCACCCAGCCTTACGTTTCGGGCTGCATGTCGGTGTCTGCCGGCAACGAGATAACGCTGAAGAGCGGCGACACCGTACTCGCCACATTCACCGTCCCCGACAACTATTCATCGTCTAACCAAGGCGGCGGTCCCGGCGGATGGGGCGCTCCTGCCAACGCTGGTCCAGGCGGTGGCGGTCCTGGTGGCGGCGGATGTGGCGGCAGCTCAGTCCTCATATCGTGCGCAGGACTGACTTCCGGCAGCAGCTACACCATAACCTCCGGCACATCATCATCCACAGTAACAGCTACCACCACCGGCAACGGAGGCGGAGGCGGCAGACCATGGTAAGCGGCGAAAGCACCTAAATAAAAACATTTAGCCCCACCCTAACATCAAGTTTCGGGTGGGGCTAATTGATATTTCACTACCGACAGGCTTGTCTGTATTTTATCTATAAAGTTATCTCCATAGAGGCTCCAAAATCCAATTTTCAGGGAATCCCATTGCTGCCGGATCTACCTGTGGATAAGAAACGAGTAAGGATTTGAGTTCATTCTTGAAGTCCAATCCATATCCCATGGAATCAAGCCAATATGCAATACAACAGGCTATAGCATATACTTTGTTCGGAAAAGAAAGAGCCTGTTTAGTGTATAATCTTAATATTCCCATAAAAGCAAAAGACCCGCCCTGGTTCGCTGTTCAAATGGGAAGCGTGGCGGATTCTGTGCTACAAAGATACGAATAATCATTGATAATACAAACTATTTGGCAAGTAAAATTATGTCAAAGTGGATTTCTTTGACATATTTATATTTAATAATGTTAAATCAGGGCTTAAAATCATACATATGACAAGGTTACAAATAAAATTCGATAGAATCACATCTTTTGGCGGAATTTATCTGCAAATCTAGGAATGAGAGAACTTGTACACGCAAGAAGGACGTTGAAGGACTTAGTTGCTGATTTGAGGAAATTAAGAGAGTCCATAACTTGCTGGTATTTTCAGCGAAATTATGGACTCCGTATGAGGTCTGAAAAGACGTGGTTATTTTCTGCGTGGGGAAGACTTTTTTGAAGTTCCCTTTTTACTTGTTGTTCCGGAAGTTTTTCTACATCTCTTGGGAGGTTCTACTACAAGTTGACTTTTTAAATTATCAATGTAGGCATCATAAGAAATTGCTCCGTTCGCATCTGATAAGATTGCATTATATTTGGCTATCTTTTTAGCAAGATTTTCTTTATCTTCTTGACTTATGTCTGAATTGTCACGTATGGATAAGAAATATTCATAGCAGAATTTCGTCACATTAAATTCCTGAATTAAGGACGACATTCTATCCGGGCTGTAATTGAAATACAGGAACCACATTCGTTCAATATCTTCTTTTGTTCGCCCTTGAGATGTGACGAATTGATACATCTCATCCCAATTAATATTGGGATATAAATATGAGACGTGAACGGGGTTATATCCGACTAAGATACCTTCCGTATTGTATTTAGGATTAAAAATGTATGGATTGGTTATGCAAAACCATTCATACGTGGTTTGTGTAACCTTACCATTTTTATAGTTGTACAAACCATGGTTATCCATATCACTGCAATACTGCTTATAACTATCTATCCGATATCGGACTTGTTTGTTTTCCATACGAAGATCTGACATATAGTCATATGCAAGTCGAATTGCACTTTCGGTGTTGCCAATTTGTATTTGAGAGCTTACTTTATTGCATAGCGAATCACAGTAATTTTTGAACCATAAACTTTCAGATGGCGGAATCTGGGAAGCTGTTTCTGTACATAATGAGCTTAACTGGTTAAGGAGGTTTTCAGCCTCTATTCTTCGTTGTTCTATACGTTCAAGAGAACGTTGAAGAATTGAATAGTCCGTGGTCTGCGGAGTATAGGTGGAGGGCATAAACTTTTTAAATACTAATTGCGCATAACAATGCCAGCAAATTAGAAAGGAAATAAGACAGAGTATTATTCTACGCATATGGCTGTCAAGATTACATCTTAAATTCGCAGCTTAATTATTTGTTATAAATGCAAGTCCTTGACAAACTTTTGTTTGCAAAGACTTGCATATGTCAGGATTTTCACTTAACTTGGTGCTGCAACTCAACCGAGTAAGTATTCGCTGACATATGACAAAGTTACAAATTAAATCCGATAGAATCACATTTTTTGGCGGAATTTATCTCGTCAATCGCTTATTTGACCAGTTTTCACTGGGTAAGGTAATCAATGATACGCTTGGTTTGCGCAGTACTGCGCAAAACGGTTACCAGTGGGATGGATCGTCAAGTCAAGTCATTGTTCGACATCAACCTTTGTGGCAGTGACCACATAGAGGATATTACTTCCCTCATGCCTTGTCTTAGTCAAGCCCCTGGCAGTCACGTTCCAAGCAGCGATACTATTGGGCGCGGCATTAAGAAACTGGCAACAGACAATATCAGATATACGGCCAAGAGTGGAAATACATACACGTTCAACTCTCAACACGGATAGAGTTCAATTCAAACTCAATGCCATTGATTTCCTCGGTTTTCCAGCCTCTGAGAGCAAAGATGTCATTGTAGAGCGAACTGCAGCGGTTAGCGCGGATATAGAAGGACTTGCAGTGTTTCTCTATTTCCTCCACGATTTCCTCGGAACATGAACCACAATCAGCTCTGAAACGATTGATAGTGAGCCCGTTCTGTTCAAATCTTTCAAAGAACCTCTTCAGCGTGTCCTTCTGATGGAAACGAAGGTTTTCGTTAAGCCAAATGAGCAGAGTCAAGCTTGCTTGAACTCAGCCATGGCGAGAAAACGTGCCACGAAGTGGAACATTTGTGTTGCCATCGCTATTCTTTATGCCAACAATCAAGTCGCCAATAACCGCCACGCCAGGGCGATAACCAAAGAACTTCTTGTATGTAGGCTTTGCATCATACTTCTCAGTCTCCATGAACTGATGGTCGAAATCAACATCATACATCTCACCCTCTTTCAGTTGGCCAGATGCAAACATACAATTGAGCAGTAAAGTGTTGAGAGTGTCAGCCGTGTTGAAATCGTAGTTCTTACCCGTATCAGATGTATATGAAATGTTTTCTTGCGTCAACTCCTTTATCGCTCTGAGGATATGCTGACAGCAACACTGAAAGACTTGACCTTTTGAATGTCCATCATCTGTTTCTTATTATCGCTCATAAAATTTTCATCACCATCACGAACACCCACTGCAAGCTGCGCTACTTCGGATGCTTGCAGTGGGTGTCTGATAGATACGTGTCCCTTCAGGAGATAATCTGCTGCTATGGGAGGCTGCGTGGCTACGGCGAGACGCCATAGCCTCCTATGTTTGCCTTGTCTGCTGTAATTCACAACTGAATAATTCAAAATCGTAGGCGAAGCCGAGAATAATTCCTAATTCAAAATTCAAGACTCCTCATTCGGACGCCTTGCCGTCCGACACAATATTTGCATTTCTAACGCTCAATACTATGAGTTGAGCGCACAACAAAATCTTTGGTGCGAAATTCTTGAGT
>OIYH01000461.1_pt1 | contig 31115 bp, 20 predicted proteins | sample 1587911 | NCBI WGS metagenome assembly OIYH01 (sample SAMN03283252) | human gut metagenome | biome: human-associated habitat; material: feces | host: Homo sapiens | place: USA | collected 2013
CGACATTTGCCGGAATTGGCGTTTCTTATATTAGGGACTTATTTTACAGCCCCTTGCACCTCGTAAGAGGTGTATGGGTTGAAATTTCTAGTGTAATTGGTATAGCATTTTGTTTCGCATGTTGCACCCCGCGCGGGGTGCAGGGATTGAAATAACATATTTCAAAAAACAAAGAAAAACTACTCTTGGCTTAAGCCCTTGAGTAGTTTTCTTTTGTGTTACAATATATTATTACATCAACAGCTATTATCCAAACAATTAATGTGTCTGGAGTGTATCATAGTCCCTACCTGAGTTAGTGATGCCATATACCGCAAGCAATGTCGGTATCGAGTTTGCCTTGCCTGGATATGTCGCACTGTCGACGAAATTATACGTTTTCCCGTTGGCTGCAGTAATCGATCCATTGTCCATAAGCTGTGAATATCTCAGGTTGTAGACCGCTCCGTATGCTGTGATACGTGCTGTTTCGAGGATCATGTATCGGTTCTCATCTCCATGTTCTTTGAGGTAATCTGGGTCATATTTCTGGTACGCATAAATCTTATCCCCGGTATCCTCGTCGGTAATCATATCGTAAGGATTGATATGCTGCTCTTTACCATCTTTATCCACGGTCACATCCGTAAATTTTGCAGAAGACGGCAGCCCGAGTGTTACGTGCCAGCGGGATGCACAGAAACTGTACTCATCCTCTGAAACCCCATTAGATCCAAGGTCATTTCCAATAGCATCAAATTCCTTGAAGAGCTCCTGGTCATCATCACCATTAATATCTTTATGGAGTGCTGTAACTTTACTGTTTCCAATAAAAGTACGGGTACGTCCATTCAGGTACAGGAACTGCGCGTTACCCTCGCGGTAGCCATCCCCCATCGGGATAGACAGCGGTGCAACAACCTCTTCTTCCATACCAGTTAATGGATTTTTTTGGGTCATCGGCATTCCATTTGCATCGAGTATTGTACGGCCGAGCACTTTCGATGCCGTTTCGGTCGCAGCCTTCTCTTCATCGCTGTAGTTCCGGCGTGCCTTCTCGTCATCCCAGTTCAGTAACATAGCATGGTCATAAATTTTGTCTTTCTGCTGATTAAAGTAGTCTGTTCCATACTTATCCATAAGACCAAACTCATTAACAAGCGTTACATCTTCATTCCGGCTGCCCCACACATCAACTGCCATGAGCTTGTCCTTCTTAGTATCGAGGATGTAATATTTCGGCTCGATCTGGACGTTTCCGTCCGCGAAATCCCGGCTTAATACCTGGATATCCCATAAGAGGTTGTATCCAAGCTGAAGCTGCTCACTCTTTCCCCGCAGTGCTGCGATGTTATTCTTTGCTGACTCAAGCGGGGTTGATACGCACCTGCTGGAGTCCTCTCCTACATCAGACCACTTTGCTGTATGCCATGTATTGTACCACTGGTTATATGCGGATACCTTTTCGCCCCGGATATCCGTTGCGGTATCTCCATTATTTTTATGCCATGACAGGTATGCGTTCTGTATACTCTTATCGACTGCATGAACAATACCATCTATATACCATTTATCATCATTTGTCTTACGTTTGAACAAATTGCTAAAGCGGAGGTCGGTACTATCCTGCACCGTGAGGTTGCCAATCCTTGATATTAAATCGACGAACGTTTGCTTATATGCTGAATGTTTTGCCGTCAGGTCAATTGCACGTTCTGCATTTGTAATGCTTGAGTTATCCTGGGAGCAGTCAAGTGATAACGTTCCGTCACGGTCGTACGGATTTTCACTGCCGCTCGGGGAAGGCTGGTTGTTGATGGATTCAACTGCATACTCAATCGTAGCACCACTCATCTCATGGTTGTCAAGCTGGGCGTAGAACTGATATGTAAATCCATCATCACGCTCCGACAAGCTGGTCAGATCGTAACAGTTGTTCTTTGTGTCACGGTTTGTTACCTTGTCCGTGATTTCAAGCTGGAACCATTCTCCGGCAGCATGCTCTTCCCAGGTGCCATTTCGATTATACAAAACGGAATATGGGAATTTGATCCATTTTTCTCTGGTCCACTCCGTGCAGTCATAATTATTCGCATATCCTTTTCCCTTCCGCTGTTCGGTCTGGGCGATTCCATAATCATCTGACTCATAAAAATCGCCACTGTTTGGGAAGTAAATATAAAAATAGTTATCAAGCAGGACGAAATCTCCAAATTTCAGCGGCTTGGACGTTCCCGGTTTTCCTGCATTTGCCTGCTCTGCACCCTTTTTATGCAGCTCATCATTATGACATGCATCATAACAGATCTCATTGCCAGCATCGTAATGTCCAATCTTTCCGTTAACTGCCTTATGATGCGGTTCCTTGCACTGCAGGACATAAGTGGTCTTGCAGTGCTTCGTGCATACATGGCTGTCATAGATGCACTGGCAGCTCCAGAACGGGTTCACGATGGTATGTCCATCTGTAGTGACACTGTCCGGAATCTGTGAATAATTATTTCCAACGGCTTTCTTGACCAGGTCAAACACTTTGTCCGGATCATAGTCAGTGTGTGCTTCGATAACAGTGATCTTTGCGTACCCATTTCCGCTATGCTCTCCGGTTATACCGGATACATCTGTCAAAGAAGGGGAAGCAAATCCCGAACCACCGCCAGCACCAGCGTCGTCATCATCATTCCGCGAATAGCTTTCGTAGCTTCCGCCACCTCCATAGAGACCGCCGCCCCCGCCACAGGTATTCCAGCCGGAATTCGATCCTCCTTTTCCAAATGATCCGCTGAAATAAGCATTTCCAGGTCCGCTGACAGTTGCGCCTTCCCCTTTCGTGCCACATCCGTTTCCACCGGTTGTACCACTCTGGTTTGCGCCGCCTCCGGCTCCACCAGCTCCGGAACTTCCTCCGGCTCCGCCTCCTGCTACAAGCAGGACACTGTTCTTATTATCTGACAATGCAGCTAATTCACCGTTTGCTGTTGCAAAATGTGTTGCACCACCGCCATATCCATGGCATCCGATACCTCCACCATTATATGCACCTGCAGACTGTCCAACAACTATATATACCGTTGTTTCGCTATTAAATGTTACGGTACCTGTCGAATATCCGCCCTTTCCAGGGTTTCTGCCACCACCGGATGCTCCCCATGCTTCCAGCTTGTATTTACCAGCCGGGAGGGTAATGCTTTTCACGGATCCGGAATAGTCATAGGTATAGGTCTTTCCTGCAGCTACGCTGCCTGCAGATCCGCCGCTGCCACTTCCATAGCAGTTCTTCAGCTGATCCTTAATTTTGCCCCATACCGCAGATCCAAGCATTTTTTTAAGGTCTGCAGCGTTTCCGTTGCTTGCTTCATCTACTGCAATCTTAAAACCTTCCGATGGCGTGTCCATGCATGCTTCTGTGTGCACATGTCTGTTGTTTTCTGATGTCTGTTTCTGGTAGCCATCATCAAACTTGCGTGTCCAGTCAATCGTTCCGGCTGCAGTGATTTTTACAAGACCATTTCCGCGGCGTACCCCGGACTTCATTTCTGTGTTTGTAAGACCGGATGCTGTATATCCCGAACCACCGGCACCGCCACCATTATTTGCATTAGTGACATATCCGCCGTACCAGCCACCGCCGGCACCGCCAGAATCAGTTCCAAATGTTACAGATTCCCCAACACCCTGTTTATATCCGCTGCCCTGGGTTCCTCCCATTCCGCAGCCGCCCATATTCTGGTTGGCTGAGTTATAGTCACAGGATGCAGTTTCAGAGTCTATCCTCATCCGTGAAGAACCCCTTGCATGGAAACAGAATTCCCAGATAGTATATGGATTCTGTCCGGAATCTGCAGAAGTCCCGTCGGTATTTGTTGTAGATGTAAGTCCACTTGGTACGGTAAATGAATATCTGTATTCATTACTGTTTGCTGCTTCAACCGTATAATTTCTTGTCTGGTATCTTCCATAATTGGTATATACAACCGGATATCCGTTTGTAAGATTATCACCCCTTACTGTTATCGTAACCTTTTGTCCCGGAAGATAGGTTTTATATGGGCCAAATACGCCCTGTTCACTTCCATTTGTTACTGCACTGTCCCCAGAAAGTGTTGTCCCAGTACGCAGTGATAAACCACTTGTTGGTGTCCATGTCGCATTTCCGGTAGATTTTATATTTTCAATGTATGCATTTTCACCATTCTTTCCACCGCCGTTTCCACCGCGTCCATCATCAGATCCACGGCCTCCCCCAGGGTTGTCTGCTCCGCCACCGCCGCCGGCAACCAGAAGTGTCCCATCAGGGTTCCAGCTTGTTGCTGCAGGATTATTTGTGGTAGAAATATGTGACATTCCTCCACCAGAACCGCTGTCAGCAACACCACCGTCACCACCGCCGTTGTAACCACCAGCTGGTCCTCCAAAGCGGTTTGTCCCGGCTCCATATTTTCCAGCGCCGCCAACAAAAACATAAATTTTCTGTCCTTTCTTTAAGCTGATATTTCCTTTGGAATATCCACCATTTCCAGCGACAGAACTTGTAGTTTCCCTGTCAACGCTGTCATCATATCCATCACCGCCAGAAGCTCCCCATGCCTCAAGGGTATAGACTCCGTCTGCCGGGGCAGTGAATGTCTGCACATCACCTGTATAATTGTAAGTATACTGTACCTTTTTATCACTTATGCCATTGTAATAATCCTGTGTTGTTTTGGCGTGTTCTGTTACACCTGCAAAGCAGGATAAGGTATGCCTGTATGAAATACCGTTTGCGTCCTTTTCCGGTGCAAGTCTTGTAACTGCAAGATTATCCAATGAATAGCTGCAGTCATAAACGGAATTATAAGCTGTACCATCGGAAACTGCATCGTCCTGGTTACCGAACCAGATGCCGTCACCAATGTAATTCGTCATATCCCCGGAAGGATTCTTTGTTTTTGTAAAGGAAATTTCCTTTCCATCAACAATTACGCCTGTATTGGCATCCACGGTATAAGAACCGCCTTTGTAGTCAACCTTCTTAGGGGATAACATCACGGAATCCATTCCAAAATGATACTGGATGGCATTCTTCCCATCCTTTGCCAGGAGGGAAGCCGCAGATGTATATTCGGATCCGTCTGCAAGCACAATCTTTAAGGAACCATCCGGCTCTGCAAGAAGCTTGGTTGCCCGGGTGGTAAACAGTGCTTTTTCTGAATCCAGTGCATTGTGGAAATTAAATACGCCCTGAAGTTCGTAAGTATCATTCTTTGCTTCTTCCGTATCTACCCCCATTGCGCTCCATGACATTGCAAGCGATGCACTGCCGTTTCCAGAAAGGTAACGGTCCGGCTGGTCCCTGTCATCTTCCGATGTCCCTTCAAATGCCCCAAGCCCGTCATAGCGCCTGATCGAAAATCCACTGTCTGCGAGACTTACATCCATGTAAGTGCCGCCCGGGGCAAGGATATTGCTGATAATGGAATCATAGCTGTGTACCACCCCGTCATCATCTTCCACATCACTGTGTTTTGCATTGTCAACATTAAATGCCGCCCTGCGCACCGGCTTTCCATACTGGCAGTTTAACAGCCGGTACTGGCATTCTTCTGCTGTTCCCGGACAAGTCGCATCATCAGCTTCCTTATTCATCTCCGCTGCCCCGCTTTTATCATCGCCGAGCACACGCTGGTCCATTTCCTTGTTTACCGTAAGGATATTTGCCCCCTGTACGGAAACCGGGTCATGGACAACGATGTTGTTGACTTTCGTCTGTCCGTTTGTGTAGATGGAATCCATGGTATAACCGACTCTTCCGGCTACGCTGTCGTTCCCGTCTGTATACTTGAATGTATAGTTGGTAATATCATGCGATTCGGCGTTTTTATCAGCACCAAAGTTCGTATATGTAACCAGCGGGATAAAGAATGCACGGGACTGCCCTGTGACATATTCCTGGTTCGGGTTCGTCGGGCACTGTGCAATACCGTCCTGCATAAGCACAAGTCCGGCATTACCAAACTGCGCCGGTTCCGGTGCATCCGTCTGTCCGTTCAAGGAAGGGAGAATCCGGTTAATCCAGCTGTATTTTCCCCATACATCCTGCTTGGTAGGTGCAGTATAAATATCCGCAGTATTTGTACCCATCCGCGCTGATCCGCTGCCGCAGGTGTCATAGTTTGTTCCGCCATAAGTGTTTCCACATCCAGGGGAACAGATATTTCCATCAATCGAATCCGATTTTGTCTGCATGATGGTTTTTACATCGTCCATCTGCTTCTGTTTTGTTTCAATCGTCCTTGCAGATGTTACTTTTGCAAGATCCAGGGTATTTCCATTCTCATCGGTATCTGTGATATGGTTATACTTCTCTTCATCTTTATCAAATGCGGTTTCTACAACTGCATTGCCTCCGGTGCCCTGGTACTTCGTGGATGTACTGCTGTAATTGCCGTTATAGCTTCCTACATTAAGGTTTGATGTCTTCTTAACCAGAGGGTTATCCGTCCACATCTTATCGGTCCACATCCAGTTTGCCTTGCTGACATTCTCTTTTTTGAGATTGTTCATATCTGCCGGCTTGGAATACCACAGGGTATCCTCATAATTTTCCTGGCACTCATGGTGTTTTGTTTCTGCAGTATCCTGGTAGTAGACAATACTTTCATTGCCTGAACTGGTCTGCAAAATCAGGAAATCTGAAATAACGGTTGCTTTACAGTTCAGCTTACGTCTCTTATCAAAGCGTTTCCACTCGAACGTTGTCTTGTCCACTGCATCGGCTGTGTTATTGGTATATCCGGTCTTGGTCCTTGCTGCTTCCCCGGCTTCCCCTTTTCCTTCCCCGCTTGTCTTGGCATTGTCGTGTCTGTTGCGGAGGTTGCTGTATGTACTGTTTGTATACAGGCATCCCCTGCACCAGCTCTTTTTATGGCCGTTTGCCGTAACTACAACCGGGCTTCCCCCATGGGATGCAGTCTGTCCGTCACAGGAATCTGTACGGGTCAGCTTTTTATCACTGTTAAATTCTGTCCATGTAACATCATCATCCTGTCCGGTCTGCAGGCTGTAGCGGATACGTCCGGCTTTTGAAGTATCTGCCTGCGCAATGTTATAAAAAATATTCGGGTCGTACCTTACGATCTTCGATTTTACAATATCAAGGTCATTTTCTGAGGTATCCGTCCAGGTTTCTTCCCCGTCTGCATCCGGGTCATCCCCTATATCCCCGGTCTCATAGTCCGGGACAATAAGATCGCCGTTTTCATCATACTCTTTATCGTTTGCGGCTTCCGTGCCTTCCACATCTGACAGATCCGGATCAACAACCTGGGTATTATCCTTATTATCTTCCTTCTCTTTCTTTACTGCATCCGCTTCTGCTTTTCCTGCTTCCCCTTCAATACTGCTTCCGCTGCCATCATCTGTCTTACGGATCTCCCCCATGCCTTCGGCATAGCCTTCCTGCAGTTTCCATACCTTAAGGTTTGTGAAACGGATCGTATCGAAACGGAGTTTCTGGATCCATGTATCCTCGATCGCCGGGAGTACATGCTGGCAGCATGCGCCACAGAGGTCATGTGCCCCAAACTGGGTCAGGCCGCTTTTCTTTTCTACTTTCAGCCCGCTTTCCCCTACTTTTCCATCGTAATTGCCTGCGGTAATGCTTCCATCCTTGAATGTTACTTCAATTTTGTACTGGATGCTGGAAGATTTTCCATCCACAGATCCCTTGTATCCGCTCCAGCTGGAGTGTCCGGTTACTTTTCCGTGCTCATCCGTTGTATGGGATCCGGAAGCAGAAGCTTTATTACCTTTGGTGTAACTCCATCCGGTTCCAAGATCAGCAGATGTATTTGTTCTCTTTGCGCTTGATACAAGATCTGATGATGTATAGGTTCCTCCGCCATAAGACCGTGAGGAACCGGTATCATAGCTCTTTTCCCCTCCGGTCAGTGTAACCTTGATCGTAGCGGTTCCTACATGGTATACCCTTTTATATCCGTCAGAGTCATCAATACGGTAAACCGTGCCGTCTGCACTTTTACCGATTTGTTCCATCTTCTTCGCCCAGTTTGCAGCCTGCCCTAATGCTGTATTGTAGGCAGAAACATCCCAGTTTGCCGGGGTCGGGGACATGCTGTATACTTCACCGGCATTTCCGCCCTCACATGGTTTTCCGGACGGGCTTACATTCGACCCGCTCTGTGACCACCGGGAAGTATTGTTCCCGATCGTCCCTGTCCATGTCGCATGGAATTTGGTTGTGCTGTCGTGTCCGTTTACGGTCGTGTTATAACCGGCAGCGCCCTGCGGGTTTACGGCACTGTTCTTTTCTGCAGTGACCGATTTTTCCTGTTTCCTGTCATTGGCATCTGCAACAAAAGTCTCTTCTTTTGTATTCCCTGCGGTAAGTGATTTTAAAGTATCACCTTTCTTGTACTCACAGTCCGTGCTGTTGAAAACACTCTTGTATCGTCTTGTGGAACGGTAGCTGTTTTTACTTCCACCTGAAATTTCCTTGAGGTAGTAATCATCATAGACTGCCTGCATGTTGACAATGAATTCTGACCCGCCGGTTGCAAAGTACAGGGACCGTGTGCTCGGCACACCTGCCATTGCTTCAAATGTCTCATTATAAATGGAACCTTCCTTCAGCTCGGCATATGCCTCCGGAATGGATTCATAGGTACCGGAAAGGTTCACATCCTTCGCATCATCCTTATGGTAGATATACTGTGCAATGACATTGTTTGTTGTTGCGCAGCCACCTGCCTTAAGGTCAGACATGGATGGCTTTGTTTTTTTAACCGAACTTCCATTTATCACGCTTGTCCATTTCGTCTTCGCACCACTGCCGGATTTCTGCATGATATACACTTTTGCTTTCCAGTTCACATAATAACTGCCGGTGCCGGAAATCTTAAACCCTTTGGTACGCACATCTGCATTGGAAATGCGCCAGATCAGGCTCCGGTTTGCCTGCAGGTCTTTACCACCAATCTGTTTTGCAGACACAAGCTTGTTGTAATTCTGTTCATCTCCCTTTTCACTTCCCTTGTTGGTGGAATCGTATGCGTTGAGCGCCTTATAATAGGTAACTTCTTTTTTTGCATCATATTTGGTTCCCGTTTCCGGATCTGTTACCCGCTGGACACTTTTTACGATTTTCGGATCAAGCAGACTCGCAGCGGTTGTCCCGTCTGCATTTTCAAACACAATCTTTACATAGTATTTATCCGATGCAAGAACCTTATCGAAAAGTTTCTTGGATTCCTTGTCTTTCCCCGGGGACAGTTTCACATACAGGTTGTCCTTAATAGTTGCTGTGTGTGTTTTCCCCGTCATACTGTAAGACTGGAAGGTATCCTTGATATCTTTTCCATTCTGGGCCGGTTCCTTGCCGTTGACATCCTTGCTGTAAATGGTAAGGTTCAATTTCACATCCGGGGTCTCTTCCGGCTGTGTGGAAGTCCAGTAAAAACCGTCCACTGCGTAGGTACCATACTGCCATGCTATATTTTTTGCCGTACCTTTAAATGCATTAATACCATGCGGGGATCCGACTGTCCTGAGTAGTTCGACCGTAGCCAGTTTGTTGTACACCCTTGCATTCGGCTTCCCGTTTTTATTGGGCATGCTGTAATAAGCCTTTGTCGTACGCATGATGACCATACGGCTGTACCAGTCTTTGCCGCTGCCTGTGACGGATTTTGTATTCTGCACTGCCTTTGAAAGCCTGTCATAGTACGTGCCATAGCCAGCATCTTTATACTTTGATTTGGTGACAACGCCTTTTTTCGTCGCGACCTCTCCATTATGTGCCTGGTAGTTCTGGCCGGATTTATCATCAGATGCCGCAAAACCAATAAACCCTTTGTTCAGGCTCTTGGCATTTACACTCTTTACCGATGCAAAAGCGTCTGCTTTACCGGAAAAGTTGTAATGCTTATTAATGACACTGCCGCAGGAGGCATAGGTGACCTCTTTGCTCGTGGCATAGGCCATTCCCATGTCCAGGCGGATGACAACGTTTTCCAGGCTGCTGCTTCCGCCCTTTCCATTGCTTCCGTCGGCCGCTGTTTTCGCATATGTTGTTACGGCTTTCAGCCATTCGTTTGCTGCTTTTTTGTCACCGCTTGACTGGGCGAGGGCGTAACCGCTTACCAAAAGGTCCAGGTAATGCGTGTTGTACTCATCATTCAGGACACGTTTTTTTACCTCGTCCATTTCCCTGGTGGCACCCGGGGCAAGCACCTTTTTAAAACGGGAATTGGCCTGGTAAATACTCCGGAGTACCTGGGACCCGACCATGTTTTTGTTTGCGGCATCCCTTACCCCTTTCTGGGTACCGTATAATCCCTCTTTTGTCCCGTTTTTGGAGAACATTTCCGTGCCATAGGATTTACTGCTGAGTCCGGCAGCTGTCGTATACCGGAGGAAGATGTCTGCCATTTCCGGTGTTGTCGTATACTGCCCCTTGCTTGTTTCATTTACGTTTGCAATGGAAGAATACAGTCTTCTGGCACGGGCAAGGTTTGTTTTCCCCTTGGATGAAAAGCTTTTCCCGTTAAAACCGATAATCTTATTAATATCATCCTTACTCAGTTCCGAGAAATGTGCATAGTTGCACACTTCATACTTTTCCTTGGAATCATTGGATGTGACTTCCACAAAAGATTTCTTGTTTTTTGATGATTTTTTCTCTTTATTCTTGATATATTTCTTCAAATCGGCATAGTAAATGCCTGCCTTATTCTTCCCGCTGCCGGCAACGCCGTCTGTGACGCCCTTTGAAGTTTTCTTGAAGCTCCCGGCATCCTTTTCCTCATACCACGGGTCAAGATCATAAAAAACGGACTTTTTATTCCCTTTCGCACGGCCGGTTACAACGGATTGTTTTTCGTTCTTCAACCAGGAATGGTGGCTGCTGGATGCTACAACACGCGGGACGAATACCAGGGTACTGTCATCATATTCATACGAGTTCTGCATCGCGAGGATGTTGGATGTGATCGCATGATGCAGGGCATTGCTGTATTTGTAGATTGTTTCCCCCTTATCCGTGGTTCCCATTTTATCGATCCAGTATGGGTAATAGTCCGGCTGGTCTTTGGGAGCTTTGCCGGACTTGGCATATGTATCCTTTGCCTTTTTCACGACTTCCGGGTCGTTGGTGGACGCTACCGGGGAAGCATCCTCATTTTTATTATCATTTTTCCCACCATAATACAGTGTTCCTTTCTTATTCACCTCATTGAGGTCATAGGTAACCACCGATACCCCGATAACGCCTGGTTCATAAACGGTTGGATTATTGCCACTCCCACCAATATAAGATGGGCTGGATGTATTGCCACTGGTTCCGTAATCATTCGAAGCCCCGTTACCCTTTGCTGCATAAATGATTGTGGCCTCGGCACACCCAAGGATGGCTGAAACCGCAATCAGCACCACTGCTGTCAGCGCTGCCCCGTGCTTTCCCATCCACGCAGCAAGCTTTTTGAAAAACCTGCTTTTGTATCTGCTGTCTGAAATACCATTGTTCTTTTCCATGGTTTCCCTCCTTCAAAAAAGAATATCTATAATAAAACCGCCACTGCGGTAGCTTTTTTAATTTCAATCTGTTACAATAAATGTGAAATACTGTTTTTGCAGCCTTATTTTTTTGTTGGATGCGGGACCGGAAACCGGGAAAAGTGAAAACGTCAAAACAGGGAAATGTGTATGGTAAAAAAGTGTAAAAAGTTTTCCGTTTTTCTTTGACGTTTTCCAAAATGGCGCAATATATAAGGTGAAGGGAACAAAAGAAACCTTCAATTACTTATTCAAATATATTTACAAAATCCAAAGGAGGGTTTTATCATGAAGAAAAATGTTTTAAAAAAACTGATGTGTGCAGTCCTTGCCGCTGCATGTGTTGCCACTGCTGTTGTACCTGCAATGGCTGATGATGTTGTTACTGCTGAAGCCGCCACAAAGAAGGTTACTTCTGCGTACAGGTATCATTTAATAGGTTATGACAAAAAAGGCTACGTTATGGATGGCTTTTCAAAAGCCTCTTTTTACAAAGATCTGAATTCCCTGCCGACTGTCAAAACGGGGAAAACAACCATTAACGTACCGGCTGTGACATCCTCAGTAAAATCTGTATCCAAAGAAAAAGGAGAACTCCGGTACAAGTCCTTTGTAAAATTTAAAGCTCCAAAGACGGGAAAATACGTATTCTCACTCGACAACCTGCAGGGTACAGACGATAAATCTTTAAAATGCTTCAGTGGAAGTATTCGTAAGCCTGTCAAAAATGAAAAAAAATATACATTAGAAGATCTTTATCCTGACGAAGTTGGTGATTATACCACCCTTTACGAAAACAATTACCTCGCAAGGCTTCGCGCCATCCTTGACAATTACAAGGCAGAGCATCCGGAATATGCAGATGTCATTGAGGAAACGTATGAATATCAAAAGGATCTTGTAAACAAATATCCTGTTAATAAAATTAAGTTTACCACCAAACTTAAAAAAGGTCGGACTTATGTATTCGTTATTGACAATATAGGTATGGCTAAGGCTGTCCCGCCTTACTTTACTACCCATGGCAGCAATGAACAGAGTTGTCTGTGGGGTGGGAACTACCTGAAGGCATATTCATTCGACATGAATATTGAATACAAGAAGTGATTTTTCTGGAAACAGAGAAATACAGATGGGAGCACCCAACTTTGCGGGGTGCTCCTTATTTTATGCCGAGTTCCGGCAAAGCTTAAAATCATTGACAAAAAAATTACGCTTTAATAGTCTTAGTGAATGTAAACTACAAAAAGAGATGAAACTTTTTCCATCTCTTCAATAGTTTTTATAATGCAAGATTTAATGTTCAAAGATTCTATGTTCTTCATAAAAACCCTTTAAATGATAATGAATAGTTTCATCATTTATACTTGTACATGAAAAACAATAAATAAAAAATGGGTACAGCCATATTAGCGGCTACCTAACGGGCAGCTCATGTTTAAAATATTCACACACTAATATGGGCTTACATACCCATCAACTTTCTATAAGTATACTAACACAAAGCACCTTACAATTCAAGCATTATTTTATATAAAAATTAACTAAAATATTACTACGTTCCAAATGTTTTATATGGAAAATGCTGTGTAATATTTATTTTATGACTAAATAGATTTGCATAAATATCTTTTTTATATTCATATTTGGAATATAGAGCATTAGCTACATAATCCGCGGCCTGAATTATAAAAGCATCTTTTGCATCTGAATCTTTATATTCAAAATTAATTTCCACATCTAAGTTCTCTTCATATACTATATAGGCAATTATATATTCTCGTAAAGAGTTTTTAGATGCTATCTTTGTTGTTTTGTTATCGAAAAGTATATTTATTTTAGTTCCTGTATCTTTTTCTGTGATAAGACGAGAAATAAGAATTTTAGAAGCAAAATTGTATAATATATTTTTATCTTTTAACAATCTTGATTCAATATGATTTAAGTCTATTACAATATATGAGACTGTTACATCCTTCGATGCAATACATTCGAGAAGATGATATTTGACACATGGGTATGCATCTTTTGCTTTTATCTCATTTGCATGCATGGTTTTCAATTCTGGAAATTTTTCTCCAGCAATTTTCAATTTTCTTTTCATAATATTATGTAATGATTTGACATTGGTAGTATCTATGCAGGAAATCACAAAATATCTTCCCGCAGTTCCCAAATTACCAGATTCATCAAATATTAGATATCGTTCATTGTTATTGTACATTTTCTTAAGTTCCAATCTTCTGAATATATAGTATTATACATTCTTAGTAAATTTATATCAATATATCAAAGGGAAATCAAAGGAAAATGTTACAAAAAAAACAAAAAAATAAAACCATAAAAGAATGTAATCTTCTATTGATTTTATTTTTTATTCCTAACTAAATGACATTGCTCCAAACGCTTCTCTTCTTTTCTTAATTTTTCCCTGTAATAAAATGCCTGCCTTATTCTTCCTGCTGCCGGCAACACCGTCCGTGACGCCCTTTGAAGTTTTCTTGAAGCTCCCGGCATCCTTTTCCTCATATCCTTTTTTGCATAAATGATTGTGGTCTCGGCACACCCAAGGATGGCTGAAACCGCAATCAGCACCACTGCTGTCAGCACTGCCCCGTGCTTTCCCATCCATGCCGCAAGCTTTTTGAAAAACCTGCTTTTGTATCTGCTGTCTGAAATACCATTGTTCTTTTCTTCCATGATTTTCCTCCTAAATAAAGAATGTCTATTATAAAACCGCTCCTGCGGTAGCATTTTTTATAATCACATGTTACAATATCTAGTATGCAATGCTGTTTTTGCAGCCTTATTTTTATGCGAGGAGCGAAAAACGGGAAAAGGTGAAAACGTAAAAAGGGAAAAGTGTATAGTAAAAAAGTTTTCCGTTTTCCTTGACGTTTTCCAAAATGGCTCAATATATAAGGTGAAAGGGACAAAAGATTTCCTTTCAGCTGCTTATTCATATAAATTTTAACAAGACCAAAGGAGGGTTTTATTATGAAAAAGACTATGTTAAAGAAACTGATGTGTGCGGTACTTACCGCTGTATGTGTTGCCACTGCTGTTGTACCTGCAATGGCTGATGATGTCATTACCGCAGAAGCTGCTACAAAGAAAGTCACTTCTGCATACAGGTACCATATCGATGGGTATGATAAAAAGGGATACCCTGCCAGCTATTCTAAAGCGTCATTTTATAAGGATTTAAACTCCCTGCCATCTGTCAAAATGGGGAAAACAACCATTAACGTTCCGGCAGTAACATCCTCAGTAAAATCTGTATCCAAAGAAAAAGGAGAACCCCGGTACGAGTCCTTTGTAAAATTTAAAGCTCCAAAGACGGGGAAATACGTATTCACACTCGACAACCTGCAGGGTACAGACGATAAATCTTTAAAATGCCTCAGTGAAGGTATTTATAAACCCGTGAAAGAGGGGAAAAAATATAAATTAGAATACCTTTATCCAGACGCCGTTGGTAACTACGGAGATCTTTACGAAAACAATTACCTTGCAAGGCTCCGCACAATCCTCGACAACTATAAAGAAGAACATCCGGAATACGCCGATGTCATTGAGGAAACGTACGAATATCAAAAGGACTTTGTAAACAAATATCCTGTTGCCAAAGATAAATTTACAACCAAGCTTAAAAAAGGTCAGACCTATGTATTCGTCATTGACAATAGGGGTATGCAAAAAGCTGTCCCGCCTTACTTTACTACACACGGCAGCGATGAACAGAGTTGTCTGTGGGGTGGAAACTACCTGAAGGCCTATTCATTCGACATGAACATTGAATACAGGAAATAAACTATTTACACAGTTGCACCCTCCGGGGTGCATGGATTGAAATATATTGAATGCAGGAAATAAGCTATTTGCGCAGGTACACCCTCCGGGGTGCATGGATTGAAATATATTGTAACACATGGATTGAAATATATTGTAACAGATTGAATTTGCATAGTTGCGCCCTCCGGGGTGCATGGATTGAAATTTATATTGCACATGTGAAGCGTAATCGCCCCGCCCCAACACCACAAAAGGTCAACTGGGGCGGGGCTTCCTTTACACTGCGACATGAATTTTTGGCAGTGCTATCCCTTTCTTTTTTCCCCTCCTCTTTTCCCATCGTTTTGGTCAGCAGCGGACTTTGCGCGGAGGCATGAAAAGGAATAGGGGGAAAGCTGATCTGACTTTTTCAACATCCACTTTTTCTTTTCCAATGTCCACACACAAAAAAAGGATCACCGCTATGGATGATCCTTAAATTCTGCTGCTTATTTGATTGACTGTGCAAGTGCTACTGTTTGAGCATCTACACCGCTTGCAATAATCTGCTCTGCCGTTTCGCCATTCCTCAAACGGTTAACCACAGCCACAAGCAGGTTCTGGCCTTCTGCGCGGCCTTCTACAAGACCTTTTTCAATTCCTTTGCGTTCCAATCTTTCTGCTACATCGCACATACAACCAACCTCCTTTTTATTGTCAGATTGTAAAATTTCCTCGTATCTTCGATCTCCAGCCATTACTGCCAAGAGTTTTAACATGGCATCGACATGCGTGATGACGGTTTGATCGTCCGGTACATAGTCCGGATTTTTTCTTCTCTCAGAAAAGAATCGAGCAACAATCCCAAAATCACTTTTAAATCTAGCAATCTGCTCATCCGTAAGCCATGCGATCTCGAATACATGGATGTTGTAATCACTCACATATTCATCAAGTCCCGCTGGAATATCCAAAAGTTCCTTGATGCTTTTCGGTGCTGTCCAATGTTCATTGCCAAAATACAGCACTATGGTAATCACTGGGACGATTTTATTCTTCCGGTCCAGCAACTGGCTCCTGTATGCAGTTCCGTCATAACTGAACACTCGAAATGGCATAAACTTTTCGACTTTAGTCTGATTTTCCATGCCACATAAGGCGATCCGGACATTTCCATCCATCCAATATTTTGCGACATCACGCTCCAATTCATGAAGTTTTTGATCACTTGCTTTGTATTGAGAATGAACAGAACTGTTTCTCAGCGAATCCGGATGTACTACATCTTTCCCTTCAAATACAAAAGCATTTATGATATCTGCAAAAACATCATTGTAATCCTCAAGTATTTTTTCGGTTAAATCTTTTTCACCCATATTTTTTCCTCTCTTTCCCTGTTTATGCAAATTTTTTGTTTCTAATCAGGGAAAGCTTAGGCATCCCTGATTATTTCAAATCAGGGACCATCCCTTATCTGATTTTATTATAACACCCGCAATCGAAAAAATACAGTGGGAAAATGGTCAGATAGCCATGTGCTGCGTGCTCGCATGTTTCTTTTCTCCCATAAATCCTCACTCTCCTTTCGATACGTGTTTGTTATTTCAACTTTAATATGAAACAAGAAAAGTTCCCCACCCCGGCTTCCTGCCACCAGAACACGGGTAGCTGGCGGAGCGCGAACCTCGCCATTCTTGAATTGGATTCCGGGAAAGAGATCGCGGTGAAACCATCTGAGATTAAGATTTTGGAAGAATAGCATTTGAAGGGAATATGACAAGGAATTTTGTTTCTTGTCTTCCCATTCAATTTTTGGTACAATAAGTATGTAATCGAACAGAAGTACGGATGCGATTTTCCGATTGTTAACTGCCCTCTAGTATTACGAAAGAGAGGGTGATGCCCTATGAGTACATCAGAAGTATTAACTTTGCTGCTTGTAGTCTTCGCGGCGCTGTCTTACATAGACAATCATAACAATAAAAAGAAATAGCATCCCACCGTCCAAAGTAGATGCTATTTCTTTGAAGAAATAATATTAAACCGAGGGCAAATCGGAAATCTCTTCCGATCAGCTTCTAACTAGATTATAACGGAAGGCGCTTGAGAAATCAAGTGCCTTTCTTTTGATAATCCCATCCAGATTTCTTACGCAGAATACAGCTTTCCGATCTCTTCCCACCACTCTTGTGGTATCTCCGGGACATCCGCTTCATCTTCTGCAAAGGCAAGCGCCTGTAGGATATCCGATAATCCAACGAAAAACTTTCCCTTCTCATCCCCGGCAACTACAAAAGTATGCTCATCCTTCTGCAAAGAGAACCCATCCGGGAATGCCTTTTCCAATGCTTCTTCTTTTTTACTCATACGTCCCCCTATATCTCCGGCATTAACTTATACGCCAGCTCTTGCAATCCCGGTTTCACAACTTTCTTTTCTGATGCCGTCAGATTTGGATACCGGTATTCGTTAATATCCAGTTTCTTGATGATCTTCGTCTTGTCTTTCTGGAATACCTTTCCGTTCGGTCCAACCTGCCGGTCATTCCACGTTTCCGTAAAACTATTTGAAAAAATTAAAAAACTTTCCAAAATCCATTGACGATTTTCCAAAAGGCGCAATATACATACCGTAAGAACAAACATGTACTCCATCCGAAGGGTACGAAAGAAACGGAGGAAAATTGGTGAAAAATTTATTGAAAAAGAAAAGTCGTATCAAAGTGCTTCTGGAAAGATCAGAACTGATTCAGTTTATTCTTTGTCTGCTTGCGATGGTTTTGCTGTGTATTCTGAACTACCTGGCTGCCAAATGGGAATGTTCCCTTGCTATTCCGGATACAAACAGTGGACTTTTTTACAGTCTTTTACTGATTACATTTATGGCAGGCAACATAGTTGGCTTATTTCTGTTGTTGTGTATTCTCCTTGTATTGAAGTACGCAGTAGTTTCGACCCTTACAGAATGGATACGCAAATTCAGGGCACTTAACAACTACTGCTATATTCCACTTACGGAAGACGAAGTGCGCGGCTTCAGCTTTGCTTCTGCCAGAGAGTATTTCGGCCACATCAGTCAAATGTTGTACTACGGGGGAAAAGACGATGAAGAAAAATTCATGAAATATGTTCAGCTAAAAAATGCAGATCTGAATAAAATGCTTGCCATCTGTTTGAAAGTATTCCCGGATAACGGAACCATTTTTTCTCTGAGATACAGAGATTGCAAAAATATTTGCGATGATTCTGAAGCTTTTATGCAGTTTCTCGATTTTTACCATGTAAGCTACGAAAGCGATGAAAAGTATGCACCATCTGCAAACATTAACAAAAATGGAATCGTTAGTCTTTCTGTTCTCAACAAAGATGGACGTGGAATCATCTGGGATGGGGAATCCTTTTTACTGCAGCATTTTTCAAAAGACGTGGTATACCGTTTTGGAATCGAGACGGTATCATTACATGCTTTTGCCGAACTTCTTTCCCTTGATCCAAGCCAATCCTTCATTTCATACCACACATTGAAATGTTATGGAGAAAAAGTCGCGCATCTTTTAAAAGAAAAGGAAATCCCGACTACTTTTACACTTTCCAGAGACGATATCGACCTAATGTTGAGAGAATATTCAGGTTTCTTTACAGAGACAACTATTAATGGAGAAAAAGGTATTCTTCTTTCGGATCAGAAAAATTACGATGACATGATGGATCTCCTTGTCCAACTCTGTCAATATATGCCAAATTTATTCCTGACAGCTTTTTCTGATAAGCAGGCGGTCCGTCTGTTGTCTAACGAGTAAGGTTTGTTGTATCCCCCTCTTCGGGATACATAGATTTAAAAAGAGACAATACCAAATGTGTATCTGCGATAAACTATGTCCCGCTGTCAGGCGGGGCATAGAAATTGAATTTTGCCAGCAAAATTATGAAATTGAGAAGGTTACAGAAGTGTACCCTTCTTTTTTTCTTATACTTTCCCTCCTCGCCCTTTAGAGTTTATGATCCTACGAACAGATTCCGCATGTCCGTATCCTGTCCCTTTGAAATTAGTGATGGAATAAACGGATTCCAGTAAAGCTCATAACCATACCGTATTTATTACATGTCTCGATCACATTGTCATCACGTACCGATCCGCCCGGCTCTGCCACATACTTTACGCCGCTTTTGTGTGCGCGCTCAATATTGTCGCCAAATGGGAAGAATGCATCCGATCCCAGTGCCACATCGGTATTTTTATCCAGCCATGCACGCTTCTCTTCTGCGGTAAATACCGCCGGTTTTACCTTAAAAATCTTCTCCCATGCACCATCTGCAAGGACATCCATATAATCCTCACCCATGTACAGATCAATGGCATTGTCACGGTCCGCACGCTTGATACCGTCAACAAACTGCAGTCCTAAAACCTGTGGAGACTGGCGCAGCCACCAGTTATCTGCCTTCGAACCAGCCAGACGGGTACAATGGATACGGGACTGCTGTCCTGCTCCGATACCGATTGCCTGTCCGCCCTTGACATAACATACAGAGTTAGACTGTGTATACTTTAAAGTGATCATGGAAATTGCCAGATCAATCTTTGCCTGCTCCGGCAGTTCTTTGTTTTCTGTCACGATGTTGTCAAAGAAATCATCTCCGATATGAAGTTCATTTCTTCCCTGCTCGAATGTGATACCAAATACATCCTTATGCTCGATCGGAGCCGGCTCGTATGCCGGATCAATCTCGATTACACAGTAATTGCCCTTCTTTTTCTGCTTTAAAATTTCCAAAGCTTCCTCAGTATATCCCGGAGCAATCACACCATCGGAAACCTCACGCTTGATGACCTTTGCTGTTGCTGCATCACAGATGTCTGACAGGGAAATAAAATCTCCGAATGAAGACATACGGTCTGCACCTCTGGCACGGATATAAGCATTTGCAAGCGGTGTAAACTCAATATCCATATCATCGACCCAGTAAATTTTCTTTTCCACGTCAGACAGCGGAAGTCCTACCGCTGCACCAGCCGGGGAAACATGTTTGAAAGAAGTTGCTGCCGGAAGTCCGGTTGCCTTCTTTAATTCCTTTACCAGCTGCCATCCATTAAAAGCATCCAGAAAATTGATATATCCGGCTCTTCCGCAGAGCACCTTAATCGGCAGATCTTTGCCATCTGCCATATAGATTCTGGCCGGTTTCTGATTTGGGTTACATCCGTATTTTAATTCATATTCCTGCATGATTTTCTCCTTTTTCAACAATCCGCTCTTATTTATTTATTCTTGTTTACAATTCTTGACTCATAGTTTCCGGTCTCAATGTCAATAAAACGTACAAACAGGGAAACTTTATTATCCTCATTTAAATTCTCCCATACCATTTTCGTAAACGTATCGATATCTCCATCAATATCAACCCAGGTTGGTTCACCCTCGAAACTTGGCAGTGGATTTCCGTCTCCCATATAAGTATGGATAAAATGTCCCTCTCCGGCAACCGGGTTGCTGTATGCAAACGTGTAACGGTTGCATGCATCCGGATTTCCGTTGTTGCTCTTTAAGATAGACATCGCATAATTGAACTCACCCTTATCAATGTGCATGATACCGGAAATACGTGGAGTATAATTTGGTGCGTCCGGCTCAAATTCTCTGGTGCGCAGCGCCTGCTCAAATGTCTGCTGCTTATCCATCAGCTCATAAATCGTATCGGTCTGATCTCCGTTTGTCACAATCGTCTTGTTGCCAAGTACTCGAACCGGTGCGTAAATGATCAGGCTCGGATCTTCCAGCTTTGACGGATCAAATGCCTGTGTACGGATACCTTCGCCATCCTCTACAAATACACGATTACGGCTGTTTGCGCTTCTTCCCATAATAAAATAAGCAGTTACCGCCTTCTTTCCATCCTTAGAACGTCCGATCACAATACCACGTCCCGGATATGTTGTTGCGCCTAATTCTTTACTGAGTGCTACCTTCTGCATTTGTTTCTCCTTTCGCAAATACGCCTAAAATAAATAAAAACCGACACATCCGGGAACCCACATTTCAATCAAATACATATTTCATGTATTTCCCTGCAATGTGCGGTGCCCAGACGGTCGGCCCCTGCGGTGCTTCTCTGAAGCATCGCCTTATCTGCGGTACATCTGTGATGTATCGCCCTATCTGCGGTGCAATCTTTGGATCTGTCACCTTTATATCTCTTGTTATACTCCACGTGGTTCTTCCACTTATCCGTCAGTCATATAACTAAATTTATTTAAGCATGGAAAGTTCCTCTTGTCAAGGGATCTTCTGTTATTTCATCGTTACTATTCACTCACATGTTACTGTTCACAGGTTACCCTGCGAACAGTAACCTCACATTCAGCTACATGCCCGTGCATATTCCTGTAATTTTTCTTTTGCAGTCTGCGACAAATGTGTCGGAACCTCTATCTGCACCTGGGCATATTCATCTCCGTGAACTGCCGGATTATTCATGGCTGCTACGCCCTTTCCTTTCAATCGGATTTTTGCCCCAGACTGTGTACCCGGTTTAATCTTACAGACAACATCTCCATACAACGTATGGATCTTTATCTCTCCTCCGAGCACAGCTGTTGTATACGGAATTTTCACCGTCGTATAAACATCCTGGCCTTTTCGCTCGTAACCAGATTTTTCTCCGACTTTGACTTTGATCAGCAGATCTCCGTCCTTTCCATTGTACCCTTTCTGTCCTTTCCCTTTCAGACGCACAGACTGCCCGTTTGCAATGCCTGCCGGAATATGCACTTCAAAGTTCTGGCTCTTTCCGTCACTGGAAGAAAGCGTAAACCTTTTATCACAGCCAAATACCGCTTCTTCAAAGCTGATCGGTACTTCCGTCTCGATATTTTGCCCTCTTTTCTCATGTACTCCGCCAAAACCACTGCCAAATTCTCCGGTACTTCCAAATCCGCTTCTTCCGCCAAAACCTCCGGTTCCGTGGAATCCACCTTTTTTTCCAAACAATTTGTCAAGAATATCATCCATATCGGAAGAACCATCAAAATGGAACTCCTGATATCCGCTGCCCGGTTCTCCGGAAGAATACGACTGATAAAATCCTCCATTTCCAAATGGATTCCCGTACTGTGCCTGTTTCATCTTCTCCGGATCAAAACCTGCCTCCAGCGAAATCGGACCGTACTCATCATACAATTTCCGCTTCTTCGGATCTCCCAACACTTCGTAAGCTTCCGTTACTTCCTGAAAAATCTTTTCCGCATTTGGATTTCCTTTATTCATATCCGGATGATATTTTTTGGCAAGTTTTCGATATGCCTTTTTAATCGTTGCTTCGTCTGCATTTTTATCTATTCCCAAAACTTCGTAAAAATCTCTTTTTGCTGCCATAATTATCACCTCACCAATCACAAAAACAGGAACTGCTTTCTAAAATGCACTTCCTGTCATTCCATCTCAGTCAGAGCATTTTCCACTAAGACGTACTTATATCTTTGCTTCAGTTTTGTTATAGCATTGTTTTTAGCACTCGTCAAGCATGTCTGCTAACAATTTTCTTAATTTTTTCTAAATTGGTGATTCACGGCATGGTCTGAGGCTTTTGATTTTTGCAAGAGGAACGGAACACGCAGCAAAACAACGACTTATATACCATAGATTTTTAAATCAACACGTCCATCGACAACTGCAATTCCATCCGCCTGCAATAGCCTTGCCTGCGCACCTTCTCCACCAAACGCAAATTCTCCAGCTAATTCTCCCTTTGCGTTCACCACACGATAACAGGGAATCTTCTCCGGATCCGGATTTTTATGCAATGCATTTCCCACGGCGCGTGCCATCTTTTTATTTCCGGCCATCTCCGCAACCTGTCCATATGTTGCCACTTTTCCGCGCGGAATTTTTTTAACCGCTTCATAAATCCGTCTGGTCGGACTGTCCGTAACCAGATCATAGCTTTCCGCAATCATACGCTGGATTTCCTGCTCCGGAACGGTACCATCCAGAATAATGGTATTCCAATGATCTTTATTCTGATGCCATCCCGGAATGACAGATGCATAGGTACTTCTCCAGAAATCACGCCACTGCGGATCCGCTTTCACATTTAAATTAATGTATCCTTCCCTCTCATAGGTCCATAAAAACGCCTTTTTGCTTCCTTCTACCCTCACAAGCTGCCAGTTATTATCATGAAACGGTGCCTCCTGATAGGTTTTCGGAAAAGACAATGCATATGCCAGCGCCTCTTCCCTTGTTTTCATACACTCCTCCTTACGGTTTTTCCATCATATATCATATATTTTCTGTATATCTGCATGTCGGAAATCCCATACATCCCCAAAACTCTCCGAACCTTCCGTTCCTTTTTTTCAGTGGCTGCCCACACACCGGACAATTTTTTATTTCAATATTCCGCCCGATAGTACCATCCAGCTCCTTTGCCAGCTTTTCAAAAATCTGCTGGTTCATGCGGCAGTCGTTTAATGCACGGTGTGCCCCGGCCGTGGAAATCCCGTAATATTGTGCCAGATCCCCCAGACGATGATGCGAAAGTTCCGGCAGACAGAGCCGTGCCAGTTTCAGTGTGTCAATGTAATCGTTGGTTAGTGTCTGACCGAAATACCGTTCACAATCACGATACAAAAATTTCATATCAAAACGATTGATATTATGTCCTGCCAGCACATCATCTCCGATAAAAGCAAGAAATTGCTGCAATACGGAATCAAACATTGGTGCAAACGCCACCATATCATCCGTGATATGATTTACTGCACTTGCCGCGCTGGGAATCGGTCTGCCCGGATTCACAAGCTGACTGAACTCTTCTGTAACAACGCCGTTTTTTACTTTGACAGCTGAAATTTCAATAACCTCGTCATATTTACTCGAAGTACCGGTTGTCTCAAGATCATAGAGTACATAATCCGGCACATACTGATTAATCATTTTACCTTTTGTATTTCCTAACATCTTTTGTTCCTTTGCCTTTTTAGGATTGTTTCAGGAAAAAACGCAGACTTCCAATCCGAAGTACCGCTCCCTGGGAAGCCGCACCGTTTTCAAAGTTTCTTGCAATTGTTTCCTTTTCCACGCTTAATGTCTTTACAATGTAAAATTCCTTCTTTGCCGCCGTCGGTGCATTGTGCATAAATTGCATCACTTCCTGCAGGTTTCCAGATCCGGCATAATCCTCGCCGAGCACCGTATGGGCATCCTTTTCCTGAAACACATGCGGAATGACCGAATCAATCGCTTTATCGTAATCCGCATTTCCCACATCGATCCGGATGCGCGCCAGACAGCTTCCGTCCCCCGGCTGTTCCACCTGATAATCCAAAAGCTGCAACTGCCCCCACTTCTGATTCACTGCCTCCTGCCATTTTGGAAGGAACTGACCTTTCTGTGAATTCAAGACACTGACAATCATGGAAATTTTTTGTTTATTTGGAAGCTTCATAAGCATACCCAGTCCCGGAATCTTCGGAAGCTTTACCTGATCAATATTTAATTCTGTAATATCTGCTACCAGTCGAAACATTTCTTCTCCTTCATCTTTGGTTATTTTCTATGTTATCATGCTATCACTTTTTTCGTAATTTTTCCACTAAAATAACACTCACAATATTATGCTATAATTTCATTTGGCACCGCCAAACCGGATTCACCAGAAAAGTCAGATCAATACCGTTTTGATGATGATATACAGGTATGTATTTATGATAATCTTGTAATCAATATCACGGAATTGTTAAAATAAAAAAAGTGCTTATTTAAGCACCTTTTTTAGTGGACTAGACGGGAGTCGAACCCGTGTCCAAAAACCAATTCCCTGTCCTTCTACGAGTGTAGTTTATTCTTTGACATTCCCTCCGCCACACGAAAACAAACATCCTTGTGGTTTTAGTAGCTTCATGATACGCCCACAGGTGCAAAGCTTAGCCTGCGTCGTTTCTCACAGAGTCGAAGCCTGGATCCTAAAGTGTGAGTGCCCTAGGTCAGACTGCTGCCATTAGGCAGCGTATGCTAAATTATCTTCAGCGTTTAATTTTAATTGTGGAATTTAACGTATCCCGTACGACTCGCTTCTCCAGCTGCATGATCCCTGTCGAAACCATTACTAGCCCTTGCAATGTTTTTTTGCGAAACACCTATCCAAGATTCCGCACTTTGAAATCCCGTTCGGCTTCCCGCCGCTGGTCTTTTTTGGCAATGTCCTGACGCTTATCGTAAAGCTTCTTTCCTTTTGCCAGAGCAACCTGCACTTTTACAAGACTTCCTTTGAAATATACTTCCACTGGAACAATCGTGTATCCTTTCTGCGCGATCTTACCGACCATCTTCTGAATCTCTTTCTTGTGCATCAGAAGCTTGCGCGGCCGGAGCGGATCTTTGTTGAAAATATTTCCCTTCTCATATGGGCTGATATGCATACCATAGAGGATCACCTCCCCATTTTCAATATGGATAAAGGATTCCTTGATGCTGCACTTGCCCATGCGCATGGACTTTACTTCGGTTCCAGCAAGAGCGATACCGGCTTCAAAAGTCTCTTCGAGAAAATAATCGTGATAGACTTTTTTATTGTTGGCTATTAACTTCTTCGGTTGTTTCGCCATCCCGGCTCCCTCCTTTTTGTTCTGTAAACTCAGTGTATATGATTTTCCTGCAAAATGCAATAAACTGCTGCTTTTATTTTGAAAATTTTAAGAATTCCATCAATTTTCGTCAGAATCTGCAAGTGTAAAATCAATCGTCCGCATGATCCGGTCACAATTATCCACCGTCACACGCACCTGCTGCCCCAGTTTAAACCTGCGGTTCGTTGCTTCTCCCACCAGTTCATAAGTTTCTTCATAATACTGATAAAAATCATCGGTGAGGGAAGTCACACGTACCAGACCCTCCACAGTATTTTCCAGCTCCACGAAAAATCCGTACTCTGCGACTCCAGAAATAACACCGGCAAAGGTTTCTCCGATATGGTTTTCCATATACTGCACTTTTTTCAGCTTAATTGTCTCCCGCTCGGCCTCATCTGCACGCCGTTCCATCTCACTGGCATGCTTTGCAACCTCCGGCAGTATCTGCGTATAGTGGCCAATGCGCTTTTCGCCCAGACGCCCCCGCAGACTGTCCTTGATAATCCGGTGGATCTGCAGATCCGGATACCGGCGGATCGGTGAAGTAAAATGGCAGTAACAATCCGCTGCCAGACCAAAATGCCCGGTATTTTCCACCGTATAGCGTGCCTGCTTCATCGAGCGAAGGGTCAGACGGCTGATCAGCGGTTCCTCCGAAGTTCCGTCGATTTTTTCCAGCAGCTTCTGCAGTTCTTTCGGATGCACCTCATCACTTCCTATGTGGAGAGAGTACCCGAAATTATTAATAAACGTGGATAGTTTCTGTATTTTTTCCGAATCTGGCTGCTCATGCGTACGATAGACAAACGGAAGTTCTCTCCAGTAATATTCGGCTGCCACCGTCTCGTTTGCAGCAAGCATAAAATCCTCGATCAGTTTCGTTGCCACATTGCGGTCATACGGACGGATATCTACCGGATTTCCATTCTTATCCAATATTACCTTTGTTTCTGGAAAATCAAAGTCGATGGAACCACGTTTCATACGCTTTTTGCGAAGAATTGCCGCCAGTTCTGCCATCTTTTCAAACATCGGAACCAGTGGCTCATATTCCGCCATTACCTCCGGATCATGGTCTGCCAGAATTTTTTTCACATTGGTATACGTCATACGCCGGTTCACGCAGATAACGGACTCTGTGATTGTGTGATCAATAATTTCGCCCTTAGGATTGACCGTCATGATGCAGCTGAGTGCCAGCCTCTCTTCCCCCTGGTTGAGGGAACAGATTCCGTTTGACAGGGCATGCGGCAACATCGGAATCACCCGGTCCACCAGATATACAGAAGTTCCTCTCTTCAACGCTTCCGTGTCAAGAGCACTGTGCTCCTGCACATAATTGGACACATCCGCAATATGCACACCCAGAATATAATTTTCATGGTCCATGGTAAGTGACACCGCATCATCCAGATCCTTGGCATCTTCGCCATCGATGGTCACCATCTGCCAGTCGCGCAGATCCATGCGTCCTGCCATATCCGCTTCCGATACCGGCTTTGCCACATGCTCTACCTGCGTCATGACCTTCGGATCAAATTCCACCGGAAGACCGTACGCGCGCACAATAGAAAGGATATCCACCCCCGGATCATTGATATGCCCGAGAATCTCCACCACTTTTCCTTCCGGATTCTTTCCCTTTTTCCCGTACTGTGTGATTTCAACAACGACTTTATGACCGTTTACAGCTCCTTTCGAACGCTCCAGCGGAATAAAAATATCCGAACCAAACTTTGGATTATCCGGCACTGCAAAGCCAAAATTTTTATTCAGCTGATACGTGCACACCACCTGCTTCATGCCCCTCTCAAGCACATGCAGCACCTTTCCCTCCCTGCGGCGTCCGGTCACTGCCGGTGATACGGAAATCTCTACCGTATCCATATGCATCGCACCGTTAGTTTCGGATTCCGGAATAAAGATATCTTCCTTTTCCCCCTCCACACTGACAAATCCAAATCCTTTCGGATGTGCCTGGAACGTGCCTGTGATCTTTTTCTCTTCGGATTTGCTGAACTTTCCTCTCTTTGAACAGACAATGCGCCCTTCTGTCATCAGTTCATTTAATATCTGTTCCAGCTGTGGGCGCTGATCCTTCTTCACTCCGAGGACGATCGCCAGTTCCTTGATTTTCATCGGAACATACATATCATCACACATAAAGTCATATATCATTTTTTTCCGCTGTTCATACTTTGCGTCCATACCCAGATCTTCTCCTTATATAATGAAAAAAGCTGCCGATGTAATCGACAGCTTCCGGTTTCTACCAGATTCCCAAATTCAGAACCATTGCAATGACAAGGAACAGAATCACAAAAATTCTTGTAAGCTTTACAAGCATTCCTTCCATGGAACGTCCCTTATTTTTGCCCCAGTAAGTATCTGCTGCTCCGGCGATCGCGCCAAGACCTGCAGATTTACCCTCCTGCATTAAGATAATCACTGTAATTACAATACTCAGTATAATAAATACAATAGTTAAAATCGTATTTAAAACGGTCACGATTTCCACCTCCTAATTCTAAACTCACGACTAACTGATTATATCATAGAAGAAAAGTCTTTTCAACATTTTTTTATATTTCACAATTTTCCTTTTCATTTCCACTTTATAATATAACACAGATAATATAGAACTTACTGTATCATTAGGAGTATACCATGAAATCCTGTCAAATGTACAGATTTATTCCGATTATATTACTGTGTGTCTGTCTGTTCACTGGTGGATGTTCCCAAAGTACGTGAACTTCACCGCCGATTCCCTCCCTGTGGCCAAGGCCGAAGAACTTGCAGACGGTGCTTCCAGCGATCTGGACATCATCAGCAGTGTATATAATTATATCATTACACATTTTACCTATGATTATTCCAAAGCTTCCAGTGTAACAAGCGGATATCTTCCCGATATCGATGAGGTTTTCACCTCTGAGAAAGGAATCTGTTTTGATTACGCTGCAGTCATGACCTTTCTGATGATCGCCGTGATTCTGGTTCTGATTGCAAAAGTCGTACCTGTTTTTTCCAAAGTTTATGCCGAACTCGGAAGCGAGCTGACCGGGACCGCACGGACGCTTCTGCACATCAGTACCATTCTCAATCATTATATGCTTGGATTTATCATTGCATTTCTGGTATTGCTTATCATCTGTATGATTTTATATCACACCGATCTCGGGCGCGTATTGTTCCTCGGACAGAAACTTGCCATGACGGTTGCCTCAGGACGCGTTGCAAACTGCCTGTATCTGGTTCTCTCCAGCGGACTCGACAGTAATATCGGTCTTACCCTGGCACGCGAACTTGTCAATAATCCGCATATGCAGGCACTTATCGACAAATGTCACGAGAATATCCGCCACGGGGAATCATTCGACAAAGCACTGCTGCTGTCCGGCATCTTTTCCCAGATGTACGCCAGCTGGATTGCAATCGGTTCCCGGACCGGCGAAATGGAAAGCATTGTTTCCCAGCGGGAGATCAATACCGATACCGCAAGCTATCTGACGGCACTTCGTGCTGCATTGCGCCAGATCAACGGTATTATCTACACTTCTGCCGCAAAAAATATGATCGCCATGGACAGCAGCATCTTACAGCTTTATAAAGACGGACGGATCGACAAACACACCGCCATCTCGGAAGCGGTCAATCCGGAGATCATGTCTAAACGTCTGAATCTCTTATAATGTTTCACTGATCCGCAGAAGCTGGTTATACTTGGCAGTGCGCTCTCCTCTGCACGGAGCGCCTGTCTTGATCCAGCCGGCATTTACTGCCACCGCGAGATCTGCAATAAAAGAATCTTCCGTTTCTCCGGAACGATGTGAAATAATTGCCTTATAGCCGTTCTTCTGTGCCAGTTCAATCGCATCCATGGCTTCCGTAAGCGTTCCGATCTGATTGACCTTAATCAGCACACCATTTGCCACCTTAAGATCCATTCCGCACCGGATTCGTTTCACATTCGTGACAAACAGATCATCTCCCACCAGCATCACCTGTTCTTTCATGCGCTTTGTCAATTCCTGCCAGCCTTCCCAGTCGTCTTCATCCAGACCGTCCTCAATAGAAATCAGCGGATATTCCGTGGTAAGTTCTTCATACAGCGAAATCATTTCCTGTGCACTGCGCAGGACTTCTTTTTTTTCGGTGGTTTCCTGCGTTTTCACATGTGCGTCAGATGTATAAGCACCTCCCTGCGTGTCCGGACGCCGCAGATTGACATCCACCTCTTCATGTATCTGCGCTTCTCCCGGAAAATGATACATTCCGTCTTTCTCACTGTACAGCTCGGATGCTGCTGCATCCATGGCAAATGCCACATCGCTGCCCACCTTATATCCGGCTTCCTCCACGGCACGCTGCAGACATGCAAACACTTCTCCCGCACTGGAAAAATCCGGTGCAAATCCGCCTTCATCCCCCACTGCCGTCAGTTTGCCTTCTTTCTGCAAAATTTTTTTCAGAAAATGATAAATTTCCGCACCCATCCGGAGTGCATCCGGAAACGACTCGGCTCCGACCGGTACAATCATAAATTCCTGAAAATCCAGGTAATTCTTTGCGTGAGCTCCACCATTTATGACATTCATCATCGGCATCGGCCATTTTTTTGCATTCGGTCCTCCCAGATAACGGTACAACGGCATATCCAGTGCTGCCGCTGCGCAGCGCGCACAGGCTAAAGAAACACCAAGTAAAGCATTGGCCCCCAGATTTCCTTTGTTGTCTGTCCCATCCAGTTCCACAAGTTTGCGGTCAATCTGTACCTGTTCCAGCACATTCATTCCCAACAGCTCCCTGCGGATCTTTGTGTTGATGTGATCCACAACGCGCTGTACGCCAAGCCCAAAATAACGTTCCTGTCCATCCCGCAGCTCAATCGCCTCAAATCTTCCGGTACTGGCTCCGGATGGCACAGATTCCCTGCCCGTAGTCTTCTTTCCCGTTGTCTCTGTCTGCGCGGTCACTTCCACCTCAACCGTAGGATTTCCTCTTGAATCCAGAATTTCCCTTCCATGAATTTCAATAATTTTGATCATCAGACCCATTCCTATTGTCCTCCTTTTTTCATTATTGTGTGAAAAAGAAAGAAATTTATTCAAATCCAAAGAAAAAGAAAGGGGCTGTAAAAAAACTCCCCTGACAGAAAAATCGCCCAGACCGTGAGGTCT
>OIYH01000465.1_pt1 | contig 30877 bp, 26 predicted proteins | sample 1587911 | NCBI WGS metagenome assembly OIYH01 (sample SAMN03283252) | human gut metagenome | biome: human-associated habitat; material: feces | host: Homo sapiens | place: USA | collected 2013
ACCAATCAAACCCTTGCGCCGCAGGGCTTTCCGGCTTGACGGCCTGATAACTCCGCCTCTGTAGGCCGCTGGTTCGAATCCAGTCGGGCTGCCATGATCTGAAGGACTCATCTGTCAGCAGGTTTTCCGCTTTCCCACCAAGGTCGGCGACGACAGAATGAAAATGCAGATCGTGAAGAGCGAGTGGAACGAAACGGTACGGTACGGTGAGATAAGAATGGCCTCAAGTACATCGGTGTCTCCGGCTGACCGAAGCGTATGTTGTCGATAGGCAGCCGACAGGAAAACGTGAAACCAACGTATCGTTTGAGGTGGGTTTGACGATAACTGGACCGGTGGTTGCAAACAGCGGGGACGGATGGTATACTCTGTGTCAGAGCGCAGCCTGCACTATGGGAACTGTATCCGATCATAGTCTCACGGTGTTTAGCGGCGGTGCCTGCCTGTATGTGAAGATGAAAGGACGGTGACAGAGGTGTATTTCGAATACGGTGAAACAGAGCTTTCTTATCTGCGGCAGAAAGACAGGCGGCTTGGTGAAGTCATTGACCGTATTGGATATATCGACCGTGCCGTGGATACTGACTTGTTCTCTGCCATTGTCCATCATATCATCGGCCAGCAGATATCGACTAAGGCGCAGGCGACCATCTGGCAGCGGATGCGGGATGCGCTGGGTGAGGTGAACGCGGAGAGCATCCTTGCGGCGGGAGTCCCTGAACTGCAAGCCCTGGGTATGACCTTCCGTAAGGCGGAATACATCACAGATCTGGCGCAAAAGGCCCGGGACGGTGCGTTTGATCTGGACGGCATATGGCAGAAAACGGACGGGGAGGTGATCCGCGAACTGAGCAGTCTGAAGGGTGTTGGCATCTGGACAGCGGAGATGATCCTGCTGTTCTGTATGCAGCGGCCCGATGTGTTTAGTTACGACGATCTGGCTATTCAGCGCGGACTGCGGATGCTCTATCACCACCGCAGCATTGACCGTAAGCGGTTTGAGATGTACCGCCGTCGGTTTAGCCCGTATGGCAGCGTGGCGAGCCTGTATCTGTGGGCGGTGGCCGGTGGAGCGATACCGGAGTTGAAAGATCATAAGCCGAAAAAGAGATTGGAGGGAAAGAGATGATCTGGACATCCGAGTATATGTCGCCGCTGGGTAGGATCACGCTGGCCTGCGACGATGAGGCGCTCGTTGGTCTATGGTTCAACGGGCAGCGGTATTTCGGCAGTGTTCTGCCGAAAGTGACTGTACAAAGGGAACACCCGTTGTTTGCAGAGGCCGGTCGCTGGCTGGATATCTATTTTTCCGGTAAGGAACCGGGGTTTCTGCCGCCGCTGCGCTATGATACCACACCGTTCCGTAAGCGTATCTGTGACATCATGTTGACGATACCGTATGGAAAGACCATGACCTACGGAGAGATCGCTGCTGAAGCGGCTCGCCAGCAGGGGCTGGCCAAAATGTCCGCGCAGGCGGTGGGCGGCGCGGTGGGGCATAACCCGATCTCTCTCATGATCCCGTGCCACCGTGTGGTGGGTACAAACGGCAGCCTTACCGGCTATGGCGGTGGCATCCAAAGGAAGAAAGCATTGCTGGAGCTGGAGCGTGCCGATATGCGTGGTTTGTTCGTACCGAAAAAAGGGACTGCGCTTTGACCGGGTTTCGTTTCCCGTGCAGCCTGAGAATATACGCACGTCCGGCCTGACTGGGCCGGACGTGTGTTTTTGTTTTTCCTGCGGGGGTATTTGACGAAAAAATGTGAGAAAAGAGCAGACAGCGTCTTGAAAACAGGCGGCGGGACTGCCATCATGATCGACGCCGGCTATAACTACGAACGGCTGGCGGAGAAGATGGCATGGCCGGGTATTGCACCACAGTCCATTCGGCACATTCTCATTACCCATCAGGATACTGACTGGAAAACAAGCCGTTTTCGCCGTTGCCGGAAACGCTGCAAAGGCATACGCGGCTCAGCCGTGACCCTCGGCAGCGATCATGTGCAGTGCGTTCTCCAGTGCGCCGATAACGGCGGAGGTATGGCTTACAAAAGCTCATCCGTTTTTCGATAGCCCAGCGCAGTGGAGATCATGGACGCGGTGGCGCAGACCTGTTCCACCGCCGCAAGGAATTCATCGGAACGGGTGCTGCGGAACATACCGATCACGCCAACGGTGTATCGTGCTTTGCCCTCCACGGTATAGACCGGTGCGGAAATGGAGCGCAGGCCGATCTTGTATTCGCCGTTTTCAATGGCGTAGCCGTTGGCACGGCACAGATCGATCTCCTGCATCAGCGCGGTCAGGTCAGTGATGGTGTGCGGAGTGAACTGGGTCATATGCTGCGCGCGCAGCAGCGCCTCGGCACTGGTGCGGGACATATGTGCCAGAAAGACCTTGCCCTGCGACGTACAGTAGATTGGCAGCCGGGAACCTATATCCGACACGATACGCAGATTGTCCCGGGTCTCCACCTGGTCCAGGGTGATCACGCTGCCGCCCTCGCACACCGAGAGCATGACGGACGCTCCGGTCCGCTGGCACAGGTGCTCCATATAGGGGCGGGCCACCAGAGAGATGTCCCAGGACCGTTCCACCTGACGCCCATATTCGAACAGCCGCAGGCCCAGCGTGTATTTCCCGTCCGGCGTCTGCGCTGCCACGTCATAGGCCCGCATGGTGGTCAGCAGGCCGAATACGGTGCTCTTCGGGTATCCGCACCGGGTGGCCAGCTCCTTCAGCGACAGGGGACTTTCCGCCTGACTCAGAATTTGCAGGACCTCCATGGCCTTCGCCACGGATAATATGATATTTCCATCCATCATGGCGCCGCACCTCCCGTTGCTATCAGCATACCGGCTTCGTTATTCTCTGTCAAGAACGATCCGAGAAAGCTGACACAAAATAAGAGAAAACCCCCGGAAACGGAGACTTTTTCTGCACAGCTGAAGAACAGCGGAAAGGCCATGAAAACAGAGAGGTACTTGCGGAAACGGTCATGCTACGCTATAATACAAGGCGATCCAGGGAGAACCATTTGTAGTTTCCGGGGTGGACAGAAGCCTATAAGGAGGACCTTGTACCATGGAGAAAAAGCTGACTCATAGTAAGTGGTTTTTATACCTGACAGAGTTTTTCGCGGGAATGTCCGTCATGGCGGTGGAACTGGGCGCCAGCCGCCTGATGGCGCCGTATTTCAGCTCATCTCAAATCGTTTGGACGGTCATTATCGGCGTTATAATGGTCGCTATGGCTGTGGGCAACATCTGGGGCGGACGGATGGCTGACAAGAGCAAGTCGCCGGACCGACTCTATGGCCGGGTCATCATCGCCGCGATCTGGATCGCGTTGATACCCTTTGCGGGCCGATGGATGATCGCCGGGATATCCTTCCTGCTGGCCACGTTCGTAACGAAGAACTTTCTGGTCTGGGCGGCGCTGGCAGCCTGCCTGGTGATCTTCGCCTTCCCCTGTGTGCTGCTGGGCACCGTAACACCGTCCCTGACCAAGTTCACCGTGGACAATTTGGATGACACTGGCAGGACCGTGGGGCAGCTGAATGCGCTGAACACCATCGGCAGCATCATCGGCACCTTTGTGCCCACGTTCCTGACCATCCCGGCGGTGGGTACGGCGGCCACGTTCCTGATCTTTGCGGGTGTGCTGGCCGCTATCGGTATTGTCTACTTCACTTTTGAACGGAAGAAGACGGTCACCGGTATTATTGCGGTGGTGTTGGTGGCGGGGTTGTGCTTTGCGCTGCCCACCTACAGCTTCGCCTTCTGGGAGAGCGACCTGGCCCTGGAGGATGAGTCCATCTACAACTACCTCCAGGTCAAGGATGACGACCACACCACCACGCTCTCCACCAATGTGCTCTTCGGTGTACAGTCGGTGCAGAACAAGGACGGTAAGCTCACCGGAATGTACTACGACTACGCGCTGGCAGCCCCCTGTATGGCGGGTATGGACGGTACCGATAACACAGGCCGCAGCGCCATGATCTTGGGCATGGGTTCCGGCACCTACGCCGGATACTGCGTCCGCTATTTCCCGGGCATGACCGTGCAGGGCGCGGAGATCGACGGCAAGATCGCCGATATCGCCCGCACCTATTTTGGCCTGCCGGAGGAGGTGGAGGTGGCTGTAGCCGATGGCCGGGCCTACCTGACCGCGTCGGAGGAAAAGTTTGATGTGATTATGGTGGATGCCTATCAGGACATCACCATTCCGTTTCAGCTGTCCAGCCGGGAGTTCTTCGCGGCGGTGGCGGAGCATCTGAAGCCGGAGGGCGTCATGGTGGTGAACCTGAACATGACCTCCCGGGAGGATGGCTCCATCAACCAGTACCTCTGTGATACGATGGCCAGCGTGTTCGCGTACACCTATCTGGCCGATGTGCCCGGAAACACCAATACGGAGGTGTTCTGCACCAACGCGCCTGGCCTGCCGGAGCGCTTTGCCGCCAGCCGCGCCGCGCTGACCGACGGGGACTACGCCGCCATGATGGCGGAGGTGGCCGCCGATCTGACGGTCTACACCGGTGGGGACTGCCTTCTGACGGACGACAGGGCGCCGGTGGAGGTGTTGGGTATGCGTGTGCTGGATGAGCTGATCGCCGGAGAACTGGACTATTACCGGGAGAATTTCAGCCTGCAGGAGATACTGGGGATGCTGGGCTGACGACGGCGCTTGACAAGCCCCACCGCCGGGGCTATGATAGCCGTGCCGTCCATCTGCCCGGCGGCCGAAACGAGGAAATGAGGTATCGCTATGGACGCAGTTGTTCTTGACCATGTGGATAAGGCCTATACCACCTACGGCACGGATATCGTCCTGACCGGCGAGACGCGGCCCAGCCGTACCCGACAGGTGCTGCGCGACCTGTCGCTGACCATTCCTGCCGGAGAGATCACCGTGATCGTGGGCCGCAGCGGCTGCGGCAAGAGCACGCTGCTGAAGCTGCTGGCGGGGACAGAGACGCCTGACACCGGGACAATACGGATTCCGGAGGGTTGGCACAGTGCCATGCTCAGCCCGGATCCCTATGTCATCACCTGGACCAGCGTGCAGCGGAATGTGGCCATGGCCTGCGGCGTGGGAAAAACGCCGGAGGAGCGCTATGAGCGCGCCAGCGAATTCGTGCGATTGGTGGGCTTGGAGGACTACGCCGACCTGACTCCGGTGGAGCTGTCCACCGGCATGAAGCAGCGTTTGGGCCTGGCCCGGGTGCTGGCGGGGCAGGCGGAACTGCTGCTGATGGATGAACCCTTTGCCTCCCTGGACTTTTTGACCCGCGCGGAGCTGCAGAGCCAACTGCTGGACATCCAGGAGAAGCTGCCCCGCACGATCGTGCTGGTCACCCACCAGCTGGAGGAGGCGCTGCTGCTGGGGCGGCGGATTATCGTCATGCACCCGGACAGTACGATCTGTGAATTTGATCTGACGGATTCGCCCTATCCCCGGGATCTGGACGATCCGACGCTGCGGCGGCTGAAGGAGGCTATTACCGACCAATGCCGCTATACCGCATAAGAAACGGCGATGCACACTATACTTGCTGTACCATACCTGCGGCCTGTGCCGCTGAAAGGAGACTGTTATGCTTTCCGGACTGACGCAATATGTGCCCGAAGCGACCCTGACTGTTTACGACAATCTGGAATTTCTCATTCGCCTGCTGCTGTCTGCCGCCTTGGGCGCGCTGGTGGGTTTGGAGCGCAGTAAGCGCCGCAAGGAGGCGGGCATCCGTACCCACTGCATCATTGCCTGTACCTCCGCGCTGTTTATGATCGTCTCAAAATACGCTTTCCTGGATTGTGTTACGCTGGATGGTCTTCGCGGCGCCGACCCTGCACGCATTGCCGCCCAGGTGGTCAGCGGCATATCCTTTCTGGGGGCCGGCGTCATATTCAAAAACGGCAACTCTATCCGCGGACTGACCACCGCCGCCGGTATGTGGGGTACCGCCGCCATCGGTATGGCTGTGGGTGCCGGTATGTATTGGCTGGGCCTGTTCGAGGCGGCTGTCCTCGTTGCCATCCAGATCATTCTCCACCGCTTCCCTGTGGGGGCGGATGCCCTCACGACCCAGGAGCTTCTGGTGGAGCTGGAGGATACGGATGAGCTGCGGGCCCGCTTTGACGATCTGCTGAAGGAGCACCGCGGCCAGGTGACAGAGAGCAGCCTTACCCGCCAGGACGGCTGCCTTCGTATGGAGATCACCGTCCGGCTTGAGCCGCCGATCACCCATGATGAAGCACTGGCCTTTATGCGGGAGAACCCCGGTGTGAAAAGAATGTCTGTATAAGCGACGCATGAAAAGCCGGCCACCAGGCCGGCTTTTTCATGCGCAGTTGCGGTTTTCACTGGAGTTTGCTATACTCTGTGTGAGAAGGGAGATGTTTCTGTGCTGCATACTGTTATGGCGTTCCTGCCGTTGGCGTTTTTGATCGTATATGCCCTAAAGACCCGCAAAATGGCAGATGCAATGGTCTTGGCTACCCTGCTGGCCGTGCTGCTGGTCCATCGCCAGCATTTTTTCACTGGGCTGATCGACGCCATGTATACTACACTGGGCAACAGCTCCTATCAGTTTGCACTGTGCAGTATTCTGGGCTTTGGCGGAATGATCTCGTTGTTTCAGGCCTCCGGCGGGCTCATGGGCTTCCGGGATCTGCTGGCGAAGGCGGCCAACACGCCCCGCAAAACGCTGCTGCTGGCGTGGCTGCTGTCTGTGATCATGTTCGTGGACGAGTATCTGAATGCCCTGACTACCACCATCTGCCTGCGGGATGTCTCCGATAAAAACCGTTTGCCCCGGGAGCACCTGGCGGTGCAGACCAACATTATGGCATGCTGCCTGTGCGTGACGGTGCCCTTTACCAGCTGGACGGCATTCAGCGTGGGCCTGATCTCCGACTTCGGCCTGGGGTTCACGGATTACCTTCAGGCGGTGCCCTTCATGTTTTATCCGCTGGCGTTTGTGCTGGTGGGATTGACCGTATTTGCCGTAGGTGGCTGCTGGGCGGTAATGACCATCGCTATTCCTGTGTTCATCCCGATGGGACTGGCTGCCGGGGTGGCTGCGCCGCTGATGATCGCCGCGGTGATGAGCGGCGTTACCCTGGGATATAGTCTGTGCTTCTACGCGGACGCGGTGCTGATGACCACCGCCGGCTCGGGCGTTTCCAACCTGACCACCATACGGGCGGCAACGCCCTATGCGCTGGCGGTGGGGGGCCTTTCAGTGATAGCGCTGTTGGTGGCCGGGCTGTGAAAACGGTGGCTGGGCTGTGAAAGCAGCGGGTGGAAACAGTAACATTTTTGATAGAAAACCGGTGGTTTACAGGGCGGGGAAATCGTGGTACACTATGTGGGACCGGCGTTTGACACGCCGGAAAAGCGCGTGCTTTTTGTGCGCTTTCGCTGTACACTTATGGTACATTCATGATACATTTACGATACGTTTGCTATACATTCTCTTTCGCTTTTTGCGGGCTTGATGCGCTGTATGCGGCCGCAGGCACCGTGCGGGGGAAATGCGAGGGAAGGGAGGTGCCGCCATGCTGCGACGGATACGGGAGCTTTTTAACGACGTGTTCCGACAGGCCGATCTTGTCCTGCTGGCGCTGTGCATCGGCACGTCGCTGTTCGGCATACTGATGATCGCCAGCGCCACACACTATATGCACACCAGCAAGCTGGTGCTGGTACAGGCGGCGGCGCTGTGCATCGGGGCGGTGCTGTATATCGTGGTGTCGCAGGTGGACCTGAACGAGCTGGCGAAGTACTGGAAGTGGATATTCCTGGTGGGCGTGGTGTTCATCCTGCTGCTGGCAACGCCCCTCGGCATTGCCGGGGATACCGGCAACAAGGCATGGCTGGAGTTCCCGTTCCTGCCGGTGAAGGTGCAGCCGGCGGAGATCGTGAAGCTGACGTTTATTATCGTGCTGGCGAAACAGCTGGCGTGGCTGAAGGAGAACCGGGACCTGCGGTCGATTTCCTCCATCGTCATGCTGGCGGCACACTTCGGCGTGATCTTTGCGCTGTATTACAAGATATCCTCCGACATGGGCAGTGCGCTGGTGTTCCTGTTCATCTTCGCGTGTATGTGTTTTGTGGCGGGGGTGGCGCTGCGGTGGTTCCTGATCGGCGGCGGCGCGGCGGGACTGCTGTTCTACGCCATGTGGGACCTGGACCTGCTGGATACCTACATGAAAAACCGGTTCATCGTCCTGTTCGACCACAGCTATGACCCGCTGAACACCGGCTGGCAGCAGACCCGGAGCCTGCTGACACTGGGTGGCGGAAGGATATTCGGGCAGGGGCTGTTTCGCGGCACGCAGACCCAAAGCGAGGCGGCGTCCAGCCTGCCGCACCGGCACACGGATTTTATTTTCTCCGTGATCGGTGAGGAGCTGGGGCTGGTGGGCTGCCTGCTGACGCTGGCGCTGCTGACGGCCATTATACTGCGGTGCCTGTATGTGGCGCGGCACGCCAAGACCCGGCTGGAGGGCTATGCCTGCATCGGCGTGGCCAGTGTCATTATCTTTCAGGTCATCATCAATGTGGGTATGTGCCTGTTCGTGATGCCGGTCATCGGACTGACGCTGCCCTTCATCAGCTATGGCGGCTCATCGCTGGTGATGCTGTTTGCTTGTATGGGGCTGGTGTCCGGCGTACACGGGCGGGCGAAGCCCGACTGGCTGCGATAGGAAAGACAACAAAAGAACGCCGCGGCTGTGCCGGGGCGTTCTTTGTTTGTTTACACACCGGCGGGCAAAATCGGTTGTAATCAGCGGGGCGCTGTGCTATAATAATGTATCAAATCATGGGGGCACAGGGCCGTTTTTCGCTGTGCCGCCTAAAAGTGAGGGTACGCTTATGAAGATCGTGGTATTGGCGGGCGGACTGTCCACAGAGCGCCAGGTGGCGCTGACCAGCGGCACCGGCGTGTGCAGGGCGCTGCGGGAGAGGGGACACAAGGCCATTCTGGTGGATATGTTTTTGGGGTTGGAGGACTACGAGGGCGCGTTGGAGGATATCTTTGACGCGCCGGACGGCCTGTGCGGCCAGAGCCGTGTGGAGCGCGTGGAGCCGGACCTGGAGGCGGTGCGCCGCAGCCGGAGGGACCAGAGCCCCAGCCTGCTGGGCAAGGACGTGCTGACCGTGTGCCGCATGGCGGACGTGGTATTTCTGGCGCTGCACGGAAGCTGCGGCGAGGACGGCCGCATACAGGCCACGCTGGATCTGTTGGGCGTACCCTACACCGGATCCGGGTATCTGGGCAGCGGCATGGCCATGGATAAATCCGTGACGAAGCGGATGATGGACTCTCTCGGTATTCGCACGGCTCCGTGGCACGACATCCACTATACCGAGAGCGATATCCCCCGGCTGGCGGAGGAGCTGCCGGTGCCCTGTGCCGTGAAGATCGTCAACGGCGGCAGCTCCATCGGTGTGGCGCTGCCGGACACGAAGGAACAGCTGGAGAAGGCCCTGCGCGACCTGCTGCGCTACGGCGACCATGTGGTGGTGGAGCAGAAGATCAAGGGTCGGGAGATACAGATCGCCGTGCTGGGCGACGGCTATCTGCCGGCGGTGGAGATCATCCCCAAGGGCGCCTATTTCGACTATGAGAGCAAGTATCAGGCCGGCGGCGCGGTGGAGCTGTGCCCCGCGCCTATCACGGACGCGGCGTGGAAGCAGGTGGGGGAGATGGCCCTGAAGCTGCACAAGGGGCTGGGGCTGAGCGTGTACTCCCGTTCGGACTTCATTCTGGACGAGAACGGTCAGGCCTGGTGCCTGGAGATCAACACCCTGCCGGGCATGACGCCTACCAGTCTGGTGCCCCAGGAGGCGGCGCAGGTGGGACTGAACTACGGCGAATTGTGCGAGAAGATCGTGGAGCTGTCGCTGGCGGCGCGAAAGGCGGCGCGGGCATGATGCCGCTGACGGTACAGACCATCTGCGCCGCGGTGGGCGGCACGGTGTTGCAGAGCAGCGGCGCGGCGGTGCGCGACGTGACCACCGACAGCCGCCGCGTGCCGCAGGAAGCGCTGTTCATCCCTCTGGTGGGGGAACGCTTCGACGGCCACGCCTATATCGAAAAGGCGCTGGAGGCCGGGGCGGCGGGATGCCTGACGGCAAAAACGCCGGAGGCACTGCTGCCGGGGAAGTTTTACATTCAGGTGCCCGACACGCGGCTGGCGCTGAAGGCGCTGGCCGCCTGGTACCGGGGGCAGTTCCGGCTGCCGGTGGTACAGGTGACCGGCTCCGTGGGCAAGACTACCACCAAGGAGATGATCGCCGCAGTGCTGACGCAGAAATACGAGACGCTGCGGACGGAGGGGAACCTCAACAACGATATCGGCGCGCCGCTGACGCTGCTGCGGCTCATGCCGGAGCACGAGGCGGCGGTGATCGAGACGGGCATGAACCACTTTGGGGAGATACGGTATCTGGGCGAGATGGTACGGCCGGATATCGCCGTTATCACCAACGTGGGCGACGCCCACATCGAAAATCTGGGCAACACACGGCAGGGCATTTTGCAGGCCAAGTGTGAGATATTTGAAAATCTGACCCCGGAGGGCGTCGCGGTGCTCAACGGCGACGACGAGCTGCTGAACACGGTGACGCTGCCACAGATCATCCTGCGCTGCGGCGAGGGTGAGCACTGCGATGTCCGTGTTACGGACATCGACGACCGGGGGCTGGAGGGCATGGCCTGCACCGTGACCACGGGACAGGCGGCCTATCGGCTGGAGACGGCGGCGCCGGGGCGGCACATGGTCTATCCCATGGCCATGGCGGCAGCCATCGGCGAACGGCTGGGCCTGACGGCGGCGGAGATCACCGCGGGGACGGCGGCCTATGCGCCGGTGGGGAGCCGGATGCACCTGATCCGTATGGACGGGGATCGGCTGGTCATCGACGACTGCTACAACGCCAATCCGCAGTCCATGGCGGAGGGCATCCGTATGCTGGCTGCCAGCCGGCAGAAAAAGCGCCTGGCGGTGCTGGGCGACATGGGTGAGTTGGGCGCGCTGACGGCCCAGGCCCACCGGGATATGGGGACGCTGTGCCGGGAGTTGGGCATCGAGACCGTGGCGGTGGGGGAGAAGATGAAGGCCCTGACCGAAACGGATCCGGAGGCGCAGTGGTTCGCCGGTGTGGAGGAGGCGCTGCCCGCTGTACGGGCGCGGTTCACGCCGGGGACGGCGGTGCTGGTGAAGGCGTCTCACGCCATGCATTTTGAGAACATCGTAAAGGAATTAGAGAAAGAGTAAATGGTCGACATTCGCGTTACAGGGCTGGTGAAGTCCTTTGATCTGGAAAAGAGAATACTGGACGGACTGAGCTTTCAGGTGGACAGCGGGGAGCGCGTGGGACTGCTGGGGCGGAACGGCGCCGGAAAGACCACGGTGTTCCGTATGCTCACCGGGGAGCTGGAGCCGGACGAGGGCGAGGTACAGATCGCCGCCGGACGGCGGGTGGGACTGATCTCGCAGATCCCCGTGTATCCGGAGGGGTACACGGTGGAGGACGTTTTGCAGACGGCCTTCGCGCGGATGTTTCGGATGAAGGACGAGATGGATGCGCTGGCCCTGCGGATGGAGCAGGGGGACAGCGGCGCAGATACGCTGCGGCGGTACGGCGAGCTGAACGCCAAATTCGAGGGACTGGGCGGCTGGGACACGGAGACGGCGGTGAACAAGGTGGCCAACGGCCTGAGCATCCCGAGGGAAATGCGGCAGCGGGAATTCGCGTGTTTGTCCGGCGGAGAGAAGACCCGGGTGAACCTGGGACGGCTCATTCTGGAGGATACGGACATCCTGCTGCTGGACGAGCCCACGAACCATCTGGACCTGCAGGCCACGGAGTGGCTGGAGGGGTATCTGCGGAGGTTCCGGGGCACGGTGCTGACCATCAGCCATGACCGGTATTTCCTGGACCGGACCGTGACGCGGATCATCGAGATACAGGACGGAAAAGCGGAGTTTTACAGCGGAAATTACAGCTTTTATGCCATCGAGAAGGAACGGCGGTATCAGGAGCGCATGAAGCAGTACCTGAAGGAGCAGGCGAAGATCGCGCAGCTGGAAAAGGCGGCGGAGCAGATGCACCTGTGGGCTTTCATGGGCAACGACGCGCTGCACAAGCGGGCCTTCAGCATGGAGAAGCGCATCGAGCGTATGCGGACCACGGAGAAGCCCACAAAGGCGCGGAAGCTGGAGGCGCGCTTCCAGAGCCGGGAGTTCAAGGGCGACGAGGTATTGCAGATCAAGGGCGTCAGCAAGGCCTTCGGCGAGAAGCGGCTGTTTGAGGATGTGTATCTGCGGTGCGAGGGGGGCGAGCGCATCGCCCTGCTGGGCGAGAACGGCACGGGAAAGACCACGCTGCTGAATATGCTGACCGGCAGCGAGCGCCCGGACAGCGGCGTTATACGGCTGGGGCCGGCGGTGAAGGCGGCGTATCTGCCGCAGGTGATACACTTCGAGCACCCGGAGAGGTCCATACTGGACACGATGCTCTATGAGCTGGACATCACGCCGCAGTCGGCGCGGAACCGGCTGGCGGCGTATCAGTTCACCGGAGAGGATGTGTTCAAGAGCGTCGGCGTGCTGTCCGGCGGCGAGCTGAGCCGCCTGCGGCTGTGTATGCTGATGGACGAGAGCATCAATCTGCTGATACTGGACGAGCCGACGAACCATCTGGATATCGACTCGCGGGAGTGGCTGGAGCAGGCGGTGGAGGCCTTCGACGGGACGCTGCTGTTCGTGAGCCACGACCGGTATTTCATCAACCGGTTCGCCACCCGTGTGTGGGAGCTGGCCGGGGGCGTCATCACGGACTATCCCATGGGCTTTGCACAGTACCGGCAGGCCAAGGAGGAGGAACGCGCCGCCGCGGCGGCCGCGGTACAGGTACAGTCCGTTGCGCCGAAAAAGAACGGCAGCCGGGGCAACCGGGCCCAGCAGGCGGCGAAAAAGCAGCTGACCATCTGCGAGACGGCTATCGCCAGGCTGGAGGCGGACAGCGCGCGGCTGGAGGCGGAAATGGCGGAGAATGCCTGCGACGCGGAGAAGCTGAACGCGCTGTATCAGGAACAGCAGGACGTGCAGAAGCGGCTGGAGCAGGAGATGGAGCGCTGGGAAGAACTGAGCTTGCAGGCCGAGGAACAGGAGGAGCGATAACATGAGTGATATTTTGTGCATTTACTATTCCCGGACCGGGCATACCCGCCGGGCGGTCAAGGAGATCGCCGAGGCGCTGGGCGCGGAGATCACGGCGATCACCGACGACTGCGACCGCAGCGGCTGGCGGGGATATATGCGCTGCGGTATGGACGCCATGAAGACGTCCACCCGGCCCCTGCAGCCCTTTGAGACGGAGAAGCCGCTGGGCGCGTACAAACTGGTGATCGTGGGCAGCCCGGTGTGGGCGGGGCGGTGCGCCAGCCCCATTCGCGCGCTGCTGAAGCGGCGGGGACTGGAGATGGAAAACGTGGCCTACGTGGTCACGCGGAGCACCACCCAGCGCAGCGAGGAGGTCTATGACCAGATGGATATGTACACCGGGCAGGCCCACCGGTTAGCGGTGTCGCTGCGGCCGGACAGCGAGGGGTATGAGTTCTGGCGAAATGACTTTATCCAGAATGTGCGCCGCCTGCTGGAGAACGACTGAGGACGGGCCATGCAGGAGAAGCTGAGCGCCCTTGCGGCGCATTTGACAGAGGTGGAGCAGCAGCTGGCGGACCCGGCGGTATATACGGACCGGGAGAAGCTGACGGCGCTGCGCCGGGAGCAGAAGGAGCTGGCGCCGGTGGTGGAATGCTGGCAGGCGTATCTGCGGGCGCAGGACACCGCCCGGGAGGCGGAGGAGATGCTGTCTGACCCGGAGCTGCGGGCCCTGGCACAGGAGGAGCTGGCCGGCGCCAAGGGGGATATGGAGCGCTTGCAGGAGGAGCTGAAGCGGCTGCTGCTGCCGCGGGACCCCAATGACGAGAAGAACGTGATACTGGAGATACGGGCCGGTATCGGCGGGGAGGAGGGCGCACTATTCGCCGCCGACCTGCTGCGGATGTACACCATGTACGCCGAGCGCCGGGGCTGGACGCTGAGCATCGTCAGTGAGAACATGACGGAGCTGGGCGGCGTGAAGGAGGTCAGCGCCGAGATCGAGGGCGCTGGCGCCTGGTCGCGGCTGAAATTCGAGGCCGGGACGCACCGGGTACAGCGGGTGCCGGAGACGGAGTCCTCCGGGCGCATCCAGACCTCCGCCGCCACGGTGGCGGTGATGCCCGAAGCGGAGGAGGTGGAGTTCTCCATCGACCCCAAGGACCTGCAGATCGACACGTTCCGTTCCTCCGGCGCGGGGGGACAGCACGTGAACAAGACGGAGAGCGCCATACGTATCACCCATCTGCCCACGGGCGTGGTGGTGGAGTGCCAGGATGAGCGCAGCCAGTATAAGAACAAGGATCGGGCCATGAAGATCCTGCGCTCGAAGCTGTACGAGGCGGAGCAGGAGAAGCAGAACGCTGCCATCGCCGCCACACGGAAGAGCCAGGTGGGCACCGGCGACAGAAGCGGCAAGATCAGAACGTATAATTTCCCGCAGAACCGGGTCACGGATCATCGGCTGACGGGAGACAATAAAAACTTCAACATTGCGGCCATCATTAACGGTGATCTGGACGGTATGATCGATGCGCTGACCCTGAACGACCAGGCCCAACGGCTGCAGGAGGGAAAGGAGAGTTGACCATGAACGAGAATAAGAAGAAAATGTATGACCTGTCCGGCCCCAAGACGGTGGAGGCTATGAAGAAGCGGCACTTTGACGCCTATTACTGTTCCACCGCTGCCGAGGCCGTGGAGAAGGCGCTGGAGCTGATCCCCAAGACGGACAGTGTATCCTGGGGCGGCGTGATGACGGTGGACGAGCTGGGGCTGAAGCAGCGGCTGGCGCAGGAGGGCTATACCCTCATCGACCGGGATACCGCTAAGGACCCGGCAGAGAAGCAGGCGCTGATGCACCAGGCGCTGAGCTGCGGCACGTTCCTGATGAGCAGCAACGCCATCTCCAAGGACGGGCAGCTGGTGAACATCGACGGCATGGGCAACCGGGTGGCGGCCATGTGCTATGGACCCCGGCAGGTGGTGGTCATCGCCGGTATGAACAAGGTGCTGGGCACGCTGGACGACGCCATTGCCCGCGCACGGAACATCGCCGCGCCGGCCAACGCGCAGCGGTTCGGTATCAAGACGCCCTGCGGCCTGACCGGACAGTGCGGTGACTGCACCAGTCCGGACTGCATCTGTTCCTATGTGGTGGTGACGCGGTACTCCATGGTGCATGAGCGCATCAAGGTCATTCTCGTGGGCGAGGACCTGGGACTGTAAGGAGATGTTTTGCCGCTGCGGCGGAATAAAAGAGCAGAAGAAACGAGGTTCGGGTGATGGAGACCATCATATTCCATCCGGAAACGGACAAAAACGCCATCGCGGAGGCGGCGGCGATCCTTCGCCGGGGCGGCCTGCTGGGTATCCCCACGGAGACGGTATACGGGCTGGGGGCCGACGGGCTAAACGAGGACGCGGTGCGCCGTATTTTCGAGGCTAAGGGACGGCCACAGGACAACCCGCTGATCCTGCACGTGCCGGACGCGGGCTGGCTGGAGCGCTGCTGTGCAGATATCCCTGACACGGCCTATGCGCTGGCGGAACGGTTCTGGCCGGGGCCGCTGACCATGATCCTGCCCCGGCGCGACTGCGTGCCCCTGCGGACCACCGGCGGGCTGGATACCGTGGGCGTCCGCTGCCCGGACCATCCGGTGACGCGGGCCATTATCGCGGCAGCGGATACGCCGGTGGCGGCACCCAGCGGGAATACCTCCGGACGGCCCAGCCCCACCTGTGCGCGGCACATGATGGAGGACATGATGGGCAAGATCGACGGGATCGTGGACGGAGGGCCCTGCGCCGTAGGCGTAGAGAGCACTATTATCGATCTGACGGTGCAGCCGCCGCGCCTGCTGCGGCCCGGCGGACTGCCGCTGGAGGCACTGGAGGCGGTGCTGGGGGAGGTAGCCGTGGACAAGGCCGTGCGGCAGAAGCTGTCCGACGGGGAGAAGGCCAAGGCACCGGGGATGAAGTACCGGCACTACGCGCCCCGGGCTGCCGTGACGGTGGTGACGGGCGCGCCGCGGCGAAGCGCGGCATACATCGCGGCGCATCTGCCGGCGGGGGCCGGGGTCATCTGCTTTGACGAGTACGCGCCGCTGTTCGCGGGGCACATCGTACATCGGTTGGGACCGGCAGGAGACAAGCTGGCCCAGGCACAGCACGTGTTCGACGCGCTGCGGACCTTCGACGAGACGGAGGTGACGGCTATCTATGCCCAGTGCCCGGACGAGGCGGGACTGGGGCTGGCGGTGAGCAACCGGCTGAAAAAGGCGGCGGGGTTCCACACGGTGGACGCGTCGCCGCTGGTCATCGGCTTCACGGGGCCTACCGGCGCGGGCAAAACCAGCGCCCTGCGGGCGCTGGAGCAGCTGGGCGGGCTGGTGCTGGACTGCGACGCCATCTACCATGAGCTGCTGCGGACGGACGGAGCGCTGCGGGGGGCCATCGCCGGGGCGTTCGGCCCGGTGTTCGCGGCGGACGGCGGTCTGGACCGGCAGAAGCTGGGGAACCTCGTATTCGGCGATCCGGCGGCGCTGGAGACGCTGAACGGGATCATCTATGCGCGGCTGCCCCGGGAGCTGCGGCGGCGGATGGACGAGAGCGACGCGGCGGTGGTGGGCATTGACGCCATCAACCTGATCGAAAGCGGGCTGGACGGGCTGTGCCGCCGGACGGTGGCGGTGATCGCGCCGGCGGAGACGCGGGTGGCGCGCATCATGGCACGGGACGGCATACCGGAGGAATACGCGCGGCTGCGGGTGCGGGCACAGAAGGACGAGGCGTTCTACCGGGCCCATTGCACGGACGTGCTGGTGAACGACTGCGGCAGCGCGGCGGCCTTTACGGAAAAGGCACGGCGGGCGCTGGAGACGATATTGAAGGAGGAACGAGCATGAGCGAGGAAATGAAGGCGCTGCGGGAGCAGCTGCTGCGGAACGACAAGAACGGGTATGATACGCTGGGCGAGGTGCAGCTGGCGGAGATGGAGGCCTACTGCGCGGACTACAAGGCGTTCCTGAACGAGGGAAAGACTGAACGGCTCAGCGCCCGGGCGGCTATCGCCGCGGCAGAGGCGAAGGGCTTTGTGCAGTATAAGCGCGGCATGGCGCTGAAGGCCGGGGATAAGGTGTACACCTGCAACCGGGGCAAGGGGCTGATGCTGGCGGTCATCGGTAAGGAGAGCCTGGCCGAGGGCGCACAGATCGCGGCGGCGCATATCGACTCGCCGCGGCTGGATCTGAAGCCCACGCCGCTGTATGAGGACAGCGAGATGGCATATTTCAAGACCCACTACTACGGCGGTATCCGCAAGTACCAGTGGGTGACTATCCCCCTGCAGCTGCGGGGCGTGGTGGCCAAGAAGGACGGCAGCGTGGTAGACGTGTGCATCGGCGAGGCGGGTGAGCCCCAGCTGGTCATCACGGACCTGCTGCCCCATCTGGGCGGCGAACAGGGCCGGAAGCCCCTGAACGAGGCGGTGCCCGGCGAGACGCTGAACCTGCTGGTGGGCAGCCGGCCCATCGGGGACAGCGAGGACAAGGACCGGGTGAAGCTGCACGTGATGAAGCGGCTGCACGACAAGTACGGCATCACGGAGAGCGACTTCGCCTCCGCGGAGCTGGAGGCTGTTCCCGCCGCGGAGGCGGTGGACATCGGTATTGACGGCAGCATGATCGGCTCCTACGGTCACGATGACCGGGTGTGCGGCTACGCGGCGCTGCGGGCGCTGCTGGATATCGAAACGCCGGACAAGACGGCGGTATGCGTGCTGGCGGACAAGGAGGAGATCGGCTCCATGGGCGTGACAGGTATGCAGTCCGCGGCCTTTGACGCCTTTATGTCTGACCTGTGCGACGGCCAGAACGTGCCGCTGAAGGCGTGCTTTGAGAACGCCTTTTGCCTGTCCGCCGACGTGACGGCGGCCTATGACCCCAACTTTGCCGATGTGTACGAGAAGAAGAACGCGGCCTTCGTCAACTACGGCGTGGGTATCTGCAAGTACACCGGCGCGCGGGGCAAGTCCGGTTCCTCGGACGCCAATGCGGAGACGGTGGCCTATGTGCGCGCGGTGCTGGACGGCGCGGGCGTGCGGTGGCAGATCTGCGAGCTGGGCAAGATCGACGCCGGCGGCGGCGGGACGGTGGCACAGTATATGGCCAACCGGAACATCGCCACGCTGGACGCCGGCGTGCCGGTGCTGAGCATGCACGCGCCCTTCGAGGTGGTGGCCAAGGTGGACTGCTACGAGATGTACCGGGCCTGCAAGGCACTGTACGAGGCGAGATAACGGAAAAGCACGGTCCCAGGCAGTGCCTGGGACCGTGCTTTTTACGGGAAAGATACGGAAATCCCTTGTAAAAAGTGGGAGAATACGGTATAATTTTCTACAAGAACAGCAGGAAGGGAGGCGTCGGTATGTACGGCATCGGTCAGCGGGTGGTGCACCCCATGCACGGGGCGGGCGTTATTGAGAGCGTGACGGAGGAGCTGCTGTACGGCGCGGCGCGGACGTACTATGTGTTCCGTCAAGCCGTCAGCGGACTGGTACTGAAGCTGCCCACTGATAACTGCGAGGCCATCGGCGTGCGGCTGCTGTATGACCGGGAGAGGATGGACGCGGTGCTCTCGGCCATCCCATCGCTGACGGTGGAGGAGGAGCGCAACTGGAACCGCCGCTACAGGGAGAACATGGCGCGGCTGAAAAGCGGCGACCTGACGGAGGTGGCACGGGTGGTCAAGTCCCTGATGCGGCGGGAGGCGGCGCGGGGACTGTCCACCGGAGAGAGAAAAATGCTGCACAGTGCCAAGGAGATACTGCTGTCGGAGCTGGCGATGGTGCGGGAGATCGGATACCAAGAGGCGGAGCGTCTGCTGGATGGCGCGGTGATGACGGGAGCGTGTGAATGACGATGGGGAAGCTCTTTGACAAGCTGTTAAACCGGAAAAAGGAACGGCACCCCCGCTGCGCGGCGCTGGTGCCTGCCGCGGGGCGCTCTGAGCGCATGGGCGGCACGGATAAGCTGACGGCGCCGCTGTGCGGCGTGCCGGTGCTGCTGCGGACGCTGCGGGCGCTGGATGAGGCGGCGCTGATCGACGAGATCGTGGTGGCGGTAAGCCCGGAGCGCCTGGAGGAGATCGCGGTCCTGTGTGCCGGGGCGAATGTCAAAACGCCGCTGCGCGTGGTGGAGGGCGGCGGGAGCCGCACTCAGTCGGTGCTGCTGGCGGCGCTGGCGGCCGGCGACAGCTGCGAGCTGCTGGCGGTGCATGACGGCGCGCGGCCGCTGATCCTGCCGGAGCAGGTGGACGACATGGTGCGGCTGGGACAGCGGACCTATGCCGCCGCGCCGGCGCTGCCGGTGACGGACACGGTGAAGGTGGCGGATATGGCGGGGCTGGTGCAGTCCACGCCGGACCGGAAAACGCTGTACGCCGTACAGACACCACAGGTGTTTCAGGCGAACATCCTGAAGGCTGCTCTACAGTCGGCTATTCAGGCCGGGGCGGACATCACGGACGACTGCTCCGCCGTGGAACGGCTGGGCAAGGAGGTATGGCTGGCCCCCGGCTGGCGGGAGAACATCAAGATCACCACGCGGGAGGACCTGACCATGGCAGAGGCATTCCTGCGGGAGAGGGAGAACAGAGCATGACGGATCTGCGCATTGGATACGGCTATGACGTACACCGGCTGGTATCGGGCCGCGCCCTGGTGCTGGGCGGTGTGACGGTGCCCTTTGAGAAGGGGCTGCTGGGGTACTCCGACGCGGACGTGCTGACCCACGCGGTGATGGATGCTCTGCTGGGTGCGGCGGCGCTGGGGGACATCGGCAAGCTGTTTCCGGACAGCGATGCGCGCTACGCCGGGGCGGACAGCACGGCGCTGCTGCGGCAGGTGACGGCGGTGCTGGCGGAGGCGGGCTGGACCATTGTGAATGTGGATGCTACGGTGGCGGCCCAGGCACCGAGGCTGGCGCCCTTTATCCCGGAGATGCGGGAGAGACTGGCGGCGGCCATGGGACTGGACGCGGGACGCGTTTCTGTGAAGGCGACGACGGAGGAGGGACTGGGATTTACCGGCAGCGGCGAGGGCATAGCGGCCCACGCGGCGGCGCTGGTAGAGAAAACGGCGTAAAAAACCCGGTGCAATCTTCACACATTATTAACAGCGGTGGGGTTGTGCCAAAAGTGAACATATGGTACAATATACCTGTTAAGATGCGGAGGCGTGTCTGCCCGATACGGACAGATGCGCCGCTTTTTGGTATAGGCTATGGAGGACGAGGAAAGGAAGGTAGACTTGAGCCACAGGACTATTCAGGACGAGCAGGCGAGACTGCGTAAAAAACGGCAGAAGGCGGAAAACGTCTTTGCTGTATTCAAAAAACCGCTGCACGAGTCACTGACATCGGTATTGCCGGTAATGCTGATCGTGCTGGTGCTGTGCTTCACCATCGCGCCGGTGCCCAACAACGCCATGGTGGCGTTCCTGCTGGGCGGCGTGATGCTGATCGCCGGCATGGGACTGTTCACGCTGGGGTCGGAGATGTCCATGATCCCGCTGGGACAGGCGGTAGGCTCCGAGATCACACGGCGAAAGAAGGTGTGGATCATCACGGTGGTGGGCTTCCTCATCGGCATGATCATTACCGTGGCGGAGCCGGATCTGCAGGTGCTGGCCAACCAGGTACCGGCCATCGAGAACAACGTGATCATCTGGTCCGTGGCGGTGGGCGTGGGTGTGTTCCTGGTCATCGCCCTGCTGCGTATCGTGCTGGGTATCCAGCTGCGGTGGCTGCTGATCGGGTTTTACGCCATTGTGTTCACGCTGGCGATGTTCGTGTCGCCGGATTTCTGGGCGGTGGCCTTTGACTCCGGCGGCGTGACCACCGGACCCATGACGGTGCCGTTCATCATGGCGCTGGGCGTGGGCGTGTGCGCCGTGCGAAGCGACAAGCAGGCCGGGGGCGACAGCTTCGGCCTGGTGGCGCTGTGCTCTATCGGGCCGATCATCACGGTGCTGATCCTTGGATTGCTGTATAAGCCGGACGGAAACGCTTATACCGCGGCGGTCATGCCGGATGCCAAGGACACGGTGGAGATGTTTGATCTGTATCTCAGCGAGATACCTCACTATCTGAAGGAGACGGCATCGGCGCTGCTGCCTATCGGCGCTTTCCTGATCCTGTTCCAGCTGGTGACCCGCAGACTCAAGCGCAAGGAGATACTGCACATGGTCATCGGTCTGGTGTATGTGTACATAGGATTGACCATCTTCCTGATGGGCGTGAACGTGGGCTTTATGCCCGTGGGCAGCTTTTTGGGCGGCAGCATCGCCAGCCATACCTATAATTGGATACTTATCCCCATTGCTATGGTCATCGGTTATTTCATCGTACAGGCGGAGCCGGCTGTCCATGTGCTGAACAAGCAGGTGGAGGAGATCACCGCCGGTTCCATCCCGGCTCACGCCATGAACCTGGCGCTGTCTGTGGGCGTGGCCATCTCGCTGGGGCTGGCTATGATCCGGGTACTGACGGGTATCTCCATCATGTGGTTCCTGGTGCCGGGCTATGTGCTGAGTCTGGCGCTGAGCTTCGTGGTGCCGCAGATCTTTACGTCCGTGGCCTTCGACTCCGGCGGCGTGGCCTCCGGACCCATGACGGCTACGTTCCTGCTGCCCTTCGCCCTGGGCGCCTGCGACGCTGTGGGCGGCAATCTGGTGACGGACGCCTTCGGTGTGGTGGCGATGGTGGCCATGACGCCGCTGGTGACCATACAGCTGCTGGGCCTGAGCTATCAGAGAAAGCTGCGCCGCGCACCTGCTCCTGCCGCACCTGTGGCGGTGGAGGAGCTTATCGAGCTGTGCTGAGGAGGTGGAGATATGTCTGAAACAACCAAGAACCGTCTGTATCTGATGATCACCATCACCAACCGGGTCATGGGTGCCACGCATTTTCTGGATTTCTACCGGGCTTTCGGCGCGCCGGTGGTGTTCACCGCCCTGGGACGGGGCACCGCCAGCAACGACGTGCTGAGCTATCTGGGTCTGGAGGCTACGGAGAAGTCCGTGATGTTCTCCGTGGTGACGCCGGCTGTCAAGGAGGTGCTGATGCGGGAGCTGGTGGACACCATGCGGATCGACCGGCCCGGCAGCGGTATCGCCGTGTGCCTGCACCTGAGCAGCGTGGGCGGAAGGACGGCGCTGAACTATCTGATCTCCGGCGAAAGCGACGCGCAGCCGGATATGACTGTGAAGGAGGAAGAGCAGATGAACGAGAACGCGTATCAGCTGATCGTGGCGATCACCAATACCGGGTACACCGACGCGGTGATGGAGGCGGCCTCCGCCGCCGGCGCGCGGGGCGGTACGGTCATTCACGCCCGGGCTACCGACGCGGAGAACAGCAACAAGTTCTTCGGCATGGCCATCTCGGAGGAACGGGAGATGATCTTCCTGGTGACCTCCGCCGATAAGCGGGCGGCCATCATGCAGTCCATCATGGAGAAGGCCGGCGCCCACACTGAGGCGCAGACGGTGACGTTCTCCGTGCCGCTGGACGACGCAGCGGGGCTGTACAGCGCCAACAGCAACTGAAAAGCAAGGTCTCCGGCTTGGCCGGAGGCGGAGAATGAGCCTCCCCCGGCGAAACCGGGGGAGGCTTTTGTGTGAAAGGAACCGCCGGAGGGCGGCTTGTTCAGCGGTTATTGGGGGGATGCAAGATGACGCTTCAGGGCCTGGAAGGTAGCGTCACTGATGACGTGCTCCATGCGGCAGGCGTCTTCGGCAGCGCTGGCCTCGTCCACACCCAGGCGGCGGAGAAAGTCCGTGAGGACCGTGTGGCGCTCGTAGATCTTTTCGGCTACCTCGCGCCCGGCGGCGGTGAGGGTGATGTAGCCGCCGTTGTCTACGTCGATATACTGCCCGGCCTTCAGCAGGCCAACGGCGCGGCTGACGCTGGGCTTTGAGTAGCCCATATAGTCCACGATGTCGATGGAACGGACGGCCTTCCCCTGGCGAATCAGGACCAGGATGCTCTCCAGATACATCTCGCCGGATTCCTGTAATACCACGGTGGCACCTCCTTTGACACTTAGAGCACTCTAACTGAAGTATAACACACGACTGGCGTAAAAGCAAGTGACAGTTAAATATATTTAACTGTCGTTACAATGGCGGGTGTTTCTTGACAGAGCGGTTAGCCTGTGCTAACATCATACCACACAATACAGATAGGCTGTTGAGGTAACGCACTATGACACTGAATGAACTGAAGATCGGCGACAGCGGCGTCATCACCGCTGTGGGCGGGGAGGGCGCACTGCGCTGCCGCCTGCTGGATATGGGACTGACGCCACGGACGCTGGTGACACTGCGGAAGGTGGCCCCTATGGGGGATCCCATCGAGATACACGTGCGGGGCTATGAGCTGACGCTGCGGGTGGAGGACGCCCGACAGATCACTGTGGAAAAGAGGGATCGCGTATGATCTTTGCATTGGCGGGCAACCAAAACTGCGGCAAGACTACGCTGTTCAATGCTTTGACCGGCTCCAACCAGCACGTGGGGAATTTCCCCGGCGTGACGGTGGACCAGAAGTCCGGAGAGGTACGGGAGCACAAGGAGTGCGCCGTGGTGGACCTGCCGGGCATCTACTCCCTGCGTACCTATACCCAGGAGGAGATCGTCACGCGGGACTACATACTGAACCAGAAGCCGGACGGCATCATCAACATCGTGGATGCCACCAACATCGAGCGCAACCTGTACCTGACACTGCAGCTGCTGGAGCTGCGGGTGCCTATGGTGCTGGCATTGAACATGATGGACGAGGTGCGCGCCAACGGCGGCACCATCGACGTACAGAAGCTGTCCGACGACCTGGGTATTCCCGTGGTGCCCATTACCGCCGCCAAGGGCGAGGGTGTGTCCGAGCTGATGGACCGGGCGGTGGAGACGGCGAAAAACCGGGTGCTGCCCAAGGTCTATGACTTCTGCGCGGCGAATTCGCCGGTGCACCGGTGCGTCCATGCGGTGGTGCATCTGATCGAGGACCACGCTGAGCGGCTGGGTCTGCCGCCCCGGTTCTGCGCCACGAAGCTCATTGAGGGCGACAGGGATATGGCGGACCGGCTGGTGCTGGATCAGAACGAGAGGGAGCTGCTGGAGCACTGCATCGTGCAGATGGAGACGGAGAACGGATTGGACCGCAATGCCTCGCTGGCGGATATGCGGTATACGTTCATCGAGCAGGTCACCGCCGACGCGGTGGTCAAGTGCCATGAGAGCAAGGAGCACAAGCGCAGCGTGGCCTGGGACAGGGTACTGACGGGGAAATACACGGCGCTGCCGGTATTCTTCGGCGTGATGCTGCTGATCTTCTGGCTGACGTTCGATGTTATTGGCCAGGGGCTCAGCGATCTGCTGGCGCTGGGTATCGACTACGTGACCGCCGGCGTGGACGGGGCGCTGACCGCCTACGGCATCAACCCGGTGGTGCACAGCCTTATTATTGACGGTATCTTCGCCGGTGTGGGCAGCGTGCTGTCGTTCCTGCCCATTATCGTGACGCTGTTTTTCTTCCTGTCCATTCTGGAGGACACCGGCTATATGGCCCGGGTGGCCTTTGTCATGGACAAGCTGCTGCGGAAGATCGGTCTGTCCGGACGGAGCATCGTGCCGCTGCTGATCGGCTTCGGCTGCTCGGTGCCGGCTATCATGGCTACCCGCACGGTGTCCTCGGACCGGGATCGGAAGATGACCATTCTGCTGACGCCCTATATGAGCTGCTCGGCCAAGATCCCCATCTATGGCTTTTTTACCGCCGCGTTCTTCACCGACCACAAGGCGCTGGTGATGATCTCCCTGTATGTGCTTGGTATCGTGGTGGGTATTCTGGCAGCGCTGGTGATGAAGGGGACCGCCTTCAGGGGCAAGCCTGTGCCCTTTGTCATGGAACTGCCCAACTACCGTATGCCCTCCGCTAAAAGCGTGGGGCTGCTGCTGTGGGAGAAGGCCAAGGACTTTTTGCAGCGGGCCTTCACCGTGATCTTCCTGGCCACGGTGGTCATCTGGTTCCTGCAGAGCTTTGACACGCGGCTCAATGTGGTCACGGACAGCGCGGACAGCCTGCTGGCGCTGATCGGCCAATGGCTGGCGGTGCTGTTCAGGCCGCTGGGCTTTGGCGACTGGCGCTGCGCCACGGCGCTGATCTCCGGATTTATCGCCAAGGAGTCGGTGGTCAGCACGCTGCAGGTGCTGCTGGGAAACGCGGCCATCACGTCGCTGTTCACCACGCGCAGTGCCATTAGCTTTCTGGTGTTCACGCTACTGTATACACCCTGCATTGCGGCGGTGGCCACCATACGGCGTGAGCTGGGCTCCCGCATTAAAACGGTGGGCGTGGTGCTGCTGCAATGCGTAGTGGCGTGGCTGGCGGCGTACATCGCTTACGCTGTGGGAGGGCTGCTGCTATGAGCTGGATGGACTGGGTGCTGCTGGCACTGGTGGCGCTGTGCGGTGTGCTGGCCCTGCGTAGTGCGCGGCGGGCGCGGAAAAACGGCGGATGCGCCGGCTGTTCTGGCTGCGGCGGGAGCTGCGGCGGCTGTACCGGGAAAAAGGAATAAAAAACAAGGCCCGCGGGGGCCTTGTTTTTTTTACAGCAGGAGACCATATTTGGCGCACAGGGGCAGGAGCGTGTCCTCCGGCAGGGCGCCGTCGTACAGGGCGCGGCCCTGATAGGCCCGGAGGGCGGCCTCCAGCAGCTGGGTGTCGTCGCAGACGAAGCACACCGGCTTGGTGAGCATATACTGGTAGTCCGCCAGGGCCTGTACATCGTCCCAGGAGGCGATACGCAGGGCCAGGACCGTCTCACCGCTGTCCAGCGCGGCGGTGAGCGTCTCCTCCGCATCGCCGGTCAGGTCGACGACGGTGTGCCAGGCGATATCGACGGGCAGGGGGAAGGGCAGCTTCTCCGTGGCGGCGGGCAGCTTGTCCGTATGCTGCGGCGCCGGCGGCGTGATGACCGCGCCGTCCAGTGCTCGGGCCAGGGCGGCGATATGCGCGGCGGTGGTGCCGCAGCAGCCGCCGAACACGGCCACGCCGGCGGCCAGGAATTCCGGTACCAGGGCGGTGAATTCCTCGCCGGTGCAGCGGTAGACCGTCTCGCCGTTCTCGATAATGGGCATACCGGCATTGGGCTTGGCGATCAGGGGCACCCGGGCATATTCCCGCAGGCGCTTCAGCTGGAGAAGCATCTGCTCCGGGCCGGCGGAGCAGTTCAGACCAAAGGCGTCGATGCCCATGCCCTGCAGGACCACCAGCGCCGCGGTGATGTCGGTGCCGGAGACGCTGCGGCCGTTTTCGTCACAGGTGAAGGTGACGAAGATAGGCTTGTCGCTGACGCTGCGGACGGCCAGCACCGCCGCACGGGCGTCGGAGAGGGTCATCATGGTCTCGATGACGAACAGGTCCACGCCGGCGCGTTCCAGACCGGCGGCCTGCTCGGTGTAGATGTCCACCAGCTCCTCGAAGGACACGTCGCCCAGCGGGGCGAGGAACGCGCCGGTGGGGGACATATCGCCTGCCCGCAGGGCCTTGCCCTGCACCGCCTGGGCGGACAGTTCCGCCAGACGGCGGTTGTAGTCGGCGGTGCAGTTGAATAGGCCGGACTCCTCCAGCTTGCGGCGGTTGGCACCGAAGGTGGGGGTGTAGACCACCTGGCTGCCGGCGGCCACATAGCCGCGCTGGATGTCGATGATGGCGTCCGGATGGTCCAGTGTCCACTGCTCGGCGCAGACGTCGCCTGTATAGCCGCGCTTTTGCAGCTCGGTGCCGGTGGCACCGTCCAGAATCAGAGGAAAACGAAGCTCCATAGGTGTTACCTCCATTGCATGGATCTTAGGGGAATGTTTTTGGCAAAGGCGTCGGCGAAGTCGGGACGCCCGGAGAGCTCGAGATAGGTGAGACGGTTGACGATGCCGTCCGCGGCGGACATATCACCCCGCAGGGCCAGCTGTGCCGCGCCGGAGAGGGCGGCGTTGCCTACGCTGTGGAGCTTGGCGGCGGGGAGACGGGGGAGCATACCGATGGCCGCGGCGCTGGCGGGGTCAAGGTACATCCCGAAGCCGCCGGATAGGTACAGACCGTCCAGCGCGGAAAGGGTCAGCCCCTGCTGCGCCAGCAGTATCTGCACGCCGGCGGCCACCGCTGCCTTGGCCAGCTGCAGCGCCCGAACATCAGCGGCGGTGAGATACACCCGGTCGGTCAAGTGGAAGACGCCGCAGCCGTTTTCGTCACGGGTCAAATAGCGGCGGAACGCCTCAGGCGCGTCTTCCGGCGGTAGGAGACGGCCGCCTTCGTCAATGACGCCCAGGCGCAGCAGGAGGGCCGTCAGGTCGATGAGACCAGAGCCGCAGAGACCGACTGCCTCGCCGCCGCCGATGACGTTCATCTTGAAGGCGTCGCTGTACCGGACGCGGCTGACCGCACCGTCCACGCCCAGCATACCGCAGGCGATGCCCGCGCCCTCGAAGGCGGGGCCGGCGGCCACGGCGCAGCAGGTGAAGCCATCCATGCCGCCCAGGGCCATCTCGCCGTTGGTGCCGATGTCCAGAAACAGGAAATGGCCCGCGCGTCGGGCAAGGCCGGAGGCCAGCAGGCCGGCGGTGATATCGCCGCCCACGAAGCCTGCCGCGCAGGGGACGCAGTACAGCGGCGCGTCCAGCAGCGTGAGGCCGGAGCTCTGACGGAAGAAGGTCTCCGGGCAGAAGGGGGCGGCGGCCAGCGGGCGGACGGATACACCGGCGAGCAGGCTCTGCATGACGGTGTTGCCGGCGGTCACGGTGCGCTTCAGCTCGGCGGGCTGCCGCCCGGCTTGGGAGAGTGCCCGGGTGAGCAGGGCCTTCAGCTGCTGGCGGAGTAGGGAGGACAGGCGGGTGAGCCCGTCCTGGTGGTCGATGGTATACTGGATGCGTGTGATGACATCCGCGCCGTAGGGGGCCAGAGCCGTCCAGTCGGCGCAGGTGGCCAGGGCGTGGCCGGTGGCCAGGTCGTACAGCCGCAGCGCCGTGGTGGTGGTGCCCAGGTCGATGGCGGCGGCGCAGCCTGTCTCGCCGGTGGGGACGGCGGGGGGATCCAGCGTCTCGGTGAGGATGCGCCCGCCGGCGGCGGGAGGGAGGACGATCTCGTCGCCGTCCTCCGGCACCACACGGCAGGCCAGACGCGGCACGCCGTTGACGCTGACGCGGCATTTGCCGCAGCGGCCGTGGCCGCCGCAGGCGGCGGGCAGGGTACAGCCGGCGCGGCGCAGCAGAGCCAGCAGGGTATCGGTATCATTGCAGGGGAGGCGAAAAACATCTCCGCCGCGGGTCACGCGGATACTTGACACGGGCAACACCCCTTTTTATAATAATTCCACTACTACTTTTATCAGCCCGGGGCGGCTTTGTCAAGAGGATTTGCCATGAGAACAAAACTGATGACGCTGGCGGCGGAAAACGGGTTCTCCCACGCCGCGCCGGTGGACATGAACGCGCTGACGCCCCGGCGGGAGGTGCGGGAGATGTGCCGGGCGGACCGGTGCGGACAGTGGAACGCCAACTGGGCCTGCCCGCCCGGCTGCGGGACGCTGGAGGATGCCGCGGCGGCCATGGGATGCTTTGACGCCGGGGTGCTGGTGCAGACCACCGGGACGCTGGCGGATGACTTCGACTACGAGGAGATGGAGGCGATCCAACGGCGGCACAAGCGGGCCTTTGCGGACTTTGCGCGGCAGGCGCGGCTGCTGCTGCCGGACTGCCTGCCCCTGTCAGCGGGAGCATGCACCGTGTGCCGCCGGTGTACCTGCCCGGACCGGCCCTGCCGGTTCCCGGACAAGCGGATGTCCTCCATGGAGGCCTACGGACTGTTGGTGGGGGACGTGTGCCTGCGGTCCGGGCTGTCATATAACTACGGACCGCGAACCATGACGTATACATCATGCCTACTCTATACCGAAGAGGTGAAATGATATGATGACACCCAAGGAGAACTTTCTGGAGCTGCTGAAGCCCAATGGCCAGCCGGACCGCCAGCTGTGCCAGTACGAGGCGCTGCACATGTGCCTGAACGATCCCATCAACACCTATCTGCGGGGCAACCGGAAGCGGGGGACCGTCAGCAAAGACCGCTGGGGCACCACCATCAGCTTTCCCGCCGACGCGCCGGGGCCTATGCCCGTTACCACGGACGGCCTGGCGGTGTGTCCGGACGTTACCCGCTGGCGGGAGACGGTGCACGCGCCGGACATCGCCGCCTGCACTGAGGGCTGGGAGACGTGCCGCGCCGCGGCACGGGCGGCCTGCGGGGAGGAGAAGCTGCTGGCGGGCTTTATGGGTACCGGTATCTTCGAGCAGTGCCACTTCCTGATGGGCTTTGAGGACACGCTGACGAACCTGTATGAGCACCCACAGGAGATGCACGCGCTCATTGACTACATCACCACGTATCGGCTGCTGTACGTGAAGCTGCTCATCGACAATTTACGGCCGGACGTGATCTTCTCTCACGATGACTGGGGCACCAAGGATGCGCTGTTCATGAAGCCGGAAATGTGGCGGGAATTCTTCAAGGAGCCGTACCGGCGGTTTTACGGCTACATCCGGTCCCGGGGCGTGATCGCCATACATCACGCGGACTCCTATCTGGCCCCTATCGTGGAGGATATGGCGGAGATCGGCATTCAGGTGTGGCAGGGCGTACTGCCGGAGAACGATATACCGGCCCTCCAGCAGAAGCTGCACGGGCGGCTGGTGCTGATGGGCGGTATGGGCGCCGCCATCGACCGGGCGGATGCCGCGCCGGAGGAGATCTACGGCTATGCCATGGATACCCTGCGGCGGTGCTGCCCGGGTGGGCACTATATTCCCTCCATCACCTATGGCCTGCCGGGGGCGGTGTATCCCCATGTGGACGAGTACATCGACCGGGCCATAGCGGACTACAACCGGGCGCTGCACGTGCCGCGGTTCGATCTGCCGCCGGTGCCACGCCGGGTGCGGGCTGCCGCCGTGCGGCAGGAGACGGAGGGCGCCGCTGTCGAGAACGGCGACGTACTGGCCCGCCTGGCCGCAGCGCTGGAAAAGGGACAGCAGAAAAAGGTGCTGGCGCTGTGCCGGGAGGCGCTGGAGCAGGGTCGGACGCCGCAGGAGATCCTGTCCGGCGGGCTGATCCGCGGCATGAACGATCTGGGTGAGGCATTCTCCGCCAACCGGGCCTTCGTGCCGGAGATGCTGATGGCCGCCCGGTGCATGACGGCGGCGCTGGGGGAGCTGAAGCCGCTGATGACCGGCGGAAATGCCAAGACAGTGGGCCGCGCCTGCATCGGCACCGTCCGGGGAGATATGCACGACATCGGCAAGAACCTGGTGAAGATCATGCTGGAGGGCAGCGGCGTAGAGGTCATTGACCTGGGCGTGGACGTGACGCCGGAGCAGTTCGTGGAGACGGCGAAGCGGCAGCGCTGCGGCGTGATCGCCTGCTCATCCCTACTGACCACCACCATGGGCGAGATGCGCCGGGTGGTGACGCTGGCCCGGGAGGCAGGTATCCGGGACCAGGTGAAGATATTTGTGGGCGGCGCGCCCATCAGCCAGAGCTTCTGCGATGAGATCGGCGCGGACGTATACACCGAGGATGCGGCGGC
>OIYH01000468.1_pt1 | contig 30813 bp, 21 predicted proteins | sample 1587911 | NCBI WGS metagenome assembly OIYH01 (sample SAMN03283252) | human gut metagenome | biome: human-associated habitat; material: feces | host: Homo sapiens | place: USA | collected 2013
GCAGCGCCTGCTTGAGCGAGGTGCCCTCGACCCACTCCATGAGGATGAGCGGGTCGTCCTCGCACGATCCATAGCCATAGACGCGCGGAAATCCGCGCAGGTGCGAGACAGTGCACAGATGACGGTACTCCTCGAACAGCGCGGCGGTATTGGCCAGGTGCGCAGCCGCTTGCTCGGCGGAGCGGTCGGGTGTCTGGTCGGAAAGGATGGCGTTGTCCTTGAGCAGCTTGACGGCAAAGACCTCGCCGCTTGTGTTGGTCGCGCGAAGCACGTGTCCGATATTGCCGCCGTCGCGGTATGTCGTCTGAAGAATAAGCGTCATAAACCGTCGCTTGGCATCATCCTCGGCACTGGGGTCGACCGCTACGGCGGTGTCGAACGTGTCAAGACGGATGAGTTTGTCGCCAGGGGCGGTGTTGGTGGTATCCAAGGCGTTCCTTCGTTTGGTGGGGCCGCGTGCTCACACCGAGAACGCGATTATCGATTAAAGCCCATGATAGACGTGTTTGCCGATAAGCTGACTCGTATTGCTATTTATAGTGCGGCGTGCAACGTAAATGATATAAGACGAGTGACACCTGTTTCCCACGTCTCTACGCGCTAGTCCACAATAACGAGAAACGTTGTATAGAGACCCAAATGAAGTCTGTCGCTGTTTTCGATTTCCACCGGGGGATAGACTTTGCCGGGCTCTCGTTGGTCGCGGGGCGGCTCGATTACGATATCGCCGTCGCCTGCACCCGATTCGAGCACCGTACCGTTGGTCGACCCAAGGCCCTGGGCGTACCAGTGCTCACCCTCAAGCCAAATGCGAAGATGCTCGCGCGATGCGTCGGCGCCCACATCGGTGATGCTGGGCGAGGTTTTGGGCAAAGAACCAATCACGGTGCCGCGCGGATCGCGTGTGAGGGGATGGATTTGCATGTCGACGCAGTTGTCGGCATGTGTCCTGAGCAGACCGAGGTTGGGGGCGACGGCGCGCGGCTGCTCCAGGCTGCCCATAAAGCCGCGTCCGACGGTAGTTTCGGTGGTGCCAAAGTGCCCACCCGTCTTGCTGTCGCAAAAGCGCTCGACGGTGGCCACGCCTTGAACGGGATCGGCAAGTGCACCCGTTGCCACAAAGAGCATCAAGAAGAGCGTGCTTTTTTCGCGGGGGCTGTGGTCATCGGAGCTGTTGATACGCCCCAAGGCATTGGCGTAGAGGCGGTCGTCGAGGTCATAATCGGCGAGAACCGACATCATGCCTTGGGCCGCCGGGCCGCTGTAATGCTCGGATATTTCCTGATAGGCACGATCGCCTCCGCCGAGCTTGTTGCTAATGGCGGCAGCAAGGTTGAGTGTGGAGACGGTAAGGTCATTGTAGATACCTGGCGCACACTGATCGGGCTCGCGGTGGACGATGTAGCGAGTGAGGTACGAGCGGTTGGTAGAGCATTTGTCGAGCAGGGTGCTGCCTGCATACGAATTGCCGTTGATGAGCATTCGCGCAATCTCGAGATGCTTGAGACCGCCGAACGATCGGATGTCGTTGTAGAGGATCGAGCACGGTGTTTCCGCCGCCATGGCTGCCTCCCCAGATAACTTTAATGACGTACTGCAAACATGTTAGGAAATGGCTACGGTCAAAGCGTACCGACTCGAAAAATGTTGCGCAACGCTTTGCATAACTATCAAGACATTATAGGGCATATACGCCAAGTTGCAGGATGGCTGCAAGCGACACATTTTGAGAGGTTGTGCCCTATGGAATGCCCTTATTGCGGTGCATTATTGCCCGATGACGCTGGTTTTTGCTCTGAGTGTGGATCGCCTCTTGCTGCGCCCTCGCCGACTGCATCCGTTCCCGAAGATCCCTACACTACGCCCCAGACCGTGTCACAGAGCCCTGCCTTTTCTTGGCGCGATGGCGAGGCCGCTACGGCGGCAACGGTGGAGTTGCCTAAGGCGGATGCTGCCTCGAAAGCAGACGAGCAGCCGGTGGCGGCACCCGGCGCGTCTGAGCCCGCTGTGCCCGAATCCGATTCGGACGCCACGCGTGTAGTCAATCCCTTGTCAGACTTTGGCACTACGATCGAGGACGTGGAAACTGAGTCTGCCTACCATGCCGATTCTGGTTCTACGCCGCTCAGTGAGGAAGAGCAGCTCGAGCAGGACCGCGAGAGCCTCAAGACGGCCAAGGCCGAGTACAAGCTGGCACGCAAGCGCCTGGGCAAGTCGTATGCGCCCGCCATCGCCGCCGGCATTATTGTCGTTGCCGCCTTGTGCGCGGGAACCGGCTGGGCGGGCTACTCATACGGTTTGGCTCATCCGCAAAATACGGAGCAGATTCAAAAGCTCAAGAAGCAGCTTGAATCTTCCAAGGACGAACTCACAAAAACGCAAGACGAGCTCGATCAGACAAAGTCCGACCTTAAGGATGCTAAGGCGGAGCTCAAGACCGCAAGCAAGAACGGCGAGGACGCCAGCTCCGATGCCGAGGACTCTTCCACGACGGGCAATGCGACTTCGTCGACCACTACGGCCCCTGGTAGCACAGCGAAGCTCAACATCGATAAGCCCACGAGCTTTGCAAACACCACGTGGCGCGGAGCACTTAAGGAGACGGGCAACTCTTGGGGCCATACTTGCTACGGCGCGAGCAAAAACGACCTTGTGATTGTGTTTAAGAGCATCAGCGATTCCGGCGAAGCGGTTGCAGACATCTCGGCCACGCTGCATGCCCACGATACCTACAACGCCGAAAAAACCGTCGCCCAATCCGATGGTGACGACTATCGCACCTACACGGACGTCACCGGTACGTTTGTTAGAAACAAGGGCTTTGAGTTCTCGCTTCCCGTCGAGGAGGAGGACTGCGACCTTACGGTTTCGGGTGTTCCTAAAAAGAAGAACGGCAAGTACTACCTGAATACCACGGTCGAATCGGGAGACGGCGCCGTTACCATGGGAACGCGCATCACGGATTCCTTTGAGCTTTTGATTTCCTAGTACCTCGTATTGTCAGCGTGCGATGCATGGGGACGGTGGCGGGCGCGGCTTTATTGAGAGTTGCGCCCGCCACCGCTTTTTGAAAATGGGTCTATTTGCTGACTTGGGTTTTACTGCCGGCTAAAGCATGCTGGCAGATGCGAGGACGAGTATGACCACGATTGCTATCAGGGCAGCAATCACCATCGTGAGTGCCATCGTGCGTTGACGTTTGACGGCAAGGCGCGCGCGACGCATGGACTCGGCGCTGCGGACCGTCTCGGTGGATGGGGTTGGCCGAGGCGCGGGCTGCGCCTGTGCAACCGTGCGGGTGGGGACGGTGGCGTCCGTCCGCACGGTAGCGCTGCCGCGATCCGCTACGGGCCGGCGCTTTCGCGGGGCACCCGTACGGGCGAAAGGCTCAAGGCGCGCCGCGAGTTCGTTTGCCGAAGGGCGTGCGTCTTGCGAGACTGCCAAACAAGCCATAATCGCGTTGACCAAGCCCTGCTCGCGGGGAGTTGCGGGCGTAAGGGGTTGCGGCTGCATGGCGCGCTTGAGGCGCGCGTGATCTCCAGAGCGCTTGAGCTCTGCCTCAAAGGGCGCGTGTCCGCAATAAAGCTCGTAGAGGATGCTTCCCAGCGCATAGATGTCGACGGCGGGATTGTCACGCGCACCGGGGTCGGCCTTAAACCGCTCCAGCATTTCGGGTGCCGCGTATGCCGGCGTGGCACCGCGAAAAGCGTTGACGTCGACGGTAAAGGAAAAATCGGGCTTAACGAGTTTTGCACTGCCCATATCGATCAGGCAGATGTCGAAATAGCCACTCGAGACCTGCTCCTCGAGCGGGATGCGATCGTGACGCAGCATGATGTTGCGCATGGAGAGGTCGCGGTGGACAAAGGGCGTGTCGAGCGATTGCGTGGACAAGATGATCTTGAGTACGCTCAGACCCAGCGCAGCGACGATATCGCCGGGGCAGGTTACAGCGCCATCACATAGAGCGGACCGTGCATCAAGAAGCGAGACACCGTCAACCCATTCCATAAGCAGCGCCGGGGTTCTGTCTGCCGTGTAGCCAAAACCGTAGACATCGGGAAAACCCCTTAGATTGGATACGACGGAGAGCGTGCGGTACTCCTCTTCCAAAGTTTCTCGGTTGAGCTGTTCTTGCTCGGGCTGGGCATCGGGGCGCGGCATCTTAAGCGCGAGCTCAAAAGCGCGATCGCCGCTCTGGACGCGGCGGACATAAGCGTTGCCGCCAAAGCCGCCCTTTTGCGGCGGAACGAGAAGCGTGCAAAAGCGACGCCGTGCCGCAGCCTGCTCACGTTCGGAGAGCAGTGCTGGCGTATGAAACTTGACGAGTCGAACTTCTTCGTAGGATCCGGTCATGGCGCGCTTTCATCCTTTCTTCCATTAGCAGGATATGCGCTTGCCGTCGCCTTCTGTTGCGCAACATCGACAAATCTGCCGCTCGCCAATGTTGCGCAACAGAATCGCGCAAGACGGCGGTAGAAATAGGTCAATTAAAGTCGGCAATCGGGGGAACGATATGAGTTATTCATTCAGCGCATCATATGGAATCACGCGGGAACAGTGGAACAAGATGACCACGCGAGAGCAGGATGAGTTTGTTTGGGCGCAGCGGAGCAAAAGCCCGGCAGACTTGGAGCGGGAACGCGTTGAGGCGGCCATTCAGTCATATAAGAGCTCTCTGGCCGGAATAAAAGCCAAAGCGCTTTCTAACATTGAAGACACCGATGGTTCTGTTTCGGCATACTTTGATCGGTTGATTGATGCTCGTATCGAGGCTTTTTCCCAAGAGGCATTGGATAATATGCCCAGTGGAATGCAAGCGGTAAACATGCGTTATGCCGAAACAGTTCGCGCTAAGATCCCGGCTTTGCTCGGGGAGATTAGCGCCCTGCTGCCCTCAACGGTTTCGGAAGCGCATAGAGAGCAGTTCGTTCAGCAGTCGCAAGCTCAACTCAAGGCTGTCCAGACTGCCGAGCGCCTTCGCGCCCAGCATGTCGCGGAAATTACGAATTATGTTGTTGGTCCTGGCGGCGGCGTGGACCTGAAGAAGGCGCTTCGCTACCTTACCGAATCAACGACCAAACAAGAGGAGGGGTCGCTCGAAGAAGCGGCTCGCGCGTTTGAGACTTGGGCGGGACGTGTTACGCCGCTTATGCAGGACGAAGCACTCGATATCCCCCTTCGAAACCGTATCTCTGCAAAGTTTGAGAGCGTCCGCGCCGCTTTTGATGCACTTGGGCCTGATTCGCGCGTCGATGACCGCCTAGCGGCAATGAAGATGATGAACGATTTTGAGTACGTAGTAAAAAACGCTACGTATGAATCGGGCGAACGGCACCGAGTCTATGAAGAGTATCGTGCGCGCATCGAACGTGCCAACAACCGTTACGGAAAGAGCCTACCGCTTAAGCAATTGCACGAGATCGAAGATGTCTATGCTGCAAACGATGAAGCGGAGGCTGCCCTTGCCAATGCTATGAAAGACGACTATATCGAGCGTTCTATCAACGAGGTCATGGCTGCTCGCGGTATTAACGTTACTCGCTATGCCGTTATGGAGGGTTCGGGAAAGCCCTGGCGATTGATGTTTGACACCAAGCAGAACAAGGCCATCGCCCTTTTGCGCAGCACGAAAAGAGATCGACTCATCATCCGCGTTGTCGCAGCCAACCCTGAGGAGTTTTCTGAGGATCCTGATAATCCGACCATCATCAAGGACATGAAGCCGCAGGATCAAACGACTGTCGAGAAGGTCTATAGGGACCAGATTGAGTTCTGCGACTTCTACAAACAGTTCGAAGAGGATCTTAAAGCCTATGGCGTAACCGTTCCGGCCGAGGGTGCAGGATTGACCACGCAGGCCGCGAATCCTGCTGCCGCCGTCGAGATCCATCCGCACGATTACGTGCCGCCCACGCCTTCCGCAGATGCGGAGCGTCGCCTGCGTAATCGCCGTCAAGCAAGTCAGCTCAAGCAAAGGGAAATGAGGTAAACCATGACATGGGAATGCCCAGAATGCGGTTTTGATAATGATGACGAGCGCGATATGTGCGAGGAATGCGGCGCTCCGCGTCCCGCCGGCGTAGCGCCTGTGCCGTCGACGCCTGCTGCTCCGGTGCAAGACTTCGCTGCACCAAGCGGTGAACGTCCAGCGCCCGCCGTCTATCCTGCGACTTCTTCGATGGGCGGTGCACCACAGGTTCAACAGTCTGCGTCCCAGCAGGTGTATCAGTCTGTTCCCGTGCCCGCGCCGCAGCCGGTACCCGCGCCTGTGCCTCAGCGCGCGCCCGTGCCACAACCGATGTCCACCCCACAACCGATGCCTGCGCCCGCGCAGCAGCCCGCGGCCATGTCGATGCCGCAGCCTACCCCCATGTCCGTTCCGCAACCCGCTCCGGTTGCCGCGCCACAGCCGACGCCCGCGCCAATGCCTCAGCCCGCGCCGCAACCCATGGCGAATGCTGCAGCTACTCCTGCGGTTCCTGCGCTTACGCTTGCCGATCCAGCTATGGGTGAGCAGCTGCGTCTCACGGGCATGACCGTGCTTGGGCGTAACGCGTTTCCCAGCATGGCATCGAACTTTGCAATATCTCGGCAGCATGCCAGCGTTCGCTTTGAACAGGGCGCGTGGTTGGTTGCCGACGAGGGTTCCAATAATGGAACGGCTCTTATGCGCGGCGGCCAGATTCTTAATTTGGCTCCCGGCGTGTCCCAGCAGATCCATACCGGTGACGTGCTGCTGATCCCGGCGGCATCTGGTGAGTTTGCCCAGCTACGTTTGATGGTCACCGTGGAGGAGCCTCCTGCGGTGCAGCCCACGCAGGCTCAGACGGCGGTTGCGCCGCGGCCTGCGGCCGTCGCGCCCGCTGCGGCACCCGCCACGCCAGCCGCCAGCCCGTCTGCCGGCATTGAGGGCTGGTTTGTCGAGTGTCCCGAGTGTGGTCGTCTACACCTTGTTGCCGATGAGCGCGCAAAGGTCGGGGATGGCTGTGAAGAGTGTGGCTGTTCGCTCGCGCGCACGTCTGCCGTATATCGTACGCTCGACCCCGGCGAGGATTACTCGGATGTTCGTTAGCCAGATGCTCGCGCCTGTCGTTTCTCTGGGGCCAGGCGAGCGCATCGCAATCTGGACTAGCGGCTGTTCTAAGCACTGCGCCGGATGTATCTCGCCCGAACTTAGGATGCAGCTGCCCGAGCAGGATGTCGACGTTGATGAGCTTGCGCAGATGTTGCTCGATACGGCGCACGTACATGGCGTGCATCGACTGACAGTTTCGGGTGGAGATCCGCTCGAGCAGGCACCAGAGCTCGTGAAGCTGCTGACAACGATCCGCTGTGCCTACGACGACATTCTCGTTTACACCGGATTCACGTTTGAAGAGCTGCCGCAAGTGATCGGTGCGGATACGTGGGAGACGCTTAAGTCCCTTATCGATGTGCTGATCGACGGTCCGTACGTAGACGAGCTCAACGTGCCCGATTGTGCGCTGCGCGGCTCGACTAACCAGCGCGTGATCTATCTGAGCGACCGCCCGCACGATGACTACGACCAGTATCTTCAGCAGCCTCGTCAGCTTCAGAACTTTGTTCAGGACGGCACTGTTAACACCGTCGGCATTGCTAACCGCTACCACCACGAATTTCCTGCCAAGGAGGTATAACACATGGCAACTGATTTCGAGCGCCAATCCTGGCAGCGCGAGATGCTCAACTTTAAAGGGGTGAAGAGCCTCTTTATCCTTGAGGGCAACGTGAACGACAAGTATCCCGATGTGGTTGACGGCGGCCTTCAGTTCTCGGAGCTCGCCGAGGTCGTACGCGGCCTTTTTGAAGATGCCAATGGCTCAGTTGAGTACAACGTGGCATATTTCGATCCCATCCAGCTGTTTTCGAGCAGCATGGGCAACGTCGATTGCAAGCGCCTGGTGTCGCTGGCGCACGACGAGGCTTCTAAGAGCGATGATCGCATGATGGAGGCGAACGCTTGCATCGCCGATGGCCGCCAGGCGTATGCCACCGAGCAGTCGAGCCTGCCTTCATACGGTGAGGTTATCCGCTCCATGTTGCGCCTTAAATACAATGACAATCCCGATGGCGGCACCGAGGCTAAGCCGCTTTGCGTGATCGTCAACATGGCCTCGCGTCTGCTTGCCTCCTCGACCGGTCTTATGCCCGACGAGACGCAGTTCTTCCTTAACCTGTACCTTGGTGCCAGCAAGGCGCGCCTCATTAACCGTACGGCCGTCAACACGCTCATTCTGGTAACGGATAACGTGCGCAACCTGCCCGTGTGGTTTATCGAGGAGAACCCCTTCTTGCGCACCATCACGCTGCCGCATCCCGACCGCGACATGCGCGAAGCCTATATTCAGAGCAAGTTTGGCTTTGGTGAGGCGCTGTCCGATTCCGATGACCGTGCGGTGCGTCGCTTTATCGATACCACCGACGGCATGAGCGTTAAGGAGCTCGAGGGCCTGCAGCGCATGTATCAGCGCGATATGCAAAACCCCGATGCTTCAATTGAGGCCATCCTTCCCAAGCTCGTCGACGTGTATAAGTACGGCTTTCGCGAGAACAAATGGCAGCAGATGTTCGAGAAGCTCGAAGAGGATCCCGAGGCAAAGATCAAGCGCCGCGTGAAGGGTCAGGACGAGGCCGTTGAGAAGGCCGTCACCGTGCTCAAGCGCTCCGTTATGGGCCTTTCGGGTGCCACCCATTCGTCTGGTTCCAAGCCCAAAGGCGTCCTGTTTTTGAGCGGTCCCACCGGTACCGGTAAGACCGAGATCGTTAAGGCCATTACGGAGCTCCTCTTTGGCGATGAGCGCAGCATGCTGCGTTTTGATATGTCTGAGTACGGTGCCGAGAACTCCGATCAAAAGCTCTTTGGCGCTCCTCCGGGATACGTGGGCTATGCCGAGGGCGGCCAGCTTACCAATGCGGTCAAGGCCAATCCGTTCTCGGTGGTTCTTTTCGACGAGATCGAGAAGGCCGCGCCGAGCATTATGGACAAGTTCCTGCAGATCCTCGAAGATGGACGCCTGACCGATGGCCAGGGCAATACCGTGTACTTCTCTGAGACGGTCATCTTCTTTACGAGCAACATCGGCTTTTCCAAGATTGAAATCGATGCGCAGGGCAACGAAGTTCGTAATACCATCGCGCCCAACACGCCCTATGACGAGATTTGCGAGCGCGTGCGCACCGAGATGGATCGCGAGTTTAAGCCCGAGTTCTTGGGCCGTATCGGCGACAACGTGGTCATCTTCAACTTTATCGACGATGCCGTGGCGCTTCAGATCCTCAATTCCAAGATCGATGCCGTTAACCGCAACGTGCATAAGGCACAGCCCGATATTACGGTTGAGGCGACCGATGCCGCCCGCGAGCTGCTGCACTCCATTGCCATGACGGACGCCGTCAAAGCCAAGGGCGGCCGCGGCATTGGCAACTTGGTGGAGAGCGGCTACCTTAACGGGCTTTCCGATTTTCTGTTTGAACACCGCGCCGAGTGGCGCGGTCGCCCCGGTATGGTGGCACGCGCCGTGCCGCAGGGCGAGGGCGACGATGCGCATATCGCATTTGAGCTCGTGCCCGGATCGATGGGAGGCGATTGGCGATGACGAAGTTTATCGCTGCAGCAAAAACCCAAGCGGGAACCAATCACCCCGTCAACGAGGACCGTTTGCTTCTTGACGGTAACGTCCTTTGCTATGGCCTGGTAGGCGATTGCGAGCGCGAGACGGGCTGCATGGCAGTCTTTGACGGCGTGAGCGAAGGCGGGCACGGAGCAGCTGCCTCGACGCTCGCTGCGCAGGCGTTTGCACAGGCGACTCAGGTTTTTGAAGCCGATTCGATTGATGTCCTGCAGGATCGTTTGCGTATGGCGGGCGAGCGTGCTGAGAACGATGTTGAGTCCTATGCGGCCCGTTATGACTTGCCCGTTGCTGCATCTACGGTTGCCGGGCTTATGGTGGCGCATGATGGGTCTGCCGCAATCTTTAATGCTGGCGATTCGCGTGTGTATCGCTTGCGCGATGGCGTGCTTGCGGTGTTGAGCTACGACCATACGCCCGAATCCCGCTTGGGCGGCGTTGGGTTTGAGTACAGCGATGAGTCGGTCTCGCATTGCATTGAGTTGGCGGTCGGTCTTAATCAGGGCGGACGAAACCTGGAGATCAATACGACCACGTTGTTTCCGGGCGATCGCTACTTAATCTGCTCTGACGGCATCGATGGGGAGATTGACCTTGCGCGCCTGCAGCAGATGATTGCGAGCGATTCGACCTGTGCGCAGCTGTGCGAGGAGCTGTATGCCGAGGCCCGCATGAGCGGTTCGACGGATGACGCGACGCTGATCGTGATTGAGATAGGGGAATAAAGATGTCTGATGAGACGATAACGGTACACCGAGATGGCGGCGCCGGCAACGGTGAAACCGTGACGGTCCATCGTGGGGGCGTACCTGTAAACGGCGAAACGGTCACCGTGTATCACGGCAATCAGGCTTCTGTACCGGGTGAGACCGTGACGGTGCGCCGAGGCGCTGCTCCGGTGTCCGGCGAAACGGTGACCATTCGCCGCGGCGACGCCCCGTCGGCAGGCGAGACGGTGACGGTAAATCGTCCGGTTTCTGCGACTGGCGGCGAGACCGTTACGGTTGCAAGGCCGATGGCTGCTCCCGCCGGCGGCGAGACGGTCACGGTTTCCCGGCCGATGACGTCCGTGGCGGGCGAGACTGTAACGGTGCCGCGATCTGCCGCTTCTGGCGGTCAAACGATAACGGTCCCACGCGGTGCGGTGGTAAATCCCAATGGCGAAACGGTGACCGTTTCTCGTGGGGACGTTCGCGCCGCTTCCTCCCTGCCCGTATCCCCTTTCGTTCCGGAAGATGTGACGATTACCTCACGTGACGGCCAGCAGTTTATTGTTCACTTGGGTCAAGTTGTCGGTCATGGTGGTCAGTCCACGGTCTTTGCTGCCGAGCGGGTGGATGACGGCCTCGCATGTGTTGCCAAGGTGTTTCAGCCTCTTATAGAAAAAATGCTCACGGAATACGAGAAGACTGTGCATGCCGTCATGAGCCTCAATGGTCGTCCCGTGTCAGAAACGCATTTGCTGCCTATTTTTGCCTATTTGCACCAGGGCTTGAGCGCGACCGTAGTAGGGGCCCCCGCTCCTCAGCTTTGGGATATTGCCATCACTCCCAAGGCTACTTGTCTCAGCGATCGACCCCGTAGCAAGCATATGGTTAAAAGTCGCGTGATTCCGGAGCTGAGCCAAGCGATTAACCTGCTGCACACCGAGTTTGGCATCGTTCATCGCGATGTGAAACCGTCGAATGTCTACCTGTACGATAAACAAATCGCGCTTGGCGACTATGGGTCCGCTCGTTCTCTTTCCGGAATTGATAATCGTACGACTAAAACCGAGACGCGATCAAATGGGTATACGCCTGGTCACGGCAGAATGGTCGACCCTCGCAACGATTGGTATTCGTTTGGTTATACCATTTGGACTCTTTATGAGGGTAATGTCCACCCGCTCTATGAGCGTTTGAAGGACGACACGTTTTTCGAGTTTCAGGAAGCGGGTCAACCTGCTGAGTTCACCCACCCTGATGACGCTACCTTGGGCAATTTGCTTCAAGGCCTTACGTTTGAGCTTGCAAACAAGCGCTTCGGATACGAAGAAATTAAAGACTGGATCGCTGACCCCGATCACTTCTATCGTCAGCTGCCCACCTTCGATTTCAAGAGCGGCCATGCGCCGTATGAATTTGTCGGCAGGCTATATACCGATCCTGTGTCGCTCGCTCACGGGCTCGCGTCTCATTGGGACGAGGCAAAACAGCGCATGCAACAGTGGCAGCTCGAGCGCCAGATGCGTAAATGGAATGAAAACGACCTCGAGACAAAGATCCATGAGATTACCGAGGCAAAAGCGAAGGGCGGAGAAAAACCGAATTACGATTTCAATCTTGCTTGCGTGATCTACGAAATGTCGGGCGGCAAGATCATTTCGTGGCGCGGCGAAGATGTTTCGCTGGGCACTGGCAAAAACGATCTTCCGGCACGTATCGCCACCATGACCGATACCGATATCGATCGCTATGCGGTGAAGTCGGGACTTGATGGCACTGCGTCCATGGGTGTGCTTCCATCGGGCTTTCTTTCCTACGTTCTCTCCCGTCAGGGCGAGCATGATGAGGCAGTTGCGAATATTGCCAGGAATATCAAGGCAATCGAGGACCTCGCTGCTTCTTCAGACGATCCGCATTTTGCTGCCTGCCTATTGAAGGGCTTCCTTACGTTCGACGAGTTGGAAACTCATGCTGCGGCCCAGCAAGAGATCAGGAGGCTCATCGGGAACCCCGGGGCATTTTTTGCCACTTGCTCAACGTCTCGCGCTGTCGATGAGTTCTTCCTGCTCTTCGCAGGAGACGTTTCCATGGACGCTATTATTAAGGCACGTGGTGACGCCCAGAGCGGCGGGTCAATTGACGTTGATGTCGTGCTCGATTTCATGGACCGTGTCGTCGACAACAAGGCTCCCGTGCGTGCGTTCTACCGCAAATACGGCAATATGGCAGGCTGGATTTGGCTTTCCGAGCACACCGCTCTTTACGAGGCGCTTCCGGGCTCTGCCGGAGAATCCGCAATCGTCAATCTTCGCGGCCTATCTCCTTCGGCGCAAGCATCGGTTGCTTCGCTCATGCAAGCGGGGTCCAATATCCGAATCGAAGGAAGCAAGCTTCGCGCCGACATGGAGGTGACACCTGTTCCCTATGTGAATGGCTGGCAGACGCGGGACGTTCTTCTTACTCGACCGCTTACGTTGAATGCTCTTTTCTGTGCCGAGGCACGAGGAGAGACGGTGCCACGCGGATATGTGGCAGAACTGCTTGCAGACGGTGCGGATGAACATCTACTTGATAGCATCGGAATCAGGTTTTTGGCTCATGCGAACCTGATGCCTTCCGCCAGTTATTCTCAATTCCTTGAGGACGAGCGAAACGAGGCGGATGGCGCGCTCGAAGGTGCTATCCGACAGGATACGCAAGACTACGATGTGACTGAAGGCATTGCCGATGCCACGGCGCGTATTGAGGCCGTGAAGAAAGAGCAAGGCGGGGTGCTGCGCTGGACGTGCATTGTGGCGGTTGTCTACTTTGTTGTTATCCTATGCGCTCGCGGTTCCTTTGGACAGTTCATCGTTATGTGTGGCTCCTTCGCCCCGCTCGCAGTGCTGTTTTTGGTTGCGGCGTTTGTCGGTATCTTCGGCTTCTTGGCATTGAATCTGCTTCGTTCCTTTTCCGCGGTTGACCGCGTCCAGTCACTCGACAGCGATCTGGCGGCTAACGCCGATCTTCTTGAAAGTCGTCTGATTCAGTTGGTCGACTTTGATAGCCGCACAGGCGCTACAGCGGAAAAGCTTTCGATGGTGGGCGTTGACGAGGATCTTCCGATGGCACAGGGGGCCGATTTTTCGTTTGGCTCCGAAGACAAGGCTTTCTACGCCGATCCTGAAGTTATGGATAGACTTGGCAGGTTGGCAATTCGCCTGTTGTTTATCACGGCGGCCGTGATTAGCGCGTCAGGGTTTATGGGCACGGTGTTTATTGACGGCGATACGGTGGCCAAGTGCGAGGTTTTGCTCGCCATTCTTGTTGATTGCTTCGCTTGCATTGCCGCATGGGGCGACAACGAACATCCCAGCAGCGCTTCTACGATTAAGAGCTGGTCGTATCTCTGGTTGATTCCCGCAATCATTGCGTTCCTGCTTTGGGGTGTAGTGTCTCTTCTTCAGTCGGTAGGCGCAATCATTGCCATTGTTGTCGTCGTTTTGCTTGTCCTGTTTATTTTTGGTCGATAGGACCGAGCTGGGCGTGAGCGGATTGGCCGCCCCATGAACCTATTGATAGGTCGTAACTGCCGTTTGTAAGTACCTGCATTGCGTTGGGTGAACGGCTGAGACGGGTTTTTAAGTTAGGAAAGAGTGTTCTATATGCCCTTTGATTTCACTAGACTACTTCCGAATAACGGACAAGGTCGCAATCAAAATCCCAGCGAGCGTGGTCTCCATGGCACCGAGCGACGTGCCATGGGCGCTTTTGACGACATGTTGGGTATTGAGAACGTGGCGTCCCAGCGCGGCTCTCAGGCGAATACACGTTCTCGCTCGAACATGGCGCAACGTGAAATCCGAAATGACGTGGTGATCAATGAGGGCTTGGGCTCGTATGACGGACGCCCGTGCTCCATCAGGATTTTCGAAAACCACCTCGAGATTGTCGCCAAGCGTGAGGGCTCGACGCTCGATAGTCACCCCGCGCTCAAGATGCTCGTCCCCGGTATAGGCAGCAGCAAGGCGGTGGCGGGTAGACTTTTCGCTCCGGGTAATTCCAATCCGCCGATCATCATTCCCTTTAATTCGCTGAGCGGGTTTCAGGAAGTGAGCGGGTTTATGCCGACGTTTGTCTTTAATCGGCGTAATCCTCAGACCAGAAAGATGGAGACACATACCATCAAGACGATGTCCAGGGAATTTGGATATGCACTTAACCGCTATGCCCAGACGCACTTCCATTATTAATTAAGTAAAGGCAAAACACATGGCAGACGATAACCAGCAAGAAGGCATGTCGGCGCAGGAGAGACTTGCGCGCCTCTATAGCTCTCGCGTTGATGACCAGCAGGGGGATGCGGCGCCGGCTGCGGGACAGGTGGCGGGAGCACGTGTTTCGGCAGGTGCATCGCAGACACAAGCCTCTTCCGCCCAGGAGCGGCTCGATCGCTTGCGTGCGCGCCGCGCCGGCATGCCTCTTCCGGGCGATCCGGAGGCGGCTACTCCGGTTAACAACGAGGGCGCGAATCGCCCTCGCTTTAACATCAATCTTTCGCGCATCGTGGACGCGATTCCCACCATTGTTCGGTATTTCCCGCTGCGTATTTTCACGGTCTGGGGACTTTGCTCGGTCTGGTACCGCATGTACTTGAACGTTGGCGGAGACGATGTGTTGCATACGGGGCTTCCGGCGCCAGGGTATAGCGCATTCAATCCATTCGCTTTGGGCGCCGTTGTATTCATCGGCCTTCTCGTAGTTGTGACGGAAATCATTGCCGGCCCTTTGAGTATGATCATTAAGCAATTGATCATCGGCGCCACGTACTTCTTCCGCGGTTCCGCCGCCACCCGCGAGGCCCGCGACCGCGCCCACGCCAACTTCAGCCTGCGCCGGCTCGTCACCGAGACGGTCCGCGGCTACCACAGCGGCTACTCGGTCTTCGGCTCCATGGCCCGCGCCGCCCGCGGCGCCCGCAACAGCGCCTCCACGCTCGACTACGGCGTCGGGACCTTCACGGGGGAGGATCCCAACGCGCCCGTCTACGACGACGGCCTGGGCGACCGCCCCTCGCGGATGGAGCTCACCGACGAGGCGGCGTCGAGGATCTGGGACCTGTACTACCCGGCCTACGGCGCCGAGGGCCCCATGTCCAACCTGCACGAGGCGCTCGCCGCGGGCGACCCGCAGGACTACACGGCCCTGATGAGCCTCGCCCTCAGCGTGGCGGAGTGGTGCGAGCAAAACGGCACGCCCGACACGCACGGCTGGTTCGACGACCCCGCCTACCCGGGCGACTACGTCGACGCCGGCACGTTCTACCTCATGGCGTACTCGTTCTGGGAGCGGGAGGCCGAGGCGCGGCGCGTGGGGCCGATCGAGCCGCTCGCGGACGACATGAGCCGCTTCATCCTGCGCCACCTGAGCGACTGGTCGCGCGAGAACGCCCACGCCTACCGCTGGCGCGGCGACTGGCGCGACGCTGACTACTTCGACAAGGACCGCCTGTAGGCGGCGGAGGGGAACTTATGGCAAACGATAGCCAACAAAGTGGCTTGTCCACGCAAGAGCGTCTTCAGCGCTTGCGGGCGCGCCGCGCCGGGGCGCCTCATTCCGGTGATTCGCAAATCGCTACTCCGGTCAGCAATGAAGGGGTGCACCGTCCGCGTATTAATATCAACCTTTCACGTGTTGTTGATGTTGTACCGACAATAGTGCGATTTTTTCCACTTCGCTTATTTACGGTGCTCGGGCTTTCATACGCTTGGTATCGCCTCACTTGTTATTACGGAGTGGACCCCCTTGCTCCTATGGGCACGAATGCCTTTGTGGAGGCGGGGCTAATTGAGGCGCCTGTTGTCGGGGAACTTGATCTCTTAATGTTCTACATCGTATCTTTCGGAGGCCTTTTCCTTATTATTTCCGAGATTTGCGCAGGCATTTTGAGTGGTCTGATCAAGCGTTTGATTATCGACCTTGTGTACTTCTTCCGCGGTTCCGCCGCCACCCGCGAGGCCCGCGACCGCGCCCACGCCAACTTCAGCCTGCGCCGGCTCGTCACCGAGACGGTCCGCGGCTACCACAGCGGCTACTCGGTCTTCGGCTCCATGGCCCGCGCCGCCCGCGGCGCCCGCAACAGCGCCTCCACGCTCGACTACGGCGTCGGGACCTTCACGGGGGAGGATCCCAACGCGCCCGTCTACGACGACGGCCTGGGCGACCGCCCCTCGCGGATGGAGCTCACCGACGAGGCGGCGTCGAGGATCTGGGACCTGTACTACCCGGCCTACGGCGCCGAGGGCCCCATGTCCAACCTGCACGAGGCGCTCGCCGCGGGCGACCCGCAGGACTACACGGCCCTGATGAGCCTCGCCCTCAGCGTGGCGGAGTGGTGCGAGCAAAACGGCACGCCCGACACGCACGGCTGGTTCGACGACCCCGCCTACCCGGGCGACTACGTCGACGCCGGCACGTTCTACCTCATGGCGTACTCGTTCTGGGAGCGGGAGGCCGAGGCGCGGCGCGTGGGGCCGATCGAGCCGCTCGCGGACGACATGAGCCGCTTCATCCTGCGCCACCTGAGCGACTGGTCGCGCGAGAACGCCCACGCCTACCGCTGGCGCGGCGACTGGCGCGACGCTGACTACTTCGACAAGGACCGCCTGTAGGCGGCGGAAAGGGAAATACGGATGGCAATTAATCAGAACGGGTCTGGCCGCGGGGGCGCCGAGTCCAACGGATCGGATGTCAACGATATCGTGAACCGCTTGGGCGGTCCGCGCGTGGTGATCGTTCTTGCCGCGGTGGTAGTCATCGCCATCGTGGCGGTCGTGTCTATCACGAGCGGTATCTCCGACACCAATCGGCAGACCGAGCAGCGTGCCGAGGCCAAACAGCAGCAAGAAGACGAGGCGGCGCGCGCTCAGCGTAAAAGGGAAAAAGAAGAGCGCCACCAGGAAGAAGCGAAAAAGGCCACAGTGCTCACGCTCGATGAAATTACGGACGAGACGCTGCGCTCGGACTTAGCGCTCGATGCAGATGAGGACGGGAATATTTCGCAAGAGACTGCGGATGAAGCTAGATCAATCGACGTCGAGTCATTTGATTCGCTTCCGCTGCTGGCCAACTTCCACAACATCACGACGTTTGGCATTGGCGACTACGACAGCGAAAGCTACGACATAAGCTCCATTAGCAATATCACTCATCTGTCCATTGGCGACTGCTCGGTGCCTCAGGTTGATCTCACACGTTTTCCTCAGCTACAGCGCGTTACCATTAACAGGCTCGAGAGCCCCGTCGATACCTTGCATGCCAAAAACATGTCCTCGTTGACGAACGTCCAGATCGAAGGCCTTGATGGCAGCATTGGGACGCTTGACCTGTCGGGCGATGTGAACCTCGAGGTCCTGAAGATCAGGAGCAGAGTCGAAACGCTCAATTTGTGCGGCGCAGGCAGGGAAGATGCCTTCGATATTACGTTTACGCCCAATCGCGTTGGCAAGATCTTGTATGACAGCGACACAAGCAGCAGCATGGTCGAGTTTTTGCAAAAAATGAGCAGTGACTATGGCTACACCATGGAGCAGCAGTAACGATGCGCTCAAGTGAGGAGAAGCGATATGGCGAATTTTAAGCCCGACATGTCTTGGCGGGATAACGAACGGGTTCAGCGTGTGACCGAGCAGCCTTCGGGCGGGGCTCATGAGCACGCTGCCGAGACGTCGGATGTGCGGGTGAATATGCGTTCGAACGGGCAGGCAACCGAACAGTCTGCTGGGCAGGCGCAGCAGACGCCGGGGCGTTCGACAAGTCGGATCCCTCGCCCTGCCGGCCAGCCGAATGGACAGGCGGCTGAACGTGCAAATGAAGCCGTCTCTCGCTTGGGCGGCGTTCGCGCCCTGGTAGTGCTTGCGGCGGTTGTGGTCATAGGCGCGGTTGCCGTTTTCTCCGTGATTGGCGGCGTCGGTGACGTGCAGGGCGGCGGGGGAGCCTCGTCGAGCGCCTCTAAAGAGTCGAGCTCAACTGACGCCTCTGGCTCCGAGACCAAGAAAGAAAAAGGTCTCGTCGATGTTGATGCGATCACGGATGATGCTCTGCACGGGCTGCTTGCCGACTACGATAACGATGACGATGGCCAGCTGACCGCCAAGGAGACCCAGCGCATCACGAGGCTGGTCGTAACCGAAGAGGTGACGGATTTCACGCCCATTAGCAAGCTGGACAAGCTCGATACGCTTGGCATCAATACCCTGAGCGCCAAGAGTGCAGACTTTAGCGAGCTCGAGGCACTCGAGGTGCTCAAGTTTGGTGACATGACGACCCAGGACCTCGACCTGAGCGTCTGCCCCAAGCTCAATTCCTTTTGTATTGAAGGCCTTAAGGGTGCTGTCAATTCCATCAACGCTTCGGGTCTTAAGAACCTGATGTTCTTTACCGTTGACCAAGGCCTTCAGGGTGACGTCGAGAAGATTGATCTTTCGAACGATGACATTCTTGGCGCACTCGAGATTACCTGCAATGTCGGCGAACTTAACCTGTCGGGTTGCAGCCACTCGTTCCCCAAGCTCAACATCGCTGCGGATCATATCGACAAGATCGTGGTCGACAGCAACACTAATGCCGACCTGGTGGCTACCCTGCGCGATCTATGCGCTCAGAAAGGCTGGACGCTGGAGGAGCGGTGACGAATACGATGGATGCACGCCGCCATGGTTCGAGGTGGCATTCAACGCAATGAGCGACGATGGGTTATGCCTGTGGAGGTGGCTCAAATGGAAGATATGACCAGTAAAGAATACGATGTCTTTTTTAGCTACGAGACTTCGACTTCTTCCGAGCTTGTGCGCAAGCTGGCTGAGGTGCTTGAAGGGCATGGCTTAAAATGCTGGTATGCTAAGAACAATATAACGATTGGAAAATGGAGAAAGCAGATTTATGAGGCGCTGGACAGTTGTCGCGTCTTTATCTTGCTGCTGAACAGGGCGGCGTCATTGTCTGATGAGGTTGATGATGAAATCGAAAATGCTATCGTTCTGAACCGCAAAGGCGATCTCGAGCTCCTTCCCATTCGTTGTGATAACGAGATTGAGCCGAGTCTGGACCGGCATTTGCTGCGCTATCAGCAGCTTGATTGGACTTCGGGCGTTAACGAGCAAGCAATCTCGCAACTGTTTGAGTATCTAAAGGGCGTCTTGCCTGATCGTTTTGACGATTCCGGCAATGTGGTCCAAACCGCACGAACGGCAAATAAATATTATGAATTGTACGGTGACGAAAGCGATCAAGAAGCAAAGTGGCTTCATGTCCAGCAAGAGATGCTTCGCAGCTATGACGCCCCTGTCTTCCAGAAGATATTCAATGATATAGAATGCCATAGCGTTCTCGATCTCGGCACGAATGACGGTTTCCAGCTTGTTGATCGCTTGGCTTCGTGTGATTCGCTTGAGTTTGCGTTGGGTATTGATGTAAATCCCAATGCGATTCGCATGGCTTCGGAAGCGTATGCCGACGACTCTCGTTATTTGTTCGAAGAAGCCGATTGTGAAGCTGCTTCGTTTTCCGATTACCTTGAAAGCCGTCTTGCGCAGGCGGGGAAGAAAGGATTTGACCTCGTAATCCTGTCAATGGTGCTTCTCCATTTAAAAAACCCGTTTAAGCTGCTCCGCGTTGTGCGTAAGCACATGAATCGCGGAGGCTATATCTTCATTCGGGATATCGACGATGGATTTAATATCGCCTATCCGGACGATGAGGGCTACTTTGCGCGGCTGAACAGGCTTTGTGGGGAGATTACGACGACTGGCTTCCGTTTTAGCGGAAGACAGCTGCTTGAAAAACTAACGAGGGCTGGGTTCAAGGACATTTCATTCGAGGGCAGTGGCATTTCAACTGTGGGGATGGACCAGGATCAGCGTTCGGCTTTGCTGTCGGCTTCTTTTGGATGGCTCGGGGGAGATTTAAGGCTTCGCGCCAAGAACAATCCCGATAACGATGAGTATCAACAAGATGCTGATTGGTTCGAAGAGACATACGATGAAATTGAGGAACGTTTTCTAGATGTCGGTTTCTTCTATCATGAGGGATATGTCATCTATACTGCACGAAAGTAGTTCACATGAATAAACGAGCGGGGGCTCGGTTTTGAACCGAGCCCCCGCTTTTGTCTATTTCTGAACAGCAGCTGTCTTTTCTTTTTCCTCCTTGAGTAGCTCGCCAAGCTTCTTGCCGTCTTCGGTCTTCCAGTCAGCCATGCCACTGCTGCAGCGACCGATAACAAACGCAGACGCAGCTGAGGGGGTTGGGAATACCAGTTCTTCGGTTAGGATGTTGTCCTCATTGATGAGGTGCTGGTATTTTTGACGGCTTTCATATGTGGGCTTGCGGGCAGATGCTGTGGTGCCTTCGGCAATTCGTGATTCGGCTGTTACGATAAAACCCTTGCTAGTGAAGAACCCGTATGCATCGGATCCACGACCGTCCGTATGAAGCTTGATTTGCGATATGTCTTGTGGGGCGCTGATCTTAACGGGGACATCTTCGATTTCTTCAGTGGCGTCTTCTCGCATATGATCGATGGCAGCTTTGACCTTATTGGCAAGCCATTGAACAATACAGTCTCTAACAAAGAAATAATCAGGACCTTGGGCTTCGTTCTTGAGCAAGTCGATCAGTTTTGGCAATATGCCCTCGACGCCATTGACCTCTTTGATTTTTTTCCAAGTATCGCAAGCATTTTTGTAGGCGACTTCAAAACTGTCTTTACTATCAAAATGCAGGTGGGATTTATCGCTCAGTTTGTCTGCAACGGTTTTTTGATCAGCCCAAAAAACCGGAACACAAAGGCTTTCATGGTGTTCTTCACTATCGATTCGATTGTCAATTTGATTCATGCTAAACGTGTTGAATTCATATCGGCAAGGATCGCTTGTAAGGTATGCTTCTGTAATAAATGCTAGGAGGATATCGCTGTTGGACAGATCTTTATCAATCTTCTTTCGCCACTTATCGCCGAGACTGATTGAATTTAAGTCGATCACTTTTTCCACTCGGTATTCGCTGTCCTTGAGAAGATCATTGTTAAGCTTGTCCATTGTTCGGTCAACAATATCTAGGAGATGGTTGAATAGATTGTCGTTGCGTTTGTAGCTAATAAAGACCTTTACTAGGGTGTTGCCATTTCCATCCTTTTCAACTCCTAGTATGGACTGCTGCTGGTTCATGGGTTCCTCCGTTTTGCCGATTGCTGTTATTTGACGATGCTGCCCTTGGCGATGCGAGCTGAGAGGGCGACGATGATTCGGTCGTAGGCGTAGACGTCTTTGCCTAGCAAGAATCCACGGGCGCCGAGTACGTCGTTGTCGGGTGTCATGTAGGCGTGACGCATGAGGATGTCGGACTTGCGAACGCCTTCGGCCCCACTCTTGTTGGGCTTGCCGCTCAGGAACGCATCGACGGCTGCTGCACGCATACGCTGCTCGCGTTCCTGTTCGACGGTGCCGTGTCCCAGTTCGGTCATACCCGTTGCCTGGCAATAGGCAAGCCAACGATCGTGCTCCATGTCACCTAAACGACAGATAAGGGCGAATTCCTCGCGGTTCTTCTGCTCGCTGGCATCGAACTCGGCTTTGGTAGCTGCGTCGGGAACGACGGAGCTTAATATCGCATTGGCAATGTTGTCGTTATTCGAAGCCGGCTTGACCTTGCCCTGCAGCTTCTCCCTCCAAGCATGCTCGAAGGATCCCTGCTCCACGTCGGCGTCGCTAAAGCCAAGCGCCCAGAAGCGGTAGGGGATATGTGCTGCCGAAGCTCGGCTGCTGCTCTTGTTGGATTCTTTGCCGTTGTAACTATTAACTGCCTTCTCAACGGCGAGTGTTGCGTCAAAATCATTCTCAATAGCGCCATTAAAGCAAAGGTCGTATGCCGCATTGAGCTGCACGGCCAGGAGCTCGCGCTCGTCATTGATGATGTTGCTGTAGGTGTAGAACGCCTTGCGGGCACCAAACGGATGCATGATATTGGCGGCGTCTTTGCCGGTCGTCTGAGTCTTATCGAGGCTTTTAAGGGCGCCTAGGATTTCTTCGCTCTCGATATGGGGACAGATGACGGGTTGCTGTTTGGTGTAGTCCGGTGAGCCCTGGACGATAAAGCGATTGAAGATCTGACGTTGGAGCATGAGCGAATAGGAGAGGTTTTGTCCACAATCTCCCATGGTTACGAAAGCGTAAAGACGAGCGTCATCGGTAATTAGCGGGCTGTCGGCCTTGGACGATACGCACTTGTTTTGAGCGTCGTAGTGCAGCGTAGTGACGGTGCCGCCTGCAATAAGGCGATCGGTTGTAACCGAGGGCGCCTCAGCTTCTACAAAGCGAATCGTCGGCATGCCGTTGCAGCTTTCGCCAAACATTTCGGGGTAGCGGGCTGCTTCGCGTTCTAGTATCGTTCGGGCGTTGGGGTCGACAACAACAATGTTCAGACGAACGCCCGGCATGCGGCCCATCCAGAAGGAAGTGCGTGTTGCTTGCATGCCGAAATCGCCTGCGCCGAAAACGAGAACGGTGAGATTCTGAGGCTTGGGATTTGGGTCGACGGAGATATCGATGGGCTCGAGCACGCTGTAGAGTGGGGCTTCTTCAAGTACATCGTATACTTCGTCTTGTACGCGTGAGAGCAAGTGAAGACAAGTCGGCTCTTTGTCGGCTTTGATGGCATCGAAGATCTGGGCATCATCGGGGTTCTTGTGGGTGCAATGGAGCGTAATCTTGGGCGCGCGGCCGGCTTGAGGATCCTTGTGCGTCGCTTCGAGCATGTCGATCGTTGCGCTGACATTGTGTTCGGTTTCTTCGCTCGTTGCGACGACGTCAACTGCGAGCAGATGCTTAACTGCATCGCGCAGCGATGTAATCGTTGTGAGCACATCGGCTGCTTCGGAGTCGGTGAACACATAGCGCACATAGCCCTGGCACAGATTGCGCAGTACGCGCTGACGTTCGCTGTCCTCGTCGCTGCCTAGACAAAAGATGAGGGCGATGTCGCCGTTGCCATTCGCGTTATTGAGTGTTCCGTCCTTGATGTTGTTAACGATATCACGCGCGAGCAACTCGGTGTTGGCGTCGACGCTCTCAAAGATAATTGCATGGTCGGCATATTTGAGATGACGCTTGATAACGCTGCCCGAGAGACGCGTGGCAACAGCGTTGAAGGCAAACAGGCCAATTTCAACGGGAAGGGCGATGATGTATGCAAGTGTGAGCAGCGAATAGAGCAGGTTGAATACCTGGCCGGCAATGCTGCCGCCAAGGGGAATAGCGCTATAGACGGTTGACGTCACATCGGTGAGGCCGGTCTGGATGGTCGTTGTCCATCCCACGGCAAAGAAGTTGGTGATGACCCAGCTAATAAAGTTGAAGGCTCCCGGCTCCCAGCCCTCGCCAAGATCCGAAGAAAAGCACTGCGCCCAGGTAACGGGGGCAAATAGGCAAAAAGCGCCAAGAGCAAGAATTCTAAAGGCGACGATGCGACGGTTGGAATTGATCTCGAAGCCAAAGAGTCTGTGCTGATAGTTGTGCCGTTCCAAGTGTATGGAATAGCAGAGCGCGACGAGTGCGACGAGGAATGCCGCGAACCAACAGATTGGAGAAATCAAAGTAGGTACCTCCTGTGAGTATAGAGATGAACGGATAACGTGAACTGGGTCTGTTGCCGCCTACGTAAACATGCGGTCTCTCAGCTCGGCCGCCTCGTTAATCTCGACGTTGGTGCGGCCTTGGTGGTCTTCGGTGCGTTTGCTGGTGAGCTTGCCATCCTTTAGTCCGTAGGTGGTGTACTGAACGATTGCGCCGGTGGTTTCGGCTGCCTGACGTAGGGGCTCGTAGGTGTCGGTTTGTTCGCACCATGCATAGAAATCATCAACGGTGGCGTTGGGATTGCCGCTAAAGAGTCGATACCATTCGCGTCCAAAGCTGCCAAGGACCGAGAACGTCTTTTTCTCGACAAGCTTGTCGCCCTTGTATTTGTAGTCCAGCGTGAGGTCCACCAGATAGGCGGCTCCCGTTTCAAAGGCATTCTCGTTGCCCTGATGACCGATGATCTCGGCCTCCGGATAGTGCTTACCAATAAACTCGGCGGCATCGCCTTCGTAATCGGCAACGATGCGCGCACTCTGCACCTTGCCACGTTTGTACGTGTAGTGCAGGATGCGCAGCAGTCGCTCCTGCCAAAACGCATAGGAAAACAGGTGGTCGACAAAGTGCGGGTTCTCAAGCCGATTGGCCCGATCCATCCAAACAGTTTGGAACAGTTGGTAGTCGGCCTGCGGCTCGTCCGTGACCTCGCGGAACCACTGTACGGCGACGTCGGCGGGGATATAGAACGATAGTCGCTCCTGCGGAGTACCGCTCTTGGTCGTTTTGGCGCGCAGGGGAATCTCGACCTCGTAGCCAGAACCGTCGTCCGTTCCGCAGTTTAAAACGGGCGGCAGCATAAACTGGCAGGGGCCCTCGTCGCATACGCGCATCGGCTGGGGGCTAACAGGTTGCCCTTCAAACTCCATCTCGATGTCTGTGTCGTCTTCTTCGTCCTCGTCATCATCTTCGATGCCAAGGTCGTAGCCGGTGTAGTAGTCATCCAGGTGTCGCTCGTTTACATTTCGCCCGTTTACGACGTCAAAGACGGTAACGCCCGTCATGCGGTCGCAATACTTTGCGACTTCAAAGAGGTTGCAGCTCTCCTCGGGCGTAAAGTTATCCATGCGGCGCTGGAACTCGGTAGAGCATTCATCGGGATCATAGCCGTCCATTTCGCTGTCACCGAGCCAAAAGTTGGGATCACGATTGCTTTTGAAGTACCACCAGTACCAGACGGGGCCGAATACCGCATTTACGCCAAAAAAGACTTTCTGGATGATGTTGCCGTTGCCGTCGAACTTGTAAGCGAGCGGCAAGTTGACAACCGGATCGTTTGATGTGTCACGCGCCATGGTGTGCTCCCTGCGATGATTTGTGTTGCGCGCGAAGGCCAGATTCGATGCGTCTGACCTTCGCGCACCTGCTACTTCGCATACTAGGTCGCCTGCGCTGCATTCTGTTGCGCAACATCGTGGACGGCGCGGTTCGACGTCCAGGGCCGATGCCGCGCAACAGATACATGGCTTGGTCGTGCCAATCGCTCTCTAGTAGCGCGCCGAGCGCTGGGCGTTGCCCGGGTTGTAGCCCGCCCAGGCGGCGATGACGTCCGACTCAACGACGCTCGTTGCAATGTTGATAAAGCTGCCGGCACGGGGCAGGTCGGTATGGAAGTCTTCGAGCAGGTTGGGCTGGAACCTAAAGTCCTCAAAGTTGACGGTGTTGGGGTTGTAGAGCTGACAAGTACCATCCTCGGTAGAGATCGGGCCAACCATGTAAACGGCCTTGTGCTCTACGACCTCGGTATCGTCGACGTCGATCACCTCTCCACGATCGTGCGCGGCAGCGGCGTGCTCCATGAGCTCGAGGAATCGGTCGGCTTCGGCGCTGCAGAGTACGCAGCGCGAGAAGAGCACCGTAAGGGCATAACCCGTTTTACGCCCCAGTTTTTCTCGTAGCTCGCTAAATCGCTGCGACTGCTCCGGGGTCATGCGCGTCTTGGACGGCGCGGTCTGCTTGAGTCCGCACGTCTTAAGGAACATCGCGTTGGCCTTGCGCAGGGCGCTCATAGCGGCAGAGTCGCTCTTTGCCGCGGAGACGTCGATGCGTCCTCCCTCGGGAATCTGCTTATAGCGAGAGAAGCCCTTTTCGCCCTCGACGGGCATCCAGTACGTAATGACGTCATTTTCCACTACGCTAAAGCGGCACGTAAAGGGCGCGCCGATTGCCGGCGCCTCGCCGTAGAACTTTACGCGTACGGCTTGGTCGGTGTCCGCCATCCACATCATAAAGCGATGGCTATTGTCGCCGTCATGGCTCCGGAGCTTTGCAATAAGGTAGCAAACCGAGTCGCAACGGCTTTCGAGTGCGGCGCCTCTTCCGGTGGCGATGGCGCTTGTGCCTTGGGACTTGAGCTCGATGTCGCGGTGCAGCGCGTTGAGCTCTTCGGATGTCAACAGGTCTTGACCGAGAAGCCCCGCGACAAGCGCGCCGACTTCTATGTCGGTAGTAAGGGCGGCGTCGATAACCTTGCGGTGCGCCTGGTGGCTTGCATAAGCCGGCATGGGTTTGCGGCCTGTGGCAAATCCAAATGGGTCGCGGATCTGGTCGCCGCCGCGATAGAGCGGCTCCAAAAAGAACATGTTCATGTCATTCTGCTTGCCCTGCTTTTGACCGTAGGCATCGAGGGAGTTCCAGACATGCTTCTCTGCAATGGGGTTCATCCACAGGCTGATTTTCGATTTTCCTGCCGAGGAGGTCGAAGTGCTCTTTTTGGAGCTTGCGGCGGGACGAGAAGCCGGTTTCTGATATCCAGCGGGGAGAACTTGCTCAAGATCGAATTTTTTAAGCAGCCTAACGTAGACTCCGACCGATGCTTCTTCTGCCATTTCCGCCATGACCGACTGCGATGGGTCGTCGACAAAGGAAATGCGCGTTTTGCCATCATCGGAGACTGCCTGGCAATAGCCGCATCGAAGTGCAACGTAGCCTTCGTTGTCGCTGCCATGGTCAAAGTACATCTGCTCTTTGCATCCGAGTGTACCGGGGATGAATGCGGTCGGGTTTGCCATGTCGGGGATCGTAATGGCAGCGCCGGTCGCGCGTTTAAGCTCATCGAAATACTCGACGTACAGAGGAATGTTGTAGTGCTGGACGAGCGCCTCGAGAACGATGGCGTTGGGCACGGAGTGCGCCACACGATAGCGCATGGAGTTATAGCCCCATTCGACATCGGTTGCATCATCGGGGATTCCGTGGCCTGCCATGGTCCTCAGGACCTCATCGGGTGAGTCAAACGTGCTATCGGGCGTACCGCAAATCGCCTGGAGTGAGAATCCGCCAAAGCACTTTTCGAGATCATCGCGGATATACTCGCAGCAGTCATGATTGGGAAAGACGATGCGAAACGTCATCGCACCCATGGCTTGGGACATGTAGACGTTGCCCGACGCCTGGGCATCGGACTCTGCCTGGGGCTCGTCATCCTCGTCTTCGTCGTCATCGTCCGACGGGTCTGCAAACGAGCTGTAGTTTGCATTGATCAGGTCGAGATACATGGAGACGGTCCCGCGGGTTGCCAGCTTTTGCATGATGGGATTGAACGTGTCCGCAAACGAGACCTCGCGGTCCTGGGGCACGCCATTTTGGGTCACGGAAAGCGTGACGGTCGCCACGCCGCAACGAACTGCCGTGGCATCTCGGTACTGGCTGTTGTCGGGGAAGAACGTCCACTGGCTTTTAGTGAGGCTTGCCGCAAACGAGACGTCGTCGTCATCGGGATCGGCTAGCCATGCTCCGGCCTTGTAGCCGTCGGTCACTACGTACTCGTAATAAACGGGCGCCCCGAGCAGGCCGGCGAGCGCCTTTGCAGCTCGCAGCAGCGGGATGCCGTCGTATTCGTATTGAAGCGAGTTGTAGCCCCACATCTCGTTGAATGTCTGTCCGCCTAGGGCGCCACAGATATGGATGCACATGGCGGCGTTTTGCGGCTGGCTCAAATCGCCAAGGTCGGAGATTGCGGGTATCAGCGCGGCGAGCGAAAAGCCGCCAAATTCCTGTTCCAGGGTCTCCTTTACCTGCATGCAAGCATTGTGTCCGGGAAAGACGATGCGGTTGATGACCCTTTGGGGCTGGATCTGACCGCCTGTCTCTTCGATTAGATGGCTAAAGAGCACGTCAACGTCTGATGCGTCCATGGTGGCGGTTGCGACCTCCTGCGTCTTGGTCGACTTCTTTTTGCGTTTGCTAGCCGCAGAAGACGATTTTTTGCGCGAGGGCGCCGGCTGGGGCTCCTCTTGGGCGCCAAACTGGTCCTTGAGAAAGTCGAAGTACAGGGACACGTTTCCGCGCTGCGCGTACGAACGCATGATGGGGTCGGTGGTGTCCTCAAAGTACTTTTGGCTTCCGTCGGGCATGGACATGGTTCCCATGCCACAGCGGAACAGGGTGTCGGTGGCACCGTCGAACCCCTCCGGGAAATACACCCAGCAGCTCTTGTCGACCACGTTTGCAAACGAGACGCTATCGCCCTGCGCATCGGCGATCACGGCGCCGGCGGCGATCTCATCGGCATCGGTGTACTCGTAGTAGACGGGAACGCCGATCATCTTGGAGATAGTCTTGGCAACCTCCAGCGAGGGGATGCCGTTGTATTCGTACTGGAGCGAGTTGTAGCCCCAGACGACGTTGGTGACCTCTTCGCCGTCGGACCCGCAGGTTTCCAGGGCGGCATTGATGGCGTCGGTCGGATCCATGTGCTGGAAGTCCTCGTAATCGGGGATCACGGCAGCAAAGCAGAACTCTCCATAGTCTCGCTCCAGGGCAGCTTTGGCCTGCATGCAGATATCATGGTTGGGAAACACGATGCGATTGACAATCTGGTTGATCGAGATCCCTCGGTCGGTATCTTGAAGTAGATGCTCAAAAATCTCGTCCATCGTTCCTTCTTTCGTATGCGGTGGAAGCCCACGATCCCGGGTTTAGGGCTCGTGGCTTTGCTAACTCGAACGCTACCGCCCCGATGGGCGAGAACGTTGCGCAACATCCGCGAGTGCGCAAATTGCAATGCGGAACGGTCTGTCCCGGGGCGTTTTGAGAGCGGATCCGTCTCGTTCCTGGCAATGTTGCGCAACGTCTGCTCGGTATGGATTTCTACACTTGAGTTGTCCAAAAGGGATTCGGTTCTTGAATGAGGGATGAACGATGAGCGGGAACTCTTATTACGATGACGATATGTCCGAAGAAGATTACGAGCGGATCATGGAGCATATGTACGAGCTTGAGTGTGAGCTCGAGGAGCCTCATGACGCTCGCACCGACCAGTTGATTCGCGAGGAGCTCGAGGATCTTTCGAGTGCCATGTTGTTTGAGCCGGTGGTAAAAAACGGTGAGTACCTTGGCGAGCGCGACCATGTGCCCGGGTATTGGACGGATCGTCGCGATTTGGAGTCCGAGTCTTCAGGCACTTCGAGCGATGCCGACGAGGTGGAAAAGGATGAGCCGTTTGATTTGATTGGCTATCAGGGCTCTTCTTCGGGTGGCTCGGTGCTCGACATGTTTACTCCCATTTTAAGGAGTCGCGTGTTCTGGATCTTCATTGCGTTTCTGGTGTTTATCGGCCTGCTCGACATGTTCTACGACAGTTTTATCGTTCCTTCGGGCTTCGCTATTAGCCGCATCAATTTCCAGGGCTTGGTGCTACTGGCGATTGTCGTTGCATGCATTGCCCTGAGGCGTCGTCGCCGTTAGCGACGGTATTGGCGCAACGGCCGATGTTGCGCAACAGGTTATCTGGACAGCGCCGTATGCTTGGGTTGTCCTGAAAGCGAGAGAAAGGACAGGACAATGGCTGAAGTTGAAGTAAGGGCTTTGGGTCCCGATGACGTCGATGCGATGGTCGATCTGGACGAGCAGTCGGGCTACGAGGTCTATGACGCGTGGGCGGACTATGTTGAGGACGAGGACGAGGAGAACTGTTACCTCTGGGGTGTCTTTGCCGATGACGAGCTGGTCGGTTTTTGCGTAACGGGCGGTTCAGATGACCCCGACCTGCCGGATGCCGTTACGGAGCACCCGCTCAACAAGTACCTGGGGACGTTTTTGAGCCATGTGTATGTTGACCCCGACTACCGCGGTAACGGCTATGGCGCGCGCCTGGTGCACGACGCCCTGTTGGGATACTGGGAGAGCGAGGGCCACCAGGAGCCTACATTCCTGGATCTGAGCGAATATCTCTTTGACGATCCTGATGCGGATCCGATTAAGCTCGCGCAGCTGCTCATCGACTTCTTTGGCAAGAACGGGTTTGAGCCCATTCCCGACGATGAACACGACATCACCTACACCTGCATGGTCTTGGATCCCAAGAACTTTAAGGACCCGGACGCAGAGTAGAGGCTGCGATCTGTTGGTTCAGCTTCCCTAGTTATTGTTTGGCGGGGCCGGACGTTTCAGTTGTGATGGCTGGACGTCCGGTCCTTTTTGTTGCCTGTTGGGTTTGGTGATCGGCACGTTTGTCTCGATCTGTAACATCTACGGGTCGATTTGCTCGGTAACTGTTACAGATTGAGACGTTTGTGAGCCGTGTCGACCGTTTGTCTCGATCTGTAACATCTGGCGGGGGATACGGGGTCTAGTTGTTACAGATTGAGATGTTAGCCAAGGGGCTGACTGAATGTCTCGATCCGTAACGTGTAGACCCGGTTTTGCTCCGTAACTGTTACAGATCGAGACAATCGGCCCAGATCTGCATCTCCTGCCCCGTCATCTGTGGTTTACGTGGGGGCATACGGAGTACGGGTATACTAACCGGCGGCGAATCTGCTCCATCGCTTAGAGCTGCTGCGTCTG
>OIYH01000471.1_pt1 | contig 30752 bp, 30 predicted proteins | sample 1587911 | NCBI WGS metagenome assembly OIYH01 (sample SAMN03283252) | human gut metagenome | biome: human-associated habitat; material: feces | host: Homo sapiens | place: USA | collected 2013
CCCGCCTCTATAGGCGGGGGTACGTTCACATATAGTAAGTATGGATTGTGGGGCGAAGTATAGTAAGTATGGATTGTGGGGCGTTTTTTTATGATGGGTGAGCTGCCGAGCATTCAGCAGATGGAGTGTTTTATTATTTATGGCAGGGTGCAGAACTTCACGCGGGCGGCGAAGGAGGCGAATATCACGCAGTCGGCGTTCAGCGCACAGATGAAGAATCTCGAGAATACGCTGGGCGTGGCGCTGATTCAGCGTTCGAAGCGCGGCAGCCACCTGACGGAGGCCGGCGAGAAGTTTTTAAAGAGCATCACGGCATGGATGGATGGCCTGCATCGGATTGTCTATGAGCTGCAGACGGTGGATGAATCACAGCCTGTGGAGCTGAACGTCGGTATCCTCCGCACGCTTGGCGATATCCAGATGAACCGCCATATCGCACATTTTCGTCAGACGAACAAGAATCTGTGCTTCAATATCTTTGACCTCGAGATGGACCAGATTCGCCGCGCGTTGCGCGATGACCGGCTCGACGTCGTTTCCACGTATTTTGTTGCGGAAGATTTTCCCGACGGCATCCCTGAGGCGTTTGCCGTTGCGCATTTCTGCTGGGACAGTCTCGTTTACTATGCGCCTTTGCTGCAGCCTGCGCAGGTGCCCGTCACGCGTGAAGAAATTCTGAAGGAACCGCTGGTCATCTATCCGAAAAATTATTTCATGAATAAAACCTTCCGCCGTTACTTCCATGACGTCGGTGACAAAGCCAAGCCCTTTATCTCGGCACGGCTGTCCACGCCGTATGCGATGGTCTACTACTGCCAGCAGAATGAAGCGGGCGCGCTTTTGCCGGAACGCCTCCTGAAGACGCTGGGCTGTGAGGAGGGCTGGTATCCTCTGGCCAAGCCGCTGCGGGCCGATGCCTGTCTCGTCTACAAGAAGGACAGCCCGAAAATCGCGCAGATCCGCGCGTATGTCAGCTATGTGCTTGAATGCTTTGCTGATGCGCCGAACGCTGAAAAATAAAAGCGCAAATAACAAACAAGAATTTTTTTGATAACGAAAGGGTATGACAGGTCATAAAACGGCAGCAAAATCCAGATGGGATGGACGCTGTTATGTATATGACGCACAGTCTGCCCTGTATTTTTTGAATATCGATAGAATCTCTAAGGAATCGTGCCTGTTATCTATTTTTGTGATAACAGGCATCTTTTTTATGCGCTATACAAAATGAAACTGTCCTACTATAATCTAGAACCATGACATATATAAATTATTTATTCTTTGTACGAAAGGTCGTTGATGTTATTTATGGCTTCTACAGCTTCCGCAACTGCCAAAACTGCTAAACCAAAGTTATGGACAAAAGGCTTCATCCTTGATACGCTGGTCAATTTTCTGATTTACATCATTTACTATATGCTGATGGTCATCATCGCTTCGGAGGCCATCCATTCGCTGAATGCTTCGATGAGTGAGGCCGGTCTTGCTTCTGGTATCTTCATCCTCGGCACGCTGCTGGCCCGTCTCTTTGCCGGCCGCTCGGTTGAGCTTTACGGCCGCAAGAAGATGCTGTTCGCCGGCATCATCTTTTACCTCTTGACGACGTTCATGTATTTTGGCATTCATTCGATGGCCATGCTGTTCCTCGTCCGCTGCCTCAATGGTATCGGCTACGGCATTGCTTCGACGGCCACGAGTACGATTGTCTCGACGATGATTCCGGCAGAGCGCCGCGGTGAGGGCATCAACTACTATGCCCTGAGCATGAGCCTCGCCGCTGCCATTGGACCGTTCATCGGTATGCTCATGCAGCAGATGTTCCCGTTCAATGATATCGTTTATTTCTGCATCGGCATGATTGTCATCTGCCTCGGTGCTGCCGCTGTCATGCACGTCGATGAGATGGAACTTACCGAGGAGCACCGCGCTGCTCTCAAGGAAATCCACATCGCGAACTTCCTCGAGCCGAAAGTCTGGGCCATCTCGCTCGTTGCGTTCTGTGTCGCTGTCTGCTATTCGAGTGTCCTGAGCTTCCTCGCTTCGTATGCCGCGGAACTTCAGCTCATGACGGCCGGTACGCTGTTCTTCGTTGTCTACGCTGTCGCTATCACGATTGCCCGCCCGATTGCCGGTGTCATGTTTGACCGCAAGGGTGAGGACTTCGTCATGTATCCGACGTATGCCTGCCTTGCCATCGGCCTCCTGCTGCTGTCCATCACGACGCAGAGCTGGATGATGCTCGTCGCCGGTGTGTTCGTCGGTCTTGGCTACGGCACGTTCATGTCGAACGGCCAGGCCATCTGTGTCAAGCTCGTCAAAGAAGTCCGCATCGGCGTTGCCGTCTCGACGTACTTCATCGCTCTTGACCTCGGCCTTGGCGTTGGCCCGTACATGCTCGGTGCGTTCAAGGAATCCCTTGGCTTCCAGGGCATCTACTTTGCCGTTGGCGTCGCTGCTGTCGGCTGTGCTGCTCTCTACTACATCCTCTATGCCCGCCGCCGCAAGACACAGGCCGAGGCTGAAGCTGAGCTCGAGAAAGAAATGGAAAAAGAACTCGAGAACAGCGAAGAGTTTGCTTAAGTTTGTTCCCCTCAGTCAGCTCTTCCCCTATGGACTGACTGTAGATATAACCCTTCATTAACTCCATAAATAATGAAGAAAAAATCCGCCGCATCTTTCCCCGATGCGGCGGATTTTTGACTGTCTGGAATTTTATTTAGGACTGCAGGGCGGCAGGGTCCTGCGCGAGAATGGGGGCAAGCTTCCTGTCGTCAGGCGTGATGTAGAGGGTCTTTTGATTCGTGAAGATGACAAAGCCCGGTTTGCTGCCCGATGGTTTTTTGACATAGCGGATTTCTGTGTAATCGACAGGGATTTTCGAGGAACCGCGTGCCTTGCTGAAATGGGCGGCGAGGCTGGCGGCGAGCAGGATGTCCTCGTCGCTCGGCTCGGCGCCGCCGTTCTGCAGCACGACATGGGAGCCCGGGATATCCTTCGTGTGGAACCACGTGTCATTGAAGCGCGCGGTCTTGAAGGTCAGTTTGTCATTCTGGTAGTTGTTCTTGCCGACGAGGATATCCATGCCGTCGGGGGCTTTGAAGTGGAAGGGATGCGCGGGCTTGTCATTGTTCTTTTTCTTCGGCTTTTCGCGCAGATACCCCGAGGCGATGAGCTCGTTGTGGATCTCGGCAATTTCAGCAAGGCTTGACGAAGCTAAAAGCGAGGCCTCGATGCTCTCGAGGTAGGTAATACTGTCCTCGCATTCGCGGCGCTGGACCTGCAGCAGCTGCTGAGCTCTTTTGAGTTTGTCGTATTTCTTGTAGCAGGCCTGCATGTTCTCGACGAGGGTCAGACGCTGGTCGAGCGGGATGGTGATGGTTTCGCCGGTCTCGCTGTAGATGTTCGGCACGGTGACGCTCGGGTCCTCGCGGTCCTTGAACTGATACTGATAGGTCATGAGGTTGTCGCCGCGAATCTTGAATTCCTCGGCGTTCTCGGCTGCGGCGATTTCCTCGTCGAGCTTCGTGAGCTTATTCTCCGCGCGGGTCAGCTCATTCTTGACGAGCTTGCGGAAGCGGTCTTTATCGGGCAGCACATAGGAGCCGAGGAGACTGTCGGCCTTCTCGAGCATCGCGCTGACGGTCGGGAAGGTCAGGACCGCGGCCTCTGGCAGATAGTGCAGCGGGAAAGCGGCCATGGCGAGAACCTTATTATTTTCGCCGAGCAGCAGTACAGCCTCCGTCTTTTCCCCGCCTGCAGCCGCCGTGCGGATTTCCTCAAGGCCCTGACGCACGGCGGCAAAGTCGGACGCGTCGAGCTTGTCGATATGGATGGACGGTGCAAGGCCTGCGGAGAAGCAGACTTCCTTGGCAGAAACGGGGCCGAAGCCCATGCAGGCGGCGAGCAGGGCCTTGTCAAGGCGCAGACTGCCGTCTTTTTTGACGACGGTCATGATGTCATCGAGGCTGTCGGTAAAGAGACTGAGTTTATCCTGTCCCGGCGGCAGCTCGTAGGCCTGTCCTGGCAGGACCGTGCGCACGCGGCTGCTGTTTTCGCCGATTTTCCGCAGGGCGTCGATGATCTGCCCGTCCTGCACAAGGATGATATTGCTGTATTTGCCCATGAGCTCTAGGACAAGTGTCTTGGTCACGATGCGTCCGCCCGCGGCCAGAGAGTCGATGTCGATGAGCAGCAGGCGGTCGAGGCCGTGCTGGCGGATTTTGGCGATGCGGCCGGTCTCAAGCTGCTTGCGCAGCACCATGCAGAAGACCGGCGGCTCCGGCGGGTTCTCGAGGTTCTTCTCGAGCAGATGGGCCGAAGGATTCTGCGAGTTGATGGAGATATGCAGTAAAAAATTCTGGCCGGGCTGGCGCACGGACAGGATGATGGATTGTTTGTTTGGCTGGGTAATCTTGTCAATGCGTCCGCCGGCCAGCGCGTCGTTGAGCTCACGCGTCAGCGGATGCATCGAAAAGCCGTCAAGACTCATGATGGTATTCCTCGTTCTTTCATTAGACTATTTCTTTCTATTATAATAGGAAAGAAACCGATTGTATAGTCTGTCAAAGACGAAGGGAATGGCGCAGAGAAGAACTTGAGTACGGAAAGGGCTTGCAAGATGTGTCTAAAACAAGTACAATAAAAAGATGAAGACTTAACTAGGAAGGGGAGTTTCCCATGAAATTTTCAAAATGGCAGGGATGCGGCAATGACTTTGTCCTCATCGACTGCTTCAAAGAAAATGTAAAGGATCTTTCTGCGTTTGCGAAAAAAGCCTGCGACCGTCATTATGGCATTGGCGGCGATGGCGTGCTCTATGTACTGCCGTCGGACAAGGCGGATTTCCGCATGCGTATTTTCAATACGGATGGCAGCGAAGCAGAGATGTGCGGCAACGGCATCCGCTGCTTTGCACGCTATCTTTATGACAACGGCCTGACGGACAAGGTCGAGTTTACGGTAGAGACCGGTGCAGGTATCCTCGTGCCGCATCTGCAGCTTGAAAATGGCAAAGTCACGGGCGTGCGCGTCGATATGGGGGAACCGATTCTTGCAGGCGACGAGATTCCTGTCACGGGCTTTGGCATGAACCGGGTCATCAATGAAGACCTTGAAGTCAAAGGCAAGACGTACAAGATGACCTGTGTCTCCATGGGCAATCCGCACTGCGTCATCTTTGTCGACGACGCAGAGAAATTCCCCATCTACGAACTCGGTGCTTCCTTTGAGTCACATCCGGCTTTCCCGCGCAAGACGAATACGGAATTCGTCGAAGTCAAAGACCGCGGCCATGTGCGCATGCGCGTCTGGGAACGCGGCGCAGCCGTGACGCTGGCCTGCGGCACGGGCTCGTGCGCAACGGCAGTGGCCGGCGTGCTGACAGGCCGTACGGACCGCAAGGTCGAAGTTGAGCTCGACGGCGGCCGACTGACGGTCGAGTGGAACGAAGAGAACAATCACGTATTCATGACGGGGCCGGCAGAATGTGTTTTCACCGGTGAAATCACAGACTGAGGGGAAGCATAGGTATGATCAAGAGTATGACGGGCTTTGGCTCGGCTGCTGGTGAGAACGAAGATTACAAAGTCACCGTCGAGCTCAAGGCGGTCAATCAGCGTTTCTTAGAAGTCGCCTTTCACGCGCCGCGCCAGATGGCGGTCTTTGAGGATAAGATGCGCAGATGCATTCGTCAGACGGCTGCGCGCGGCAAGGTCGATGTCTTTATCAATTACATCGACAAGCGTGAGCAGGCCGCGTCGATTCACGTCGACAAGGCACTGGCGCAGGCATATCACGCTTCTCTTGATGAGCTCAGCGACTTCCTGCACCTCGCGCGTCCCGATGATGTCATGCAGGTGGCCTCGTATCCTGATGTGCTGCAAGTCGTTGAAAATACGGACCTTGAAGGCTTTGAGCCCCTGCTGATGGATACGCTGCAGAAAGCCCTTACAGGCTTTGACGCCATGCGTCAGGCCGAGGGCGAAAACATCGGCCGCGACTTTCTCGTGCATCTGGCCGCGCTCGAAAAGGGTGTGGCTGCTCTTAAGGAACTGGCGCCGGAAATCGTGCAGGCTTATCGTGAGCGGCTGCAGAAGACGCTGGAAGAACTTCTTTCTGCGCAGGATATCGATGAGACACGCATCATTCAGGAAACAGCCATCTATGCGGACAAAGTCAACTATACGGAAGAAGTCGTGCGGCTCGGCAGTCATTTTCAGCAGTTCCGTGCGATTCTTGCGGATGCCGATGAGCCTATTGGCCGCAAGCTCGATTTCCTCATCCAGGAGATGAACCGCGAGACGAATACGATTGCCTCAAAAGCCAACAGCTCCAAGGCAGCCCAGCTTGTCGTCGACATGAAAAGTGAGATTGAGAAGCTGCGCGAGCAGGTACAGAACATCGAATAAGCGTATTTATACATCGAATGAAATGAACAGAGTGGAGGAGGACCCACCATGGACATCAAATTAATCAACATCGGTTTTGGCAATATCATCTCCTCGAACCGCATTGTCGCCATCGTCAGCCCTGAATCAGCGCCAATCAAGCGCCTGGTCCAGGAAGCACGCGACTGCGACCGCCTGATTGATGCGACGTACGGCCGCCGCACGCGCGCTGTCATCATCATGGACAGCGACCATATCGTACTGTCTTCGGTGCAGCCGGAGACCATCACGCACCGTATCCTCGTCGATGATGACAAGGATAACGCCAAAGAAAATAAAAAAGGAAAAGATGAAGCAGAATGAGCAAAGGTTTATTGATTGTTGTTTCGGGGCCTTCGGGCACGGGCAAAGGAACGGTTTGTGCTGAGCTCCTGTCGAAGACGCCGCAGCTCGCGTATTCCATCTCGGCGACGACGCGTCAGCCGCGCGATGGGGAGATGGACGGCAAGAACTATTACTTTTTGAGCAAGGAAGAGTTCGAGCGCAAGATTGGGGAAGGCGATTTCCTCGAATATGCCGAGGTCTACGGCAATTACTATGGCACGCCGCTCGGCAAAATCGAGGAGCGCCGCGCAGCGGGGCAGGATATCCTGCTGGAGATTGATACGCAGGGGGCACTCAACGTCATGAAGAGGTGCCCGGATGGCCTGTTCATCTTCCTGCTGCCGCCGTCCCTGCCGGAGCTGGAGCGCCGCATCCGCGGCCGCGGCTCGGAGACGGAAGAGTCGCTGAAGCGCCGTCTCGGCTCCGCTCGCGAGGAAATCGAGATTGGCCGTCAGTATACGTTTGTGGTCATCAACGATACGGTACAGCGGGCCGTTGAACGCATTAAGTCCATCATGACGGCAGAACACTGCCGCCGCGATAAAGAAGATATGATCAATGAGGTGTTGGAGAAATGAAAACGAATAATGTAGAAATGAGCATGGTCAATCCGTCCACGGATGCCCTGATGAAGAAAGTCGACAGCCGCTACGGCCTCGTCGTCCTCGCGGCTAAACGCGCACGCCAGATGCTTGACGGTGCGGAGTGCAAGGCGACGAAAGCGCGCTCGACGAAGAACGTGACGAATGCCCTCGAGGAAATCGTCGAAGGCAAGATTTCCTACAAGCTCGATATCGACGAATAAGAAAGATACGGATAAGGAGCAGAACCTTATGGAGGCTTCAAAGCTGCAGGCCCTGTCAGGCAGGAAAATCGTGCTCGGCGTCACGGGCGGCATCGCTGCCTACAAGGCCGTCGAGATTGCGAGCCGGCTGAAAAAAGCCGGTGCCGAAGTCCATGTCATCATGACGCGCGGCGCCGAGAACTTTGTCACGGAGCTGACCTTCCGCGAAATCAGCGGCCAGCCGGTGACCACGGATATGTGGGCCAAAGTCCCGCATTATCATGTTGAGCATATCGCTCTGGCCACGCTGGCTGACGCCGTGCTGATTGCTCCGGCAACGGCCAACGTCATCGCCAAGGCCGCCTGCGGCATTGCCGATGACATGCTGACGACGACACTTTTAGCGACGAAGGCCCCGGTGTTTGTCGCACCGGCGATGAATACGAACATGTACGAGAATCCCGTGACCCAGCGCAACCTGCGCGAGCTCACGGCACGCGGCTTTCATCTCATCGAGCCGGCGAGCGGCCTTTTGGCCTGCGGTGTTACGGGCAAAGGACGCCTGCCGGAGCCGCAGAGCATCGTTGGTGTTTTGGCTGACTTTTTTGCCAAAGGCAGGGCGCTGTCTGGCAAAAAGGTGCTCGTGACGGCTGGCGGCACAATTGAGCCGCTGGACCCTGTACGCTATCTTGGCAACCGTTCGACCGGCCGTATGGGCTATGCCATCGCCCAGCAGGCCGTGAACCGCGGTGCCGAGGTCGTACTCATCTCCGCACCTACGTCGCTGCCCGCACCTGTTGGTGTGCGCCTCGTGCGCGTCGAGACGGCCCGCGAGATGCGCGAAGCGGTCCTCAAGGAATTTGCCGACAGCGATATCGTCATCAAGGCCGCGGCCGTTGCCGACTACCGGCCCAAGGTCGTGGCGGCCAATAAAATCAAGAAGCAGGAGGGGGAGTTTACGCTCGTACTCGAGCGCAATCCGGATATCCTCTATGAACTTGGCCAGAAAAAGACGCATCAGCTGCTGGTCGGCTTTGCCGCAGAAACGACCAATGTTGAGGATTACGCGAGAAAGAAACTTGCGAAGAAGAACCTCGACTTCATCGTTGCCAATGATGTTTCGGAAGAAGGCGCCGGTTTTGGCGTCGAGACGAATCATGTCAAGATATTTGCCCGTGACGGCAGGGCCTGGGATTATCCGCTGCTCCCCAAGATGGAGCTCGGCGGCATTATCCTCGACCATGTGGAAAAGCTGCTCAAGGCAAAATAAAAAAGGGCTGCCGCTCATGCGACAGCTCTTTTTCACAAGCCAAACCGATTATTTCTTGCTGGTCTTGTTGCCCTTGGCATTTTCCGTATTGATTGGTGCCAGAACGAAGGAGTCGAGCTCGCCCTTCTTGTTGAAGATGAGTTCGCAGCGGACGACTTTCGTCTTGTCGAAGTTCATGAGATACGTCATCTGGTCGACATTGTCGAAGCGCGTCCACGAGACGAAGCGCGTCTCCTTGAGATTGCCGAGCTCTTTCGTCATGCGTTCCTGTGCCTTCTGCATATCCGCAGCCTTGACTGCCTTCTTGGCATCGGCACTCATCATGTTCCGGGCACTGGCAGAATCCTTATTGACGAGCATCGTGTTGATCCACTGATTGGAAATCGTTTCCTCGCTGGCAAAAGCCTGTGCGTTCTGCGACGGTGCAGCCATGACTGTAGCCGGCAGAATCAGCAGGCAGAGCATCATAGCCATAACATAGAGTTTTTTCATAAAAACACCTCCTGTCTGCCATTGTACCGCATTTTTTCTTTGTATGCAAAAGGAATTCGAAAAGAACAAACAGGATGCAGGCGAACAGGGAAGAGAAAGGAGTAAAAAATTTGCTGGAACATCTTTGTTTTACCATGGGCGGTCCGCTGACGGAGGGCTGCTGGAAGGTAGAAGCCGTCGTGCGCGAACGCAGGGTCTATATAGGTGCCGCTCGTGCAGACGAGATGGAGAATCTGCCGGAGGAGCTCCCCCGAGAAGAACTGCCGAGCGGCCGCCGCTGGCTGCGCAAGCTCGACAAGCTCGCCATCGCCCAGCGCTGGCGCTCCCATTTCCGCGCGGACGAGCCTCTGGCGGCGGATACGAAGTGGACGCTCTTGTATAAGGAAATTGGCAGACCGGCGCGCCATATCGAGGGCCGCGGTGCTTTTCCTGAGAATTGGGCGACGTTTATCGACTGCCTCAATGACCTGCCGGACGTTTCCATCCGTCAGGAAAATCACTTGGAGCAGATTCGCTTCCTGCTCATCGAGACCGTGCCGTTCCGTCAGGGCCGCAAGCAGACGATGATTGAGCTGCGCGAAAAACTCGTGCTCGACCGCCGGAAGCGCATGATTCTCTACAACCGCCATAAAGAAGATTTTGGCACGGAGCGCCATGCCTACGAGATGCCGCAGTCGGTCAGCCGCCTGCTCGATGCCCTCGACCACGGCGGACTGTTTGAGACGCGCATCAAGGCGCGCAATCTCAAGCCCGATGAAAAGAGTGCGCATCTTGTCATTCACTGGCAGCGTCACGACCGTCTGGAAGCCGGCTGCAGCTGCCATTACGATGCTGAGGACATGCCGGAGAACTGGGGTGTTTTCCTCGCGGCCCTGCACGAGGCCATGGGCGGCATCCACGGGCGTTTTTTTGCCATGAACCGCTTCCCTGTGGCAGACCCGCAGGCAGGTATTTGACAGGGAACCGTTTCCTGTTATACGGATGTACGGAATCATAGATTCAACTAGGCTAAAAGGAGAAAATTTTATGCAGATTTCCAGCCGTTTCACGATTGCTGTCCATATCTTTGCCTGCATTGAGGCATTTGGCGGACAGCACAAGCTCACGAGCGAATTTCTCGCGGGCAGTGTCAATGTCAATCCAGTCATCATCCGCAAGACGATGTCGCAGCTGCAGAAGGCCGGCCTCATCAAGGTTGCGCGCGGCACGGGCGGCATCAAGATCACGCGCCCGCTGAATGAAATCACGCTGCTTGACGTTTTCCAGGCCGTTAATGTACTGGAACATGACAGCCTGTTTCATTTCCATGACCACCCGAATCCGGCCTGTCCTGTCGGCCGCAATATCCATCATATCCTCGACGGCCATCTCGAGACGGCGCAGGCGGCCATGGAGCATGACCTTGCCAAGACGACGCTGGCGGACATCCAGCAGGAGACCATGGCCTGCCTGAAGCACGACGAAGCGCAGAAGGCGGGGCAGGAGTAATTACGGATGAACAGAATTGCACAATTTCTGCAGACAAGGCAGCCTCTGGTAGCTCTCGCGGCCATCATCGTGCTCGTGCTGGCGGGCAACGGCCAGCTGGCCATTACCGACCCCGTGGAGTCGAACTATGCCCTGACCGCCAAGGAAATGCTGTCGGCCGGTGATTTCATCTCTCCGCGCATCTACGGCAATTACTGGTATGATAAGCCGATTTTCTTTTATTGGGAGCTTTTAGCGGCCTTTTCCGCCTTTGGCATCAATGAATTTGCCGCACGTTTTTTCCCCGCGGTCTTCTCGGTGCTCAACGTGCTCGAGACGTATTACTTCGCGAAGAAAATTTACGACAAGCGCACGGCCCTGCTCTCGGCCCTGATTTTTGGCACAACGACGGCGTTTTTCTATCTGTCGAAAGCCGTCATCACCGACATGACGTTCGTGTTCTTCTTTAACGCAGTACTCATTGCCTTTTTCCTCGCCTACCGGAGCGGGCGGCGCAGCCTCTATATCGCGGCGTTCTTCTTTTCGGGGCTGACCGTTCTGACGAAGGGCCCGATTGGCTTTTTGCTGCCGGGCTTTATCCTGCTCGTCTTTCTCTGCGTACGGCGCCGGGCCAAAGAACTCCTGCATATGCAGTGGCTGCCCGGCATGGCCGTGTTCCTCGCGGTCGGCGGTTCGTGGTATTACGTCATGTACCGGCTGCACGGCATGGACTTTATCGATACGTTCTTTGGCGTCCACAATTTTCTGCGGGCCCGCGTTGCGGAGCATGCACGCGACGATGTCTGGTATTATTACATCCTGATTTTCCTGCTGGGGTTTGCGCCGTGGTCATTTGTCGTCCTGTATCAGGTGAAAAAACGCTGGCAGGAGCTGAAAGCCCGCGTTAAGGCGCGGTCCTTCAGCGAAGCGGCAGTGTTCCTCTTCGTCTGGGCGCTGCTCGTCAATCTGTTCTTCCAGTGCATGGCGACGAAATACGTTACCTATACGCAGCCGGCGTTTCTGCCGATGGCCATCCTCGCGGGGCGTTTTCTGCTTCAGAAGGCCTCGTTTGTCAAGAAACTTGCCGCGGCTTCGTACGCCGTCTATTTCGTGCTGCTGTTTGCCGCGGCCATTCCGCTCTGTGAACAGCAGTCGGGGAGACTCACGGCCGCTGCATTAAGAAATCTTAATGTTGAGCATCACCTTGTCGTTAACTACGGCGATTATAATAATGACCGTATCCATTATCGGACGTCAACCGTATTTTATTATGGTGAGAACATCCCCGAGCTCATCGGCAAAAAAGAACTCGAGGATGTGCAGCCGGGCGGCATGAGCTGGAACGCCAAGAATGTCATGCCTTTCCTCGCTTATGAGGATTTGCCGGGCGATACCGTCGTCTACATCATCTGCGAGACGCCGCGGCTGACATTTTTGCGCGGCCGTCTGCCGGACAGTGCCTTGGAAACGGTCTATGAAGGCAATGGTACGACCATTGTCAAGGCCATCGTACCGGCCCGCCAGATGGAGCAATAAAGAAGAGAAGGGAAGCCTTTACGCATGAAGAAAAAGAGACTGTCCATCGTTGTGCCAGTCTACAACGAAGAGGATAATTTGCAGCATTTTTACGAAGCCGTCCGGAAAGCCATGGCGGGGCAGGACCTTGACTGGGAGATTATCTTTGTCGACGACGGCTCGCGCGACAGGAGCCGCGAAATCCTGCACCGCCTCGAATGCGAGGACAGCCGCATCCAGCCGATGCTGCTCGCGCGCAACTACGGCCATCAGCTCGCGCTGACCTGCGGCCTCGACCATGCGGATGGCGATGTCGTCATCACGATGGACGGTGACATGCAGCATCCGCCCGAGCTCATCCCGACACTGCTCAAGTATTGGCGTGACGGCTATGAGGTCGTGCAGACCATCCGCGACGCGACGAAAGACGCCTCGTGGCTCAAGCGCACGACTTCGGCCGGCTACTATAAATTCCTCAACCTCATCTCCGAGGTGCCGGTGCAGCCGGGCGGCTCCGACTTCCGCCTGATGGACCGCAAGGCCGTGCTGGCGTTTCGCCGCTACCGCGAGCACGCGCGCTTCATCCGCGGGCTCATCGGCGCGATGGGCTTCCGCCAGAAGCAGCTGCATTTCACGGCCCCGCCGCGCTTTGCCGGTGTTTCGAAATTCTCGCCGCGCAAGATGTGGCGTCTTGCCGTCGATGGTGTCTTTACGTGCTCGACGTTCCCGCTGCGCCTCGGCCTTTACTTCGGCATGGCCAGCCTCATCGCGAGTGTCTTTGCCTTCATCTACGTGCTTTATGAGACACTCATTCAGGAGAGCACGACGGCCGGCTGGCCGACCATCATGGCCTGCATCCTGTTCTTCGGCGGCATGCAGCTCCTGATTCTTGGCATCATCGGCGAATACCTCGGCCGCACGTACGAAGAGACGAAGCGCCGTCCGCTGTATCTTTTGGAGCGCGGCAAGCCGGAAGACCTCGTGCACGGCCTCGATGATGCCGCGGCCGACGAAGCCATTGCCATGGCCAATGACAACGGCGTTCACGGCACGGCTGCCGATAAGCACACGTCTTCGGGAAAGGGGCAGCCGCTTCATGACCTTTAAGTTTGAGACCATCAAGCATCATTTTTTCACGCGGGCGTTTCTGTTGTTTCTCGTCGTCGGCTGCATCAACACCTTTCTCTGCAGCGTTCTCGCCAAAATCATCGAGCCGCTCGTCGCTGGCGATGCCAATCTGGCCTTCAATATCGGCTACATCCTCGCCAATATCAACGCGTATGTGCTCAACAGCGTCTTTGTCTTCCCGACGAAGATGAACCTTGTGCGCTATATCAAGTTCTTCCTGTCGTACGTGCCAAACTACATCATCCAGAACATCATTGTCTTTGTCGTCTACAACCTGATGGGGCTGCCGTCGCTCGCCAGCTACCTGATTGCCGCGATTCTCGGCGTGCCCATCACGTTCCTGTTCGTCAAGATCTTTGCCTTCGGGCGGAAATGAATCTGCCGTGTCGAAATACATCGAACTGCGCGGGGCAGGCGAATCCTTCCATGAGGTCATCGCCCGCACGGATACTGCCGGTTTTAGAAAAGCTATTGCGATTTCAGGAAAAACGGTCTATAATAAAAAAGGATTATTGTGATATAATTCCATAATTTCATAGCGGGGGAGCTTGCGGGCGCATGCCAAAGCAGGCTGAGAGGGAATTTATGATTCCGACCCATAACCTGATTTGGATAATGCCAACGTAGGGAGCGAGATTTTCTGCTATGGTCCGCGGCAGTGGGCTGTGGTCGGCTTGAACAGTAAGAAGGAATACCAAATCGGGGATTCCTTCTTTTTTATTGCAGGTGTTCAGGAACAGGCAAAAGAGGTGAGGTCATGGTAACAATCAACGGAGAGCCGCAGGCAAAAGACGGCATGCTGCTGCCGGATTTCTTGCAGGAAGCCGGCTATGACAGCCGCGCGGTGGCTGTCGAGTACAACGGCGTGATTCTCGCGAAAGAGGATTACACGGCGACGCGCCTTAAGGACGGCGATGTTGTCGAAGTCGTCTGCTTTATGGGCGGCGGCTGCTGAAATGATGTATACATGTTGTTGAATTGAGGTTTGAGAAAGAAGACGATACGAGTGGAGCAGAACAACGAAAGCAAAAATGACGAACTTGCGCAGAAGATGAAAGACGATAAACTGGTGCTTGGCGGCCATGAATTTCATTCGCGCTTTATCCTTGGCTCGGGCAAGTACTCGCTGCAGCTCATCGACGCGGCGGTGCGCTATGCCGGTGCCGAGCTCATCACGGTGGCCGTGCGCCGTGCCAACACGAAGGAGAAAGAAAACATCCTCGACTACGTGCCAAAGACGGTGACGCTGCTGCCGAATACCTCGGGCGCCCGTACGGCCGAAGAAGCCGTGCGCATCGCCCATCTCGGCAAGGCGCTGGGCTGCGGCGATTTCGTCAAGGTCGAGATTATGCGCGATTCGAAATACCTGCTGCCGGACAACAACGAGACCATCCGCGCAACGGAAATCCTCGCGAAAGAAGGCTTTGTCGTACTGCCGTACATGTATCCGGACCTTTACGCGGCGCGCAGCCTCAAGGATGCCGGTGCCGCAGCCATCATGCCGCTTGCTGCGCCAATCGGCTCGAACAAGGGCCTTGCGACGAAAGAATTCATCCAGATTCTCATCGACGAGATGGACCTGCCAATCATCGTCGACGCCGGCATCGGCAAGCCGTCGGAAGCCTGCGCAGCCATGGAGATGGGCGCGGCTGCCATCATGGCGAACACAGCCCTTGCGACAGCAGGCAACGTCCCGCTCATGGCCTCGGCCTTCCGCGACGCCATCTGTGCCGGCCGCAAGGCGTATCTTGCCGGCCTCGGCCGCGTGCTCATGCGCGGCGCCGCCGCTTCCGACCCGCTGACGGGCTTTTTGCGCTGAGAAGGGGGCTTGCATGATGAATGAGAAGAAAGAAAATCATTTTTTCATTGATTCGGATAAACTCAGCGAGAAGGCCCTCGCAAAAAAACACCGCCTCGAGACGGACCCTTCATGCCGCACGAATCCCATGGATTATCTGCCCGACATGGAGCAGATTCATTCGGATGTGCGCGATACGGTCATCCAGGCGATGAATGAATATAACCCGGACGCCTATACCATCCTCGATGCCAAGCGCGCACTTGACCACGAGACCTGCACGATTGAGGACTTCAAGGCACTGCTTTCGCCGGCTGCCGCGCCGCTCTTAGAGCAGATGGCCGAACGTGCAAGCCGCGAGACGAGCCGTCATTTCGGCAACACGGTGTACCTGTTCACCCCGCTATACATCGCGAACTACTGCGAGAATTACTGCGTCTACTGCGGCTTCAACTGCTATAACGACATTCACCGCCTGCAGCTCACGCCGAAGGAAATCGAGCACGAGATGAAAGTCATTGCCGACAGCGGTATGGAGGAAATCCTCATGCTGACGGGCGAGAGCAAGACGAAGAGCAGCGTTGAGTACATTGGCGAAGCCTGCAAGCTCGCGCGCAAGTACTTCCGCAATGTTGGCCTTGAAGTCTATCCGATGAATGTCAAGGATTATGCCTACCTGCACGAATGCGGTGCCGACTATGTCACGGTCTTTCAGGAGACGTACGACCTCAAGAAATACGAGACCCTGCACCTCATGGGGCATAAGCGCGTCTGGCCGTACCGCTTTGAGGCACAGGAACGCGCGCTCATGGGCGGCATGCGCGGCGTCGGCTTCTCAGCCCTGCTCGGACTTGCCGACTTCCGCAAGGATGCTCTCGCGACGGCCCTGCATGTCTACTATCTGCAGCGCAAGTACCCGCAGGCCGAATTCTCGCTGTCGTGCCCGCGCCTGCGACCGATTATCAACAACGAAAAAATCAATCCGCTCGACGTCGGCGAACGCCAGCTCTGCCAGATTCTCTGTGCTTACCGCATTTTCCTGCCGTATGTCGGCATCACGGTGTCCTCGCGTGAAACGGCCAAGTTCCGCAACGGCATCGTACGCATCGCCGCGACGAAGATTTCCGCCGGCGTTTCGACGGGCATTGGCGACCACGAGGAAAAATACACGGGCAAAGAGGAAGGAGAGACGGGCGACGCGCAGTTCGAGATTGCCGATACGCGCAGCCTCAGACGCATGTACGACGATATGAGTTCTGAGGGCCTGCAGCCTGTCCTGAATGACTATGTCTACCTTTAATTCTGATGGCACTCGCGTTTATCCAGATGCGGAGATTGACTTTGCCAAAGTCATCTGCGTGACCAACCGCGGACTTTTCAAAAGTCAGGCCGACTTTTTGCAGCGGCTGGAAAAAATCGCGGCAGCAGGGCCTAAAGCCGTTGTGCTGCGCGAAAAAGATATGGAGCCTGCCGACTATGAGGCGTTGGCGAAAAAGGTCATGGCTGTCTGCCGGAGGTATGACGTTCCCTGCATTCTGCATCAATTCAGTGAAACTGCCCAGAAACTTCAGTCCGACGGGCTTCATCTGCCTTTGCCGCAGCTCCGCCGGCTGAGGGCTGAGGGACAGAAGCTGACTTTTCCGGAACTGGGCACTTCGTGTCATTCCGTACAGGATGTCAGGGAAGCCATGAAGCTTGGCTGTACGTATGTCTTTGCCGGCCATATCTATGCGACTTCGTGCAAGCCGGGCCTTGCCCCGCGCGGGCTGACTTTCCTGCGTGAGGCCGTCAAGGCTTCCTCGATTCCCGTGTATGCCATCGGCGGCATGACGCCGGCGCGGCTTCCGGAGGTCCTTGCTGCCGGGGCCGCGGGCGGCTGCGCGATGAGTTCTTTGATGACGGGCAGTTTATGGCTCAGCTGATTTTTAGGTGATATTTTGCAATCCGTGTTGACATTCATCACAGGCCGCTGTATAATAACCATAAATTAGTTAAACATATTTATTTTATATGTATTAGCGCATATAAAAGAGTCATTCGTCAACGAAAGCTCATGATAATCCCTGCAGGCAGATTTTGTCCGCCGCAGGTCCCTTATCGTGAGCTTTTTCTTTTCTTTGGAGGGATTTTCATGAATCTGACAGTAAACGGCAAGAATCTCAGCTTGGACAAAAGCATCAATCTCAAAGAACTGCTCGTCGTCGCGAAAGCCGAGCAGCCCGACTATGTGACCGTCGAACTCAACGGCGAGTTTGTCGACCATAAGGGCTTTGAGACGACGTTTGTCAAGGACGGCGACAAGGTGGAATTCCTCTATTTCATGGGAGGCGGCGCCAGATGAGTACGTTGACGAATGAGCAGATTGAGCGCTATTCGCGCCATATTATATTGAAGCAGGTCGGCGGCAAAGGTCAGGAAAAAATCCTCAATAGCAAAGTCCTCGTCATTGGTACGGGCGGCCTCGGCGCGCCGGCGGCGATGTACCTTGCAGCGGCTGGTGTCGGCACGATTGGTCTTGTCGACTTTGACGTTGTCGACCTGTCGAACCTGCAGCGCCAGATTATCCACCAGACGGCCGATGTCGGCAAGCCAAAAGTCGAGTCTGGCCGCGAGACCATCGCGGCGATGAACCCCGATGTCAAGGTCCATACGTACAACGAGATGGTGACGTCGAAGAACATCCGCGACATCATCCGTTCGGAGGATTACGACTTCATCATCGACGGCACGGATAATTTCCCCGCGAAATTCCTGATTAATGATGCCTGCGTATTTGAGAAGAAACCTTTCGTCCATGCCGGCATCATCCGTTTTCAGGGCCAGCTCATGACGTATGTACCGGGACAGGGCCCATGCTATCGCTGCGTGTTCCCGACGATGCCGCCGAAAGATGCGGTGCCGACGTGCCGTCAGGCTGGTGTGCTTGGTGTCATGGGCGGCGTGATTGGCACGCTGCAGGCGACGGAAGCCCTCAAATACATCTTGGGCGTCGGCGAGCTCCTGACGGGCTATCTTCTGACGTATGATGCCCTGACGATGACGTTCCGCAAAATCAAGATTCCAAGAAATCCGAAATGCGGCATCTGCGGCGAGCATCCGACGATTACGGAGCTCATCGACTACGAGCAGCCGGCCTGCGATTTGCGTCAGCATTGAGAGTAGGGGATGAAAAGCATGATTGTTCATCTGAAATTAGAAGATTATCTCGCTCTGGTGCGGCATGCGCGTCAGGAAGCGCCGAATGAGGACTGCGGGCTGCTCGCCGGTCGTATCGACGCGGAAAAAGGGGAAAAATTCGTGGAGCGCGTGTTTTTCCTGACAAATCTCGACCACAGTCCGGAGCATTTTTCGCTGGACCCGAAGGAACAGTTCGCGGCGGTCAAAGAGATGCGTGCGGCAGGGATGGAGCTTCTCGGCAATTGGCACAGCCATCCGGCGACACCGTCGCGGCCGAGCGAAGAGGATAAGAGGCTCGCTTATGACAGTCGGGCAAGCTACTTTCTTTTGTCGCTGAACGGCGGCGAGCCTGTGCTGAACAGCTTTCACATCGAGAAACAGCAGGACGTCACGAAGGAAGATCTGCGCATTCGCTGATTTGTATATATCTTAGGAGGAATTTCCATGGCAGTTGATTATAAGGAGCTCAAAAAGGGCGGTTTTATGCGCCAGCGGCAAAAAGATTGTTTTTCTATGCGCCTGAAGTCGGTTGGCGGTCATTTTACGGCGGCGCAGCTTGGCACGATTCAGCAGGTGGCGGAAAAATTTGGCAAGGGGTATGTGCATTTGACGTCGCGTCAGGGCATTGAGATCCCGTTTATCCGTCTGGAGGATATTGACGAGGTCAAGAAGGCGCTGCATGAGGGCGGTGTGTCGGTCGGTGTCTGCGGGCCGCGGGTGCGCACGATTACGGCCTGCCAGGGATGTGCGGTCTGTGCGTCGGGGCTTATTGACACGCAGAAGCTCGCGAATGAATTTGACAAGCGTTACGGCGGCCGCGAGCTGCCGCATAAGTTCAAGTTCGGCTTTACGGGCTGCCATAACAACTGCCTGAAGGCAGAGGAAAATGATTTTGGCGTCAAGGGCGGCATCAAGCCAACGTGGGCGGCGGATAACTGCACGTTCTGCGGTGTCTGCGAGGCGGTCTGCCCGGAAAAGGCGATTACGGTGGACGCGGCAGCTGGTGAGGTGCGCATTGACCGCGAGAAATGTGTGTACTGCGGCAAGTGCATTAAGAGCTGCCCGACGGATGCCTGGCAGGGCAAAGCTGGTTTTGTCATCTCGTTTGGCGGTCTTTATGGCAACCGCATCGCGGTCGGCCGTCATTTTCTGCCGATTGTTTTTGAAGAGGAGAAGCTCTACGCGATTGTCGATGCGACATTGGCGTTCTTTGAGGAATATGCGAAACCGAGTGAGCGTTTTGCGAACTGCCTCGACCGCGTGGGCTGGGATAAATTGGAGAAGAGAGTGGAGGAGATTTTATGAGTGAAGCAGTAAAGACGGATGCTCAGCTTGACATTACGGATGTAGTCTGCCCGATTACGTTTGTCAAAGTCAAGATGGCCCTGGAAGACCTCGAAGACGGTCAGACGCTTGCTGTCCATCTCAATGACGGCGAGCCCATCCAGAATGTGCCGCGCAGTCTCAAGGACGAGGACCACAAGGTCCTGTCGGTGAAAAAGCGTGAAGACGGCACGTACGACCTGATTGTCAAGAAGAATGGACTTCTGGCATAATTTTTGAGAATACATGTATACATGACAATAAGGTGTTGACGAAAGTCACAGATGCTGTTATTATATACACATCAGCAAGAGGCAACGGAGCCCCGAAGGATTTAGGTACCAAATCCTTCGGGGCTTTTCGCGTTTCTGGCTGGCAACACTTTCCGTTGAAAATCCCCAAAACCAAACAGCGGCCAGAAGTGGACAATGGCGTCCGGCGGGCATGAGCTAGTATCATGCCGCTGGACGCTTTTGTGTTTTTGGCCGGAAGGCAGAGGATGACACGGAAACGGCTATCATATTTCCCAACTAACGCATTTTTTTCGAGCTAATGAGGAAAGGATTTGATTCACATGATTGACACTGGCGATACTGCCTGGGTGCTGATAAGTGCGGCCCTGGTTTTCATTATGACACCTGGTCTTGCGTTCTTCTATGGCGGCATGGTCCGCAGCAAAAACGTCCTGACCACGATTATGCAGAGTTTCTTCATTGTAGCAATGATTTCCGTCGAATGGGTCATCCTCGGTTATGCCATGACATTCGGCACGGATATCAACGGCTTCATCGGCAGCCTTGATAAAATCGGTCTTGCCGGTGTCGGCCTCAACGTCCTTGAGAACGGCACGATTCCGGAGCTGGCCTTCGTTGCCTTCCAGTGCATGTTTGCCGTCATCACGCCGGCCCTCATCACCGGTGCATTTGCCGAGCGCATGCGCTTCGCTGCGTTTGCCGTACTGATTCTTCTTTGGGCCATCTTCATTTACAACCCGATGGCTCACTGGGTATGGGGTGGCGGCTTCCTTTCGCAGCTCGGTGCTCTTGACTTTGCCGGCGGCCTTGTCATTCACATTCTTTCCGGTGTTTCCGGTCTTACGATTTGTATCCTGCTCGGCACGCGCCGCGGTTATGGCCAGTTTGCCATGATTCCGCACAACCTGCCAATGACGGTTCTTGGTGCTACGCTTCTCTGGTTCGGCTGGTTCGGCTTCAACGCCGGCTCGGCTCTCGGTGCTAACGGCCTCGCTGCCAACGCTTTTGTCACGACGCAGGTTGCTGCCGCTGGTGCAACGGTCTCCTGGGTCCTCACTGAGTGGATCCGCAACGCCAAACCGACCATCCTCGGTGCTGCTTCGGGCTGCATCGCCGGCCTCGTTGCCATCACGCCGGCTGCCGGCTTTGTAAAGCCGATGCCTGCGCTTGCTATCGGCATCATCGGTGGTATTGTCTGCTACTTCGCGGTTGCTGTCCTCAAAGAAAAACTCGGTTATGATGATTCCCTTGATGCTTTCGGTGTTCATGGCATCGGCGGTACGTGGGGCTCCATCGCTACCGGCCTCTGGGCTACGACGGAAGTCAACCCGGCTGGTGCTGACGGCCTGTTCTACGGCGATACGCATCTTCTCTTTGCTCAGGTTGTTTCGGTCATCGTCGCTTATGCTCTGGCCATTGTTGGTACGTACATCCTCTTCAAGATTGTCAGCCACTTCATGAAGGTTCGCGTTGATGAAACGGAAGAAATCGCAGGTCTCGATATTGTCGAGCACGGTGAGCGCGGCTATGCCAGCTCCATGATGGCAGGCAGCCCGCTTGCTTCGATTGAGAACTCCAGCGAGATGCTGGCCAACACGATTCTCAGTACGCAGAAGGAGTGAGCACCATGGCTGAAGAAAATCGTAAAATCACAAAAGTAGAGATTATCACACGTGCCAGCAAGCTCGAAGAGCTCAAACAGGCACTTAACGATATCGGCGTGCTCGGCATGACCGTCAGCCAGGTCTTTGGCTGCGGCCTGTCGAAAGGCCACACGGAAGTTTACCGCGGCAAAGAGTACGATATCAACCTCGTTCCGAAAATCAAACTCGAGACGGTCATTTGCGAAATTCCCGTTGAACGCGTCCTCGAAGTCGCACAGAAGGCTGTGCGCACGGGCAATATCGGCGATGGCAAAATCTTTGTCTACGAACTCACCGATGCCGTCCGCATCCGTACGGGCGACCGTGGACCACAGGCCATCATGGATACGAAATGACCATCGTAAACCAATGCGATCTCCAAATCCCACATATCCATAGATGAAACAAGAAAGAGGAGCCCTGCGGGGCTTCTTTTTTTGTTTGGTACGATTGACTGGTTCGATGGGATAAAGTTTGGAGCGGTTGACATCTGGCAGGGGGCGGGGACCTATCTTTCGGCTTCGGCGGAATACAGGTCCCTGCCCTAGTTATGTCCGTCCTCTCCATGATATAATGAAGCAAACCTTAGCGTATCGAAACAGAAAGGAAGAAGCATATGGAGCAGCGGGGATTGTTGATGGTGCATACGGGCGAGGGCAAGGGGAAGACGACGGCGGCGCTGGGCCTTGCGGTGCGGGCCTGGGGGGATGGGCTTCGTGTCCTTATCCTGCAGTTCATCAAGGGCGGCTGGAAGTACGGCGAGCTGCATGCCATTGAGACTTTGGCGCAGGCCGAGGGCCGCATCGAGGTCCGTCAGCTCGGTCTCGGCTTTACGCACAAAGGCGAGACGCCGAAGTCGGAACACCTGCGGGCAGCAAAAAGGGCGCTGGCCATCGCGGAAAAAGAAATCACGAGCGGCAACTGGGATATGATGATCCTCGATGAAATCAATTACGCCGTGAATTTTGGCCTCATCAGCGAACAGGAGCTCGCGGAACTTCTCGCCAAACGCCCGGGAAATCTGCATCTCGTCTGCACGGGCAGGAATGCCCCTGACGTACTTTTGCAGCAGGCCGACCTCATCACAGAGATGAAAAAAATACGCCATCCGTTCGAATCAGGGATAAAAGCGCAAAAAGGCATTGAATTTTGAGTCGTAATGTTGTAAACTAAGTATCACATTACGAATTGCATCTTACTTGTCTGCTTGAAGTAGACATCTGATACAAAATAGTTAGGAGAGTTGTTTATGAGAAGCGATATTGTCAAAAAAGGTGCTACGCGCTGCGCGCATCGTTCCCTGTTTCATGCAAATGGTTATGGTCCTGAAGACCTCCAGAAGCCGCTGATCGGTATCTGCAATTCCTTTAACGAAATCATCCCGGGCCACATTCACCTGCGTGAGATTGCCGAAGCTGCCAAGCTCGGTGTTGCCGCTGCCGGCGGTACGCCGATGGAATTCCCGGCAATCGGCGTCTGCGATGGTATTGCCATGGGTCATACGGGCATGAAATATTCCCTCGCGAGCCGCGAGCTCATCGCCGACTCCATCGAAGCCGTTGCCATGGCTTCCGGTTTTGACGGCCTCGTGCTGATTCCAAACTGCGATAAGATTGTTCCGGGCATGCTCATGGCCGCTGCCCGCCTGAACATTCCGGCCGTCGTCGTTTCGGGCGGCCCGATGCTGCCAGGCCGTTTCCATGGCCGTGACGTCAGTGTCAGCCAGGCCTTTGAAGCTGCCGGCAAATTCGCCGCTGGCCAGATGGATGCTGCCGAGATGGCTGACCTCGAGTCGAAATGCTGCCCGGGCTGCGGTTCCTGCGCCGGCCTGTTCACGGCCAACACGATGAACTCCCTGACGGAAGTCCTCGGCATGGGCCTGCCGGGCAACGGCACGATTCCGGCTGCTTACAACGGCGAACGCCGCCTGCTCGCGAAACGCGCCGGTGCCGCCCTGATGGAACTCATCAAGAAAGACATCAAGCCGCGTGACATCATGACGCGCGAAGCTTTCGAGAATGCCATCACGGTCGACATGGGCATCGGCGGTTCATCGAACACGGTCCTGCACCTCACGGCCATTGCCCATGAGGCTGGCATCGACCTGCCGGCACCGCTGTTCGATGAGATTTCGCGCCGCACGCCGTACATCACGAAGCTCAGCCCGGCCGGCAAGCATCATATGACGGACCTCAATGAGGCCGGCGGTATTCCGGCTGTCATGCATGAGCTCTCCAAGAAGGGCCTGATTCATCTCGACGCCCTGACGATTACGGGCACGGTCGGCGACCGCATCAAGAACGCCGAAGTCCTCGACCGCAATGTCATTCACAGCGTCGACGACCCGTACCGCAAAGAAGGCGGCATCGCCATCCTCAAGGGCAACCTCGCACCGGATTACGCCGTTGTCAAGGCTTCGGCTGTTGCTCCTGACATGCTGACGTACACGGGCAAAGCAAAATGCTACAACTCCGAGACGGAAGCCTGCGATGCCATCATGGCCGGCGATATCCATGACGGCGACGTTGTCGTCATCCGCTACGAAGGTCCAAAAGGCGGCCCAGGCATGCAGGAAATGCTCAACCCGACGGCAGTCATCACGGGCCGCGGCCTCAAAGTCGGCCTGATCACCGACGGCCGTTTCAGCGGTGCCAGCCAGGGTGCCTGCGTCGGCCACATCTCGCCGGAAGCCATGGAGGGCGGCCCAATCGCTCTCATCGAAGACGGCGATGAAATCACCATCGACATCCCGAACCGCAGTCTGACGCTCGCCGTCAGCGACGAAGAACTCGCGAAACGCAAGGCCAACTGGAAGAAGCCAGAGCCGAAAATCAAGACCGGCTACCTCTCCCGCTACGCCAAACTCACGACGTCCGCCAGCACGGGTGCCGTACTCAAATAAAATATAGACGCCAGTTAAAAGCTGCATGGGCATTTTGCTCATGCAGCTTTTTTGTGTCTGAAAGAGCTCTTTTTTAATGAAGGAAAATGAAACAGCAGCGACAGTGAGGTGTTTTTTGTATGAAAAAATTTGCCATGCCGGCAAAAACTTTTTGACGAAAACCGAGTGAATAAAACGATATGATTATTTATAACAAAATTAGTATAAAAATATAAAACAAAACGATATTTATAATAATGAAATACAGATGACGATAGATTCACTTATTACGGAATGTTGGGTTCTCAATCGAAAAAAAACAGAATGAAATGAAAAAAAGATGACCTGCTGCCCTTAGGATAAGGTCATTTTTTTCTTGACAGAGATTTTTAAACGTTCCAATTACGGCAACACATTCTGATTTGACCCTGCTGCGAGATGAGGTCATATGATTAGGTTAGTATTAAAGGCTAACAAGGGTTTAATATTGTAGGGGGGAACCATCAGATGAACAAGATATATAAAGTCATCTATAGTAAAGTCAAACAATGTTATATTGTCGTCTCGGAGCTGGCCAAAAGCCACGTCAAAAGCTCCCACGGCAGCAATGGTCAGCAGAAAGCGGCTCTGACCATGTCCGTCCTGCTCGCGCTCGGGGCATTTACCTTTGCGTTTGGGCCGGTGAATGCAGAGGCGGCGACGAAAACCAAGACCGATGGTTCCAACTTCATTGGTGTTGAACGGACGGATGGCACGTTCGAAGATTCGTCCTACAAAAACTATAATGGCGGTGGCGCCGAAGGCCCTCAATCCATTACCATCGGTACGGCGGCTGAAGCAGGAAACAGTACGATTACCATTGGCGATCGGAGAGCCGGCGCGTCTATTGGCAGCGTCTATGTGGGCCAGGGCGACATCAAAAATCCTTTTACCGATCGAGGCGGCTGGGTCACTTCGGTAGGGTATAATTCTGATGCAACTGGATATGGTTCCATCGCCATCGGTTCCAATGCAATCGCCAAAAATGATATCGAGCAAAATATTGAGTTATCAAATGCATCTGGCGATTTGAATGACAATCCGACCATAAAGGGCGCATCCGTTGCTCTAGGATACAGCGCCAGTGCGGCAGATGGCAGTATTGCGATCGGGTCTTATTCTGTAGCCACGGCAGCTGCTTCCACAGAAACTGCCAAATTCAGAGACAATACGGATTCTGATTACAAGGCACCTTCCTCCTATGTTTCCGTGGGTTCCGACACGGTAAAACGCCGGATTACCAATGTGGCAGCCGGTTCTGATGCCAACGATGTGGCCACCGTGGGCCAGCTGGCCTATGTAGAACAAGAAGCCCAGGCTAAGGGTTCCTGGAAACTGACGGCCGGCAAGGCCAATGAATCCACCGTTACGGCCGGCTCCACTGTAGACTTCTCTGCCGGGTCCGACGGGAACCTGTCCGTATCCAAAACGGCCGATTCTAATAACGTCACCATCGGCCTGAAGAAAGATGTGACTTTGGGGGCGGCTACTTCCGGCAATGGCGGCAGCCTCGATGTTTATCGTGCCGTTGCAGATGCTAATAGTGATAAGGAAACGAATCCGAAAGGGCATGTATATGACCAGTTAGGCAGTCATGTCCGTATCGATGGCTCGACGGTAAGTGTGCACTATGATAATGGCACAGGTAACAGCGATGCAAGGGGCATAGTTCTTGGCGTTGCCAATGACAGCTATGCGGACTCGAGTGATTCAACAAAGACTGTTAATAGCCCTCTTGGCTATGTATATTTGCAGGATGGAGACAATTACTACTATATCCATGGTGCCATGAACAATGACACTGATTATCAGGGGCGCCTTGTCTACAACAGTTCCAAGTCGGGATATAACTACATTGCTAACCTGGAAGATGGAATAAGCTTCTCCGGCGATGCTGTAAAAGCCGGCAGCACTGCAAAAAATACCACGGCAGATACCCGGCTGGATCCTACGGCAGCCAACCATACGCTGAGTATCACCGGCGGTGCAAAGACTGATCTGACCACCGGCAACATCGGTGTGGTTACGACGCCGACAGAATATGATGGCACCGTGAACAACGGAGTAAAGACAGCAGGCGGACTTTCCATCCAGCTGGCCAAAGACCTGAAAGGCATCACATCCATTGTCAACGGTACAGATGGCAGCGGTGCCAAGATTACTCTGGGCACCAGCGGCACCACCATCAGCGGCGGCGACGTGAGTGTCAGCGGCAATAAGATCACCAAGGTAGGCAGCGGCCTAGGCGAGGACGGAACGTATAATTCTGTGACGGATGCTGAAAATGCAGCTAATCTGAGCGATGTCAGCAAAATGATCAATAATGCTGCTGACAGCAACGGCAAAAAGCTGGGCGACAAGGCAAATATCGATGCGTCCAATATTGGTACGAACCTGAAGGGCTCTGATGGAACGACGAAGGCTATTGATGATGAAATCAGAACGAATGAAAACAACTGGGGTACTGCCATCGGCACGGGCAAGATTGCGGATTCTTCGGCACAGGATGCTTCTAGTAATGGTTCTCAGCAGCTTGTCACGGGCGGTACGGTCTATAATGCTTTGAATCAGGCTAAAAATGAATTGACAAATAATCTGACTTATAAAGCCGGCTGGGGAATCGATATTGCTGATAAGACCAATGATGATGGTACCGTAACGAAAAATGTCATCAGCCTTGATCGCAATCTGGGAACAAATTACGGTAATCAAGCTGGTGGCACGGGGAAGGTTTCACTGGCAGCCAGCGGTGAAAATTCTCTGGTATTGGGAACTAGTGCTACGATTGAAACCAAAGATATCGCACATAAGGATCAGGATGTTGAATATGGTGCTACCGCACAAGATTCTGTAACTGTAGGCGGTTTCAATAATCTGGCTTCTGGCTCACAGGCAATTGTTAATGGCGGTTCCTATAATGTGGCTTCTGGTTATGCGTCTGTTGTCAATGGTGGTGGCGGTATTGGTAATAATGGAACTCACTATGGCAACACAGCTTCTGGAAAATTCTCGACGGTTACTGGTGGTGCAGCCAATACGGCTTCCGGTACGTATGCAACTATTAATGGCGGACAGAGATTAACGGCCTCAGGGGTTGCTTCTCTGGCGGCTGGTGGCAGCGGTAACACGGCTTCCGGCGGCATCAGCCTTGCAGCTGGCGGTATGTCGAATGCTGCTGAAGGCGACGGCACAGCCATCTTGAATGGTGCGGAGAATACAGCAACAGGACATCTGTCAACAATCGTCGGTGGCTATAAAAATCAGACTGCCGGGTATTATTCCAGTGCTATGGGAGGAACAGGTTCTCATACAGAAGGCATTCGTTCTGTAGGTATTGGCGGCGGCAGCACAGGTCTGGATGCTTCTGACAGTGTGGCTATCGGAAATGGTTCTATGGTTACCGTGGAAAAAGGCGTGGCCATTGGTCAAAGCAGCGTCACCAATCAAGCCGGTACGATTTCTTTTGGTCATAATCAAGGAGACGTAAAAGAACGGACTGTAACTTATAAAAAGAAAGATAATGGATCTATTGAATATGATTCGAACTATCAGCCTGTTATTGATACAGTAACGGAGACTACCTATGATTCTGCTGCTTATAACCGTCTGGTTAAAGTGGCTGATGGACAGGATGATCATGATGTGGTGGTTGTGGAACAACTGAAGAATCTGGCAGCGGCTTCGGATGCTTCCAATATTGGAGCAAATTTGTCCAAGGTTCCTATCAAGGATGCCGATGGAAATATTCAATATGATGATTCCGGTGCTATGAAAATGCAGGATGCCAGCGATTCCGATAAGACAACCAATGAAAATTTCTGGGGCCAGGCCATCGGCACAGGCAAGATTACGGATGATGCTGCGAAGGGCGGCCAGCAGCTCGTTACTGGCAGCACTGTGTTCAATGAAGTACGTCCTGCAACGAATGATGGAAAATATGTCAAGAAAGACCAGACGACAGGTGAAAACTTGAGCAAGCTGGATTCTGCCCTGCAGAATGTCGATAAAAAAGCCGGTGCCCACACGGTGCTGAAGGTGGAAGGTCAATCAGCCGGGACAGCAGATGGTGAATATAAGGGCACGAATCTTCTGCTTCATCAGGATACCGATTCTGAAACGGGACAGGTAACTTATGACCTGAAGCTGGCAAACAAAGTCACCATTGGTTCTGCAGATGACACAAAGGTAACCATCGATGGCACCAAGGGCGAAGTCTCCGGATTGAACAATACGGATTGGAGTAAAGATAAGAGTTCTGACTATGAGAATTCCGATAAGGCAGCTACGGAAGCCCAGGTACAGAAAGCTTATGATGCAGCCGTCCAGGAAGCTGGAACAAATGCAGCCAAGAACGATATCCATGTGGCAGCTGGTGAACAGTCTGTAAGCAATGACAATAAGATTTCCATGAACCTTGTGGATGGAAATGGCAAGACTCAGGGAACCGTCACGATTACTGACGTGGCCAGAGCCAGCGATATGGGCAATGTTTCCGATTTGCATGATAATTTGAAGAAAACTGATGGCACGGCTACTACGGTAATAGCTGCCATCAACAAAGTGGATGACAAAATCGGCGACCAGAAATACAGCACTAGCAATACCAGCACCAGCGGTAACAAATATGTGACAGACGGTGACAGCATCACTAACGCCATCGGCAAACTGGACGGAGCAGTACAGAAGGCTGCCGATGCGGCTGCAACAGCCGGTAAACAGCATTCTACGGTTTCTGCTGGTTCGAATATTGACGTGGATGGTGAAAAACAGAGTGATGGTCATATGGACTACAAAGTGTCTCTGAAAGATAACATTTCCCTGAACAGCGTGACCACGAAGACTACGACCACCGATACTCTGACTGTCAACAACAATGCTACCATCGGCGGTGTCACGATTAAAGACCAGACAATCAGCGGTCTGAAAGATACGGACATCAAGGAAGGTTCCACTAATGCAGTCAATGGCAATACAATCTGGAAAGAACTTCGTCCGGAAAGTGATGGCTCGTACATCAAGAAAGACAGCACGACGGCTAAGAACCTTATCAGCCTTGACACTCAGGTCAAGAAGACCAGCGACCTCATCAACAGTGATGGCAAGACGATCAAGATTGGCGGCAGCGATGCTGCGACGAAAGTCGATGTCAGCGGCAAGGATGGTCAGGGCCGTGTGATCACGGGCGTGAAGACGGATGCGAATGACTCGACTTCAGCGGCCAGTGTCGGTTATGTCAATGATATGAATGCGGCGAACACGCAGCAGATTTATCACGACATGAACTCGGCTTACAGCCATGTCGAGAACGACATCAGCCGTGCAGCGGCCGGCAGCAATGCTTTGGCAGCCCTGCATCCGATGGAATTTGACCCGGACGACAAGGCTCAGTATGCCCTTGGCTACGGCCATTACCGCAATTCGAACGCCGGCGCGGTCGGCGTGTTCTATCAGCCGGATGAGAACAGCATGTTCAGCCTCGGTGCTTCGTTTGGCAATGGCGATGCCGGCATCAACGCGGGCGTGACGTTCAAGTTCGGCCCGGGCGGCTCGGGTCACCATGCGCTGACGAAGACGCAGATGGCCAAGGTCATCGACGCACAGTCGAAGGAGATTGACGCACTCAAGAAGGACAATGCCGACAAGGATAAACGCATCGATGCTCTTGAGCAGAAAGTCAATGAGATTCTGGCCAAAGTCGAGAAAGACAAGGCTTGAGTCTGCTGGACACGAGGCAAACGCATCGTATCTATTATTATTATAAGGAAGTGAATTTATATGACAGCAACGCGAAAAGTCCATATCTGGTCCACGCGTCTCAAGGAGCTGCGCATCCAGAACAACTTGTCGCAGGCCGAGGTTGCCAAAGTCATTCAGTGCAGTCAGGTCGCGTACGGCATGTATGAACTCGGCAAACGCAAAATTCCCATTGATAAGCTGGTCGTTCTGGCGAAATACTACCGTGTTTCGCTCGACTATCTGGCGGGGCTTTGTGACAATGTCGGTGGCTTAACCGCAAATATGTGATAAGAAGAAGTATTAACTTTTTGATGAAAGACACCGCCTGCCCTCAGTCAGAGACCCGCAGGCGGTGTTTTTATTTTGTTGTACAATCTTATTGAGTATATAGATGAAGCACCACAGGAAGGAGGCTATGCCGTCAACTACCCGCGACTGAAGTCGCGAGCTTGAGGGAATCTTTCGATACCTCAAT